>Ga0193750_1000007_pt1 | contig 170578 bp, 187 predicted proteins | sample L1c1metaG_FD_160569 | JGI IMG/M metagenome (GOLD analysis project Ga0193750, IMG submission 160569) | Soil microbial communities from a riparian zone of the East river system, Colorado, United States - L1c1 | ecosystem: Environmental > Terrestrial > Soil > Riparian zone | place: USA: East... | reverse complement strand
AATCCTTTACTATGCTCTGGTATGACTTCTAGCTCCTCACTAAAAGAAATATCCCTTTTGAGTCGTTACCCCCGCTCCGCCGCGGAACCGCTCGACTCCTTTCCCGACTTATCACACAGCCTCTCGCTTGGTTAGGCCTTTTGCGTTTCTTGCAGGACATGGTTCAAGCCTTTCAGTAACTCCTTGCGCCGCTTCGCTCGCTCATTCTCTGGAGCCCGGCAGTAATCCGCCAAGAGCAACCCGACCTGCACAAGATCGGTAGCAGGCGGACCGTGAGGATTCGAAGTCTCGCGAATGATCGTCTTTCCGTCGGGCATGCGCACCGAGAACTCAGCGCTGTAACCATCGACGCTGATGTATCGCTCTGCATCTGGATCAGGAATGGGATTGCGCGCCAGCATAGCCTGCCACGTTTTCTGGATCGCGAGCGCCAGCTCGCGATCTATATCAACATCGATTCGCTTTATCGGAATCTGGTCGCTGGTGTCGCGTTCCTTATGCTCCAATCCCGGCGCTGGAATGTATCCTTGCTGCCTCGGCGTGAGAGAGGACCAGACACTTTTGGTCGCTTCGGTGAGGGTAATGCGCGATGTATATGCATCGCGCGGATACACTGAAACCGCGAACTCGCCCTCGAAGGAAGGTCGGAACGTCATGCGCCCGAGATCTGCCCGAGTCTTGAGTAGCTTTCGATCGAGAATTTTGTAGTACGTTTCGCGCTTAGCGGCTGTGAGCGGCTGGGACAGAAACTGTGGCACTTCTTTTGCGTGAGCAGCCGGACTCGCGCAAGCGAGCCCGACTGCGGCAATCGTGGAAATAGGTATGCGCAGCACGATAGGCCTAACGAGACAGAAGTGAGCTACCGCCACCGAGGGCGAGCGTCGCTCGAAGTGAAAGTGTTTTGGTCATGGAAAGCGTGAACGTGCAGCGGGGTGGCGGTTAGCTCCACTGACTGGTTAGATGGTTCGTCGCTGCTCAACGATAGAGAATCGGCCCTTTGATAATCTTCATGTCTCGCTTCCGCACATCCCATGCACAGCCCTCCGTATCGCTTATGTCACGCACCGGGTCGCGCATAAAAGCCACATTATAAATGCTGCCCTCGTCCGAGATGACCACTTGCCATCGTCGCCAGGCGCTTTCGTAGAAATTCAGGCGGTTCATCGCGACAAGCGCGGCGCGTAATGCTGCGAGTTCTCCTTTGTTGAGTGTAATTTCCCGTTTGGTCGCCGTCACGCGGCGCCCTGCTTCGCAAGGCTGCGAGCCGACGGCCAACAGTAACACAATCGCAAGAACTAGAACGGGCTTTACCATCTAACGAGAATTAGACGAAAGTTCGTAATAAAGGCGAACATTTCTTCGTCTAATCCGCCTTCGTTGGATTCAGGCCAAGCACCGCCACCATCCGGCCGGTTTTTCCTTTCTCGGACCGGTAGGAGTAGTAGCGATGAAGATCGCAGGCGGTGCAGACGTCGGAGTCGTGGATTTGCTGAGCGCCGATGGCGCGGCATTGCCGGATGATTTCGGCGGCGAAATCGACTTCATAGTGGGGTGGGCGAATGCAAGGACTGAGTTGCACGATCATGTTCGCAGGATCGGACCCGAAGCGTTCAATCATTTGTCTGATCGCGTTTGTGACGACGCCGAGCTCGGTGCCTTTGCGTCCGGAATGCACAAGGCCAATCGCAGGCGTTTTTGGATCTACGATGTAAACTGCGCAACAGTCAGCGACGTAAATGCCGAGCGCGACGCGGCGTTGATTGGTGATAATGCCGTCGCAACCGGAAAATTCGCGGCCCACAGGGCCGCGGCTACGGCTATCGATCACCGCGATTTTGTTTCCGTGGATTTGTTCGGCGGTGAATAGCGGCCAAGACCGACTTCGTCGCGTACTCGCGATTTCATCGGAGTCGCCAAAGCCGGTTTCTTTGCGAATTTCACGATGTGCGGCGTCGAGCCGCTCCAGCACTTCGGCTTTATCGTGTGAGACGTCGATGCCGGGAATTCTTTGCGCGAAAACGTGACGACAGAATTTGATCGCGTTCAGCGCAGGAAATTGTTCAAAGGATAGATCCATTTTTGCACTTCAATTCTAAGGTCCAATATTCGCCTCGCCACTGTCATCCTGAGCGAAGCGAAGGATCTCAGATAATTTCTGCCGAATGCGTGCTGAGTGCGAAGAGAGCAATCAGAGATGTTTCTCTCTGCTCAACATGACAGTAATCCGGGCTTCGTCGCGGTTGCCAAACACTCTCCCGGGATTGACCGTCGTTACTTCGAGCTGGTCCTTCGCGTCGTCGTCGTAGTAGTAGAAATTCGTTCTTCGGAGACTTCCTTCGATTTGCCCATCGCATCTACGTCGCTACCGGTGTAGTAGGTTTTGGTTGTCGTGGCGCGTGGCTTGAGGTTCGCGAACATCTCCGAGTAGGTGCTCTGCGCGCCGGTTGCCCGATCGAATTCAGCCAGCGACGAGTTGTATCCGAACAGCGCTTGTAAACGCGTCGATTGCGCCGTGAGTAGTTGCACCGTCGCGTTCAGCACATCCAACTGAACTCCTGCGCCCGCGTCGAGCCGCGCCTTGGCCAGACGCAGTGCTTCGTCAGCCAGCTCGACGTTTTTCTCCTGGCTTTTAACCAGCTCCTCGTTCTGCTGCAAATTGGAATAAGCGGTCTGTATCTCCAATTCGACCTGCCGAACGTCGTCATCGTAAGTGATCTTTGTTTCGGAAAGGAGGGCGCGTTGCTGGATAACTTGACCGGCGATCGCGCCGCTGTCCCAGATTGGCACGCTACCCTGGACCAATGCGGTCCAACCTTTTGAGATATCATGCCAGCTCGAGTTGGTCGGTGAGCTGACCCATTCGCCGCCACCGGTCGTGGTAATATTTGGAAGCCACTGGCCCGCTGCCGCGCGCACTTGTTGGAGTTGGTTCAATACGTTTGCCCGCGCTTGTTTCAGGAAAGGTCGTCGCTGTTTCCCCATTTCGATCGCGTCGGCGAGTTCAATGGGGCGCGGGACGTATGGCATGTCACCAACCACTTCCAGCGGCGGGTTGTTCCCACGTCGCCGCTGGAAATCGAGGCCAAGAGTTTTGGCCAGCTGCAACTTCGATATTCGCAAGTTGTTCTGGGCAGTAATCAGTTGCGGAATTTGATTGTGCAGTTGCACGTCTGCTTGCAGCACGTTGAACCGTGGAACTGTTCCCGCTTCAAACCGGTTTTGCTGGTCTTTCAACTGAGCTTCCAAAAGGTGGACGTTTTCCTCGTTCACGCTGACGAGGTCACGGTTGACGATGATCTGATAAAACTGAGTTTTTACCGTCGAGATGAGTTGGTCAAGGACGTTGCGAAACGCGAAGTAGGCGCTGTCGCGTTGAAAAAATGTGCCCCGGATCTGATTGAAGGTTGTGCCGTTAAAAATGAGCTGCGTCCCGGTAACACTGATCGCGTAGGAGACATCGCTCTGTTCAACATTCTGGATAGAGGCTGGCGTGGCAGCAGCCAGCGGTGCGCGAACATCGCCGACCTGCGACGGCAGTCCTTCCATCAGGGATGCGGCGGCCGCGGCGGGCGTAGATCCCGACGTCGAACTCGTGTTACCGAATATGCGCGCGCCAGTCAGGTGTGGATCGATCCATTGGAAATTCGCATTTGCATTGATCTGGGGCAGCGCCTGCGCGCGCACCTGAATAATCACGCCTTTGGTTCGTTTGATCTCTTGCTCTGCGTTGAGAAGAGTAGGGTTACGCTGCAGCGCTGTGAGAATGGCTTGATTCAGAGTAAAGGTCGGCACTCTTGCTTCGCTGCTGTATCTTCCCTCACTACCGGCAAAACCCGGTTGACCAAGAATCCCGAACGTTGCGACTATCCCCAGGTAAAGAAAGAACCTTGTCATACAGCGTTAGCGATTAGACGCACAAAAGCCGGCGAATGGATTCAACGCAGTCTGATAGCATTCCCGCCAGCCAAAGCAAAATCATTTCGACTGACAATAGTCGTAAATTTTGCTGTAAATGTGCAGCCACGCCTTTTGCTCGTCCGGTGTGAGGTGATTCAGTATTTTCATAACGTTACCAACCATCTCCTCACGAATTCGGCGGACGAGGGCCGAGCCCTTGGGCGTGATGCAGACCATCACTTTGCGGCGGTCATCTCGCGCTGCTGAGCGCATCACGTACCGAAGATTCTCCAGGCGCGCCACGAGACCGCTGGCTGCAGCCGTAGTGTGCCCCATTTTCTTCGCGATCTCCGACATACTGAGCACTTCCTTGCGGTCGAGATACGCGAGAAGAAAAAATTGCGGGAACGAAACGTTGCCCGGCGCCAGTTCCTTCGACAGGTGCAGCAAGAAGCAGCGCTGCATTTCCAAAATGATGTGGGAAAGCCGTTCGGCCTCCCCACGAGTTTGATCCGTCGGAGCTTGTGCAAACGCGGTAACCGGTCCCGTGTTCAAGGCGATAAAGCTAGAAACGCGCACGTAACCTGTCAATCCTGCGAGCAAGCCCGATGGAGTGTGGCTGTTCCTCCAAGGGCGGGACGCATTTCAAATCCGCCGCGGGGCCACGCATCAATCCCAGATTTGAACATCAACAATTTCATCTGCTTTCAACGCCTGACCGGCAGCGACCCGCAGCAGCGCATTTGCCTGGCTCAAACCAAAAAGCGCGTGCGATTCCTGACAACCGATCGGCATGAACTTTCCGTGTTCGAGTCTCCCGCGGATGTAATGCGGTCGATCGCCGTCGTTCGTTAGGCCAACCGTTAACTTTGCGGGAATCCGCGGCAGGTCGAGGTTCGTCGCGCCCATCATCCTTAAAATCGCCGGCCGGACGAATTGCAAAAACGTCACGAACGCCGACACGGGATTTCCGGGCAGGCCGAAGATAAGGCAGTCAGAGCCAGGAATACAACCCTCACCGGCGCTTCGCCTCCGCCTCTCCCTCCCTGAGGGAGAGGATTGAGGTGAGGGTGCATTCTGCTGCGCTCGTCCAAACAAAAATGGCTTTCCCGGTTTAACCGCCACGCGCCATATTTCGATCTTTGCTCCGAGCTGGCACAATGCTTCCTTAACTAAATCATGTTCCCCGACCGAAACCCCGCCGCTAATGATGAGAACGTGATTCTTCATTCCGCGTTTAATCGCATCGCCTAACGATTGTCGATCATCGGGACAATGCTCTATGGCTGTCTTGCTCACACCGCACTGCAGCAGGAGCGCACTGAGCAATGCGGAATTGCTCTCGTAAATTTGGCCCGGTTGAAGTTCGTCGCCCGCTTTCACCAGCTCGTCGCCCGTGGAAATGACTGCCGCAGTTGCTTTGCCGCCAACGATCACATCTGCAAAACCCTGAGACGCTAGTAAAGCAACCGTCGCTGCGCGGATTCGTTCTCCTGTGGCTAAAATCATCTGTCCTTCCGCTAAATCGCACCCACGCCGGCGTACGAAATCGTCAGCTTCGACATCCACGTTCAGGCTGATGTCGGTGCCATCGCGCGTCACATCCTCCTGCATCACGATAGCGTCGGCCCCTTGCGGAAGCGTCGCTCCGGTAAAGATCCGGACGGCTTCGCCACCACTGACGCGCAGCTTCCGATCAGGGCCGGCAGGTTGCTCTCCAATCACGCGCAGCCGCCCGCCTCTCTTGCACGAGCTCGCCACAACTGCGTAACCGTCCATCGCCGAGTTATCGAATGCGGGCAGCGGCAGCCGGGCGAAATAATCCTGGGCTGCAAAACAATCGAGCGCGCCCGCGAGTGGAACTGCTCGTTCCTCGAGCTTACTGACCTTCTCCAAGATCCGCGTGCGCGCTTGTTCTTCGCTGATCATTGCCAGTCATTTCAAACCAGCAAAGCATAATTGGCAAACGGCGTTGCTGCGTTTCGCGAAGCTTTAGGAGTGCGGGCGCGTCCTCGCGCCGCTTTAGCAGTATGCTTCATCACGTACAAAAAGCGATGCGAGGACGCATCGCACTCCCAAAGCACTGCGTGCGAAATTTGAATCACCGTGTTGCACTTCGTTCAAGTTGTGGCGCTCGACCGACCGCCGAGAGTTGGCAATCCGCAATTCGCGGCGATATTCTCAGCCGCGTTCATTTTGGTGAGGTGGCTGAGTGGTCGAAAGCAGCGCTTTGCTAAAGCGCCGTAGCCCAAAAGGCTACCGAGGGTTCGAATCCCTCCCTCACCGCATTCTGTTCGTGACCGACGGCGCCGCCGCCTTGTTCGCTGATCGCTGGATCTTTACCCTCGCTGTTTACGAGGGTTCAATCATTATCAAAATAACAGCTATGAACTGGGAGATGATCAGCGCGGTCGGACAAATGCTCGGCGCTATCGGCGTGATTATTTCGATCGTTTATCTGGCCGCTCAAATCCGGAACCAAAACAAGGAAAGCCAACGCCAAGCGATGAATGTATTGACGACGCACTGGAGTGATTTGAATCGGACGCTTGTGGAAAATCCTGAGATGGCCGTGCTCTGGCTTCGTGCGCTACGATGTTTCGAGGACCTGGATGCTCAGTCGAAGCTGCGATTCGGCGCGCATCTGGGGCGTTTCTTGCGGTTTGCCGACAGCCTTTATCTAAGCGTGCTGGATGGAACGCTCGACAAGCGATTGTGGCGGGGATATGGACGCACAATCGCCGACACCGTGGCGTATCCCGGCTTTCAAACATGGTGGGTCACACGAAAACACTGGCACACGGACGAGTTCTGCGCGCTAATTGACCGGCATATTCGAACTGCTAAACCGGCGATTTACGACGGCTACACTTAAGCGCCTTTAGAACTGCTTCACACCAACAGCTCATTCTAACCTATTGATGTTGGCTGCCAGATTACGGGTGCGTCGGCGTGAAAGCGTGATCGAACACGTAATCGCCGACACGGCGACCCGACGCGATTCCCTGGACTTTGTCGAAGGACCAGTGAATGCCAAGATAGATACGGCTCTGGCCGTTCTCCTCCTCGGCCTGCGACAAATTCGAAAAACTGCGCGGCCGATAAGGACGGGTGTTTCCGTTGTTGTCCTTGGTTTGCCCGTTGAACTCGTCGGAAACGAACGTGAACGCGATGTTATCGGTCCCGTAGAACCGCCGCATGATTTGGAAGAGCGTGCCTCCAATGCCGGCATGACCAGAGGGATAGGCTGGAAACGGTGGCGTGAAGTTCGGGCCGGTGAGATTACTGGCGGGTGCGCCTAATGGAATAAAGTTAATGTCACCAATCGTGTCGGGATTGCCATCGCCAAGACCGGTAGGACCTGTGCCCGGGTCCGATTCGCGAATGCCCAGAACAGGACGCCAGAAATCATAGTGGTATTTCGATTCCCAAATCGTCATTGCGGAATCGGCCATGCCGACATTTACCAAGGCGAGCAGGCGCGCGAACTGAATGGCGCTCAATCTTCCCTGATCAGCAATTTGCACAGTGATCTGGTTGTAGAGCCTCGGAGGTGCGCAAAGGCTTGGCGTGCCATCATAGGCCCAGAAAATGGCGATAAACGTTTGTTCTTCCGTCCGCTGCGTCCCAGTGGCGCCACCCAGGTTTTTCACTTCGTTGTACGCGGCAGTGTAAGCCGCGCTGGTCATATCGGGCGGAGGCGGCGCGCGGAATTGACTCGTCGAGCTGAGCACAAACGGAAGGCACTCGCCCCAGTGCGCGCCGAGCGCGAGCGGAATCAAGCTTATTGGATCCTGCCTCCAGTGCCCTGGCAGATTGCTCGGAAAATAATTGATGCCCACGCGCGGCTCGGGGATCTGCGAACCATCATTGAGACGCATGGCCAGGATGGCTGTGGCTGTGCCCTGTCCCAAATCGATTCCATTGGCCTTTTGCTGCGCGTCCCTGATGGCAGCCAAATCTTCCGCAAGGTAGCCATCAAAAGTCGCCGTTTGCGATGGGAACAATGCCGCCAGGGTATCACGCGCGGCCTGGCTGATCGCGGCATCCACGGACATTGGGCCGTGCGCAGCCTGTGTTCCGGTATAACTGGTGTAACCGCCGACGACCGCGTCAAGCGCGTCGAACATTGCGATGTGGACAATCGCCATCGCCCGGCTGGACCGCCCGGGTCCCAGCTGTTCACCGAAAACGCGGTTCTCCCCCGGGGCGACCGGAGTATGATCGAGACCGCTGGCGTTGATCGCAATCACATTCCAACGGTGAAGCGAATCGAGGCCGCGCCTTGGGCCTCCGGGATGTGGGATGCCGGGCGCCGGGTGAAACAACGGACCGAACAACTCGTTGAATCCGTGATTCGTCCCGAAGGCGACGGTCAGAACAGACAGAATGAGGCCGGCTAGCAACAGAGACAATTTTTTCATAATGATTGTTTTCCCGTGGAGAGTTTTTTATATGAGCGTCATATCCCTTGGCCAGAACAATTTTTCCTCGTTGAACGTTTGATGTTGACGACGAAGGTTTACGTTTCGCTCCACTATGCGCGCCGAGCCATTCCAAATCCGAAACTTCATCAACGGCGAATTCGTCGAGCCGATCAGTGGTCGATATCTCAACAACGTCGAACCGGCGACAGGTAAGCCCTATTCGCATGTGGCCGACAGCGATGCGCACGACATTGATCTTGCGGTGGCTGCTGCGGAGAAAGCCTTTTATGATTGGTCAAAAAAAACGCCAGCCGAGCGCTCGAATTTTCTTTTGCGAATTGCCGAGTTAATCGAGCGTGACCTGGAGAAATTCGCTCGCGCGGAGTCGATCGATACCGGCAAGCCGATTTCGCTTGCGCGTTCGTTGGATATTCCCCGCGCAGTCGCAAATTTCCGGTTCTTTGCCACCGCGATTTTGCACACGGAATCGGAAGCGCACATCACCGACAACGTCGCGTTTAATTACACACTGCGTCAGCCACGCGGCATCGCCGGACTGATTTCGCCGTGGAATCTGCCGCTTTATTTACTGAGTTGGAAAATCGCGCCGGCCATCGCTGTCGGAAACACCGCAATCGCAAAGCCGAGCGAATTAACGCCGATGACGGCTTGCATGCTCTGCGAAATCGCGCGTGAAGCCGGCCTGCCAAATGGAGTTCTCAACGTCGTCCATGGCACGGGGCCCAATGTAGGCTCGGCGATTACCGCCCATCCGAAGATCAACACGATCTCGTTTACCGGGGGCACCGCCACAGGGCGGAAAGTCGCCGAAGCGTGCGCGCCGTTATTCAAAAAGGTGTCGCTCGAGCTTGGAGGCAAAAATCCCAACATCATTTTCGCCGATGCCGATCTCGACGCCGCCATCGCGGGCAGCGTGCGTTCATCATTCGCAAACCAGGGGCAGGTCTGCTTGTGCGGGTCACGCCTGTTTGTCGAGCGATCGGCTTACAAGGATTTTGTCGAGCGCTTCATCGAAAAAACGGCACAGTTGTGCCTGGGCGATCCGCTGGACGAAAATACCGAGCAGGGCGCGATCGTGAACAAGACGCAGCTCGAAAAAGTAAAGTTCTATGTCGATCTCGCGCAGAAAGAAGGTGGCAAAATTGCGCTCGGCGGCTCTGCGCCGCAAGCGCCTAACGAACGTTGCCGCGAAGGTTATTTCTTCCAGCCGACCGTGATTACCGGCCTGTCGGTTGCATGCCGCACAAATCGCGAAGAAATTTTCGGCCCTGTCGTAACAATCACACCGTTCGACAGCGAAGAAGAAGTGATCAATCACGCCAATGATGTCGAATACGGCCTTTCGTCGAGCGTCTGGACGCAAAACCTGAGCCGCGCCCATCGCGTCGCCGAGCGAATCAACACCGGCACAGTTTGGGTGAATTGCTGGTTGGTGCGCGATCTCCGTGTTCCCTTTGGCGGCATGAAACAAAGCGGTGTCGGCCGTGAAGGCGGCGAAGAAGCGCTTCGCTTTTTCACTGAACCAAAGAATGTTTGCATCGCGAAGTAGCCGTGACTGAGAGTTCCTGTAATCGCATAAGCGACTTGTGAAATTCGTCCTTTTCTGGGTCGCTCTGATCTTATTGCTCGCCGTCGCTTTTGCTGTTCGGGCTCACGCACAAAAGACGGCAGATGCAGACGTTCCGAAGACGGCGAATCCCAAAATCTACCCCGAGATGCGCAATCTAGTCTTGCATGGTTCACGCGCAGCATTCGGATTAACTGGTTCATTCGCAAAGGATCAACCGTGGGGCGTTCTGATGGAGACCGGTTATCCAGAGGGCTCTGCTACACTTGTCGCAATGGCAGATGGTAGCGCGAGCATCTACTTGAGCAGCGGTGGCGGAACGATTGGCGGCATCGCTAACGAAACAATTCGCAAAGCAGCGAAGCAGATGGTGCAGATTGCATCACAGTTTCAGCCTCAGATGAAGCAAACAACTACGTTCCCGCTGCCGCAAAAAGGCGAAACGATCTTCTACCTGCTTACCGATGGCGGTGTGTTTTTCGCTAGAGCCGTAGAAGAACAACTTGGAGAAAATCGGCATCCTCTGTCACGTCTCTTTCACGCAGGTCATTCAGTTATTTCTGAAATCCGTCTGATCGATGAGCGCAGAGAGAAGAAACCTTAAATTCCTACGTGATCATTACCTGTGTGACGAGCTCGGCGTTTGACACAAACGCCACTACAACCACTGTGCTCAAGAATCCGTTTTCATCTGCGTAATTCGCGTTATCGCCCAGGTTGATAGTTGAGAGTTGATTATTGAGAGTCGTGAATGAGCAAGAGCATTCGCGGGAGTTGTCTGTGTGGCGGCGTGCGGTTTGAAGTTGATCCGCCATTCATTCAAGCTAGCCACTGTCATTGCGAACGTTGCCGCAAGCATTCCGGCACGGCCGTTTGCACTCAGGCCCGTGTGTTGCGCGAGCAGTTTCGTCTGCTTCAGGGCAAGGAATTGATTAAGGTCTATGGAAAAGGCGAAGGCGCGGTAAAAGCGTTCTGTTCAAATTGCGGTTCGAGTTTATTTGGCGGCGATTGGCCGGACGGGCCGCAGGTATCGATTCGGATGGGCGCGTTCGATGTTGATCCCGGAATTCGACCGCAATTTCATACGTTCGTTGCCGATCGTGCGCCGTGGGATACGATCACCGATGATCTTCCACAGTTTCCGGAACGACGGACTTAAAGGAATTCCGTTTTCATCCGCGGAACTTGCCTCGCCGTAGCCTTGTGCGGAGGCGGGTCCGCGGTTAATTGGTTTTATGTGTCGAGCCATCAAGATCCTGCATAATTTTTCACCACCAGCGACGAATGACGAGATCCGTGCTTCATCGCTCCAATTTGTTCGGAAGCTTTCCGGATTTACAAAGCCATCGCGCGCAAACGAAGAAGCGTTCAATCGCGCGGTGGATGACGTGGCCCATGCCGCGCATCATCTTCTTGAATCGCTGGTCACTAACGCGCCGGCGCGGGATCGCGAAACGGAAGTGTTGAAGGCGAAAATGCGATCGGCGAAGCGATATGGGACAGCCAAGGCTGTCGCGGCCTGACGGATTGTTCCATAGATTTGCGCAGATTACAGAGACAGCATTGCTGTCAGACATCTGTGTAAATCTGCGCAATCTGCGGATTTAAAAAAAGAGAATTCGTTTTCAGCCGGATAATACGCGGCTAGAAAAGCCATGACTCGATCGTGGATCTTTATTGCGATCGAAGCGTTGGGCGAGGTTGTTAGTTCTTTCCGGCCCTTGCTGCAACTAGCTTGACCGAGGGTTAAAGGAAACGATGTAATCAGGCTAATCTGCGATTAGCCTGACGAGAGCTATCGGAGCCGAGGCATGGAACCGTCAACCGTAAGCGGCACGAACTTGCGCACGGCGTTTGTCTTGTTGCTCGTGGTGGCCGTTACAGCGTTGTTCCTGGCCGTCACGTGGCCGTTCTTCAAACCGCTTCTTCTCGGCGCGTTGCTGGCTGGATTGTTTCATCCACTGTACCGCTGGATTACTCAGCTGCTGGGCGGCCGCGCATCGCTCGGCGCCGCAGTCACGTTGTTGGTGTTATTCGTCCTCGGCCTTGGCCCAGTCAGCGCATTTTTAGGAATCGTTCTGCAACAGGCGTTGACGATGAGTGACCAAGCCATCCCATGGCTAAATCAACACCTTGGCGCTGCTACCACCTTCAACGTGCACGACTGGGTGGTGCAGAAATTTCCTGCACTGGCTAAATACGTGCCAAGCCAGGAGCAACTGCTGGAACAGGTCGGCACCGCCGCCAAAACGGCTGGTGCGTTTCTCGTCAGTTTCGCCGCGGGTATGACCGCGACCACGGCCACGTTCCTCCTCAATTTGTTTGTGATGCTGTACGCCATGTTTTTCTTTTTTAGAGACGGCCACAAAATCCTGGAACGCATCTTTTATTACACTCCGTTAAGCGATGAGGATGAGACACGAATGCTCACCCAGCTCGCCTCGATCACGCGAGCGACCATTAAAGGGACGCTGGTAATCGGAATCATTCAAGGCACGTTGGCCGGCATCGCGTTTTGGGTCGTGGGAATCGAGGGGGCGGCGTTGTGGGGAACGATCATGACAGTTCTTTCGATAATCCCTGGGATCGGTGCCGCCCTGGTGTGGGTGCCGGCAGTTATCATTCTATTTGTCACTGGGCAGCACCTAACGGCAACATTGCTGGGGGCGTGGTGCGCCGCTGTGGTCGGCACTGTCGATAATTTCCTGCGGCCAGTGCTTGTCGGTAGAGACGCGAAAATGCCGGATCTTCTCATTTTGATTGGCACCCTTGGGGGACTGTTCCTCTTCGGTCCGATCGGATTCATCGTGGGACCGATCGTGTGTGGACTCTTTCTTACTGTTTGGGACATTTACGGCACCACTTTCAGGGCAATCCTGCCGCCGGTAACAAGCTTCCGGCCACCAGACCCAGAAACCCCAGCAATCGTTCCGCGAGAATCCTCGGACCACTAAATTGCGCTTTGTTCTAATTAGAAATGTGCGTTGCCTTAATCCATCAAGTTGGGCAGTAAACAGGCTATGAACGAAACCTTCAAAAGCGAACGAGCGCCTGAACCGGTAGGCGCGTTTCCGCACGCAAAACCTGTAGGCGCGACGGCTTTTTTTCCTTAGCTGCTCCTCGGAAAGCTGTCTTCGGCTGCTTTATCCGGCAAAGTAAAACTAAATTTGGAGCCGACTCCTTCTTTGCTTTCAACGCTTACGCGTCCATCATGCGCCTCGACAAAGGTTTTTACGATAGCCAGACCGAGGCCCAGTCCGCCCTTTTCCGGCGTGTCGCCTTCCAATTCATCAAACACTTTTTCGAGCTGGTTCTCTGGAATTCCGGCGCCGTTGTCAGTTACCCAACATTCGATGAAATCTTCGCATTGGCGCGCTCCGATCATGACCTTTCCACGCGGCGTATATTTAATCGCGTTTGCGATTAAATTCTGAAAAACGCGGCGCATGAGGCTGGCATCGGCGAAGACGACCAAATTATAAGGAATCTTGTTAATCAGCTGAGTGCTACCGGTTCCCGCTACTGGCCGCAGATCGTGAATGAGCGCTTCCACCAGCGGCCATAAATCAAAATCTCGCCGCTCCAATTTAACGCCCGTTTCGGTGCGAAGGTTAGTATTTTCCTCGATGATTTTTTCAACCAACGCCTGCAGGTGTTTCACGTTGCGGCCCAATGTTTTTAACATTCGCGCGGTCTCGGCGTGGGCGCTGCGGTCCGCGAAAGTCAGCTCGAGCACGCGTGTTGCTAGCGAAATAGCATTGAGTGGCGTACGCAGATCGTGCGCGACGAAAGCCAGATATTCTTCGCGACGCTTCTGTACTTGCAGCGCTTGCTGAGTTGCGTAGGTCTGCAATGCCAGACCGATGGCTTGGTCGAGGACCCGATTTACAACGTGGAATGGTTCGCCTTGCAGATTCATGCCGTTGTTTTCGGCAAAATCGTGAATGCAGCCCCGCAGAATATTGTACTCGGCAACCACCTCTTGGATATCGAATGCTTCTTGCAGACGCTGCAGACCATGCACGGACGGGCTGCTCTCTAACAGCGCTTCGGGAATCGTCTGGCTGAAATCCGATTGCAACGCGACCGCTAGTTCATCCAAAAGCGCCGGAATGTGATCATTGAGCACCGGGATATCGAGATTCCGAGCGGAAGGCAGTTGCCGTACCTGTTGCCGCCAAGACGCAAGCAAATTGTCCCGCTCCCGCCGAATGAGCTGCGCCAGTCTATTGAGATTCTCCACCGTCACTGTGCTCGGCCTGTATCTGAGTTGCTAAAATCGCCGAGCGCACATAGGAATCAATCGTAGAATCAACGAAAAGTTCCAACATCAATTCAATCTAAATGAGCAAATCCTTTGAAAGTTCACGTGCGCCTGAACCAGTGGGGGCGTTTCCTCACGCGAAACGCGTGGGAGAGTTGTTGTTTCTGTCAGGGATCGGACCGCGTGTGCGCGGCAGCAAAGAAATTCCCGGAGTGACGCTCGATTCTTCCGGCAACGTGGTGAGTTACGACATCGAAACACAATGCCGTGCCGTATTCGAGAATGTGCGGCTCGTGCTGGAAGACGCTGGCGCGACTTGGCAGGACATTGTCGACGTCACCGTCTTTCTCACTGACATGAAAAAAGATTTTCCCATCTACAACCGCATTTACGCCGAGTATTTCGCAGGCCCGGCCAAACCAAACCCGACCCGCACAACAATCGAGGTCACGGCATTGCCCACACCGATCGCAATCGAGCTAAAAGTGATTGCCGCCGCAGGATAATGGTGATCCGCAGATTTACACAGATTAGTTGCAGATTTTGCTTGTCCGACATTCTCATCCTAAATCTGCGTAATCTGCGGTTACATTTTTTCTGTGAGTGAGACGGTATTTCGAATAATTGCCGCAGATCACACCGGCATCACTGTTTCAAATCTCGAACGTTCGCTCGCATTTTGGCGGGATGTCCTGGGTTTCGAGTTTTCGCATATAGCGCACCAAAAAGGTGAATTCGCCGAGGAAATCACCGGCGTTGAAGGCGCTGAGCTAAAGCTTGCGGTCTTAAAAACGCCGGGCGGTCACAAAATCGAACTACTCGAGTATCTCGCACCGGCGGATCGCAAACGCACAAATCTTCGACCGTGCGACGTTGGTTTCGTGCATGTCGCGCTGGTTGTTAAGCATCTCAACGCCGTCCTCGACAGGATTGCTGTCTCAGGCTGGAAAACCGCGGGGCAACCGCAGATACTCACGAAAGGGCCGAATGCCGGAAAGCGCGTCGTATACGTGCGTGACCCTGACGGGACAACGATTGAGTTCATGGAGCTGCCGAGAGGAACTTCATCCGCAGATTCCGCAGATTAACACAGATTGGAGGCCGGCTCGGTAGTTGCAGTCGTCGTCCATTTTAATCTGCGAAAATCTGCGTAATCTGCGGTTAATGACCTTTTCATCCGACGAAACCTTCGCGCTGCAACTCGATCGCGAGGATCCGCTACGCGATTTCCGAGAGAAATTTTCCATGCCACTCGGCAAAGACGGCAAGCCGGTCATCTACTTCGCCGGAAACTCGTTAGGCCTAATGCCGAAATCGGCGAGGCAAGTCGTCGACGAAGAGTTGGACAACTGGGCCAAGCTTGGCGTCGATGCGCATCACGCTACTGGGACGCCCTGGTATTCGTACCACGAAGCGCTGCGCGACCCGACGGCGCGCCTCGTTGGCGCAAACTCACTCGAAGTGATCTGCATGAATAGCCTCACGGTGAACCTTCACCTGATGATGGCGACGTTTTATCGTCCAACCAAATCGCGCTTCAAAGTCCTGATGGAAGAGCCGGCGTTCCCTTCCGATACCTATGCGATTAAGACGCAGCTCATTCACCACGGACTGGATCCGAAAGACGCGCTCGTTCTGGCGCGCCCGCGCAAAGGCGAGTTCACCGTGCGCACGGAAGACATTCTCGATCTTATCGACGAGCACGCCGATGATCTTGCGGTGGTGATCATGGGCGCGGTGAATTTTTTCACCGGTCAATTAGTCGACATCGAAAAGGTCACGGCTGCAGCGCAGAAACACGGAATCATCGTTGGCTTCGATCTCGCACACGCCGCCGGCAACGTGCCGCTCTCGCTGCATGAATGGAATGTGGATTTCGCCGTGTGGTGTTCATACAAATATTTGAACGCCGGTCCGGGCGCCGTCGCGGGTGCGTTTGTGCATGAACGCCACGCGACCAACACAAAATTACCGCGGCTCGCCGGTTGGTTTGGGAATGATCCGAATACACGATTCAGATTGCATCTCGAGCCGGAGTTCGTCCCCGTAGCGACCGCTGACGGTTGGCAGATTAGTAATCCGCCAATTTTCTCGATGGCACCGCTGCGCGCGTCGCTTTCAATTTTCCACGGGGCCGGCGGGATGGAACCGCTCCGCGAAAAATCGATGAAGCTTACCGGCTATCTCGAATTTTTGATCGAACAAAACGGTTCAAAGAAATTATCGATCATCACTCCGGCTGACCCGAGTGCGCGCGGCGCGCAATTGTCGATCCAGGCGCACGAGCATCCGAAGAAGCTACACGAAGAACTCATCGCCGGCGGTGTGAAATGCGATTTTCGCGAGCCGAACGTGATTCGCGTCGCGCCAACTCCACTTTACAACACCTTCCACGAAGTCTGGCGGTTCGCCCAGATCCTCGCCGCTCACAAATGAGCTGCGCGGGCAGCCGTGCCATTTTTTGCGGAATAGCTGTAGCGGCGTTTGTGTCAAACGCCGACCGGATTAGTCATGCGCTTCACGTCGATAAACAGCCCAAGGTTCTGAAACGATGGAAAACTTTATCTGCGTGCAATGCGGGACGCAGTTTGGTGAGAGCGCGGAACCGCCGCCGCGCTGTCCAATTTGCGAAGATGAACGCCAATTCGTCCGTCACGCCGGCCAGGAATGGACGACGCTCAAACAGCTCGCCGCGAATCATCACAATCGCCTCCAAGATGAGGCGCGGCAGCTTCTGGGCATCGGCACAGAACCGGAATTTGCGATAGGCCAGCGTGCTTTGCTTCTCCAGTCGCCGGGAGGAAATCTGCTCTGGGATTGCATCTCTTTGCTGGACGACAAAACAATCGCCGAGGTAAACGCACGCGGCGGCATCCGCGCCATCGCGATTTCGCATCCGCATTTCTACTCTTCCATGGTCGAATGGGCCGAGCGTTTTGACGCTCAAATCTTTTTGCATTCTGCCGATCGCGAATGGGTCATGCGCAAGAGCCTCCGCATTCAATTCTGGGAAGGATCAACACTGTCACTCTGGGATGGGCTAACACTAATCAATTGCGGGGGCCATTTTGAAGGCGGCACAGTGCTGCATTGGCCGACAGGTGCCAGTAGTAAAGGCGCCTTGCTCACCGGCGACATCATTACCGTCATGCAGGATCGACGCTACGTTAGTTTTCTGCGGAGTTATCCAAATCTCATTCCGCTCGGAGCCTCGGCGATCCGCCGCATCGTCGAAAGAATCGAGCCTTTCTCATTCGAGCAGATTTATGGCGGTTGGTGGCAGGCGAATGTTCTCACGGATGCAAAAGCAGCCGTTGCGCGATCTGCCGAACGCTATCTGCGCTGGATCAGCGCCTGAATAGGACCTCCAAAGATCCAAAGCGGCGCAGGGACGCGCACGCACTCCAAAAAGCTTCTCGAAATAACAGAGGCATCTGACGAGGATTTCGCACGAAGTGCTTTGGAGTGCGATGCGTCTTCGCATCGCTTTCATTCTCCAGATGTTCTATAAATTAACGATTTGACGGACAATACGCGGCAGAGCAATCGCAGCCGGCTCACGCACCAGTCTAGTTGCGAATCGTGAGAGCGGTGTTTCCTCGGGATTTACTTCGATAAGTTCACCCCGAAAGCATTCGGGGCTGACTCGCAGCGCCCAATCGACAATATATCCAAAAGTCGCCGTAGTTCCGGCTGCGATCACGAGGTCGCAAGGTCCACGCTCGAGATAACTTTCAACTCGTTGCACTTCGGTCCAGGACAATTGCTCCCCAAACCAGACAACGCCAGGTCGCATGAGCGCGTCGCATTTCGCGCATCTCGAAACGACATTTTCTTCCTCTTGCTCGTCCTCGTAATCGTATTCGGTGAAACCAAAATCACAACGCGAACACCTGGTGACGAAGATGTCGCCGTGAATTTGCACCATCTTTTCTGCCGGCATTCCAGCGCGTGCGTGCAGATCGTCCACGTTCTGCGTAACGAGTAGGAACTCATCCGTGCGTTGGGCAAGTCGTGCGATTGCTTCATGCGCGGCGTTCGGTCGCGCATTGCGAATGCGCTGCCGGCGCTCGCGGTACCATTCCCAAACCAATTTCGGATCGCTCGCGAATGCCTCAGGCGTCGCAAGCTTTGCCGGGTCAAGATTCCGCCAGTAACCGTCACTGCCGCGAAAAGTCGGGATGCCGCTCTCAGCCGAAACACCTGCGCCAGTCAGAACGAGAACACGCATAATTCAAGATCGAAGGGAAACAGCGGCTTCCAAATCATCACTTCTCAAAACTTCACCGCCGCGACAGATGATGTTGTCAGGCCAAACTCGAACTGCCACACTCCGCGCCATGAGTAAGGCCACAACAGAGATTGCATCGGGCGCTGTGCGCGACATTGAGCCGGAGCTTCGGGAACTCTTTTCGAAGATTGTCGAACGCGATCCGCACGAAGCAGTAAAGATGCTTAAGCCGTATCCGGATGAATTCGTCGTTAAGATGCTCGAGCTGCTTAATCCCGTAGCAGCACTAAAGATCCTCCAACGTTTCGATTTCATCACGGCGCGAGACGATTCTCGCCACGGCTTCTACCGAAACGACGCAGCAGTGGATGCGCAATCAAACTTATCCGGAACGGACTGTCGGGCGGCTCATGCAGCCGCCGCTGGCAGTTTTCCGACCGACAACCACCGTCGGCGAAGCTACGGAGCAAATTCGCCGGCTCGCGAAAAAAACGATTATCACCTACGCCTTCGTGACGGACGAAGAGGACAAACTTCTTGGGGTAGTGGTCATGCGCGACATGCTGCTGGCACAACAAACGCAACGCCTCGATGAAATCATGCTGAAGGATCCGTTCCATCTGACGCCCGATATGTCGTCGACCGAGGCGATGAGAGCTGTGCTGGTTCGGCATTATCCGGTCTATCCCGTCTGCGAAAAATCCGGGCAACTCATCGGCCTGGTGCGCGGTCAGATGCTTTTTGAAGCGCAAGCGGTCGAGTTAAGTGCGCAACCGGGCGAAATGGTCGGTGTCGAAACGGAGGAACGACTTACGACGCCGTGGACGCGGAGCTTAAGATTCCGCCATCCGTGGCTTCAGGTAAATTTGTTCTGCGGCCTGCTTGCCGCTCTCGTTGTCGGATTATTTGAACACACAATCGATCGCATCATTGCGCTGGCGGTGTTTCTGCCTGTGCTCATTGGCCAGGCTGCGAACACAGGGGTGCAGGCACTCGCGGTCTGCTTGCGCGGCATAACTTTAGGCGACCTGAGATCTGGGAAAGAACGTCTGCTTTTGGTCAAGGAAGCTTTGTTAGGGACATTTAATGGCGCATTAACCGGAGTTACGGGAGGCGTCGCGATGTTCATCTTTGCTACGATGGTGAAGAGCCACGATGCGCTGATGCTCAGCTTTGTGGTGTTTCTTGCCATCACCATCAGTTGTTGTTTCAGTGGCGTCGCCGGCGCAATGGTTCCGTTGGTGATGAAAAAACTGGGAGCCGATCCCGCAATGGCGTCCAGCATAGTCGTCACCACTTTCACCGACGTCGGATGCCTGCTCGTTTTTCTTGGGCTGGCTGCGGTACTGATTTAACCAACGAAACTCAGCGCGTGCTGAAAAAGATGGCCTTGGTGTCGTCGCTGCGTTATCAATCGCGCACTATGAAACAAAAACTTGTCGTTTTCCTCGTCCTTACGTTGTCCGCCTGGTCTCCAGTTTTCGGTGCGGCTGACACTCCGGAAACGCGACGCAAAGAAGCCGAACGTTATCTCCAGGTTAGCCCGCCAAAGGCGCTATTCGAGGACATGGCTGATAAAATGGCTGCAAACATTCCGGCAGATCAGCGCGAGCAATTCAAGAAAGTAATGACTACTCAGGTGGATATTGCCGCATTATCCAACGCGATGGTCGATGCGATGGTAAAAAATTTCACAACTGAAGAGCTGAAGGCATTGGCTGATTTTTACGGATCGCCCGTCGGAAAATCGGCCATGCAAAAATTTGGTGCTTACATGGCAGACATAATGCCGGTGGTGCAGGCTGAGATCATGAAAGCCGCAGCAAAGATGAGCCACTGACTTCGCGAAGTAGCAGTGGCTTCGGCAAGCAGCATCATGCCCGGGCGTCATGTCGGCTACGGCAGTGGCCAAAGGGATGGCTAGGTCAATTTGCGATAAGCGGTGCCGGGTTGCGGATGTTTATAGGAGAGCCACAACAACACGAAACCCGTGAGCGGGATGAGAAAATTCGACGGGAGGACTAGTCCCACGTTGCCTGGGGAGAAATTGTGAGCCGCGATCATCTGGTAGATGTGACCGGCACCCGCTCCCAACGCGAAAACCCACGGCGTAATCAGAGTAGCAAAACGAAATGGCAAGCTGGCTTTGAACGCAATGATGCCCGCAATGCCAACGCCGAGACTGGCAAATCCTACCTCTGCCTGAAACGGGCTGTCCTCCCAGCCAATAAATATTGGCGCCGTCCAACCGAAGAACACGTGGAATACGAAATTCACGACGTTGCTTATTCCTATCGGGAACAGCAGGTAATACGAGAAGAATGCTTCGGTGACCGTATTGATTCGAAGCGGCTTGGGTTTATTCAGCAGCGATATTCCTGCCGCGAGAAAGCCTATGATGAGAAGCGTGAAGAAGTAATTGGCGATCAAGAAAAACAAAAGCGAAGGGGGTTTCGATTCATTCATGCGAATGATGCTAACCGCGTCGCTCGAGGATTGTGAAGAGAAGAGTGCTCGCCGGCGTTCAACTCCCCGCAGACTCTGCCGGTCCGCTTTTTTCGCCTGTAAGCAAGTCAACACGAACTATTGGATCCGTCGGCAGCACGATTGGGCCTTCCCAGCGTAGAAAACCAGCCGGCGCGGGATTGGTCAGCCAGATTTTTGTGTCGGGAACATTGACGAAGAATTTCGCGATGAATGGAATTTCCGGGTGAACCGTGAAGCGATCGCCCTTGAGCGAACGCCCCGACATTCTCATACGGTCAACCCCGCTGTGAGAAATTGTCACTGTTACAACCTGTGGGCCAAGCGTTGGGAACTCGGAAAAACCGACTGCCTTGAGCTGAACTTGTTCGCCACGCAGTAGGCGTTTGCGCAGATTACTCAAAGCGAGGCTGAATCCAAACCCGGCAAACGTTCGGCCCGGTTCAATTTCAATTTTTTTGGACACATCCTTATGATCTTGGCTGAGGTGTGCACTGCCGATTCCAGTCAAAAAATCCACAGCGAACTCTCGCTGTGACTTCCCATGTTTTGATTCTTTCCAGGACCATTTTTCCTGCATCAACTCTGGTTCTTGTCGAAATTGCGAGTGTTCCTCACAGACCTCGCCGGAAAACTTGTAAGTGATCACAACGTGTAACCGATCGTTTTCCATCCATTGACGGAATTCACCGTCAGCGAGTTTCTTGCCGTTGATATCGCACAAGCCGGGATATCCGTGCGACGCAGCCGCCGGTTCAGTCACCTTTAGCGCAAAGACCGGTGCCCCGATCATTCCCGCAGCGAGAATTGAGAAAACAGTTACCAGCTTTCTTGATGCAAGCATTCTGTACCCGTATCGGTGGCGGCTGGGAGCACGGCTGCACGGGTTTCACCGCAACGTTCTTCGATTTGGTAACATGGCTGTTACCAAGCATTCAGATTTTTAATCGACAATCTTCGGACTGTCGCTATGCTCGTGGGCAATGAGCGCTGATACGCTTTGCTTAGCAGAACCCGCAAATAGCTTGCGGTGCATCTTCGCGTCGGCGCTCGGAATCTGGCGATAAAAAGCGACCGTTTTCTCAACGGACGCTGATTCATCTCTCTGGCAGGAGATCTGTCTCTGCGTCTGTCGAAATAGTCCAACCACTTATGATCAAATGTTAATCGTAATGAAACCCGGGGCCACGGCATCGGAAATCGATGCGGTGGTGAACATTGTTGAGGCAGTCGGCTTCCGCGCCCATCCCATGCCAGGAGCGACGCGGACGGCGATCGGCATCACAGGCAATGAAGGACCGATCGATGGTCGGCGTTTCGAAAATCTCGCCGGGGTTGCGGATGTCATCCGCGTCACTAAACCGTACAAATTGGTAACACTCGATCTGCGACCGGACAAGACTGTGGTTCGCGTCGGCGACGCGACGATTGGCGACAGCGAGCTGGCAATCATAGCGGGGCCGTGCGCGATCGAGAGCCGCGAGCAAGCCTTCGCGATAGCAAAAATTGTCCAGCAAAGCGGTGCGCGATTTTTCCGCGGATGCGTATGGAAACCTCGAACCTCGCCTTACACGTTCCAGGGCCTCGGCGAAAAAGGCTGGGAAATTATGGCAGCCGTTCGAGAGGAGTTCGGCCTGAAGATTGTGACTGAAGCCGTCGAGGAATCGCATGTCGATCTCATCGAAAAATACGGCGACGTGATTCAAATCGGCGCTCGAAACATGCAGAACTTTTCGCTTCTGAAGCGTGCGGGCCGGTCCAGGGTGCCGGTGCTCTTGAAGCGCGGAATGGCTGCAACCCTGGAGGAATGGTTGCTCGCAGCGGAGTACATAATGGCTGAAGGCAATTACAACGTGATCCTCTGCGAACGCGGCGTGCGCACGTTCGCGCAGCACACGCGAAATACGCTCGATCTTGCGTCTGTGCCAGCGATCCGACGCATTTCGCATTTGCCGGTGATCGTTGATCCTTCGCACGGCACCGGCACGGCGTATATGGTCACGCCCCTGGCAAGAGCCGGTGTGGCGACCGGCGCGGACGGCCTCATGATCGAAGTCCACAACCAGCCGGAGCTTTCGCTTTCCGACAGCGCACAAGCGCTAACGCCGTCGCAATATCTTCAACTCGTCGCCGAAGTTCGAGCGATTCACGAGCTTGTCTCATCGAATGGAGACTCAATGACCTAACCAGCATTGTCATGTTGAGCGAAGCGAAACATCTCTGGCAATTTTTGAAACGAGATTGGTCCCGAAGAAGATCAGAGATTCTTCTCCCGCGACGGCGGGATCAGAATGACATTTGTGAATCGCGCGAAGCCGAATCCAAACATGGTCCTGCTGATCGATAATTACGATTCATTTACGTACAACCTCGCGCAGTATTTCGGCGAGCTTGGATGTGAGATTGTCGTTAGGCGGAATGACGCGATTTCGTTGAAGGAGATTGCCGCATTAGCGCCTGAGCATATCTGCATTTCGCCAGGGCCGTGCACACCGCGCGAGGCGGGGATCAGTAAAGAGGTGATTCTGGAGTTTGGCCCGCGCACTCCAATTCTGGGTGTTTGTCTGGGACATCAATGCGTCGCCGAAGCATATGGCGGAGAAATCGTGCGCGCTTCGCGGCTGATGCACGGCAAGGCATCGACCATTACGCACAACGGCAACAGCCTCTTTTCCGATTTGGCCATGTCGTTCGAGGCTGGCCGATATCATTCGCTTGTTGTGAAGCGCAATTCATTGCCTGGTTGTCTCGAAATCACAGCAGAAAGCGACGACGGAGAAATCATGGCGCTCTGCCATCGCGAATTTCCCGTCTACGGGGTGCAGTTCCATCCCGAATCCGTGCTTACCCATGATGGCAAGAAAATCCTCGCGCGATTCCTCGCTCTCGCACCCAAAACTTCGATAACGCGTCACAAATCACTTCACGTATGAGAGTTCCTTTAAACTCCGTGCGTTTCTGGCCGCCTCTCCCCTTGGTGCAAGGGGAGAGGATTGAGGTGAGGGGTTCCAAAACACTACGGGCACTGAAGCCGCAAACCCTCACCCTGCCCTCTCCCTTCGGAAGGGAGAGGCGAACCAAAGTGTTCAATCCAAGTAACACGAGTCAAACCCGACCCATCAAATGAGAGCGCAAGTCACTCCGAATCTGGACGAATTCATCGAGCTCGCGAAACAGGGCAACGTCATCCCTGTTTTCGCCGAGTTTATCGCGGATGGAGAAACGCCAGTTTCAGCTTTTAAGAAACTGGACCGCGGCGGTTACAGTTTCCTTTTTGAGTCCACCGAAAAGAACGATGTCTCGGGCCGTTTTTCGTTCGTGGGAGTGGACGCTCGCGTGGTTTTGCAAAGCTACGGGCGCGAGGTTCGAATCATCGAGGACGGAAACGACCGGCAATTCGAAATGAGCAGCGATCCAGTCGACGAGGTACAGAAGTTGATGGCGCGTTATCAGTTCGTGTCGCGGCCCGAACTGCCGCGGTTTGCCGGCGGCGCTGTCGGATTCATCGGCTACGAGGCGATCCACTTTTTCGAGCCCAAAGTTCCACTAGCGCAACAAGATGACCTTCAACTGCCCGAGATGCTGTTCATGATTCCGAGCGTGCTTTTGGTCTTCGATCACCGGCTGCGCAGCTTGAAAATCATCGTCAACGCATTTCTCGACAATGGTTCGCCGGAAGAGATTCATACGCGCGCTGTCGAATGCCTAGCTTCGATTCAGCAACAGCTGACGCAACCAGTCGATCTTCGCCTCGTTTCGATCGTGGAAGATGCAGAACAGCGGCTGCCACGAAGCAATTTCTCTCGCGAAGAGTTCGAACGCGCAATAAGGCGAGCGAAGGAATACATCGCGGCAGGTGACGTTTTCCAAGTTGTTTTATCGCAACGATTCGAGGCGTCGTTCGACGGCGAACCGCTCGATTTCTATCGCTGCCTTCGTTTCATCAATCCTTCGCCGTACATGTTTTGTCTCAATTTCGGCGGCGATTTTTCACTCGTGGGTAGTTCGCCTGAGATGCATGTCCGGTTGGCTGACGACAGCGTGGAGATTCGTCCAATCGCGGGGACACGCCCTCGGGGTCTGACCCCGGAAGAAGACGAAGCCAACGCCGCTCAACTGCTGGGAGATCCGAAGGAGCGGGCCGAACACATCATGCTTGTTGATCTCGCGCGGAATGACGTCGGTCGCGTCGCAGAATTCGGTTCCGTTCGCGTAACAGAGTTTATGCAGATCGAGCGCTACAGCCACGTCATGCATATCGTTTCCAACGTAGTGGGGCATTTACGCGGCGATGACAGCGCATTCGACGCAGTGCGAGCGACATTTCCCGCCGGCACTGTCTCCGGCGCGCCGAAAATCCGCGCAATGCAAATTATTAGCGAATTGGAGAAAACGCGGCGCGGCTGTTATGCAGGCGCGATTGGCTATTTCGGATTCAACGGGAACGTCGATTCCTGCATCGCACTGCGCTGTGCCGTATTGAAAAACGGGCACGCGTACTTCCAGGCCGGCGCGGGTATCGTCTCCGATTCGGATCCGCAACGCGAATACGAAGAAACCGTGATCAAGGCGACGGCAATGATGAAGGCGCTCGCAATGGCGAGTCAGATAAAAGCGCGATGAATCCGCAACCGATGGCAAGGGAACCGCGCAATCTCGATCTTCGCGAGACGACGATACGTCTGGCGCGCGGAGAAAATCTTTCACGGACCGAAGCGGCGAATTTTCTCGACGCATTGCTTGATCCAGTCGCCACCGATACGCAGATAGCAGCGGCGCTCATCGCTTTGACGGCCAAAGGCGAAACAGTCGAGGAGCTTGCGGGTATGGCTGAAGCGATGCGCGAACGCGCGACTCCCCTGCATTCGCGGCACGAGCGCTTCATCGACACGGCAGGAACGGGTTCGAGTGCGGCCAAACTGTTCAACGTTTCAACAGCCGCAGCATTCGTCATCGCGGGTGCCGGTTTGCCTGTGGCGAAGCACGGTGCGCGCGCTGCCTCCTCGACCTCGGGAAGCGCCGATGTTCTCGAAGCACTGGGTGTCAACACCGCGGCCGCTCCGGAAATCGTGGAGCGCTGTCTCAATGAGCACGGAATCTGTTTCATCTTTGCGCCACTTTTTCATCGTGCTACCGCTCGTGTTGCGCAGGTGCGCCGGGATTTAGGCGTGCATACCACGTTCAATTTGCTGGGTCCCCTAACGAATCCGGCGCGTGCGCCCTTTCAACTTGTGGGCGTGTGGGATCATTCGCTCGTTGAGCGGGTCGCATCCGCGCTCGCGCTTCTCGGCGTGAAACAAGCGTGGGTCGTTCACGGCGCCGATGGGCTGGATGAAGTAACGATCACAGGCGAATCATTTGTCGCAGCGTGCTCGGCGCGCACGGGCGTGGAGACGTTCACGATTTCGCCCGGGGACTTCGGACTACAGCGCCGATCGGTTACTCAACACCGCGAAGGCCCGGCTGAGAATGCACGAGTGACCCGCGGGATCTTGGACGGAAAAAAAAATGCCGATTTTGCTGTGGCCCGCGATCTGGTCGTCATCAACGCTGCTGCGGCGCTGTATCTGGCGGGCGTGGCGAACGATTTTCAAAACGCAACAGCAATGGCGCGTGAAAGCGTCGACAGTGGACACGCCCGAGCGAAGCTCGACGCGCTGATTCGCGAGACAAATCGGAGCTGATGATGGCCACTATTCTCTCTGAAATTCTTGATCGAAAACGGGGAGTCGTAGCGCGACTTCGAGCCGATCGGACGACGCAAGATTTTCGCGACCGCGGATTGGCGAGCCGAGCAAACGCGACGCCGCATCTATTGTTGCGAGCACTCGAATCGAACTCCGGAGGAGTCAAGATCATCGCAGAATTTAAACGCCGGTCGCCATCGGCTGGAACGATCCGCAACGATCTGTCGGCGACCGACGTTGCCACTCGTTACGAGCGCGGTGGCGCCTGTGCCATCTCGGTCTTGACGGACGAACAATACTTTGGCGGTTCGATTCTCGATCTCGGCGCGATTCGCAGGAGTACGGTCCTTCCGCTGTTACGCAAAGATTTTATCATCGACGAAATCCAGATCTACGAAGCAGCTACTGTCGGTGCAGATGCTGTGTTGTTGATCGCAGCAGTTCTTGACGACGATGCGTTAGCAAAACTGCGAGCAACCGCGGAGGACGAACTCGGTCTAGACGCCGTGGTGGAAGTGCACACGTCAGAAGAACTGCGTCGCGCGGTGATGACGGGTGCGAGGATCATCGGAGTCAACAATCGAGATCTCCGAACGTTTCGAACTTCATTGGAGACAAGCGAGCGTTTGATAGCTGAAGCTCCCCAAGATCAAATCATGATTTCGGAGAGTGGATTACAAGACCCGAAGTCTCTACGCCATCTGCGGGCGCTTGGTTTCCGCGGTTTTCTCATCGGCGAAGCGCTAATGCGCGCGCGAGATCCCGAAGCGGCGTTGCGTGAGTTGATCGACAGGACAATCGCGAAATCGCAGTGATGACGACAACACTACGCCAAACTAGCGATAGGAAAATTGTAGGGCGTCTGTGTCAGACGCCATGGCGTTTCACAGAAACGCCCTACAACTTCTGATGAACCCGATACGAATCAAAATCTGCGGTGTTACAACTGCGAATGATGCACGCGCCTGCGTCGAACTCGGCGCGGACATGATTGGGTTCAACTTTTATCCAGCAAGCCCGCGCTACATCGAGCCTGCTATGGTCCGCCGAATTGTGGACGCGCTCCATGCACGAACTTGCGGCGTCGGCGTTTTCGTCGATGCGGATACAGCAGAAATTCGCAAGGTCGCCAAAACTGCCGGCGTTCGATGCGTTCAATTGCACGGACATACAACGCCTGAATCGTGCAACGAACTGGCTCGAGAATTTCGTGTGATTCGCGCGCTCTCAACCGATACGCAATTCGAGCCAGAACACGCAGCACTGTTCCCAGAATGCGATGTACTCATCGATGCATACCACCCCGAACTCAGGGGCGGCACGGGTCAGACGTGCGATTGGTCTGCTGCGCGAGCGGCGATGCGCTACACCCGATTCTTGATTCTCTCCGGCGGATTAGACGCGCAAAATGTTGGTCGAGCGATCGCGGCGGTGACCCCCCACGCGGTCGACGTTTGTAGTGGGATAGAAAGCGCGCCCGGTGTGAAAGATCATCGCGCGATCGAAAATTTTGTCAGCGCCGTGCGAGCGATCGAGCGTTCTTTCCAGAAATCGAGCCACACGTCATCGCAAGGGGTGTCATTCTGAGCGAAGCGCAGAATCTCTGATCAATTCTCGACCGATATGCCTGTGGAGAAACCAGAGATGTTTCGCTTCGCTCAACATGACAGCGCCATTTATGATCACTAAAAGCGAACCTGATAAACACGGGCACTGGGGTAAATTCGGTGGCCGCTACGTTCCGGAAACACTAGTCGCGCCGCTCGAGGAGCTGACGACTGAGTTCATGCGGGCTCAAGGCGACCCGAATTTTGGGCGCGAACTCAACTTGCTGCTGCGCGATTACGCCGGACGACCCACCCCTCTGTTCCACGCCCGGCGGCTCACTACACATGCGGGCGGCGCGCAAATTTATCTGAAGCGCGAAGATCTTCTGCACACAGGTGCGCATAAGATCAACAACGCCGTCGGACAGGCGCTGCTTGCGCGGCGAATGGGCAAAGCTCGCGTCATCGCCGAAACCGGGGCGGGGCAGCACGGCGTTGCGACAGCAACGGTCTGCGCATTGTTTGGATTACGATGTGTGATTTACATGGGCGCGGAAGATGTCCGCAGACAAGCGCTCAACGTGTTCCGCATGCGATTGTTGGGCGCTGATGTGATTACTGTGAACGCAGGGACACGCACGCTGAAGGACGCTATCAACGAGGCGCTACGCGATTGGGTGACGAACGTCCACGACACTTACTACCTGTTGGGCAGCGCGCTTGGACCGCATCCGTATCCGCTAATGGTCCGCGATTTCCAGAGCGTGATCGGACGCGAAGCGCGCGAACAAATTTTGTCCGCGACAGGCAAGTTACCACGGGCGCTGGTTGCATGCGTCGGTGGCGGATCAAATGCGATCGGCTTGTTTCATCCGTTCATCGGAGATGAAGGCGTGCGGTTGATCGGCGTAGAGGCCGGAGGTTGCGGTGATTCGTTAGGCAAACATGCCGCGAGGTTTCACAACGGATCAGAAAGTGGCGGCGGGCGTGTCGGCGTTCTTCAAGGCACAATGTCGTATGTGCTTCAGGACACGAACGGTCAGATCGCCACGACGCATTCCATCTCAGCCGGACTGGATTACTCGGCGATCGGCCCTGAGCACGCGTTCCTTCACGACAGCGAGCGAGCCGAATATACGCAGACGAGCGATGCAGAAGCGCTCGAAGGACTTCGACTCTGCGCAAAACTGGAAGGCATTATTCCTGCCCTGGAAACTGCACATGCTATTCTGCCGGCGATTCGCGTCGCGCGTGAGCTGCCGCCTGATGACGCAATCATCGTGAATGTCTCCGGGCGCGGCGACAAGGACGTTCAGCTCGTGGCACAGTTAGAAGGCCAATGAGCCGAATTCAGGAAAAATTCGGTGAACTGAAGCGCTCAGGACGCGGTGGTTTTATTCCATTCATCACTGCAGGTGATCCTGATCTTGCGACTACTGAGCGCTTGCTAATTGAGCTCGCAAAAACGGGAGCAGACATCATCGAGTTGGGCGTGCCGTTCAGCGATCCGGTCGCGGATGGAGAAGTCATTCAGCGCGCGTCTGAACGGGCGCTGCGAAACGGCGTGACAGTGCACGACGCGCTCACTTGCGCGAGGAACGTTAGGCAGCACATCGATGTGCCCATCGTCCTCTTCAGTTATTTCAATCCGCTCCTGCAATTCGGCCCGGAACCATTCGCCCCGGCAGCGCGACAGGCGGGGATCGACGCTGTTCTTGTCACAGATCTGATTCCCGAGGAAGCAGAGCCGTGGACTCAGAACCTGCTTCAACAACGACTCGATCCGATCTTTTTGGTCGCGCCAACAACTTCGGACAAACGGCTCGCGCGAATCGCGCAGCAAGCGCACGGATTTGTCTACGCGGTTTCACGGGCTGGAGTGACGGGCGAGCGCGATGAAATGACACGCGATGCTGAAGATCTGGTGAAACGTGTGAGGTCGGTCGGCAATTTGCCGGTCGCGGTTGGGTTTGGCATTTCAAGTCCAGAGCAAGTCCGCGCAGTGTGGCGTTTTGCAGACGCAGCTGTTGTCGGCAGCGCCATCGTGAAGCAAATCGAGAAGCTCGGGGATTCACCCGATCTCGTGAAGCACATCGGTGAATTTGCGCGATCCTTCGTTGCAGAGACGTAATCATTTGTTTTTGAGAAGCATGAGACTCAATAGTTAATCCTCTTTCATCCTGGCGTAGGCGCGGTGGAGAAAATCCGAGGCGGCTACGCTTACCAAAATCCCGCCGAAGAACCGCGTCACACGTGGGGCGAAAAGCAGACCGAAACTCAGAGCTGTGGCGCACCAAGGCGCCATACAATACGGGCACGAAATCAAATGACCTATGCCGCGTTGAAATCCACGGCCGCGCGGCTCCTCTTCCACCTCGCCCGCGCCGGCACTGCGAATATAGCTCACAAACGGCGCACGCAGAATGCCGGTAATTCTGTCTTTGGCGACGATGCGACTCAGCTTGTGCGTGGCTATTCCAAGCAGTGCCAGATCAAGCAAACCAAATTTTCTGGGCAGACGGTTCTGTTGAACGGCAATCCCTGTTAGAATGGCCGCACTCGCCAGATAAAATCCGAGTAGCGTCGCGTATTCCGTGAGCAATTGTTCTTCGCACTCCTCCTTTTCGGCTGTCTTAGCGCCGTACTCGTCGATTGAAAAGTTCGCTTCAGTTTCGCGAGGCTGTGTTCGCTCCATAGAAATTGAATCGAAAGATTCTGCGCGTTTGCGTGTGGAACGCAGGCGTCGCGCCTGCGGCCTCGCCGGTAGTTGTAGGGCGTCTGTACCAGACGCCAATCCTGCACGGCGTTTCACAGAAACGCCCTACAACATGATCAACGCGTTTCCGGCTACATCGCGAAGTTCTGGATCTATCCGCGTTTCAGAATCAGACCGACACCAGACCAAATCGAGCGCATAATCGGTTCAACCATTTTAATATGCCGACTGAATACGATGCGATTGTCGTTGGCTCGGGACCGAATGGTCTCGCAGCGGCGATCACACTGGCGCGCGCGGGATGTTCCGTTGTTGTTTACGAAGCAAACGCGACAATCGGCGGCGGCGCCCGTTCGGCCGAACTCACTCTGCCTGGTTTTCTTCATGACGTCTGTTCGGCAGTTCATCCACTTGCAGCAGGTTCGCCGTTTTTCAAAACGCTGCCGCTGGAGCGCTTCGGACTTGAATGGGTCGAGCCCGAAATTCCGCTGGCGCATCCGCTCGATAACGGCTCCGCCGCCTGCCTCTACAGAGATATCGACGTTACAGCTGAAAAATTGTTCGACGATTCAGGCGCATATCGGCGACTGATGAAGCCGCTGGCGCGGAACTGGGAAAATCTGGCGATTGAGTTCCTGCAGCCAATGTTGCATTGGCCACAGCATCCGGTAACGCTCGCGCACTTTGGAGTCCTGGCGCTTTGCCCGGCAACGTTGCTGGCGAAGTTTATCTTCAAAGGCGAACCAGCGCGCTCGCTTTTCGCCGGGATTGCCGCGCACTCGTTTCTTCCACTGGAGGCGACGGCCTCGTCAGCATTCGCATTGGTGCTTGGGCTTGCGGGACACGCGGTGGGCTGGCCGATTCCACGCGGCGGATCGCAGCAAATTTCGAACGCGCTTGCCGATTATCTCCGTGAGCTCGGCGGGAAAATCGAAGTGAATCATCGCATCGAGAATCTTCGCGACCTGCCGAAATCGCGCGCGATTCTTCTGGATGTTTCGGTCTGGGAGTTTTTGCGAATCGCCGGTCAAGAAATGCCATCGGGCTATCGCCGCAGACTGGAATCATTTCGACACGCGCCTGGAATTTTCAAAATCGATTACGCGCTGAGTGAGCCGATCCCGTGGAAAGCGGAAGCCTGCCGTCGCGCAGGCACAATTCATCTTGGTGGCGCAATGGATGAGATTGCTGCGTCGGAACGCGACGTCGCGCGCGGAAAAATTCCCGAGCGCCCGTTTGTGCTGGTCGTGCAACAAAGTTTGTTCGATGAAACGCGCGCGCCGCACGGTCAGCACACGCTGTGGGCCTATTGCCACGTTCCGTTCAGCTGCGGCACGGATATGTCGGCTCAAATCGAATCGCAGATCGAGCGATTCGCGCCCGGTTTCCGCGATTGCATCCTCACCCGCCACAAGATGAGTGCCGCTGATCTGGGCAAATCAAATTCCAACATGGCAGGAGGCGATATTAGTGGTGGCGCCACGAACCTCATGCAGCTAGTTAGGCGACCGGTTCTGAGCCCCACGCCCTATCGCACACCGATTAAGGGAGTTTATCTTTGTTCGTCTTCCACTCCGCCCGGAGGTGGCGTTCACGGCATGTGCGGGTATCACGCGGCACGATCGGCTTTGCGCGAAATGTTCGCGAAACGCTAGAAGCCATCGCGCGAATGTTGTAGCCGCCTCGCTATGTCGAGGCGCTTTGGCGGTGTTGTTCCGTCCATCACGACGACAGAGCGCCGTGGCTACACCGTCATGTTTATGAGTAGTTTGCTCGGAGATACAACCGGCAACGCCTTGAAACCCGTCAATAAGTTGATGGGAGACCCACGAAACGTCGCACACGCTAAGAAAGTCACTCAAGAGAAGCAGCATAAAGCCAAGGCTGCTCAAAAGATTCGTGCGCCCCACCCAGGCAAGAAAGAGCAAATCGACGAAACGAAATCGGCTACCACCGAGCAAAGCACTGCGACAAAGGCGGAATCCGAAAAGCCGGCGCAACCACCAGATTCAAGCAAATTAGAGAAATCGCTCGCGGTACTTTCCAATCTTAAGGACTTGGAGTTTCACTCGCGGGCGAACATTGAAAAGCTCGCCGAGCTCAGCTTAACGATCGAAGAAGACCTCAAGCAAAAGGCTTTCGCTGAATCAATTGGAGCGGTCTATTCGGCGCAGGACGCATTTCAATCCAAAATCCTGAAATTAATTGAAGACTACGAAGTGGAGTGCGGGCGTTTGGGGTCGGCCTGACATCTTGATCGTTGCGGACTTCTTTTTTTGCAGTCTTTTGGCGCGCCGATAAGCAAGCAGTTTCGAACAATATTGGACCGCCAATGGTCAAAACCTAGCAACCATGAAAACAACTAGATTAATCACGACGATCGCGGTGAGCGCTGGGCTGGCGTTCGGCGTTGCCGCGCAAGCGGGAGAAAAGAAACACGAAGAACAGAGCGTCAACAGCTCTGAGGTCCCTGCTGCGGTGCAGTCGGCTGCCCAGGCGCAGGCCCAAGGCGGAACAATTGTCCGTTGGGAAAAGGAAGGCGCCAACTTTGAAGCCGTCATTGACAAGAACGGCAAGCAGATTGGTCTCGAGATGGATGCGAACGGCAAAATGCTGAGCAAGCATAGCGAAGCCAAAGAGCACAAGGAAGGCGCGAAATACTAATTTGTGGGTGGATCGCGTTGTGACTGAATAGCCAGGAGTGCTCGCAATGCGATCAGGGTGAAACGCGGCGAAGCGGCGTAGTAACGTCGTCTTCGCCGCGTTAACTCCGGCGTCGTTGATCGCGGCTACAGTGCGAGTGCGCGCACACTCGCGTAAATAATTCCGCCGACCATTGCTCCGACGGCTACCAAAGCGACATCCCGCTTCAGAAACGCAATTAGAAGGAACGCTGCTACTGAGATCGCGACAGTTATCCAGTCAGTCAACGCTCCGGGGATCAGATCCAGCGATACAACTGCGATTACGCCTACTACTGCAGCGCTGACCCCGGCGAGGAACGCCTGAAGTCCGCGGTTTTCGCGGACTTTTTCGATGTAGTGCACGCCGCCGAGCACGAAGACGAACGATGGCAAAAAGACGAAGAACGTAGCGAGCGCCGCACCAGGAATTCCACCAGCGATATAACCCACAAAAGTCGTGAACAACATGAACGGTCCCGGCGTTGCTACACTGAGCGCAACGCCGTCCAATAACTGTCCGTCGGACAACCAGTGATATTGCGCAACCGCGCCGCGTTGCACGAAAACAAGCGAAGCGTACGCGCCGCCGAAGCTCAGCAGTCCTGTCTTGAAAAACAACCAGGCAATTTGGAACAAGCGCGAATCGCTGAATGGAATCAGTGCACTAGTTCCAACAAGCATCAGCGGTAAAGTTGGCGCATTCCTTTTGAGCACCGCAGAGCCGCGCTCCACGATCAGGTTCAGTAATCCGGCAATCAGAAGAATCAGCAGGAAGTTGATTCCTGCAAAACGCATTCCTGCAAACGAGGCAACCAACAGAACCGCAAGGAACACGTTTCTGATCGAAGCGCGCCCGAGTTTAATAATCCCCGCGGCGATGATGCCGAGCACAGCCGGCTTGAGCACGTAAAGAGCGTCCGTTACTTGAGGAAGTTTGCCATAACGAACATACAGCCAGCTCAGAACAATCATGGCAATTGCGCCCGGCACAATGAAGGTGACACCGGCCAACACGCCGCCCCATAGTTTGCGTTTCAGGTAACCAACGTAGATTGCCAACTGCAGCGCCTCCGGGCCGGGAAGCATGTGGCAGAAAGCCATGATTTTGATGAAGCGATCTTTGGAGAGCCATCGGCGCTTCTCCGCCATGTGATTGAACATCATCGTGATCTGCGCCACCGGTCCGCCGATGTTGACGAAGCCAAGAAAAAGAAAATAGAGAAACACTTCGCGCCACGACGGCATTCGATCGCCTGGGTCGGAATAACTCTGTTGATCTCCCGCTACTATTTTCGATTCACGATTCATCGGCGCTGCAAAAACGCGTAAAGCGCGTCGAAGCATTCGAAGCCCCGCCGCAGGATTTCTTTGTCAGGCAATCCTTCCTTTGCCCAACCTTTCAGGACACGATCAATCCCGACCGCTTCGACCCGCTGGAATTTGGCGTCGTCCAGATCTGCGTCGTGGATCATCTCCCCAATCTTCGCTACTTCCTTGTCAGAGATCGCAAAACGCCTGATGAGCGTCTCGAAAGTGCAGTAGTTGCCGTGGTGCGAGAACTCGGCATCAAGCATGTCGAACGGAATCGCGCCTGGAACGGCGTCAGTTGTTGAAGCGAATACGAATCGTGGCTTGCGATCGATGAACTTCGAGATCAGCCACGCTGAGCCGACTCGATCGATCTCTGGCCGCGGACGCGTCAGCCATGTCTTCCCCTGGTATTGCTTCGCGTCAAGGATTTCGATTTGCCGCGTGCGCCTCGGACCTTCCGCTCGCCGAAGCAACATGGCAACATCGTGCCCCCGTGGGCTGTCAAAAAAATCCATTTCGCGAATTTCGCGAAACTGTCGCGTCAGGCGCACTATTTCAGCCGCCGCTGTTTCCGCATCCATTTTCTTGCGCTGCGCGATGAAACCCTGAAGAGACTTCCTTAGTTCGCCGTAATCCTTTGCCCGGACATCGTTGAACATGGCAATGACCTTTTCTTTCGTTAAACCCTCGATCTCCTGCGCCCGAACGAGCGTCGAATCACCTCCGTAATCGCGAATCTGCTGTGCGAGCCATTGGAACTGCTCGTATTGCGCGGGCTCGTCCGGCAGAAGATACGTAGATGTTTTAATCTGGACCGCGCCCATTTTCTTCAGTCGTCGCCATACCGCCACTCGCTCAGTATTACGGTTCGTGGGAAGGCTGAACAGGAGCAGGAGCCACGACGCGGACTTCACCGCTTCATCCTTGCTGAAGAAAGATGTATTGCAAATCCGATTTGATTTTACATTTGAACGACGTTTTTTGAACGAAATAGGAGAAAACAACAACTAACTCGGAAGAGAAACACAACATCCATGAAAACAAACAACCTGATCGCCACAGCGTTTATTAGCGCCGGACTCGCGTTTGGTATAACAGCGCAAGCGGGGGAAAAGAAACACGAAGAGCAAAGCATTAGCAGCACGGATGTCCCTGCTGCGGTGCAGCAAGCTGCTCAGGCAGAAGCCAAAGGCGGAACGATTGTCCGCTGGGAAAAAGAGGGCGCCAACTTTGAAGCCGTCATCGACAAGAACGGCAAGCAGGTTGGCGTTCAAATCGATGCCAACGGCAAAGTGCTAAGTAAGCACAACGAAGCCCAAGAGCACAAAGAAGGCGAGAAATACTAATTCGTTAGGAGCGGTTCTGTTCTGAGAAAGTTGTGGAGCAGAAACGCTTCGCCCGTACCGGGACCGGACTGCTTGTTAGCGGAGCGGGAGAGCCGCGGTGGAGGCACTTTTCTTCCTCGAAAGAGGGACGGAAAAACCACCCGGTCGTTTCGTGGTCGCCGGTTTGCCGTTGGGTGAAATTTCTTGGGAAACTGAAAGGAATATTCCACAGATGAAAACAGGCAAGACAACGGCAGCATGTTGGCTGCTGATGGCCAGCATCAGTCTGATCGCCTTCGACCGCTCGTTCGCAGCCGATCTCGATACCGGCCGCATCGACCAGCTCACCGGCCTCAAGGGCAAGTTCAACGAGAAGGAAGGCGTTTACAAAGTTACCTTTCCTCGCAACGACGTGAAGGTGGTCATCGACGGATGGACGATGCCGCCGTTCATGGGGCTCGGAACATGGGCTGCATTCATCGCGACAAAAGATGGAGCAATGGTGATGGGCGATACGGTTCTGTTTGAAGATGAAGTCAACGCGGCAATGTCAGCTGCGCTCGACAATGGTCTTAACGTCACTGCGCTTCACAACCATTTCTTCTTCGATCATCCAAAGGTCTATTTCATGCACATCGAAGGAGAAGGCCCAGTTGATAAACTCGCCGCCGCGGTAAGAAAAGTTTACGACGCTGCGAAACAAATTCGCGCGGCAAGTCCGAATCCCAAAGACTCGTTCGGCGCAGCGCGCTTGCCGGAAAAAAGTTCAATTACAGCTGCGCCTCTCAACGAAATCTTTGGAGCACAGGGGGAATCGAAAGACGGAATGGTCAAGTTCACGTTCGGCAGACCTGCAACAATGCACGGCACCAACATTGGCAAGGACATGGGCGTAAATACATGGGCAGCGTTCGCGGGCGGCGACGACAACGCCATTGTTGATGGCGACTTCGCGGTCACAGAAGATCAACTGCAACCCGTCTTGAGGTCACTGCTTAAAAACAAGATCAACGTTGTCGCCATTCATCAACACATGACGCATGAAGAGCCGCGTATCATGTTTTTCCACTATTGGGGCAGGGGTACCGCTAAAGACCTGGCCCAGGCTGTCAAAGGCGGATTTCTGGTTGGCGGCGTGACCGAAGTCAGCTCGCCGTTGCAAAATTGAGCGCGGCTTTGTCGGGCAAGATAGTCTGCGTGGCGCTTTTTTGCACAGGTATCGCCACGGTCGCTGCACAGAGCGCAGCGCCACTGAAATTAAAGCAAACGCTCCCATTGTCGGGTGTCGAAGGAAGGATCGACCATTTCGCGTTCGATCCTAACGGCGAAAGATTGTTTGTTTGTGCGCTCGGCAATAACACCGTCGAAGTGCTCGATTTGCGTAAGGGCGAGCGAGTCCACTCGATCATCGGTCTCGGCGCACCGCAGGGAGTCGGATATGCCCCGGAATTGAATCGTTTGTTTGTTTCCAATGACAAGGGCGGTATTTGCAAGATATACGACGGAAAATCATTCCAGGTCGTCGGGGAACTGCGTTTTGATGATGACGCGGACAATGTTCGTTATGATGAAACGAGACAAAAAATCTATGTCGGATTTGGCAGCGGAGGCATTGCCATTGTTAATGCTCCCGACGGAAAACAGGTCGGCTCGATTAAACTCAGCGCTCATCCCGAAGCTTTTCAGCTGGAGAAAAAGGGAAGCCGAATTTTCGTCAATGTTCCCAACTCGCGTCACGTCGCGGTGGTCGATCGCAATAAAGGGGAGGTAGTCGCGAGGTGGAAAACAGATCTAGCGTTCGCGAATTTTCCCATGGCACTTGATGAAAAAGATCATCGATTATTTATCGGCTGCCGCCTTCCCTCCAGGCTGGTCGTGCTCAACACAGATTCGGGCGATGTTGTTGCAAAAACCGATATCTCCGGCGATTGCGACGATCTCTTCTACGATGCGAAACGCCAGCGTGTATACGCGATCTGCGGAGCGGGAAAAGTCGACGTCATCGACCAAATCGATCCAAATACCTATAGAGTCTCAACCACGATCGGTACAGCGGATGGCGCTCGTACCGGATTTTTTGTTTCGGAACGCGACGTCTTATTCGTAGCTGTACCGCATCGAGGCTCACAACAAGCGGAAGTTCGCTGTTATCAAATCGAATGATTCGCGGCTCTAGCTCTTAAATACCGGGTAAGCCCGCGGAGATCATATTGTGAGCCTCGATTTTATTTGCGCAGCAAAAACAAACCGATGACAGCAAAAGCAATGCCGACGAATCGCTGCCAGGATGGCGGTTCGCGGAAAAACAAGATGCCAGCGACGGCCATTATCGCGGCGCCGCCCGCCAGAATGGCAGGAACGGAAGACAGTGGACCGCCTCTTTGAAACAGCAGGAAGAACGCAATTGTTCCTGCGCCTACGCAGATACCAGTAAGCACAGAATAAACGATTCCGTTTAGACTCGACTTTTGGTCCCACCGGTTCGCCAACCAGAGGAATGCAAGGTAAGACAAGATCGACAACGCCGCGGTTGCTTCGACCACAAAACCTCCCAGTCCTTCGCCAATGTGATCGGCTGCCATGCGGGTGAAGATTTGATGCGCGCCATAAAGCACAGCAGCGATGACTGCATACCAGAACCAAGCCGCCACAGAGTAAAAAGCGTACACTACCAACTAAATCAAATGCGAGATGTAGTTATCCTGCCCCGTGGTCAGCAGGTTTTGCAAAAACCGTTTCTGCGGAACTCAGTGGCGCCGGGTGCATCACTGTCAGCGCGATTGTTCAATTAAAAAGTCTCAAAGCCGTTCTGGCACTAGAGTTCGTTAAGGAGGAAGCTAAATAATGCGTTCGATTTCTCGATACATGGTTGGCTGTTACCTTGGCCTGATTTGCGCGACGGCGCTCTGCAACGAACCGTACCACTTCGTAAAAGAGATACCGATTGGAGGCGAAGGCGGCTGGGACATTTTGACGATCGATTCGGCCGCGAGCCGTCTCTACCTTTCGCACGCGACAAAAGTCGTCGTTGTCGACCTTAGTAAGAACGCGGTCGTTGGCGAAATAGCGGACACACCCGGAGTGCACGGATTCTTGGCCGTGCCGGAAGTGCAGCGCGGTTTTTCATCCAACGGAAAGGAAAACAAAGCGAGCGTGGTCGATTTAAAAACGCTGCGCACTATCTCAAAGATTGAGACTGGTGAAAGTCCCGATGCCCTCGTCTATGATTCGAAGCGCGGCGAAGTTTACATTTTCAATCACCGCGGAAATTCCGTCACGATAATTGATGCCAAGACATCAAATGTCGTCGCTACTGTCCCGTTGGGCGGCGGACCAGAATTTGCTGCGATCGATTCCGCGGCCGACCGCGTCTACGTCAACATCGAAGACAAGAGCGAAGTCGTTGCGATCGATACCACCAAGCATGAGGTGGTGGCGCATTGGCCGCTCGCGCCGGGCGAAGAGCCAAGTGGGATCGCGTTCGACGCCGCGCATCATCGACTCTTCTCCACTTGCCACAACAAGATGATGACCATGCTCGATACTCAAAGCGGCAAAGTCGTCGGGACCACAGCCATCGGCACAGGCGTTGATGGCGCGGCTTTTGACGATGCGACGCAGCTTGTCTTCGCGTCGTGCGGCGAAGGCGTGACGAACATCGTGAAAGAAGAGACGCCGGAGAAACTCAGGGCCGTGCAAACTTTGAAGACGGAGCGCGGTGCGCGGACAATGGCGCTCGATCCCAAAACCCATCGGATATATTTACCGTCGGCGAAATTTGAGCCAGCGCCTTCGCCTTCGCCGGGTGCATCGCCGATACGTCCCAGAATTGTCCCCAACACGCTTAAGTTACTCGTCTATACTTCGGGGGAACCGATAAAAGATTAAATGTGCGACGATTTGCGATTGCGGTAAGTCTCGCGTGCGCGGCGCGCGTTGCATTTGGGCAAGGCGGACCGCCGATGATCACTGATGATCCCGGAACGCCCGGAAACGGCAAATGGGAAAATAATTTCGCGATCACGTTTGAACATCGCCCTGATGAAACCGGATACGAAGTCCCAGCAATCGATCTGAATTATGGAGTGGGCGAACACATTCAGCTCACGTTACAAACCGCACCCGTGCTTTTGAAACGGAGCGGCCACGGGCTGATCGGCGGCCTTGGCAGTACTGAGGCAGCGGTGAAATGGCGCTTTCTCGATGAAGCAACCGGCGGCTTCGACATGTCGATGTTTCCGCGCGTAATTTTCAACGTTGCGCAATCATCAGTGCGCCGCGGCCTCGCCGAAGACGGCACACGCTTTCAAATTCCGTTTCAAGCTGCGAAGGCGTTTGGCCGATTGCACGGGGATGCTGAGTTCGGTCCGCGAGCGAGCACCATTGGTCGAAGCGAATGGTTGTATGGAATTGTCTGCGGGTTTGACGTTACTAAACAAACAATGCTGATAACAGAACTGCATGACGAATCGCGAATGAACTTCACCCGCGACGTGCTCATCCTGAATTTCGGTTTGCGGCATGAGTTTACCGAAAACTACATACTGATTGTGTCGATGGGACACGAGCTTCGGTCGCCTGACCAGCCGACCGCGCTTATCGGCTATTTCGGTATGCAGTTTGTTTACTGAATGACATCAATGCGCTTTTGAAGCGGGCTTTTGTGGAACGATCAGAATCAGGGCGACGATCACCACCAGGAGCGCGAGTGATGCGGTGTAACGACTCAGAGCTAGGCCGCCTTCCGCGATCGGCTTGTCGAGAAAATCGCCGAGAGTGGCTCCAAGTGGGCGAGTCAAGATGAATGCAGCCCAAAACAAAATGACGCGCGAAAAGCTTGTGAGGTAGTAAAGAAGAGCCGTCAACAAAAGTAATCCGCCGAAAACCGCCGCGGCGCCGAGATAGCCGATTTCATTTGTGTCGGCCACCCAATCGCCAAGCGCCGTCCCCAAAGTCTGGGAGAACATGATTGTGACCCAATAAAAAATTTCGACCTTCGGCGTACTCACCGTTTCGATCGATATGCTCCCGGTCGACCAGCGCCAGATCAGAAGCGACGCGATCACACAGATAAGCAAGATGGTTGAACCGCCGGTATAACCGATGCCGAGCGATCGCGTGCAGTAATCCGCCAACGTCGTGCCGACCGTCGTCGTGGCGACAATCGTCAGCCAGTAAAGGAACGGATGAAATTTTTTCGCCATGATCTGCACAAGGACCGCGACGATAAAAATGACCCCGAAGATACCCGTTCCGATAAGGTAGCCGGTGCCCTTCGCCTGGGAGGTCGTTTCGCCGAGCCACGACATGGTTACGGCGTCGCCCGCGGTTTCGCCGAGCGTTGTCGCAAGGACCTTAACAATCCAGAATAGAAATGTTACCAGCGGTACCTTGGCAACGAGTTCCGATCTCTCTTCGTCCATTTTTGTCTACGAAAAACGTGCTCTCTGCTCCCGGCCTTGCTCGTTCATTTATGGGCCGAGTGTTTCAGAGAAATCGCGCGGGTCAAGGCCGGTGGCGCCGGCCGCGAATGAAAGCCGCCGCAACTTTTCTTCCCGCAGCGACTTGAATAACGCGATCGAATCCGCCAAAACTCGGACGTGCCTGCGCTGAAATCTCTCGCTGCTTTCTTCGGGCTCAAACGCAACCTCGTCATCCTGCTCATCGCCATTTTTGTCATTGGCGCAGGCGAAGAGCTTTGGATGCGTTTTGTGCCGAAGTATCTGCAAGCGGTCGGCGCGACGGTTTTCGTTATCGGCTTTTACGATGCGCTGCGCACTCTGCTCGGTGCGATCTACGCCTACCCTGGCGGGGTAATCGCGGATCGCTGGGGCCATCGGCACGCGTTCATCATTTTCAACGTGGTCTCAATCGTTGGCTATGCGCTCGTCCTGCTCATTCCAAATTGGGGCGGAGTGATCGCTGGAATGTTTTTCTTTCTCTCATGGAGCTGTTTTTCTTTGCCGGCAACGTTTTCGCTTGTCGGCGCTGCGCTCGAAGCACACCGCCATTCCATGGGTATAGGCGTTCAATCAGTGATCAAACGTTTGCCGATCATGATTGCGCCCATTTTGGGCGGGATGTTGATCGATCACTTCGGAATCATCCCCGGCGTTCGAATTGCGCTCGTTGTCTCGATTTTTCTTTCTGCTTCCACGATTTTTGTCCAACGCCAATTCCGCGAAGGCTCCGTTGATGAATCGCGAGTCGCCCCGGCTGCCGCCCCGGCGGAGCGCTGGAGTCTCTGGCGGAGCTTGCGTCAAATCAATCCGCCGATGAGACGTTTGCTGCTAAGCGACATTTTGATTCGTTTTTGCGAACGAGTTCCCTATGCGTGGGTGGTAATTTTTGCGATGGACTACATAGGCATAAGCGCTCAGCAAGTGGGGATTCTCACCACAATAGAAATGCTCGCCGCCACATTATGTATTATTCCTGCGGCGCATTACGCCGATCGATTTCGGCGCGAGCCCTTCGTGCTCGTAACCTTCGTCATGTTCACGCTTTTTCCGATCAGCTTACTGATGTCGCGCAGTTTTTCCGCTCTGGTCATCGCATTTGCGATCCGCGGGTTGAAGGAATTTGGCGATACGTCCCGTAAAGCGCTAATCATCGGTTACTCTGATCCAGGACGCCGCGGGCAAATGATTGGCGCGTACTATCTGGTCCGAGACTTGGTCGTGAGCACCGGCGCAATCCTTGGCGCGTATTTGTGGAAACTCGGACCAGCATTGAATTTTCTTGGAGCAGCGGCCCTCGGAATGGCTGGAACGATTTTCTATATCAGAACGACTCGCCGAAATCGGCAATCAGCCCTGAACGATTTGAAAAAGGAGTTGGAGATCCGGCAAGCTCGCCGGAAGTAACAGTATGTCGATTTTGCTTTTTCGAATCGCAGCTGCGCTTTGCTTCGTGGCCGTCGCACTGGGAGCGTTTGGTGCGCATGCTTTGCGATCGGCCCTTGAAGGGCGGGGGATGCTCGATGTCTGGAACAAAGCAGTGTTTTACCAGTTCATACATGCGATCGCGCTCCTCGTGCTTGCGCTCTACGGGACCATCAACCGCGGGGCGTGCTTGCTGCTGCTTATCGGGATTTTGTTGTTTAGCGGGAGCTTATATCTGCTTGCGCTGACAAATCTCCGTTGGCTGGGTGCAGTTACCCCCTTGGGCGGTTTGTGTTTCCTTGTCGGGTGGGCGTGGCTGGTTCTTGAACCGCCCAAGTAGACATCGTTGACGACTCGGCGGGGAGCTGTGGTCTACCTTGCCTTTCTAATCCCTGGAGCGGGAGCTAGTTTGCCTTTTAAACGTAACGCAGAAAAACTATTCCGGCGATTTGGTTCTGGTATAGTATTGCCTCGATGTTCGACGCGGTCTCGGAAGCGCAGCGTGATGCGATCACGGTAGTGGTGTTTATCGTGACGTTTTTTGTCGCCCTTGGAATTGGGCGATTCCTAAAGCGTCGCGCCGGTGTTCAGCTCGGTCTGTTCTTTCGGCTTTTCTGCTTAATCCTCGCCTTCTACGCAGCGATCGCCGTTTACGGAGTTAACGCACCCTGGCGCTATCATGTAGGGTCGGCAGCGATCTTGTTGAGCACTGCACTGATCGTCGCTCTCGTTAATCGGTACGTTTGGGACTTTTATTTCGAAGAGCAACAACAGACAGCCATCCCGCATTTTCTACGTGAGGTAGTGGGCGGAGTCATCTTCCTGATCGTCCTGCTCCTTATTCTCAGCTACGGCTACCACGCCGAAACACAACTGAAAGGACTGCTGGCGGGATCCGGGGTGGTCGCAATCATTGTCGGCTTTGCCGGACAGAATCTCTTTGCCGGAATCATTGGTGGCATCTCGATCCAAATCAATCGGCCATTCAAGGTCGGTGATTGGTTGAAGGTCGGCGACACCTACGGCGAAGTGCGTGAGATCAACTGGCGTTCCACCCGGCTTTGCACGAACGACGACATTTATCTCGACATCCCCAACAACGAAATGGTGAGCCACCAGATCGTTAATCTGCATTATCCGACCGAGGTCCACGCCATGCGGATCCGGGTGGGCATCGATTACAATGTGCCGCCCAACCGCGTAAAAGATGCGCTCGGACGGGCTGCACAGAGGGCCAAAAACGTTCTCGCCAATCCCCCTGTAAAGGTGTTCCTGGTCGACTTCTCCGATTATGCCATGACGTACGAGATCAAATTCTACATGGGCAATCACTCCCGGATCAACGAGACCAACGACTCTGTGCGCAGTAATGTCTGGTACGAGTTGAAGCGCCAGGGCATCACCATTCCTTTCCCCATTCGCACACTGCAAGTTGAACGGAAAAAAGCGCCACCTCTTCAGGAAGACCAGGCAGAGGCATTTTCTATTCTGCGCGGAGAACGGCTCTTTGACTGTCTTTCGGAAGATCAACTCAATCACATGGTCAACCAGGCGCGCCTCAAACTTTTCGGTCGTGGCGAACCGGTGATCGAGGAAGGCGCCGCGGGCGAGTCAATGTTCGTGATGCTCCGCGGGGCAGCGAAGGTTTTCGTGTCAAAAAATGGATCGAAGATTCAAGTCGCAAAACTTGGGGCGGGCGATTGTTTCGGTGAAATGTCGTTGCTCACTGGCGAACCGCGGAGCGCCACGGTTCGCGCAGACGGCGATTGCTACGTAATGGAAATCGGAAAACCCGTGATGGCCAAAGTGTTAAGCGGGGCGCCAACCTGCATGGAACAATTGAGTCAATTGCTTGCCCAGCGAAAGATGGAAACCGACGGGATCTTGAAAGAAGCTACAAGCACGGACGAGCATGCATTAACAGAACGCCAATACACGGCCAACTTCCTGCACCGGCTCCGGACGTTTTTCCAACTCTGAGATTTCGCTTTGGGCAGACCGTTTGAACTCATCCCATAAATGCCGCTGTCATGTCCGCCACGGCGGATTCGTCCTGCGGCGAATTGAGCGAAGCAAAACATCTCGGTGTAGACCGCTGCATTTTGATCCGAGATTGAAAGCCTGGCCTCGCGGACTTCGTCCGCTGCGTTGCAGCTTCGCTTCGCTCAGAATGACATGAGCAACGAACGTGTACCGAAATTCGGTGGACGCGACGCAAAATCCGATTATAGGGCTTCAGGGTTTGGAAGAGATGAACGAGGACCGATCCAGGGCGGAGTATAATTCGGGCAAGAGTTTGCGCATCCTCGTCGTCGAGGATCACAGCGACACGCTCCAGGCGTTATCCCGGCTTCTGAATCATTTCGGCCACGACATTTCGACGGCTGATAGCGCCCGCAGCGCGCTGGACATGATCAAGGCCAAAGAGTTCGACGTTGTCCTATGTGATATCGCGCTGCCAGACGGGAATGGCTACGATGTTGTTGTGGCAGCGAAGCGAAAAGGGGCGGTGAAGGCCGTGGCGATATCTGGCTTTGGAGCGCGTGACGATATCGAGCGCGGCAGAAAAGCTGGATTCGATTTCCATCTGGCGAAGCCGGTGGATTTTCACGAGCTGCGCAGCGTTCTCGGCCAGATCGCGGCGTGACCCTATGTTCCGGATTTTTTCAATCCACGGCTTTGCTTTGACTTTGTCCAATTGACACATCATACTGTGTCAACTGAATCAAGACACCTTATGAAAACGGCAACTCTCGGTAAGAATGCAGCAGGTGGAAAGTCAACGCACCCAACCGAACTGATTCAAAAAATTCAGAAAGGCCTGCGCTTTACTGAGCTGAAGACTTTGCAAGACACCCTCCACCTGCCATTTGAGAAGCTCGCGGCGAAACTTTGCATCTCGCGATCCACGTTGCAGCGGCGCAAAGCGGCGGGTCGACTCTCTCCGGATGAATCGGACAAAGTTATTCGCTATTCGCGACTTGTTCGACAAGCTGCAGACTTTTTCGGTGATATCGAAAAAGCCCGAGCTTGGTTGAAGCACCCGCAGTACGGTCTGGGTGGCGCTATCCCACTCGACTATGCGAGAACCGAAACAGGCGCCCGGGAAGTTGAGGACTTGTTAGGCCGGATGAAATACGGGGTCTATTCCTAAGACCTCATGGGTTCAGCCTGGCGTATTGTCGTTGAGAGCCAAGCATCAACGGCTTTTTCAGGCGAAGGCGCCCGGCGCTACGGCGGCCGTTGGAACTCGCGGAACGTTCGCGTCATTTACGCTAGCGAACATCAATCGACCGCAGCGCTGGAGGTCTTCGTCCATAACAAGCCATTCAATCCAAACGAGAAGTACAAGGCTTTTCGCTTGGAATGGCCCGATAGTCTTACCGAACGATTTCCAGCAGAAAAATTGCCAACGAATTGGCGGATTGTCCCATCCCCCGTTGAGATAAAGGAAATTGGCGATCACTGGGTTCAGGAGCGGCGTTCCGCAGTATTGGCCTTACCGAGCGTGATCAGTCCCGCCGACACAAATTTTCTTCTCAATCCTGAACATCGAGATTTCAAACGCATCCGCGTCGCGCCTCCGATCGATTTCGAGTTCGACTCGCGCCTGTTAAATCGTTGACGAATCTCGTGATAAGGACCGCGAGACCGAACAACTCACCCGAGCGGCGGCCGTTCAAAGTAGAACAAAACAAAACGACTCGCATCGAAAAGCCCGTGTCCGATGATCGCGGCTCAAAGATTTCGCCCAGACGCTAGAACCGGCAGTATCGAAGCCCAAGCTAAAGCTGGTACCCGAGTGTCAAAGACTCACAAGATTACAGCAAGCGTTACCGGCGGGAATGGAGCCGACGGGAATCGAGCGACATAGACGAAGGTCGCCGCGGCGACTGAGCGAGCGGGAGAGAGTGAATGGAGCCAGCGGGAAGCGGTGCGACATAGACGCAGCAAAGCGGAGGTCGCGGACCGAGAACTGGGAAGTTCGAGTCAATCAATCGAAGTCCAAGCGAGAGCATGTAAGCCGGTGTCCAAGACTTACGTGATTAGAGAACCGTTCCCGGCGGGAATGGAGCCGACGGGAGTCGAGCGACATAGACGCAGCAAAGCGGAGGTCGCAGACCGAGAACTCGGAAGTTCGAGTCAATCAATCGAAGCCCAAGCGCACGCACGTTCCTAATGTGTCACAGACTCGCAGAATCACGGAAACCGTTCCCGGCGAACCCAAGGCGGTCGTGACTTTCCAAGCGGACCATCGGGCAACTGCACGCGGAAGAAGTATTGGGAGACCATTGCGGACAATCTCAGTAAGCCGGATGGAGCCTCGGCTGGGTTTCAGCACTGGATCGTGAGGGACGCACAATCTGGATTGTGGACGCGCACCGCGGTGACGGAAACCGTTTCGTTGTGCGCGCCGACGAAAAGCTGACTGCGTTTTTGGAATTGGAAAGGGCGGTTTGTATCCACCTACTGAGCGAACAATGCTAACTATAATCGGCAGCGACGGCTGCAAGCGTTACATTGTGCGTGCGGATGAAAAGCTGACTGCGTTTGTCGAAGTGGAATCGATTATCCGTGGAACACGGCGAATAGCCTCGACAAGCTGGCGAGATTCTCCCAAACTCCCCGGATATGAAAACACGCATTCCACCAATTCTAATGACATTTGCACTCGTCTGCTTTGCGCTCGTCCAAAACACGCAAGCCGTAAGCCCCGCGCCAGATGGAAGCTATCCGCATGGCAACACGGCAGAGGGGGAGAACGCGCTATTCAGCCTCACCACCGGCAGCAACAACACCGCCAACGGTTTGAGTACGCTCTTTCGCAACACCACCGGCAACGACAACACCGCAGTCGGCTTTCAGGCACTCTTTAGCAACACCACCGGCAACTACAACACGGCGCTGGGAAGAGATGCCGGCACAAACGTCAGTACGGCAAATCACGTCACCTGTATCGGTGCGACCGTCGGCGGCGCGAATGTGAGCCGCACCACTTGGATCGGTAACGTTTATGGCGTAACCACGATAACCGGCGGTAACTTGCCAGTCATGGTGTCTCCTTATGGCCAACTGGGCACAACTGCTTCTGCGCGGCGCTTCAAGAAAGATATCGAGACGATGGATAGAGGCAGTGAAGCCATTCTGGCGCTCAAACCGGTCACGTTCCACTATAAGAATGACACCAAAGGCGTACCGCAATTTGGTTTGGTCGCCGAAGACGTTGCCAAAGTGAATCCCGACCTGGTGGTTAATGATCGGGATGGCAAACCATACACGGTGCGCTACGACGCGGTGAACGCGATGTTGCTCAATGAATTTCTCAAGGAGCACAAGAAAGTCGAGAAGTTGGAAGGCGTCATCGCAAGTCTCGCGGCAACTGCGAAAGAGCAGGCAGCGCAAATCCGAAAGGTGAGCGCACAGCTTGAAGCGAGCAAACCAGCGCCGCAAGTGGTCAACAATCCGTAAGCAGGAATATTTCACAATCAGCAGTCACGCTTCATCTTTGGCGGCTTTTTGTTTTCACGCAGCGTTACGGTTCTTTGAACTCGCTCGCGTGCTCGTGCGTCTCGGATCACGTTGCCCCCTTTACCGTAAACGCGAATCGCAGCGCGATGTGAGCAGCCTGCGATGCTACAGCGGGTGATTAGACGTTTTCAGTGGTGGTGCGAGCTCCAGCGCCACACCACGACGCCATCGTGGCGCAGGCCCATTTGATAGCTGGCGTTATGATAGCCGGATCCATTTAAGGTGCCCCCGCTACCCGGCAACCACACGGTACCATGCGCATGATCAACCTGCGCCCAGGCAGCAGTGGCAATCAGTAAACCAACAATGAATGCTACGATTGTTTTCATGAGGCAGTTTGCCGAAAAACACTGCAAGTTGGCAAGCACGCTGTCGCGAGAGGCACTGCCGCTGCCTGACGCCTAAAACACGCGGAAATCGCTCTTGTGCTCGTGCGTTTCGATCACGTTGCCAGCATCATCGAAAACCGGAATCACGGCATCGGCTGAACGGCTGTACTGGCTGGCGTAGCCGATTGCATTGCTCATGGTCTTCGGTCCGCTGTACCAGAGGCGACCGAATGGCAACGCATCGGAAATCAGATCAACGCCGCGCTTGTCTTTGCGCGGTCGGACTTCGTAAAGGTGTGTTTCGTTCTGAGTTTGTTCCGACTTTTGAGGGGTCATCGAGATTTGTGCTAGGAAACCGTTCCCGGCGGGAATACGTCCGGCGGGAGCCGAGGCGGATAGACGGGAAAGCGCGAGAGCGTTGATGAGCGGGGTCGCGAATCAATCAATGGAGCCGATGGGAATCGAGCGACATAGACGAAGGTCGCCGCGGCGACTGAGCGAGCGGGAGCGAGTGAATGGAGCCAGCGGGAAGCGGTGCGACATAGACGCAGCCCGAAGGGTGAGTGAACGGGAGTGAGCGAATCAATCGAACCCAGCTTACGCACGTTCCCATTGCGTATCAGACTCGAAAAACCGTAGAAACACGTTCCCGGCGGGAATCGAACCCACATCTAAGGTTTAGGAAACCCTTGTTCTATCCGTTGAACTACGGGAACAACGACATTTGCGATTTTAGATTTTCGATTGCCGATTGCAAACAGTGGATGGGTGCAATGGGATGACTTGGGCCTGCACGCCTATCAAAAGACCTGGAGCGATACAGCGATCTTGAGTCGGTCGAATCTCGCCGGCGTCAATCGCGTTTGGATTTCTTTTTAGCCGAAGCGGAGTGCATCGGCTGCGATTCAACGCTTCAAGCGATGAGTTACGCCATGGAAACGGTAGAAGAAATAGAAAAACGGGAAAGGAGGTGAGTGATGAGGATTAGATCGAAATTGATTCAGCAATGCGGATTGTGCGCGCGGTGGACTCACGACGGTGAGCATATTCCGAGCGGGAATCGCAACCCCGGAAACGGGAATTACGCCAATGGACAACTTCATCTGTTGGGGCTGCGAGCACAATGGACGGGGAGCGTTCATGCTGATGGGGAGACCAGCGGAGAGTTGGCTGGTGGAGCGTCAGCAGCAGATTGAATTAGCCCCTCGAATTGGAAGGTCATCTGGCGACTGATCGATTAGCGCGGGCTAAACCGCCCAAGTAGCGATTCGGTCGGCTGTAGATTGTGTCACCCGGGTCGGCAAAAAGGCAGCGGGTCGCTTCGTAATGAGGATTGAAACCGCGCTCCCGCTTGGGAGTCAGGGTCGGGATCGCGGTTTGAATCCGCGCGGGTCGCGGGAGGCTGAAGTCGGAGCGGTGGGACCGGGGGCGCTCGGACTTGAGCCAGGGTCAGATGAAAAGTCTTGCCATCTTTGATGCGGTTCTGGTAAAAGGCTTTTCGCCACTGGAGCTTCGTCTATGAAAAAGAAAGGCGCTCCTCAACGCGGATTTTTTTATCTGCGCATGTCTATCACACTCGTCATTTGCGCAGGCGCGGCCTGTTGGATCATAACCGGAACAGTATTGGCTTACTTTTATTCCGAGGCGCCCCCGAAGGTTTCGCAACGGGTTCTGACGTTCTCACAGCGCGTAGCCCGTCAGCGAGCGATTGAAGAGGTTTACTGGCGACATCGCATCTGGCCAGCGCGGAATACGAAGCCTAAGCCGTCGCTCGCTGAGATGATGTCGGCCGCTCAGATTGCAAAGAGGGTGGAAGATTATCTCCGCGACTCGCAAGCGCTGGAAACTTACTGGCACAAGTCAATCACTCCCGACCAACTGCAAGCCGAGATGGATCGCATGGCCCGAAACACAAAGCAGCCGGAAGTGTTACGGGAAATCTTTGCAGCCTTAGGCGACGATCCCTTTGTTATTGCGGAGTGTCTGGCCAGGCCGATTCTGGCGGAGCGTTTCGTCGCCGAAGTGTTGACCCAAGACAGAACTGGTCGCCGTGAGTCACTGCGAAGCTACCTGCAACAACTCAATCAGGTACCGGCGATTGACTCAATTTCCGAGGCGGTTCAGGTGAACCGCCCCTACCAGCTTCCTCGTATAATAGCTGGTGCCTCGATAACCTGCACCGATGACAGGTGGACTGCGACGAACCTTACCGATGTGCCCGCTGCCCGGTACTACCACACGGCGGTATGGACCGGCAGCGAAATGATTGTCTGGGGCGGACGCGATAATACGAGCTTATTTAACACCGGCGGCCGATACGATCCGAGCACTGACAGTTGGACAGCCACCAGCACCACCGGCGCGCCCGAAGCCCGAGAGTTTCACAGCGCGGTATGGACTGGCAGTGAAATGATTGTCTGGGGCGGAGACGATTTGAACAACTTTCTTAACACCGGCGGCCGATACGATCCGAGCACTGACAGTTGGACAGCCACCAGCACCACCGACGCGGCTAGTGGCAGAGAAGCTCACACGGCAGTGTGGGATGGCAGCGAGATGGTCGTGTGGGGCGGTTACAACCGCGCTTTCTTGAATACCGGCGGGCGCTACGATCCGAGCACTGACAGTTGGACAGCCACCACCACCACCGGCGCCCCCGAAGCCCGAGGGTCTCACAGCACGGTATGGACTGGCAGTGAAATGATTGTCTGGGGTGGGAGCGCTACGATCAACGTGTATTTCAACACTGGGGGGAGATACAATCCAACCACCGATAGCTGGACAACTACTAGCTTGACGAATGTACCAACCGCCCGAACCAGTTACACGGCAGTGTGGAATGGCAGCGAGATGATCGTGTGGGGCGGTTACAACCCCGCTTTCTTGAATACCGGCGGGCGCTACGATCCGAGCACTGACAGTTGGACAGCCACCACCACTGCAAACGCACCCTCGCCGCGATACTCTCATACGGGAGTTTGGACCAGCAGCGAAATGATCGTCTGGGGCGGAGTTGATAGCGGCACCGATTTCGGGGTGAATACCGGCGGCAGATACAATCCGACCACCGACAGTTGGACAGCTACGACTAACACCAATGCACCCCATGGCCGATATTCGCACACGGCAGTATGGACCGGCAGCCAAATGATTGTCTGGGGCGGCCGTTATTCCAGCGGGACCATTCAACCCTTGAACACCGGCGGCAGATACTGCGCGGTTGCACCCAGTCCGACGCCGACGCCAACAGCTACCCCGACGCCGACTTCGACGCCGAGAACTACGCCCACCCCGCGTCCGCGTCCCACCCCGCCGCCACGCCCGTGAATAACGTGCTTATGAAAAACAAAACACACTACCGTCTGGGGCGGCACCGTCGGATGGGATGTGAATACGGGTGGGAAGATATAATCCGATGATGGACAGTTGGACTCCCACGAGTGTGAGTAACGTGCCTGACGCGGCTGAGTTCCGTCTCGTTAGAGTCGAGATGTGTGCTGCGCGCAAAAAAGGTAAGTCAAAAAGGTAAGTCTGCGGCGTGAAATGAGATGACGTAAGAGAACACATGAGGAAAGGCGATTCGGTGTAATTGCCTCGTTGGTTGGGAATTGAAGAGAGAGGATTGGATGGGAGGATTCGGGACGAAATGCCGTTTTGGATTTAGCAAAGCGCTGATCGCAGAAGGCGATATTTTCGGTAATTGGACTCGAACTGTTCCGCCTAGATTTTTTGGCTACACCTTCTTTAGGGAATACCAAAAAGGTGTTATTTATTGGGTAGAGAGGCTATTTGCGTCTCGATTACACGCTGCAAATGAGCCAGAAGCGTCTTTTCGTAAGAATCTAGAGGCTCATGCGAATTTAGGTTCAGGACACTCACAATACCGCCGCCATGGCTAACAACGCTATAATCGGGGGGCGAAACGGAGATTTGGACGACGTCCGGCCCAGGATTCGTCAATGCAGGATTCTCAATTACGAATTCGAGATAAGGCAATCGCTTTGCGTCGGCTGGTCTCTCGGCCCACAAGCGAACAGTCCATATGACTCCGTCGCCAAAGTTTACCGTACCAATCACCCACGGTCGATCGCGCACGTCATACAGGTTAATAGGGAGATCGGGAAGCTGAAGCTGGAAAGTAGTTCTTGCTTTAGCGTTATACGCATTGATTGAGCCGCGTAATACCTCAATGGCATACTGAAGTACCTTTCGGTACTGTTTGCTGATCTCGAGTTCGTTGTTGCGCTCTGCGAGTTTGGTTCGTTCCAACTCAGACCTCTTTAAGTCGCGCTCGGCGATGAAGTCTGAGGCCCAGCTGGAAAAATTCTGTTCGATGTTGGCGAGCTTTTTTTGAGCTGCTTCACGGGCCCGTGGATCGGTCTGTGCATCCGTCGAAACTGTCGGATTGCCTACGGCGGCTTGCCCAGCGACTCCTTGCGCATTTATAGACGCCTTCGCGGATGCTATTGCATCTAACACGGTGGCAATCTTGGTGTTGAAACCTTCGGACGCCGTGGCGTTGTCGGCGCGATTGTTTAATTGCCCACCATAAAACCCCAAAAATCCTCCGGCGCCTACTAAAACTAGACCCAGAACGATCATTAACCAGCCATTCATCTTTAGCATGTGTAGCACCGGTGCGGATGTTCTCAATTTTGTAAGCGGGCAATAGGCAAAGCGAGAAGTGCGTGCTTACTGGTTTTTTGTGTCACCCGTTGTGTCACCCGACGGGGTAAAAATGGGCAGATTCCCGATTACCTGGGATGATCGCTACGATTATGTAACAAGTTCAAAAGCGCCAGTTTGCACATTGCTGACGACATCAGTGAAGTCCAGCAAAAATGCCGTTTTGGCATTAGGAAACCCTTGTTCTATCCGTTGAACTACGGGAACAGCGACATCTGCGATTTTAGATTTTCGATTCCCGATTGCAAATTGTGCTCAAGTGCGGCCTGCCCGACAGAGATTGCCGCGATGATACCGCAGCATCGGTATTAAGCCACACCGGCAATCACACTGATACAGCGCCTCATACCGTGGCAGGATGCGATCTGTCGAGAAGCGTTCAAGCGCGCGATCGCGACTGCGTTCAACCAGTTCGCGGACCCAGATCCGGGCGATTCCTATACCTGACGGTTTGCCCGGAACTGATGCGAGATTAGCATGGACCGATTTCGATTGCATGAGAACCCAAAATGTTGCCATCACTCGCTGGATAGCCGGCGCGACTGTCGCGTTGCTGCCCGTGCTGGCCTGTTTCCTGGGCGGATCCACTCAAAAGTGGGAAGAGGGCATCGTCATTACGGTCCTCGCAATCTGCCTGCTGGTGCGACCGCCTCGGTTTTCACTCGGCGTGCTCACGAACCTCGTTCTTCTTGCCCTCTTTATCCTGGCGGCAGTCGCCTTTTTCCCGGTCTGCTGGTTTTTCCAACCTGAGTGGCGTGCAGCACTCGTAAATGACTTCGGGATTCAGCTTCCATCGACACTCACTCCCCAGCCGTGGATCACGCTGGGCTATCTGGTTAGCTTCGCTGCCGGGCTGAGTTGGCTCTATGTCGTCTCCACGCAAGATCTGGAGCTTCGCGAGGTGCGCTTTCAACTGCGCTTGTTTACCAGTGGAATTGCTCTCTTAGCCGCAATCTGCATCGCGCTTTACCTCGCACGCACCACGCTCGCATTCTGGCACAACGACCAAAATTTCGGTCCATTTCCAAATCGGAATCAAACCGGGACTCTTTTCGCGCTCGCCGCGATCGTGATTCTTGCCTGCGCTCAGGACGATCTTCGCAAACGAAGAAACCGGTGGATCGTCTGGATCCTGGCGCTGCTTCTGATCGGGGCAGCGATCATTTTGAATTTTTCGCGATCTGGAGTGGCGATGCTCATGGCGGGGAGCGCATTTTGGCTTGGGACGCAGGCGTTCAGACAGCGATCTCCCTGGCGACTCGCACTTGGAATCTCTCTTTCTCTTCTTCTTTTATTACTCACGGCGGTGCTGCTTTTCGGCGGGCAACCACTCGATAGATTTCATCTCCACGACTTCGGCAGTGCTGACATCTCATCGAATTTTCGGTGGCAAATTTTTCATGACACGTTGCGACTTATCCGTAATTCGCCCTGGTGCGGGATTGGTTTTGGAAATTTCGAACCGATCTTTGCAATTTTTCGTGACGCTTCCCTCGGCGGCGTGCGAACCCCGGAAAGCGACTGGCTTTGGCTTTGGACTGAACTCGGGTGGCCAGCCTTGGTGCTTGGGATCGTCGCTATCATGCTGCTTGCGAGTCGAGCTTTTCCACTGCGAGCGGGAACCAACCAAGGTTATCGTCTCGCCGCGCTTATAGGAGTCCTCCTGTTTGCGATCGATGGCATTGTCGATGTTTCCGGGCACCAGATCGGTACGGCGTTTGCGGCAGTATTTTTGCTTGGGCTCTCAGCGTATCGACCGCTCTCTCTAAAAAGGAGCCGGTGGACGCCGATCTTATTTCGGTTTGTCGGGTTGGTATTGCTTGCTGCGGGCCTTTCGTTGGTAGTCGCCGCCCGCGGTCAAAAACTCTTTCCTGGCTCAGTTGGTGTTGCCAGCGCGAAGCAATTGTCCGCCGCGGCGGATACCGAACGCAACTTTAGTGAAACAGTTGCACTGACGACTAACGCGCTTCGATGGGCGCCGCTCGATTGGGAACTTTACTTAGAGCGCGCGATCGCAGAGGTCGAACTCAAACAGACGAAAAACGCAGTCGATGATTTCCGCCGTGCGCGCTTTCTGGAGCCGATCGCTTATGAAGTTCCGCTGGCCGAAGGAAATGCCTGGCTGCCGTACGATCCAGTTTTGGCCGTAGCAGCCTGGCGTGAAGCGCTACGGAGAGCCGGACCTCTACGGCCGCAAGTCTACGCAAGCATGCTGAGCGACGCTTCGCTCGGGAGTCCAGAAGTCAGCCCGATTCTGGAGACGATTGGACTGAACGAACATGATTTAGCCCTGCCCTATCTCAGCCGCGTTTCCGGTGCTCGTTTCAATCGCGCTCTCTCGCAACTGTTGAGAAACGATCCGGACTTACGTTCGTTCGGTGAAACAGAAAAACTCGCGCTCTTCGCGTTTTGGTCCGAACGCGGTGACCCCGAGGAGATTTCCCGAGCCGTTGAACAGCATCCAGATTGGCTTCGTTATGCCTGGCTTGGCGTGGCGAAATACAAAGCCAGCAAGAATGATTTTCGCGCCGGCTACGAATTGACTCAACGATACGGTGAACCGGTCGCGCTGCCGCGAGTCGCCACAAATTTCTCTCTTCAAGATTCGGAAAAGCGCTTCCAAGCCGCGCACGATAACTATGCCATTGGTTACGAACTTTATCGTGTGCAGATGCAGAACGGTCGGATTGATGGTGCGCTCCTTACCGCCCGTCATTTTAGCGAACGGCCGAACTCGCCGGCCTATTTTCATTTCTTGGAAGCGCAATGTTGGGCCGAGAAACAAAATTGGGAGCGCGCTTGGAATGCATGGCAGGCCTTTCAGGCCGCGCAGGCGCCTGCGGCGAAATAGATTCCGCGAGAGATTCCAAGGAGAGATTCCATCCTTTGAACTGCGGGAACAATGACAGTTTCGATTTTAGATTTGCAATTGCCGATTGCAAACAACGGACAGTATGGCCGGCCCGGCGGAGATTGCAGCGATGGCACGCCAGCGTGACACCCTCCGGAGAAAATTTCGCGAAATCCTGCGGCAAACACTGAATTTAAGTGAAGTCAACGAAAGCGACACACGAAACTCCCAGCTGCAGCAGTCGATGATCGCTTCACGACGAAAAATAATTCTCGCGCAGTACGCGATGTCAGAATCAGCGTGTATTCAATGAAAAACGAAGCAGCCGAAACGCTCTGGGATAAGGTTTTTGGTGGTAAGCACGGCGCCGGCCGAATTGCCGACGTTCTAATCCTTATCGTCGATAGGCCTCCAGGACCTCTTGCATTAGCAGCGTGGGGAGATGCTGTGGAGAACTGCTTACTCGGGAACAACGGGCACCCCAGATTTTCTAGACAAGTGCATCTGCTGCCACCTGCCGCGATGAAATTAGCTGAATCGTTGAAACAAGAACTTGCCTCTGGAGAGCATCGCGCCGAAAAAGTCATTCAACTGCTTCAGACGAGCGAGTTGAGAGAGGTCATTACTGCTCTACGAGATCTGCCCCGAAATAGCGCAGTAGTATTACTCGGCTTGGAAACCATTCGCGCACGCGACATTGCTGCCGAAAAAGAGTTTTTGCTCAAAAGTTGGACCGGGCTTCGACATCGGACTCGCTCACAGACCGAACGCCACAAAGAGCACCTCGTTGAGACTGTAAAGGCTTTGTTGGTGGTAGCTAAAGAGCAAGAGCTCTTCGTCACGGGAATCGTGAATTTGACGGGAAGTGTTGGGATCGGCTTGGCAGAGGCGGTAGGAAAACCAGAGAATTTGATAGTGATTGCAGCCGAACCAACAGTTTCAGCGCAAATCGAAGAGAGGTTGGCACAAGTCGCAAAAAAGCTCGCTAGCGGTAGTTTATCCGTTGAGCGCGCAATCGAACTCGCCAACAGGTGGATTCAAGAGCCCGAACGCCGGGCCTTAGCGCATTCCCAACTCTTTTTCATCGCCGGGCGATTTAGCGATGCTTGGGAAGCCGTCGAACCGTTCCTCGATAAGTACCGCCATGAACATCCTGCGATTTACTTAAATCTCGGACATGCCGCGCGAGCGGCCATGCGGAGCGAACATGCATCCCGGCTGCTTCATGAAGCAATAAACGAGGGCATCACATCGTTCGAGGACTTACACACTGCGTATTTGCTCGCCGATCAAGTGAGAGACCAGGCGGTCGTTGACGAACTGTTCGAGCGGATGCGAAAAGAATTTCCGAATGAAGAAGTTACCCTAGCAATCGGAAGTGAAATCGCGCTCCGAGTTGGGAATTACTCTGAAGCGGAGAGAATCGCTCGGCAAAAAGGAAATCAATTTGAGGCTGATTTGTGGAGCGAGTTGGCAAAGCCCACAATTGATCTTGAGTCCCTTCTGCGGCGTGTGCATTCGGCGGAACAAAAAAATCGAATATACGCGACGGCGGCCCTAGAGATGGAGCGCCGCGGCGATTTCACAACGGCGGAAAGCTGGGCGCGTGAGGTTCACTCTGGATCGCAGTGGGAATTACAAGCCATGCGCATCCGGATTCGCTGTTTTGGTCATGGCCTTTTGACTTCGCTACCAATTGGGGAATACGACGTCAGCGAGCTTGTTCGGCTTTTGGATTACGTCGCCCTCAACGTTAATGAAAGGGAACTTCGAATAGACATGGAAAGGTTATTCGAAGAAACCGTCACAGCAGTTGATGTCACAGCCCTGTTAGGAGCCGCTCTGCACCGTTTGATTCCCAAATCATTTCCACCTGCGTCGGGCCCCGAAATCCGAGCTCCCACGGAGAAAGAAATGGATGCGGCACTCGACTTTGTTACTGATCTCTTGCGTAAACTTAGCTCACCTGTGTTGAGCATTGGATTTGGTGAAATCCCGAAAGAGCTAAAGCCGCGTCTCAAGTCTGAGTTAATACAAGCCCTTCTTTACTTTCTCCAACAAGGACCGGTTGAAGTTTCTCAACCGCACTACTGGACGACCATTCTAAAAGCAGTGGAACTCGGCTGTCGGGCAATCGGGGATCCAAGCAAAGACTTGGTCGCTGGTCACCTCGTAATACAGCGCCTCGCGGCCGACGGAGGCATGCAGGCAGCGCGAGATTTGGCCGAGCACATCCTGCAGACACTGCCGGACAGGCAACCACAACATCGGAAATGGCGTATCGGACTGGCATGGGCAGTGGTGGCCGAAAGCTTTGCTATGACGCGAAATCCAATCTCGGCATTGATCGGCGTCTGCTTATCGTTAGCCGCGTTTCGCGGCGAAGTTATTGATCCCGAGGTTTTCTGTATAGTATTGCGTCTGGCAACTCGCATTCAGCGAGATTTGAACCTGGGGCCGCTTGCTCTCCGAACCCTCAAGATTGAGAAGCAGATACGTCAACATATCGGCGCCACCAGTATGCTTTGGCAACTCGAGCAGGTTGGGCTTTCAATTGAGTTACAGGACGCCGAATCCACTCGCGATCGCATGCAACTCTTCTTGAAGTGTATGCGCCACTTTCGTTCTCTTCCACCGTCTGCCGAGAAGCTGCCGGTTCTTTCACTGGCTGTAGGTGTGGCGCGCGCGATTCGTGCGGATGGTGTTACGATTCCATCTGCCAATGTCGATGAGATTAAGAAGGCATTGTCCGAAGAATCGGGTTTTCACTCATCATTTCTCGCGGCTGCATTGCGTGGGGTTGGAAAATTCGAAGATTTGAGAAAGTTAATACAGAATTTGGGACAAGCCGCTCGGTGGGAAGATTTAGCGACCCAGCTGAGACCCGCACAACTTGTCGCGGAGGATGCTTTAGAGACGGCATTGCGTGCAGGAGATTATCAGCTTTTTGGTCTAGCAGCGTCGCTGTTGTCGCAGCCTATCTTAGCCTCCCGAGTTATTGAGCGGACATCGGAGGGAAGTGTCGACCAATCAAAGTTTCGAGAATGGGCACTTCAGTCATTGAGGGCGTCGGTGAATGAAGCCCAGTCGAAGAACGCGGCAGAAGTACTTCGAAAAGCGGGCCAGCCCCAACTCCATTCAATTATGGAGACAAGCAAGAAAACGATCGCTGACCTGGGAGTTGTGCTTACCAACGACGAAGCCGTCTTGTTCGTGACTGAGGGGTTGAACAATCAAATCTACACATGCCTGGTACGACATGAAGGCGCTCTCTGGATTAGACGGTTATCAGCAGGTGTGTGGTCTCCATCACATTATGGCGCTTGGCGGTGCCGTGTACCAAACGGCTATGGTAGGAGTGAATCGCCCTCAGGAAACGGTTGGCAAGCAGACGAGATTCGCGCGTCGATGGAAGGATTTACACTCGAAGTGCATCTCGCAGCAAACTCTTTGATCATAATTCCAAGCGCTGCGCTTTTTAGTTTTCCGTTTCAATTGATTACTTCGGGTGGCAGGTTCCTGGGCGAAATGACGCAAATCGCAGTCGTTCCATCTTTTGCCTGGTTCATAGATATCAGGAAGCGAAAACCGAGCGTCGGCGACTTACGGCTTTGGGCGGGCGATCCTTCGTCGCTCGATCCTGTCTTGGATGATTTTCGAAAATTCATCCTACCGAACCTGCGATTTCGAGCTCAGAAAGTTGTTTTGGCAAAAAATGAACGGGAGATCGCAGGTGCGGCGATTTCGATTGTAGTCATTCATGGCGTCCCAGATGAGGGCGGCGGATTTCGCTCGTTAACCGACGGTTCGCGTTATTTCACGGCTGCGGAACTTGCTGAAGCACTCAAAGGTTCTGAGTGCGTAGTCCTCTGCGTGTGCTACGGCGGCAAAACGTCTGTGCCAACAAACACTACCGAAACGCGAGGGGTAATAACGGCACTTCTCGCTGTCGGCGTCCGCACAATCGTCGCTTCTCAGTGGCCCGTATCATTAGAAGTCATCCAATATTGGCTGCCCAGTTTTCTTGAGTCGGTATCGAAGGGTAAAACGATCGGGGAATCAATATTTGAGATGCGCAGAATTATTTCGAAGCACATTAACGACGATGCTGCTCCGGCGACTTTTTGTGTTATCGGTGATCCGACCTACGCGTTCACGTGAGAATGCGAGCTTTCTTGCGGATCGCTTGAGGAAGGGGGTCTGAGGAAAGGAGGTCAGTCCTCACTTTTGAAACAGGAGCGACAGCGGCGTCTCCTTATTCCGGTGGATTGTAGGATTAGGCAAGAATTGCGGATGAACGTGCCGTTGCAGCGCCAGCGCCGGGGCTTAGACAGCGACACCTGCGATCCATTCGACTCGCGTTGCTCGCTCAGGACAAGTTTTTAGATTTTAGATTGCCGATTGCAAACAGCGCACAAGTGCTGTCTGCCCGGCAGAGATTGCCGCGATCGCACGGCAGCATCGGTATTAAGCTACACCGGCAATTACACGGCGATACAATGCCTCATAGCGAGGCAGGATGCGATCGGCCGAGAACTGTTCGAGCGCGCGATTGCGACTGCGTTCACCCAGTTCGCGCGCCAGATCCGGAGATTCGACCAGCGTATCCAAGCCAGCAGCCGCCGCCGTTACATCGCCGAACGGATATAGAGGACAAGAATCTCCTATGACTTCTGGAATGCCACCGACGCGAAAGGCGACGACAGGTTTTCCATAGAACATCGTCTCAAGAATGCTTAAGCCGAAGCTTTCGTATTCGGATGTGTAGAGTCCCGCGTCCGCGGCCTTCACATATCGCGTTATTGGCTGGCTTGGCACCGAAGCCACCGCTGCGAGTTCGCTCATTGCGTCGTGAAAGGAATGCCGGACGGCCGAATCAGGATGTGGTCGGTATCGTACCCGCGGCTCGCCAGGAACGCGCGAAGCGCGCGCTCCGAACCGCCGGGGTCGAGCGTCGGTCCGTAGAAAGATACATGGCTGTTACGCTGTCAAACCCGTTGCTACCACTTAAACTAAGTAGCTTGCAAGCGCTAACCCTAATACCTAGCCGTACGAGAAACGAAACAAGTGTACAATTGTGTATTGCAGCTTAATAACATGGTAAATAGCTAAGAGCTTACTACGCGCTCGGCAATTACACGGCGATACAGCGCCTCATATCGAGGCAGGATGCGATCGGCCGAGAATTGTTCGAGCGCGCGATTGCGACTGCGTTCACCCAGTTTGCGCGCCAGATCCGGAGATTCGATCAGTGTATCCAAGCCAGCAGCAGCAGCGGTTACATCGCCGAACGGATACAGAGGACAAGAATCTCCTATGACTTCTGGAATGCCACCGACGCGAAAGGCGACGACAGGTTTTCCGTAGAACATCGTCTCAAGAATGCTTAGGCCGAAGCTTTCGTATTCGGATGTGTAGAGTCCCGCATCCGCGGCCCGCACATACTCGTCCACCACAGCTGTGTTTTGGCGAACAATGACAATATCCCGGAGTCCCAATTCATCGAGCAGTGGTTCGTAAGGCTCAAAAGGGCCGCCTGCCAGAATGAACAACCGAATGCGTTCCCGATTCTTCGACATCGCGATCGTGCGCAGCAGTAGGTCGATGCGTTTCACCGGTCGCAAACTCGACATGTGTAACACGAGAAATTCGTCGGTCATGCCGAGCTCGCGTCGAACCTCCTCACGGCTTCGCTTCGGTTTATTCGGAGTGAAGAAATTCGGAATGACTTCAATCGGTCGCTTCAGGCGGAAGGTCTCCTGCGTTTGGTTCCGAAGACTTTCCGAAACTGCGGTCACCGCATCAGAGTGCACGAGGGCGTGCTCTATGGCGGTGCGATAATCGGGATCTTGCCCCAGCAGAGTGGTGTCGGTTCCATGCAATGTCGTGACGATGCGCGGAGCTAATGGGCCTAACATTTGCGAGGCCAGACATGCGGCGAGCGCGTGTGGCACCGCATAATGAACATGAAAAAGATCGAGCTGCTGGGAACGCGCGACCTCCGCCATTTTCACCGCGAGCGGCAGAGTGTAATCCGGTGATGGAAACAAAGGGTTATGCGCAACATCGACTCGATGGAAATGCAGGTTGTCCTGCGGCAGGTCCAGCCTAACGGGTTGAGCATAGCTGAAGAAGTAAACTTCATGACCGCGGCGCGCCAACTCTGACCCAAGTGCCGTCGCCAGGATCCCACTTCCACCGATCAACGGAAAGCACGCGATCCCAATTTTGAGCGGCCCCGATTTCATCACCCCTCCGTGTAGGATTTGCCGGAGTCGGAAATTTCGTCGCGCCTGACAAATTTCACCTCGGGAGCATCCGCCTTGTTGACGTAATCCTGCTCGCTCGCGCCGGCGACGTAATGGGTACACCGAATCACTGATTGCATCCAAACGAAACGCGTGTCTCGAGTCGGACTGATTTGTTCCGGACCGAATTCGCCTCCGGGAATTTCCAGAAACCGATCGCCGCCTTTGTGCAGCAGCAATTTTCCGTCGCGATAACGCGCACGAACGATTTCTCCTTCATACGGCTGATCGACGAAATAGTCTGAGACCGCCGCAGCACGCGCTCTGAACTGGGGTGCGCTGGAGCGCTCTACGCGGACGCCGTCCAGCAAACCCATTCGGGTGTACATCTCGAGACAGAAATCCGCGACATTCGACGAGCTGGTTTCCTTGAAGTGTTCAACAAGGGCGCACGGAACATAACTTGGAAGTTGGCGCGCAGTTTTCTCGTGCCATTTCGGAAGAACGCGTTTGGCGTAGAGCGGCGAAAACTGCTTTTGGATCCGGTTTTCGAACTGAAAATTCAGAGCTACTTCCCGGTTGCTGTGGTGATCTTGCAAAATGGTAGTTGTCTCGCGCGGGTCATGATCGCTGTCATGACAGAAAAAGACGATTTCGCCGCCGATCTCCTTTTGCAGGCGGCGAGCGGTCACAATTTTAGCGAATAGGAATCGCTTTGGAAAAAATCCGCACGGTTGCTGGCCGAAACAAATAATCGGATGATCCATGGCTCAAAACGAGCTTCATACCCCGGCGGAGGCTTCCGCGCTGCGAAACAGAGTTTGCTGCAGAATCGGCGCGAGAATCAGTACGGCCGCGCATCCAATAAAATTGTACCAGAGGTAACCGATGTTCGTCGTCGCGAACAAAACGAAGACGAGCGCTTGCGCAATCAGCGCCGCAAAAAACACCGCTGATCCGGTGACTCGGCGAATAAAGAAAGCTGTCAGGAAAAGACCGAGAATGCTGCCGTAAAAAATCGAGCCCAGAATGTTGCCGGCTTCGAGGAGATTTTCGACCAAACTCGCAAATGAAGCGACGCCTATGGCGATCAAACCCCACGCTGCTGTCAGCGCCTGGGCCGCGACCACGTAATGATGGTCGCTCGCGTTCGGTCGAATCAACGGGCGATAAAAATCGATCGCGGTCGTAGACCCGAGAGCATTTAGAGTTGCTGCCATTGCGGACATGGTGGCGCACAAGATCACTGCGATGAGTAATCCGACAATTCCGTGCGGCATCTGTTGAAGAATAAAAGTGATGAATACGTAATCCGATTCCTTGCTCTTCGGATCCACGCCCGCTTGCACGAGAACTGCCTTGGTTTGATCCCGTAACGCGTGCGCCTCTGCATCCAGTTTGCGTAGCCCGTTCATCGCCGCATCGCGTTCGCTTGAGGATGCAGTGGAAACAGCGCGAATCGCTGTGCGCTTCTGCACGAAGACCTCATCGGATCGCGTCTGCAAATCCGTTAATTGTGGCGCATAGCCGCTTTCCATCGCGCGCTGGTACGCAGGTTGATTGAAGTAAATCGGCGGCTTTTCGAATTGGTAAAACATGAAAACAATCGCGCCGAGCAGCAGAATGAAAAACTGCATCGGCACCTTCACCGCGGCGTTGAAGAGTAACCCGAGGCGACTCTCTTTGAGCGAGCCTCCCGCGATATATCGTTGCACCTGTGATTGGTCGGCACCGAAGTACGACAACGCGAGGAAAAACCCGCCAATAAGGCCCGACCAGAATGTATATCGCTTGTGCGGGTCGACCGAGAAATTAACAGCTTCCAGTTTCCCCATTTTACCCGCGATCGACAGCGTGTTTTCAAAGGAGAGATCGGGCGACAACCGGTAAACCGCGACCGCAAATGCAATCGCCATGCCGACCAGGATCACAATCATCTGGTAGCGTTGCGTGATGCTAACAATTTTTGTCCCGCCGATTACTGTGTAGACAATGACGAGACCACCCGCGAGCCAGATGGTCAGGTTCAAGCGCCAGCCGAGTAATGCGGAGAGAATAATAGCCGGCGCATAGATTGTGATCCCGGCCGCGATGCCTCGTTGGATGAGAAACAAAAATGCGCCGAGTAACTGCGTCTTTCGATCAAAGCGTTGGCCAAGGTATTGATACGCCGTGTAAACTTTCAACCGCTGATAGATCGGAACGAACACTGCGCACACGACAATGAGCGCGAGCGGTTGCCCAAAATAATTCTGGATAAAACCTATACCGCTTTCATACGCCTGGCCGGGCATGGAAAGGAACGTGATCGGCCCAGCCTGTGTTGCGAGCACAGACAGTCCGATCGTGGCCCAGCGAATACTCGAATCTCCCTTGAGATATTGGCCTAACGAGGCGCTGCCGCGCGTTCGCCAAAGGCCGTAAAGCGGAATCGCCAGAATCGTGGCGATGAGAACAAGGTAATCCAGCCGGTTCACGAGAACCGGAGAGTAAACAGGTACAGGAGCACCACCTCCACCGCAAAAAGTGAAAGCGACAAGCCGTACGCTTTGCGCCAGGAACCTGCATCGGCGTTGTCATCTCGTGCGCTCATTGTGCCAACGACAACATGTTCGCGAATAAGCGATAAGCTCCCGGGACTCCGGCCGGCAACTGCCGGAACCAGGAATAGCTGGTATAGACAAAAAAACCTTTGCCTGACTTCGCAACCAGCAGACCGCCATCGAGTGGTTTTTCCTTTGGATCGTTGCACGACAAGATCGGTGTCCAGGCGGGATCCCACTTGTTAGGAAAATAAAGTCCGCGTTCCTGAACCCATCTCTCGAAATCCTTAGCCGTGATCTTGTTTGGAATGTTCATGAGCGGGTTATTCGGCGCCAGAACGCGCACCGGTGCATTTTCGTCGGTGACGCGGTCCCGTGAAATCTCCAATGGATACGGCCCGAATTGGTTGGTCTTAAGATCCGCGGTTGTGTTGTACTGCGCGATGGCAAGTCCGCCATTTTTTACATAGTCGAATAGTTCCGGCAACCAGTTGGAAATTCGATCCTGCGTGTTGTATGCACGAATCCCCAGCACGACGGCAGAGAACTGCGCCAGGTTTTTCGCCGTGATCTCGGATTCGCTCAATATCTTCACGGAATACCCGATCTGTCTCAAGCTTTCCGGAACATCATCGCCGGCCCCGGGAATATAACCGACTCGGTCGCCTTTCTTACGGATGTCCGCGCGAACTAGTTTTGCTTGTGCCGGCGGCATCAGCGTCTGCACCCCGATGTGTGGGTACGAAATTCGAACGCGCTCGAGCGAATAGTCGCGGCCATCGATGGCAACGATTGCTCGCAACATTCCTTCGCTATTTTGGTCTGGTGGTTTAACGCTGAAAGTAGCAGCCATCTCGGCATTGGCTGCCTTGAGGTCTACCGGGATAGACGCCGGAGAAACTTCCCATCCCTGAGGTGCAGCCAGTTTAAGGTCTCCTTTCACCGCGCCAGTGGCCGCCGTGACGCGCACTGAAACAGGTTTGGGCTCGTTGGTCGGGAACACGAACACGTTGTTCAGAACGTTCACGAACACAGGCGGTGCAATCACCAGTGGCCGTGGCGGTTCGCCGGCAACCGCATCAGCTGTGCGATACTTCGTGTCCACGATGTATCGCAGTTCCTGTCCGTTTACTTGCAGAACTATTTCGACCGGAAGAGCAGGGGGATTTTCTGGCAGACCGATAAGCTTTTGATCGTCGACAGCGAACGTCCCGAGCGATGTGGGTTTGCGAAGCCAGTACGGTTGCGAATACGGCGCGTCGTTGGGAATCCTGCACGACAGATCCTTTGTAATGAGTTCGTTCGATGGAAGAGCCGCTTCGATTTTGTTTGAATCGCCGGTGTTGGGGAATCGCACATCTTGCAGCGTGACCGGAATGTTCGAGCGATTGATTGCCTCAAGTTTTATTGCTGCGGTTTGCCCGGGTGTGAACGCTTCAGTCGCTGTCGACGCTTCGACATGTAACCCGAGACATGCGGCGATGATCTTATCCAACTCTGCTTTTTTCTCCGGGATCCACGACTCGTCCTGAATTCCATTCATTGCCTGGCGTAACTTCAACAAGTCAGGCACCGACGCAGCCGGATCGGCGGGATTGAATTTCGAAGTGATCTCACGAATTTCAGTAGCAACGGATTCGGAATTCGGAACGCGCGACCAGCTCGTGTCGATGCCTTCGAAAAGTGAGCTCGTCATCGGCTGACCTTTCAATGGTTTGAAATATTCTTTCCGTGCGCCGCGTCGCGGCAGGCCGCCTACGCCCTGGCTCTTGTGCATGCTTATGCTGGCCGCTGCAATTTCCGTGTACGTTTTGCCCAGAAGCGGGTTGTAACCGCCGGCTTCTAAAACGGTCAGACCGGTCGGATCGAATGGAAGATTCCGGTTCGTAAAGAAAAACGGCGATGTGTTCCAAACCAATCGTGTCGCTTGCCACGGCTTCACGGGCGCCAGTTGCTCTGGAAAACGATTTGGATCAGCTGCTGCCGAGAATGCTTCTCCCGCCAGAATCGCTGATGCGGTGTGATGGCCATGCGTCTTGTCATCTTCTGGGCTAAAGCGTGTCACTATCACATCCGGCCGGAAATTTCGGAAGACCCACACGACATCAGCGAGAATCTTATCGTGATCCCAGATGTGCAATGTTTCGTCAGCCGTCTTCGAAAACCCGAAATCGAGCGCTCGCGTGAAGAATTGCTGGGCGTGATCGATACGTCGCGCACCGAGCAATTCCTCTGTTCGAATGACGCCGAGCCGCTCACCCAGTTCTGGTCCCAGTATATTCTGACCTCCGTCGCCGCGTGTAACCGAAAGATAAGCGGCGTCGTAAAGCGAACCGTTTGACCAGAACGCCATTAGATTTGTGTTTTCGTCGTCGGGGTGCGCCGCGATGTAAAGCACGCGGCCAAGCACGTTGAGTTTTTGCAGTGCCAGCTGAATTTCGCTGGCGTTCATCTGTTCCGGAGACAACAACGGCGGTGCATCGGCGGACTTGACCGTGCTGGTGACTGCGAGCATCGCAACCATGACAACTGCTCGCCAACAACGGTTTCTGTAGCCGCGGTCGCAGCTCGCTCGCCGTGGCGAGACCGCCGATCCCGCGATGCTATCGCGCGTTACGCGCACCAGCGTACTTTCCGATAAGCGGCCCATCGAGGCTATCGTCCCAGGTCCAGATAGCCTGCGTTACTTGTTGATGTCCTGCTTCGCCTGAAGCCGATCGATGAGTCCCTGGATAGCTTGTTTTTGCCCCTCACTGGGAGCGGCAGTTTGCGCCTCTTTCGCGTCGCTCAGCGCACCAGTGAAATCACCAGCTGTGGATTTGAGCCGGGCTTGAGCCAGATATCCGTAAACTCCGGTCGGAAATCGTTTGGCGACCTCTTTAAAGATCTCCAGCGCCTCAGCACCCTTCTTTTGATTCTGCAGCTGTCGACCGTACGTATATAGTTGCGGCGCAGCGGCCTTCTCGAGCGCCTTGTTCCAGGTCGTTTTCGCCTCATCCGGGCGATTCAGCGCCTTAAGAACATCGGCCTTGGTGCTAAGATTTTCGAACCTTTCCTCGTTCTGAATTGAGAGATCAGCCCAACGCAGGGCTTCATCCAGATCAATCTTTTTGGTTAAACAAAACTGCGCCGCCTGGTCCGGAGCTTGCCAGGCAAACTGGCCTGCGCCTTTCATTTGGGCTCGAATATTCTGCAACGTCTGGTCCGCATCGTTGACAGAGACAGTGAAAGGAACACCCAACTTCTCCCACTTTAGCGTCACCGCCGTCGAAGTTGGTTTCAAATCTTCAAACTCGAATTCAAGCGCCTCTTTCTGCTCGGCGAGCGGCTTAGGTTTCACATCCACGCGCAAAGCATCTTCTTTCTGGTCGTAGCTGTAGCTTCCCCAGCCTGTGTTGGTTTTCGAAAAGATCACCGTCCACGAATCCTGATTTGGAATCATGTGCAGCCCGTAAGTTCCTTTGTCCAACGGCTTGCCCTCCACCGAAACTGCATCGCTGAATTCGATCGTCGTGTTTTCGTCAGCGCCCGCGCGCCAAACTTTGCCATACGGAACGAGGCCACCCCAAATTTTTCGCCCGTTCACCAGTGGGCGATGGTAATTGACTGTGATATCAGTCAACGCAATGCGCTGTTTGACCTCGGCAGCCTGACTGACATCAGGCGTCTTCAAATCGCTTTGCGCGAAAGCGATTTGGCCGAGCCCGAAGATGGCGAAACAAAGAGCGAATGGCTTAAGCGTGATTGTTTTCATATTGTGGCGGTTACCCTTCCCAGATTTTCGATTCTCCGCTACCAGATAATTCACGGACTTCAGAACTATCGATTGATTCTCCCGGTTCGGCGTGCAATGCCGAAAGCCGGTCGCAACGAAGCGTCTCCATGTGACAGCTAAAGAACACAAGAGCTGCCGCGGCCGTCTTCTGTCATTCCGAGCGAAGTCGAGGAATCTCTAGCTGATTTTTCTGATAACGCGGGCAGCAGCTTTTCGAGAGATGTCTCGACTTCGCTCGACATGACAAGGAACGGAGGATGCGTCGCGCTACTCGAACTCGTACGTCGTAATCTCGAGCTGGTGGCCGTCGGGATCGCGGAAATAAATCGAGTGCGCGATTTCGTGATCCTGAAATTCGAATTCGATTCCGTGCTTCTTTAGTTCCTGCTGCGCAGCGCGAAAATTTTCGCGATTCGCGCGGAAGGCGAGATGAAGCATTCGAATTTCGCGGTGTGCTGACGTTTTCGGTTCCTGATTCGCGGGAAACAAGGCGATCCCGGTGTTTCCTTTGCCGATGAAAGTCGGCACGCCATTCCACATGCCACCATGAAGTCGCTCGAACCCGAGAACATCGATGTACCATTTGGCTGACCGCTCGATGTCGCGCACGCCCATGGCTACATGATCAATACCTTCGAGTTGCATGAAATGTTGGACAGAATTTACAGAATCAAGATAAAGGTGGAACGCGTTGTCCTCAACGCGTTGGCAAGCGCCAGAAATGGTTCCGTCGTTAATCCCATTCAGTCTAAAGCTGCGCTCCCTTGACGCTAGACTTGGTCGGCGATGCGGAGGGCGACAGGGGTGACACCACGTAGATGTGATCGAGCATCTTCACGAAGAGGGTATTGGCGGTCTGCTGGCCGTCGAGTGATACAGTCAGATTGGTCCAAATAATGAGCGTCAGCTTGTTGGCTGGATCATAACTGATTTTCGAGTTGAAGCCGGGCATCTCGCCGCCGTGAAAATAAATCGTGTTCGGTCCCCAGCTAATTTGGCTGATGCCGTACCCGTACTTTTGGCCCTCGGGCTTGCTCGACACCTCGGGCTGCAAGCTGTCGAGCCACTGGCGTTGATAGTCGGCGTTGAGCACCTTACCGCCAACCAGTGCCTTGATCCATACGGCGCAATCGTTGGCGGTCGAGAGAACGCCGCCGGCCGCCGAGGCATAAGAAGAGTTCTGGTCGGTGCAATCGTCGGGCTTGAGGGTTCCGGCTTTGACCGCGGTCTGGATGTCGGGCGGGTACGGCTTGTCCGTCAGGTTACGAAAGGAGCAACCGCCGTACAAGTAGCCGTGCGAGTAGGACTCGGGGAGTGTGTTCGACGTGACGGCGGGAAGCATTGTGTCCTTCAAACCCAGCGGCCCGAACAACCGGTCGTGCATGATTTGCGCAAGCGGTTTCCCGTCGATCTTTTCCGCAATGAGGCCGAGCAGCGCGTAGTTGGTGTTGGAGTAGTGGAAGTCCGTACCGGGTGGGAAGTAGGCCGGGTGCTTGAGCGCGATCGCCAGCACTTCGGCTGGGAACCAGACCTTGGTCGGGTCACGCTCGAGAATCGCCCAGAAGTCGGGGTCGTCGTCGTAGGTGTAAAGGCCGCTGCGCATATTCAGCAGTTCGGTGACGGTGATGTTGTCGCCGTTGGGGACGCCCGGGACGTACTTCGAGACTGGATCGTCGAGGCTGAGCTTGCCTTCCTGGGCGAGCAGCACGATCACGGCGGCCGTCATCGTCTTGGTATTGGAGGCGGTCCTGAAGTGGGTATCACCGCTCGGCGGGCTGTCAGCGCCCAGTAACGTGGTGCCGTAGGTGGCCGTGAACTCGCCTTGGGGTGTGCGCAAGAGAACCACCGCGCCGGGGATCAGCAGTTCCTTGGCGGTCGTGTCCACCATGGTCTGCAGCGCAGCCTGGTCGATTGGCTTGAGCGCCGACGACCCGGCCGTGGAACCAGGCCGCGAACACGCTGCGATCAGGAGAGCAACCCCGACCAGCAAGCTCGCGTCGACGCGTATGGAAAATTTAAACCTCATTTTGCCAATGATCGCTGTTGCGGGCGTACCTCAAAATATTGAAGACACATTCATAACACCTAACGAGACAGAGATAAGCAGCGGCAGGGGCGTCGTGGCAAGCAGGCGCCTCTGTGCTTGGAAGTGGGTTAGATGTCTCGCTTGCCATGGTCATCCATGTATTCCCAATGCTCGCTAGCTCTTTTGTTAAGGCTCGGACCAAACTCGGAGGCAACGACATGGAGCCAGTAATTAGAGCCGTGATCTACGAGCATATATTCCCACCGCCGGTAACCGACACTCGGCTGCGGAATCTCACGGAGAAACTCGGGCTGGAGGTCTTCAAGGCGAGATGGGTATTTGCCCGTCTTCGCCCGGTAAGCATCAATTGCGTGACAAACGATGTCGCCACGTCGCTTTGTCTCTACGACTCCCGAGGCTGACCATTTCCAAGACTCCGCGGCAAGAAAAGCTCGAAACTTATCGCAGCCTGACACGGCAGTCACTAAGAGGATAACCGTAATAATGCGAACGGCCATACATCTAACGAGAATTCAGTCCTAAAAGTCTGCAATTAATTGCAGACAAAATCTGTATGGTTACTGCTTCCACGCGGCGGCGTATGCGCGCACTGGAGAATTGAAGCCTTTGAGGCTCACTTCGCCGACGTCTTCGAATGAAAAGCCTTTGCCGAGGCAGAGCTCGGCGATCGCATTGGAGACCAGGATTTGTTCCGGCTGCGCATGAGCGCAGAGACGTGCGGCCAATTGAACCGTCGATCCAAAGAGATCGTTGTTTTGCTCAACGGGTTCGCCGACTGCGGCGCCGACTCGAACCTTGAGCGCGTGCTCGGAATTCTTTTGCGCGTGCTTTTCCAATTCGCGCTGGATTTGAATCGCGCATCGCACTGCTCCTGCTGTCGAAACGAAGGAGGCCATAATCCCGTCGCCGGTATGCTTAACCTCGCGTCCACCAAGAGCGGACAACGCATCGCGCACGATCGTGTCGTGGACGCCAAGTATTACAAGCGCCGCTTCGTCTCCCAGCAATTGCGTCAGGGTCGTTGAATTCACAACATCCGTGAACAGAATCGTCCGAATCCCGGGATCTCGATCATCAGCGCCACCACCAGGTAGAAGGACTGCTCCGGCCGGATTTGTTTCCGTTCCTCCGAGGAACACTTCTGCCACGTCGGGTTCCACTTCGATAATTTTCTCGGCGATCAGCCCGTGAGCTTCGCGATGCACACACTCTGCCGCCTCTACGTTTGGCGCGTGTGCGAGGCAAAAAACTTTGTTGCCAGCCTCATTGACCCAATACTTGTGATATTCGACGCCGTATTTCCGCTGGATTTCCATATCCTTGGCGTGAGCTTTCGCGACGTCTTCCGGAGTTGTTCCCTCCGGGAGATTGTGAATGTCCATGTATAACGGCATAGGCGCAGATTTTAGCGAGATATAACGCGGTGCAAAACGCCGATGTCTGCAGGATGACTCAATGTTTGGTAAACAACGCAGTAGCGTTCGGTCAGACGAAGCAGTGTCGCGATCTGCTCTTCGGTCGCGTCGGTATTTAGATCGAAGTTCAATCGAATCTGCTTAAAACCGACGGGCACATCCTTGGAGACGCCGAGCGTGCCGCGAAAATCGAGATCGCCCTCCGCGCGGATTGTCGCGTCACGTAACGAAATGCCGAGAGCGGTAGCGACTGCGCTCAACGTGACGCCTGCGCAGCCGACCAGCGCTTCGAGCAACATGTCGGCGGAACACGCGCTTTGCCCATCGCCGCCGGTCGCCGGATGAAGACCGGCTTCGACGCGCGCTTTTCCGGTCTCGATTTTGCACGTCATGTTTTCGCCGACGCGTCCCTGGGCGCTGAGCGTGACCAATGCCGTCTCAGGACGCTCGCGGTACTGTGCTTTCAGTGGCGCTTGCGATGATTTTAGCTCGTCAGCTGTCATTGTTTCATTTTCACGTGTTGAGGCATGATTTTCAAAATTTGAATAAGTAACGGCTCGTTTACTTCGCGAGTCTTTCGCCTCTCCCTTCACAAGGGAGAGGGTAGGGCGAGGGTTCAGTCCTCAGCAAAAAGCAATTTTCACCCCTCACCTCAATCCTCTCCCCAAGGAGAGAGGCGGATTTACTCGAGCTGGCCGCAGATGACTAGCTCGGCTTAATGTTTTGATTCACGCGGAAGAAATTATCGGGATCGTATTTCTTCTTGATCGCGACCAGCCGGTCGTAATTGCCGCCGTAGGTTTTCTTCACGCGTTCCTCTCCTTCGTCGCCCATAAGGAAGTTTACGTAAGCGCCGCCCGCGGAAAACGGATGCACCGCATCGTAATAGCTCTTGGTCCACGAAATGATTTTCTCCTTATTCGCCGGATCAGGATCGACGCCGACGATGACCTGGGCCCACATCGCATCGCGATAATTCCACGCAGTATCATTTTTGCTTATGCGTGCTGCGGCGCCGTTGATCGGATACATATGCATGGTGGAATGCATTGTTGGGAGCGCTTCACCGAAGCGAATGTGCTGCGCGATTGCGTCATCGCTTATCTCATTCACGAAATCGGCGCGCCAGTACCATTGCAGGCCGGGCGGATACAGCGCGTCGAACATGCTTTGTAACGCCGGTTGCGGCAGCGGCCCCACGAAATCCAGCGCAGGCTTTTTGAAGGCCCGGATCGGCTCGAATGTTTTTTCTGCTTTCTCCTGTGGTCCCGCGTACGCCCACACGACTCCGCACATTTTTTTCATGTGCAGATGTTCGGGGAACGGCGGAGCTGGCGGCACAGTGAGAAAGGCAAAGAAGCCAGTCAGATCATCCGGCGCCGTCGGAATCAGATCGCGATACCATTTCATCACGTCGGCTGTTTCGCTCAGTTCGTAGAGCATCGGACCGCCATAGACTGTGTCGATCGGATGCAGCTTGAATGTGAACGAAGTCACGACGCCAAAATTGCCGCCGCCGCCGCGAAGCGCCCAGAACAAATCCGGATTTTCGTCGGCGTTGGCTTTCACAAATTTGCCGTTCGCCAGGACGACGTCAGCCGATAGCAAATTATCGATGCTCAGGCCGCATTTCCGGGTGAGATGACCGACACCGCCTCCCAGGGTTAATCCGCCGACGCCGGTCGTGGAAATGATTCCGCTCGGCGTCGCGAGTCCGAACGCATGCGTGGCATGATCGACGTCGCCCCAGACGCATCCGCCGCCGGCTGTGACGGTGCGAGCCGCTGGATCGACTCGCGTGTATTTGATTGGCGCGAGATCGATCACCAAACCGTCATCACAAATTCCCAGGCCGCCTGCGTTGTGACCGCCGCCGCGGATGGAGACAAGCAGATCGTTATCTCTAGCGAAGTTCACTAAACGGATAACATCTGCGACGTCGGCGCAACGCGCGATCAACCGCGGTTTTTTATGGATCATGCCGTTGTAGACCTTGCGGGCTTCATCATAATCTGCGTCGCCCGGCTGGATCAGTCCGCCTCTGAGGTTTTGTTTTAGTTCGGTAATGGAATCTTCGTTGAGCATGGCAAGAGAATTGTAACCAGACAGTTATACCTGCTGGCTGAACGATCAAGCACCAGCTAGCGGCGATGCGCGCCTTTTCCATTGAAACTGAAAGTCATTTACGGTTAGCCTCTCGGCAGAGGCCACCCGCAATGTCTCACCCATATAGATCCTGGACGCGGCGCGATTTTTTGAGACTCGCCGGTCGCGCGGGATTGCTCGGTGTTTTTCCGACGCTGGCGAGTGCGGCTGCCGCGCTTGAGTCGGACACGGTCTGCATCTCAATCCTGCACACGACGGATTTGCATGGCCATATTTTGCCGACATCTGATTACGACGGAACTGCTGATCGCGGCGGTTTGGCGCGTTGCGTCACGCAAATCCGCCGATGGCGACAGCAAAATCCGAACTCAATCCTGGTCGATGTCGGCGACGTCTATCAAGGCACAGAGGTGAGCCTCCGAAACAAGGGCGAACTGATGATCGATCTTTTCAATCACCTCAAATACGACGCCTGGGTGATTGGCAATCACGAATTCGATTGGGGAATGCAGCCGTTTACTAATGCGCTACAAAAATCGGTTATGCCGGTGCTGGGTGCGAACACAACGTTGGACGGAAAACCGGCCGGCTCATCTTCCGATTCGCAACATCCGTTCGCAAAGGTTCAGTCATTTATCGTTAGGGAAATTGAAGGGATCAAAGTCGCAATTATCGGAATCACAACGCCGGGCATGTCGTTCTGGCTTCCGCGGGAGTTTACGGTTGGAATCGATTTCCAACATCCCGTTGAGTCCGCACGCCGCGCAATTGCGAAAGCGAAAAGCGAAGGTGCGGACGCGATTGTGCTCACGGGTCACATGGGACTGAAGCCGCGCACGGGCGGCGATGACTTTGCGAACACGGTGATGGCGTTAACTTCCGAGTTTCCGGATGTCGCAGCTTTCATAGCGGGCCATACTCATCAGGCAATTCCAAGTCGCCTGACGAATCGCGTGCTCTTCACGCAGGCGGACCACTTCGGAATTCACGTGGGCCGCGTCGATCTGTTGTTTGATCGAAATTCAAAAAAATTGCTACGTCGTGAAGCGATCTGCGAGCTGATGGATAACCGTTTCGATCCGGATCACGTTGTCCTTTCAAGAGCAGGATCGCAGCTTGCACAATCGGAAGCCTCGCTTTCACAGCCGATCGGCGAATTGACGGAGACGTTGCACGCCCGCGGCCGGCACGGTCACCCCAGTGAAATCGAGAAGCTGATCGGCGCCGCGATTACGGAGACGTTGGCTGAACGAAGCACTATGGTCGATGCGGTCATGCATGGCGTCTTCGATGAAAACGCTAAACTTGCTGCAGGACCAGCGACGGTAAACGACATTTGGAATATCATTCCCTACGAAAATCTCATCGTTACCGCCACGCTCTCCCCTGATGAAATAAAAAGCGTGATGGAAGAAGTGTATGCCAGCCGTGAGCCGCGAAGCTTGCTGGGGATTTCAGTAAGAGTGGAGGGTCGCGGTCTGGATCGTAGGATCACATCAATGACATTTCCAGATGGACGCTCGCTGGAGCGCGATAAGAGATATGTAATTGCGGTTAACAGTTTCGACGCGCGTAGCGGCGGCCATCATTTCATGAAATTGCGAGCGCTGCTTGACAGGCCGGAGTCGAATTGCGTTCTGCACCCTGTGCAAACACGCGACGCGGTCATCGATTATTTCCGGCGGCACAAAGTTGTGCAAAGGATTGTGGAAGCACGCGCTTGGGAAGTCGCCGCGTGATTAGCTCGTCATCCTGAGCCCCGAAAGCTTTCGGGGGTAGAAGGATCCCGCGGCAATGCGCAATATTCCGCCACGGGGTTTCTCGACTGGGCTCGGAATGACAAGAGTTTGTCTTGCAAAAGCATTGTATTTCGCTTGCCTATTTCGCCATGCGACTTCGGATGTTTTGCTTTGTTGGTTTATTGCTGAGTGCTCATCTTGCGTTGGCGCAGACGCCAAAACCCGGATCACCATCACCCTCACCGAAGCCAACGCTGCCAGAGGTTCGGCCAGCGTTGATCGGAACCACTCCAAATTCGCTGATTAACACGATAGACACGGCCGACCTGATGAAGAAGGGTCAAAAGGAAGCCGCCGTAATGTTTTCCTGTCTCGTCGCGCCGACTGGTCAGGTCGTTACCAGCGGCGCGTATCGCGGTACACGGGGATCTGAACTGCTCGAGCAGGAATTACTCAAGCGCCTGGCTACTGCCAGGTTCATCCCAGCGATTCACAGTCACCAGCCAGTCATCGCCGTTTTTTATGGAACAGTGAAATTCGCAGTCGTGAACGGGAAACCGCGGCTGCGCATCTTCGCCAATCAGCAACTAAATGAAGTGGACAAAGAAACTGATTACATTGATCCCCAACCGTACGTCGGGCAGGATTCGAAATTTACTGGCCTGCATTATCCCGACACAGGCAGCACGGTGGCGGTCAGTGGCGTTGTGGAGCTCATGCTGAACGTCGATGCGAAAGGAAACCTGAAGAATATTCAGGTCTTATCTGAGGAACCGCCTCTGCTGGGTTTCGGAGACGCGGCGCTTACCGATTTCGATAGCGCGAAATTCATTCCGGCCTTCCGCAACGGCCAACCTGTCGAATCCAATGTGAAGATTCCGATTTTCTACAAGCCGTCGGCTTAACGTGTCGTAAGTCAGACCGGTAGGACACACTAGTGGTCCGTTATCATGGTCGCCGTCGCGGATGAATACCCAGCGTCCGTACGGGTCGCTTCTACCTCTGGAGGGAGAAGGAGAGGATGAGGGTAGGAAGCAGCTGACTCCTACAGCGATCAAACTCCTCACCTCCGCCAAGAGGAGAGGCGGCTTCCGCCCAGATTGAATAATGAAGAGGCACTACCAATTTGAGAAGAGCACTGAGAAGATTGTCCGATCCGCCTTCTTCAAGCGCGATCCGCTTACGTGTGCACGTGAACTCATCGGCACCGAACTGATTTGGGGCCAATGCTCCGGGCTCGTCGTCGAGGTGGAAGCGTATGCGGCAATCGATGATGAAGCTGCGCACACCTTTACGCGGCCGAGTGCGCGTAGCTTTATCGAACGTAACAAAGCGGGTGCGGCGTACGTCTATTTCAACTACGGCGTTCACTGGATGTTAAACGTGCTAGTGAAAGGCGACGCGAACGGTTTTGTTTTGATTCGCGCGCTCGAGCCACGGCGAGGGGTCGAGCTAATGAAGCAACGCCGTGGCATTAACGATCTACGTAGGCTTTGCTCCGGTCCGGGCAAACTCACACAAGCGTTTGCTATTACCGGCCGAGATCATGAGATGGATCTGTGCAGCGATTCGCGCCACTGCTTCGTCTCCAATTCACGCGCGACTTTCGATGTTGTGGCAGACAAACGCATAGGCATCAGCCGCTCTGCGCATCTGCCGTGGCGATTTACGCTGCGCGGCAGTCCTTTCGTGAGCCGCGCGGTAAAACTGTAGCCGCTTCGCTGTGCGAAGCGCCCGCGCCGCCCACAGGGCGGCGGCTACATCCATTGACTCAATTTGCGCTTCATCGAAATTCTTCGTTTCAATGAACGAAACCAAACAGCGTGTTCTTCTTGGCATGAGCGGCGGAGTGGATTCCAGCGTCGCCGGATATTTGCTGCGCGAACAAGGCTACGACGTGATCGGCGTGACGATGAAGGTGTGGCCACAAGACTGCATCTCCCGCGCGGAGGATAAATGTTGCGGGCCGCAGGCGATCGCTGATGCGCGCGGCGTAGCGCATGCGCTCGGTATTCCGCATTACGTTGTTGATGAAGCCGATCAGTTCGAGCGCGTCGTGATTGATTATTTCGCCAGCGAGTACCAGGCCGGTCGGACGCCGAACCCGTGCGTGATGTGCAATGAAAAACTCAAGTTCGGCAATCTTTGGAGTAAAGCAGCAGCGCTCGGCTGCGATTACATCGCGACAGGTCATTACGCGATTATCGAACATGGAGCCGGGACGCCCTCGTCCCGACGCGGCGAGGGCGCCGCGGCTCCATACGCCGTGCTTCGCAAAGGCGTCGATCCGCGCAAAGATCAGTCCTATTTTCTTTTCAGTTTGCGTCAGCCGCAATTGCGCCGCGCGCTTACACCGCTGGGCACAATGACCAAGCCGCAGATTCGAGAGATCGCCCACTCGTTAGGCCTGAAAGTGGCCGACAAGATCGATAGCCAGGAAATTTGTTTTGTACCGGGAAATGATTACAAAGCGTTTTTGCGTTCACACCTCGGCGAAAACGAATTTCATCGCGGCGAGATTTATGATGTCGATGGAAACTTCGTTGCCGAACACGGCGGCATCGAGCTCTTCACCATCGGCCAGCGCAAAGGACTTCCGGGCGGGTCGCTGCGGCCGCGTTACGTTGTGGATTTAGATCCTGAAACAAACCGCGTGATTATCGGCGATGCGGAAAATTTGGTTTGCGCTGAATTCGAAATCGACCGGGTGAACTGGCATCCCGTTGCCGGGGTCACCGACCCCGGCTACAGCGCTGTAGTCGCGGGCGTTGCCCGCGGCTCCTTCGAAGCGACGGTGAAGATCCGCTATAGTCATCCCGGAACGGTTGCGACTGTGACCGCGTTAGAAAATAATCGCGCTCGAATTCGTTTGCATGAGCCGCAGCGCGCCGTCACTCCGGGTCAAGCCGCGGTAATCTACGATGGCGACGTTGTAATTGGCGGCGGTTGGATTTGTCGGCCCGCATCCACGCGTCATCCTGAGCCCCGAAAGCTTTCGGGGTCGAAGGATCCCGCGGCGATAACTTAAGGCAGCGCAACAGGATTCCTCGACTACGCTCGGAATGACCGTTCTTGGTTAACGCATGGCTGAAAAAGTTCTTCTCGCACTAAGCACCTTTCCGGATCAGGAAACGGCGCGGGAAATTTCGAATGAACTTGTCACAAAAAAGTTCGCGGCCTGCGCGAATATTTTGCCGGGGGTTGAATCGATTTACCGCTGGAAAGAAAAAATTGAATTAGGAAATGAAACCCTCGTGCTGTTCAAGCTGAGCGAGGATAGGCAATCAGCGTTTCAGGAAAAATTGCGCTCATTGCATCCGTACGAAGTTCCGGAAATCATCTTCGTACCAATTTCAAGCGGGCTGCCCGAATATCTGCGCTGGGTTATCGAAGTCTGCGGCGGATAACGCTAATTGTGGGGAGCACAGGCCGCTGGCCTTTAGTTCGCGACGGCTTGCCGCAAACCCGCTGGCGACTTCAGGCACTTAAAATGCATTCGGCTGGCAGCCGAATGCTACCGGCTCCCGCACTTGCGGGATGCTCCCCCAGCAACAGAATGCATCGCAACACCAGGTTATGATTGGGTTTTGCCGGATTGGCGTCTTTTTTTTCCAATGGCGAAGATTGCGATGCCGATCGCATTCGCAATTCCGGTCACGGCAACAATTTTCACCGCGAAACTCAATGGGCTAGGCACATCGATAATAGGATAAACGGTGAAGAAAATAGCGGACAGCGACACGGCAGCACCACAGATCGCTGCAATGCGCAATGAGATAGGGGCACCCGCACGAATCGCGCCCGCGCCAAAAATCGGTATTGCGAACATCGTGAAGTAAACAATGCCGTAGAAAACATTCGCGGCGTTATCGACGAGTTGGAACGCTTCCTGGATTCCGGCACCGATCTGGCTGGTGATCGCGATGAGAAGTGTGGTCGCGGCGACGAAGATGATGGAATTGACTGGCGTTTTGTATCGCGGATGCAAATACGAAAACCAATTCGGCAGCAGCCGATCCCAGCCCGCAACCATTGGCAATCGCGAGCTGCCGGTAACGTGAACGCTGGTCGAAGCAATGGTTCGCGTGGTCATTAACAGAATTCCGATCGACGCGATGGCGCCCGCGATCGGAAAGGAACTTAGCCCGAGTCGCAGCGTTTGCGGCACCGGACCAATTAGGTCGATCGGGTTGTTGCCGATGAACGCGAGCACCGAACTGGTACCAAGAATAAAAGCCAACGCGATCACAGGCGAAGCGATGAGTACCGAGCGTCCGATGTCGCGCGCGGGAGCGCGCGTTTCTCCGGCCAAAATCGCCACGTATTCAAATCCGCTGAGCGCACCGACCGCGAGTTTGCTGAAAATATTGAAGCAATAGAAGAGCGACATCGCGGGCAACGCGAATTGAAGCGGCTGATAACTTTTCAATTCGCCGCGTGCGAGGCCGAGCAGCGGCAATAAAATGAGCGATGTGTAAACAATCAACATCGCAAATGCGCCAATGTTGTGAACCCATTTGCCTAACGAGAGGCCACGAACGCACGCCCAGCCCAAGCCGCCGACCAATGCGGCGCTGATCAACGACACGCACCATTTGCTCTCGGGCATCGAGACGGCTCCCGGGCCGATCGCGTAAGAGATGTTCGTGGTGACGAACATCCCGCCAAGTGCGATGACCGTGATCGACAGGAGCCAGAGATTCCACGCGACGATAAATCCGGCGAACTCGTTGAATCCGAGTTTGGCCCATTGATAGATGCCGCCTTCGAGCGGCATGCGATTGCTCAAATAAATGACGACGGCCGCTTGCGGAATGTAGAAAAACAAAATTGCGAGTAGCCAAAAGAAAAGATGCGCTTGTCCGAGCTTCGCCGCGGCGCCGACCCAACTCGAGCCGACAACGAAGAGAATCTGCGTCAGAACTAGATCGAAGAGACCGAGCGGTTTCTTGAGAGATTCGCTGCGCGTTTCGACCTTTTGCTCAGCGCGCTGGAGTTCAGTTCGCATCGGTCAACCGTTGAAGCCTTAAAGCGTTGAAGCCGCGCCGTGTGTCCTGTCATGTTGAGCGAAGCGAAACATCTCTGATTGTGAGGTCAGCGCTGTTGCAAGAGCTAGTCCGAGATTTTTCGCTTTGCTCAGAATGACAATGGCCGTTTCTGCTTTTTGCGCTTTAGCGTTTCAACGCTTCAACGGCGTTACGACTCTCAATGCTCGTTCTCGTGCCTCTTTTTCGGCGGCGCTGGTTCGGTACGAAATTCGCGATGCCGGACTTTGCCGCCGGCATAAGCGATGTAGCCTCCGGCCCCCAAGGTCACTGCGCCGAGAACGATTACCAGAATCACGAGTGGTGCAGAAGACTTTGGCCATTTTATCGGCGCTGCGATTGCGACAGCACTCAAGACCGCCAGCGCGTAAAAGATCCAAATGAGATCCTCCGCGCGATCTTGATGTTCATCGAGCCAGCGTTCTCCATCTTCATCAGTCATCGACAGAACGCGGTCGTATCCCTGCTGGCCAAATTCATAAACTGGCCATGCGGAGAACGAGCTGATGAGTACCAACACTAACGCGGCGATCTGAGCGCGGCGGCTTTTGGAAAAAAAAGCGATGAGCAATCCAATCCAGGCGATAAGCAAGCCGTAAACCGGCAATGGATTGAGCAACACGTGAACATACTCCGGCTGCCGCAAACCACGGAGTATCGAATCGATCACAATCCGCCTTCCCCGTGAGTCTCTAAAATTTGTGCGGCACTCTTTGCTTTTTCAGGCGGCACGTATTTTTGCCAACCAAGGATCGTGAAATGCCACCATTCGGTGCGTAAGCCGCAAAAACCAGCCTTGTACATAGCGTACCGCAGCAAACGCAGGTTTCGGCGTATTTCTAAAGAAGAACCCATGTAAGGCAACATTGCAGCGGGAGTAAAATCGTCAAAGTCCGTTGGCATGCGGACGTCGCGAATCCGTGAGTCGACCAGGGTGGCATCGACGGCGATACCCCAACTATGCAGAGAGCCCGCGCCGATTTCGGGATTGGCAACATAATCACTGTTGTGTGACGCCTCCCAGAGCATGGCCTGAACTCCTACCGGCCGATACGCATCCCAGATTTTGAGGCCATATTGGTAACGCCGCAGAATGCTCTGGGCCACCGCCAAAGCCGATGCGATTTCGGGACGAGCGAGTGCGTGTGTTCCACGGGGATAAAGCGAATGTCGAAGGAAATTGTTTCGGCCTGCATAGCGTAAGTCGACCGTAATCGTCGGATCAACGGATCGGACATCAACCAAAACCGGGTCAGCATTTGCGTTTAACGAGATCAGCGCCAGCGCGATTGCACCAAAACGGCAAATGTAAGCGTCGAACTTTTGCATTTGCGCTGTTCGCTTAATACGCTGCCACTGCCGCGGGAGTATCCATTTTTGCCAGGCGTTCGAGGAGAAGACGTGCACTGTCTTCGGGCATCGTGAAACGCAACTCGAGATTGGAGTTGCCCTGTGTTTGGATCTCCGGCGGCTGAGAGTAAAGCAACAGCGACGAGTCAGGCAGGCGAAGCCATTGGTCCAAATTGGTTCGCAAATCGCGCGCGACTTCGGCGGCATTTTTCGGAGCATTCACCTTGATGAGAATTCTGGCTTTTACTGGATTTTGCAGGTTCACTGCAAGGCCGATCAGTTGCGAGGCATCGATTAATTCACGCGAAAAGATGGGATGGAAAATGCGGGAGAGATCCGGGGGATCGCGCGATATGAGCCGCAGCGCGCTCTCGCGATCGAGAGCCTGGAAACGATCGAACAGCTGCCCGGTGATTTTCAGGTCTGGTTTCATTCCCAGCCGCACGAGTACCAGCTCATCCACTTCTTCTGGCGCGCCAACCGCGAGCGTTGCCGGTCCGACGCGGGCGATCGCAAAATCCGGCTTGATGGCTGTACCCTCGGCGGAGCTGGACTGTCGCTCCCAAACGGGCAAACCGTTGATCGTTGTCGGGCGCCTCCGGAAATTCTTGTCGTCAGCGACGGTACGAATCACCTTGGCAAGGCCGCGACGGGTTTGGACGAGGTTGAACTCTCTGGTTTCGCCGTTCTCGTTCGTCGTGAGCGCGCGGGTGATGCGCGCTGTATCGCGCAATGGATTCAATCCCGGAACGGAAGCAGCGGGGCCGATCAATCCCGGCCACAGTTTGGGCTTAGGATCGCGCCAGCGCTTTTCGAGGTTTGCGCGTTCGAATTGATCCGCGTTAATCGACAGTATGGTATCGGTTTCCTGCGGGAGCCATTCGCGTCCGCGCGGCGATTGGAAAACAACGAGCAAGATGATCGCCAGCAGAACCAGAACCGAAAACGCGCTGAAGTAAAACTTCCGCAGCTCCTGTTTATCGATCTGGCTGGAGAGCTGGGCCAGCTCTGCCTGGTGCTTTAACTGCAGATCCACGGCGCCTCTGCGACGATGAGCGTCCTCCAGCAGATGCGGCGCATTCGGCGGAGCAACGCCTTTTTCAGACAAATGCCGTCCGATGCTTAAATACGCCGGATTCTTTCGTTCTTCGACGGTCTGATGCCGCGTCCGCGCGTCCTGCGCTGCTTGTTGTTGTGTCCGGATGCTCTCAGCCAGTTTTTTGTCGCGAGTTTCAAACTCGCTCCGCGTGCGCGCCGTGTTTTTTTCTAGGGCGGCAAGTTCGGACTCAGTAGTGTTCAATTTTTCCTTCGCCGTAAGCACCGCGTCGCTGCTGCCCATGCGTGCCCGCACGAGTTCGGCGCGTTCGTCCGGAAGGCGCGCCCGTTTTGCCATAATGCCCGCCGAAAGCGCTTCGAGGTCGGGAGGAGCGGGATCAAGCGCGTGCAAATCGGAAAGTTGTTTCAAAAGATCGCGATCGGCAGCTTCGCTCTCCTGAATGCGCCGCTCCACGCTCGCGAGCTCTCGTTCGCACACCTCCGCAGTGCTCTTGGCCTGGTTTCGCTTTTGAAGGAGCGGTTTCTTCTCTGCTTCGAGTTTCGCAATTGCGTTCGCCTGCTCACGCGCGATTTGCTGCCGTTCTTCTTCAATCCGTTTTATGCCTTCGTCAATCCGCGCGATCCGCAGCGCGACTTCTTTTTGCTCCTGTTCCAGCTTCTTTAGTGCAACGATCTCGTTGCGCAGCTCGGGAAAATTTGCCGCCTGCGCTGTCCCCTCGCGGCCGAGGTTGATTTCACTCTTTTGCAAAAGACGCCGGTCGTGCCGAAGCGCTATACGCGTTCGTTGGCGCTTGACCTTTAAGGCTACTTCGCGAAACCCTGTGCGAATGAAGCTCACGAGAAGACGCTATCCGAACCCAGAATGGGAAAAAGATTTTTCGGCGCCAGGTGGTCCATAGGTCGTAAGAGTGTCATGCGACAGATCTGGCTATTCCTCAGGTGCTGCCAGCTTTGCCAGCACACTGAAGTCCTCCAGCGTGGTCGTGTCCCCCGTGACCTTTGCGCCGCTGGCAATTTCTTTGAGGAGCCGTCGCATGATTTTGCCGCTTCGCGTTTTTGGAAGCGCTTCGGCAAAACGCACTTCATCGGGTTTTGCAATTGCGCCAATGTGCTTGCTGACGTGATCGCGTAATTCGTCCTTTAGTCCGCGGCTGACCTCAACTCCGCTTTTCACTGTCACAAACGCGACGACGCCCTGGCCCTTTAATTCATCCGGCCTGCCGACTACTGCCGCCTCTGCTACTCGAGGGTGACTCACCAGCGCGCTCTCGATTTCCGATGTGCCGAGTCTGTGGCCGGCCACATTCAGAACATCATCAATGCGCCCGACGATCCAAAAATAACCGTCTTCATCGCGTCGCGCGCCGTCGCCCGTGAGATAATTGCCTTTGAATTCGCTCCAATATTGCTGTCGGTAGCGCGCGTTGTCGCCGTAGATCGTGCGCAACATCGAAGGCCATGGCCGGCGAATAATCAATTTGCCCCCGATATTCGGACCGACTTCCTGGCCCTTTTGATCGACCACAGCTGGGTCGACGCCAAAGAACGGAAGCGTGCCGCTACCGGGCTTGGTTGGTATCGCGCCCGGTAGCGGAGTGATCATGATCGAGCCGGTCTCGGTTTGCCACCACGTATCGACGATGGGACAACGTTTGCCGCCGATGGTTTTGTAATACCACATCCAGGCTTCCGGGTTGATTGGTTCACCGACTGTGCCTAACAATCGTAGCGATGAGAGATCGTGTTTCCTGACCCAATCATCGCCCCAACGGATGAATGCCCGGATCGCGGTAGGGGCAGTATACAGAATGTTCACCCGATACTCTTCGATGATTCTCCAGAACCGATCGGGCTCGGGCCAGTTCGGTGCGCCTTCATACATGACAACAGTTGCCCCATTCGCGAGTGGACCATAGACGATGTAGCTGTGACCGGTGACCCAGCCGACGTCTGCTGTGCACCAAAAAATATCCTCATCGCGAATATCGAAGACGTATTTGGTGGTGCAATAAACGTTCACCAGGTAACCGCCGGTGGTGTGCAAAATTCCTTTCGGTTTGCCGGTGGAGCCGCTGGTGTAGAGAAGGTAAAGCGGATGCTCGCTGTCGAGGGGCGCGGGCGGGCAATTTGCATCCACGTATTCCAGTTCTCGATGCCACCAAACGTCGCGGCCTTCCTCCATGTGGATGTCGTTTGCCGCGCGGCGAAAAACAATTACGCGCCGGACAGAGGTGCCATCGCGGAGCGCGTCATCCACATTTTTCTTTAGCGGCACAATCCCGCCGCGACGATACGAACCATCGGCGGTGACGAGCGCAATCGCGCCGCTATCGCTGATTCGGTCGCGGATGCTGTCGGCGCTGAATCCGCCGAACACCACTGAATGCACCGCGCCGATTCGCGCGCAGGCCAGCATCGCAATCGCCGCCTCGGGAATGTTCGGCAGATAAATGATGACGCGATCGCCTTTTTTGATGCTGTTCCGTTTCAGCACATTCGCGAAGCGGCAGACTTCGCGATGCAACTGCTGATACGTGAGCGTGCGCTTGTCGCCGGGTTCGCCTTCCCAAATGATCGCAGCTTTGTTTCGACGCGACCCGCCGAGATGCCGGTCCAGACAATTTTCGGAAACGTTCAGTTTGCCGCCGACGAACCATTTCGCGAATGGCGGTTTCCATTCGAGGACCTTTTTCCACGGCGCGCGCCAGACCAGCTCCTTCGCTTCGCGGGTCCAGAACTTGGCAGGCTGCCGCATCGATTCACGATACATTCGCCGATATTGAGCCAGGCTCCTGATTCGCGCTTTAGTACTGAAACCTGGTGGTGGCTTGAAAACGCGTTTTTCGACCAGATGCGATTCAATGTTGTCGTGCATGAGCAGTCCCTAATATGCGCAAGAACTTTTCGGGGCAAGCGCGCGCTTCCTCTGTAGCCACCGGCCTGTGGCCGGTCAAACGTCGTTGGTTATGCGTTGGACGGCCCAGACGGCCGTGGGTACACATTAAAGATGCTCGAACCGCTGCCCGACGAATATTTCATGCGCGAAGCATTGCGACAGGCGCAGAAAGCGTACGCAGCGAGCGAAGTGCCGGTGGGCACGGTTGTTGTGCGCGAGGGCAAAATCATTGCGCGCGCGCATAACCAGGTCGAGCTACTCAAGGATGCAACGGCGCACGCCGAAATGCTGGTGTTAACGCAAGCTGAAGCGGCCATCGGCGATTGGCGTCTGATGGATTGCGATCTTTATGTGACCAAAGAGCCGTGCGCCATGTGCGCCGGCGCGATCGTTCACACGCGAATCCGCCGCGTGATTTTCGGCTGCGCGGATCCATCGGCCGGAGCCGCTGGGAGCATGATGAACCTCCTGCAGATGGCGTCTTTTAATCACCGGTGCGAAATTACATCGGGTGTTTTGCAAAAAGAATGTGCTGCGATCTTGCAGGATTTTTTTCGCAAACGCCGCGACGACCAGGACTCCCTGACTTCCTAGTCGCAGCTGAGTGTCACAGCACAGCTAGTGTTTCGGCTGCTCGCCCTCGTGACACCATAACAAACTTCGTCCAAGGGAAATGACTCGGCTTCAGACACAAAAAAGCTGGCTTGGAATTGCTCCAAGCCAGCTGATTAACCCTCACACCAACCCGTCCGCTTTAGTAGCGGTGGTGATAACGCTTATGATGTTTGTAAGATCGATGGCTGCTGTAGTAGTACGGCCGTCCAGTGTAGTAAGACGTTCGGTAATACGGATAACCGCCATAGTAGTTGTAGTAGCTGCGGGGGTAATACCCATACCCGTATCCCGGATATCCGTAGCCGTAACGATATGCGGGATAACCGTAGCCTACTCCGATCCCTCCTATCCCGACTGAAACCTGCGCGTCAGCTTGTTTCGCTGGAACCAAAGCCAGTCCGATCGCTATCAATGGAAGTAAAAGAAGTTTTTTCATTAGGTCCTCCTATTTGTGAATTTCATTTGTTGTTTTGAAGGATGCAAACTCCTGGGACGGAGCTCACGGGCGCATCTGAAATCGCGCCTTTTCCTTTTTATCTAATTCGAATACCAACGATGTGGCGGTCCCCCTCGCGGACAAAAATGCGAAGAAAATTAGACTTGTTCGTTAAGCTAAATTTGCTGCAAAAGAGAGCGCTGGCTTATTCGGGGCGAAGGTGAGGAGAGAGCACGAATTCAGCCATAAGCGGGAAATGATCGGACGCAATTCGCGCGATGGGTGAGCGATGTACGGTTACGCTCAGTGGCTGGACTGCCCGGTTAACGAAAATATGATCGACAGCCAGCACTGGAAATCGCGTCGGGAAGGTGCGAATGGGTCCACTCGCTTGAATAACTTCGCGCACATCGTGCAGATGGCGCTTAAGCGTGCGATATGGTCGCGATCCGCGCAGACTGTTGAAGTCGCCGAGCAAAATAAGTGGAGTATCACCACCGATTGCTGCGCGCCACTCGGCGCTGGTAAACAGTTGTGCTTGAAGGAAGCGTTCGCGCCAGCCGAGACCGAAATGCGTGTTGATGATGTGAACCTTCCCAAGATTAGTTTCGATGTTCACTTCTATCGCCGCGCGATTCTCCCGGCAGAAAAACGGTGGTTTGCCTGGTAACTTGATCCCTCGGCGGAAGTAGAGTGGGTACCGGCTAAGGATCGCGTTGCCATAGTGTTCATCGTCTCGGCGCATGGCGGGATGAAAATGGCTGTACCCATCCAAGTTGCTCGGCTATCATTTTAGTCTGATTCGCGCCAGCGGAACGTCGTCGTCCGAGATCGAGCTCTTGCAGCGCGACAATATCCACTGACATCTCGGCGATTACCTCGGCTATGCGCGTTTCAGAGCGCTGCCGATCCATTCCCATGCAGCCATGAACGTTGTACGTCGCGACGCGAAGTTTCGCTCCGGCCGGTGGAGTGTTCTTCACGCTTACATCTGCGACCGGAAGATTGACATTGCTCGACCTTTGATCTTTTCCTCCCAAGGTCGATGCCGCCAGTCTTGGAGCGTAACTTCGTGCGCATGGCTTTTGTCCTCTTCAAAAATTCTTGCGTACGACATAACGAATTGCCGGTCGAGCACGTTGAGGTTTGCCTCTTCGTTCAATGACATTGAACGGTTGTCGAGATTGGCCGAACCGAAGGAAGCCCAGCAGTCGTCCACAAGCAGATATTTGCAGTGGAATCGTGCGGGCTGATACTCGTAAAAACGTGCGCCTGCTTTGAGTAAAGGTTTCCAACGCGTCTTTCCCACAGCCCGGACAGTACGCGCGTCAATGTCAGCACTGGCGTAATGATTTCTATCTTCACGCCTCGACGCAGCGCTTCGATTAATGTTCGCATCGTGAGATTATCCGGAATGAAATAGGCATTCGCTATGCGGATGTGATGGCGAGCTGCCGCAATGGATACCAGTAACATCAAACGCCCGCTATCGGAGCCTTCACCTGCTGAGCTCTTGAAGACCTGGCACATCTGCTCTCCGGCGCGTTCTTGTGTGGGAAAATAAAGATCGCCGTGTAGCAACTCGGCTCGCGTTTCCAGCCAATTATCCATGAACGCCTGTTGCAATTGTGCGACTACGGGGCCTCGCACCTCGTAATGAGAGTCGCGCCACAATCCATGGGTCCGGCCGTTTCCTTTCCAGTCATCCGCAATTCCCACTCCGCCGATAAATCCCAGGACCCCGTCGACAACCAGAATTTTTCGATGCGTCCGAAAATTAATGCGCGAGAAATGGACGAAGCGGAAAATCTCCACTGCCACACCGGCGCGTTTCATCAGCTTGATGGCGCGGCCGTGTACAGCGTCACATCCGAGCGCGTCCTGAAGAAAATGCACTTTCACGCCGTTACGCGCGCGTTCCGCCAGCGCTTGAGCGAAAGCGTCAGAGACTTCGCCTTCGCGAAACAGGAAATTTTCAAACGTGATTGTGCGCTGCGCCGAGCGGATCGCCTTCAGCATTGCCGGGAAGATGTGATCGCCGTTTTCCAACGGTGTAATTTTGTTCCCTTCCAGCAGAGGCGGTCCGAGCAAGTGCCCCATGGTTCGGACGAATGCATCGTCGCCCACTGCGTAGTCGGCTCTGATAGAATGGCGGACCTTTTTCTCCGCCGGGAAGAAATTCCGGACTACGAACAAAGTGGCCAAACTGCTCGCGGCAGCGGTGCCGATCAACTTCGGCCAGTGCGGTGAGTCAGAATAAGGACGGCGGTGCATGCATCTGTATCGCAGCGACAGCTCAATCAGGCTCCCCGATGCCAGAAAATTGGGTGGCGGAAAGACTGCAACATTACGCGCCGCAGACACTCGAAAATGCGAAACTATAGAATTAACAACATTTCGCCATTTCGTGAAAGGCAAAGACAGCCTGTCTATGGTGGATTAGCGTTAGGATCAAAAGGAGAGAAATAGCAGATGAAACAACACGAAGTCACCGTTCCTCAAATCGGTCTCATTGCCGGCACGCGCGCGATGCTTGGCGCAGGCATCGCACTGTTGCTTTCTGAAAAGCTCAGCGGTGAGCAAAGGCGCGCGATCGGCTGGACGCTAGTCGCGGTCGGTGCGTTAACGACGATTCCACTCGTGCTGGAATTGTTCAGTGACGACGAATGATCGCGACATGGCGTTCTGCTTCGCGCGGATGAGGAGCTAACGGCCTCTTCAACTGCGACGCTGATATGTCCGCGAGAATAAATAGCGCGCTCTGTTGTCGCTAGCTGTTAACACAGAATACTTTACGCAAGTGGGATTCTGTCGGCGGCCACCCCATCACAAAAGCCAAGCGCCTAGTAAAAATTGCCACTGACGGATAGGCAATTATACGTATTCAAGAAAATCGCGGCAAGGCTGGGAACCAATCGCGATAGCGCCGTCGTTTTCTCCTTAGGGGAGAAGCCTTCAGTAAGGAGGCCTCAAAAATAACAATGGAAATCAAACAAGGGGGGAAACAATGATAAGTACAAAGAATAGAATTATCTCGGCTATGGTCGCGGTAGTGGTGTTAGCGATGATCAGCGGGCTGCCGCAAGCGGTCGCTGTACCTACGCCACCTGCGCCACCAAGCATCAACATAATACCGAACATCACCAGCGTGGCGTTAGTGAACGGGGTGCTAACCGCAACCGGAACTGCTACGGCAGTAGTTCACGGGCAGTCTGTAACAGTGCCGTTCAGCGCGCCGGTAGACGTCACGGCATCACCGAATCCGGATCCAACCGATCCATGCGCCATACTAAACCTGCGGCTAGGTCCGATTAACTTAAACCTGCTCGGGCTTGTTGTGCAGACCAGTCCCATATGCCTCGTTCTGACAGGCTTCCAAAACGGTGGTCTTTTAGGACAGCTGCTGTGTGGCCTTGCGAACGGGCTTCATAACGGAATACCGCTAGTCCAATATCTCGAAAGCCTTCCGCCAGAACAGCTCAATACGCTGTTGGCTGGAATCGTGGATATTCTTAACGGCTCATTAGCGAATCTATACAATGCGACGCTCACTTCGATTGATTCGATTTGCGCGGGAATTCCCGGGCCGCATCACACCTGTGCGATTTTGCACCTCGAGCTCGGGCCTTTGAACCTGACGCTACTTGGATTAAATATCGTGCTGGATGACTGCGCCAACGGACCCGTTACGGTGGACATTACCGCCGTTCGTGGACATGGTGGTGGCTTGCTGGGCGACCTGCTCTGCAACCTGCTTGGACATAACCTAATTAATCTCGGTGCGACTTTGCAGGACATCCTGAACCTGATTCTTGCTCGCTTGCACTAATAAGCGGACGTCTTAGTCCAGGGATACTGCTAGAGATCGACCGGCGGCTCATTGTGACTCTGACGAGTCGTGGTGAGCCGCCTTCTTCGTACTCGACTGCCGTTTCTTTTAAGCACTTTCGTTTCGGCGGAGCGGCCGAACGACGGCAAGCGCGTTTTCGCCTTATCCTTCGGCAAAAAATCATTTTCTGCCTCGCTAGGATTCGAACCTGCATATCCCCAATGGCGCGACATGCGCTTGCAAGAGCGACACACGCACGCGCGGCCGACGCGGCGCACACGCGCGTGCGGACAAAACCGCTGTTGAAGCGCGCGGTGCTCTTTATGGCAGGGTCGTAACGTTCCCAAACGGGTTGAACGTAGCCGAACCAGTGTAGTTGCTGGGGTTCGTGCTGACGTTGTTCTGGAAGCTAAACTGCAAGGTGTCGGTTTGGCCCGGGCTGATTGTCCGCTGGGCCGTCGTGCCCAGCAGCGCATTGGTGCTAAGCGAACCACCACCGGTTTCCGTATTATAGATCGTAGTGCTCTCCATTTTGATCTGCTTCAGATTGCCATTGGTAGCCTGCGGCCAGGTGATGGACAGCCCCGTAAGCACTTGGTTCACCCCCGTATTGTTCTTGATGTCTACCTTGACATTCTTGCTGCTGAAGTCCTTTTTGGTGACGACCAGCGTCGGCGGAACGGTCGGCGTCGGCGACGGACTCGGACACGCCTTTGCCGGCGAGTTGTGCAGCACTGTTGGGTTCGGCGCGACGCACCCCATCCCGGCCGGACAAGTGTAGGTGTTCGACGCCGAGTTGTAATTGGCGACCGTCCAGTTGTTGAAGTCGAAGCCGATCGCGGTCAGGTACGCCGCCTTGAAGGTCACAAAGTAGGTGTCGTGGAAGTTCCAGCCGTCGACGTGCCTCGCGAGCGCGTCCTCGAACTCCGAGCTACCGATCGGGACGACGGCGTACTCTGGGTTGTCGTACGACTTGATCCACGGGTTAGGGACCGCCAATGGGTACTGACTCCCCTTCGGCGTGCCGTAGACGGTGATGCACCTCGAGGGATCAGCGGCGATGCTACAGTCGATAGGCGATGAGTTGACCAACAGGTTGGCGCTGTTCGTGCCTGCGGTTCCGATCGTTTGGACGCCACCCGAGAAATACGTCGGGCTCGACCAGCGCTACGACGCGGTGAAAAGAATTTCATTTTTTGAGAACTTCGTCCCACAAATCCCGGAGAAGTACTGTATAACCCCCCTGAAATGAGTTCTCAATGACGAGAATTCACGGAAGGCCAACCTACTTTCCCCCTTTGCAGAACAAGGCACGAAACGTCGATGCGACAAGGATTCGCACAATTCTCCCCAGGTCTGCTCAAGCTGATGGCAAAAAATCAACAGGCCGAATCAGAGCTCTCCCAAGAAAAAGAAAACCCAAAATGAAAACAAAAACTCAACTAATGTCGGCGAAAAACCGGCGTGGTATGTTGGGTCTCACCGCGCGCGAAACGGAGGTTTTGACTTGGATCGCAAGAGGTAAAACGAATTATGAGATCGGCGTGATCCTCAGCGCATGCACCGGGACGATCTGCAAGCACGTCGAACACATCCTGTGCAAACTCAACGTCAAAAACCGTACCGCCGCGGCCGTCATCGCCCTTACCGCATTGGCCAAGGCAAAAATTTGAGCGATCTGCGATGATGTGGCTTTTTTGCTGTTCCCGGAAATCCAAAATGTAATTCTGCGTAATTGCGGCAACGTTGAGATCGACGCCGCTGCCGAGGAATCTCGCCAAATTCATTTATTATCTGGTCGTACGCAGCGCCGTATTGTGGCTTTGTGACTTACATTTTTGTTTCGCGAATCGTTCAAACCATTAGCGTGCGGTGAACACACATATCGCTCCGCTGACCGAGGAATCTGGAGGTTGGCTGCCTCGCTAGGATTCGAACCTAGACAGAGAGATTCAGAGTCTCTAGTGCTACCATTACACTACGAGGCAACGAGAGGAGAAAACTAAGGTCGCGCGGTGGGACTGCAAGTCGAGCAGATCGCTGCGCCCGCGAGCCTTGATTATGCCAGCACTTTCGCGTCGAGCAAAATCTCAGCGCCTTCTCGAGCGGCGTCGACCTCCAAAGACTTGCCGCTTTTTGCCACGAACGCGCGCGCGTGTTCCACCATTTTATCGATCATCTGGTCGTCATGATTTGGATCGTGATGGAAAAGCACGAGTTTGCCCACGTTTGCATCAAGCGCCAGCGAAACGACGCTGTCCACTGAGCTGTGGCCCCAGCCAACGTGCTTTGCGTATTCCTCCTCGGTATATTGCGTGTCCATGATTGCGAGGTCGCAACCTTGGAGAAATTCGACCAGCTTTGTGCGCTCGGCGACGGCAAAATCCCGCGCTTCGTGCTCGCTGATTCCATCGCGCGAGGCCAATAGCAGCTTGAGCTCCTCGTATGGTTCATTGTCGGGAAAGTAGGCGATTGATCCGGAGCTGGTGGCAAGGCGGTACCCGGCGCAAATTCCCGGATGATTAGCGAACTTGGACCGGACCTCGACGGGTCCGACTCGAAACTCCATCTCTTTCAGTTCCTCAATCGCCAGGTGGCTTGGGAGTTGGCGTAAGCTGACGGGGAAAAACGGTGTTTCCATTTGGCTGGCCAGAATCTTTGCCAAACCAGCGCGAGCGCCTTCATAACCCAAAACGCGGATGAGATTTTTCTGATTATACACGGGAGAAAAGAAAGGCAGTCCCTGGATGTGGTCCCAGTGAGTGTGTGAGATCAAAAGAGTCAACTTCATCGAGCGGGATCCGAATTCTTTGTCCAAAGCGAGACCGAGCAGGCGAATCCCGGAGCCGGCATCGAGAATGATGATCTCGCCGTCGGCGCGCACTTCAACACAACTGGTATTTCCGCCATAACGGACCGTGCCCTTTCCAGGGACCGGAATTGAACCGCGAACGCCCCACAGCCTTATTCGCGCAGGGACCGATTCACGTTCCGGAACAGTTTTTGGTTCGGGCCGGCGCGGGATTTCCGGCAGGAGCCGGTCGATCGTGCCGGAGAGCAGTTCCCACGTGATCGGCTTGAGCAGATATTCATCTGCGCCGGCTTCAAGAGCGCTGGTTCGATCAACCCCATAATCGCGGCCTGAGACAACGATAATCTTGGTTGGTTGCAGTTGCTCGCGAATCGAGCGGCATACCTCAAAGCCGTTCGACTTTGGCATTAACAAATCGCACAGAATCAGCTCCGGCCGATTGCGCAACGCCATCTCAATTCCCGCATCACCGTCCTTTGCTTCGAGGATCTTCCAGTCTTCGCGCGTGAAAAATTGCGCCATTACGCGCCGGTTCTCGGCGTCGTCTTCGATGATTAAGACGCAAGGCATTGGGGGGAGGAAGAAAACTGCTCGGTACCTTCGGGTAAAGCAAGCTTAAATCAAAAGCAGCAGCTCTTTTTTTTCAAAACCGCTGCTCAACTTTGTCTAAAAGAAAATGGGAATGATTAAAATCGCCAGGATATTGACGACTTTGATCATCGGATTGATCGCGGGTCCGGCCGTGTCCTTGTACGGATCGCCCACGGTGTCGCCAGTGATCGCTGCGGCATGAGCAAAAGAACCTTTGCCGCCGAGATTTCCTTCCTCGATGAATTTTTTCGCGTTATCCCACGCGCCGCCGCCAGAGGTCATGGCTATGGCAACAAAAAGGCCGGTGACAATCGTTCCCACGAGCAAACCTCCAAGCGCGACTGGACCCAATTGCGGAATCACCGCCACCGTCACCACGAAAATCAGCGGCAGCAGAGCCGGCACGATCATTTCGCGCAATGCCGCTTTAGTCACGATGTCCACGCACGTCCCGTACTCAGGCGTGTCCTTGCCGGTCATAATGCCGGGATGCGCTTTTATTTGCCGACGCACCTCGCGAACAACTGCGCCGGCGGCCTTGCCCACTGCGTCCATGCTGAACGCGGTGAAGATGAACGGAAGCAATCCACCGAGGAACAAGCCAATAATCACCTTCGGATCGGTAAGCGAAAACTCGAAGACGAACGGATCACCGTTGCGTGTAACGTGCATTTTGAGTTCCTGCACGTAGGAGCCAAATAAAACGAGCGCTGCGAGGCCGGCTGAAGCAATGGCGTAGCCCTTGGTCACTGCCTTCATCGTGTTGCCCACCGCGTCGAGTTGATCCGTGACGTTACGTATTTCGCTGGGTAACTTGCTCATTACTGCGATGCCGCCCGCGTTGTCGGTAATCGGACCGAACGAGTCGAGCGAAATGATGATCCCCGCCATCGACAACATCGCCATCACTGCGATCGCGATTCCGTAAAGCCCGCCAAAATGAAAACTCAGCAAAATAGCGATTGCGATGAAGCCTACTGGCAACGCGGTGGCGTGCTGACCAACAGCCAGGCCCGCGATGATGTTCGTTGCATGACCAGTCTCTGAGGCACGGGCAATTTTTTGCACGGGCCGGTAATGCATCGATGTGTAGTAATTGGTGATCGCCACGACAACGGCTGTCATGACGAGGCCGACGACCGATGCCAAGTACAGTTGAGTCGGTGAGCGCATTTCGCCGACGATCATAACGCCTGTCGGAAACAGATAGTGCGTAGCTGGCCAGAAGAGGACGGCCGAAACGATCGCACTCGTGATCACGCCACCCATCAACACACTGGCCGGTTTTCCGCTGGCAACGTTCACGAACAGCACGCCCAAGATCGCGCCCAGCACGGAAATTCCGCCGAGCACGAACGGGTAAATCACAGCCGCCGGGCTGTCCGGCAACGTGAGTGCCCCGACAAGGATCGCGCCGATCAAGCTTACTGCGTACGTTTCGAAGACATCGGCGGCCATGCCCGCGCAATCGCCCACGTTGTCGCCGACGTTGTCTGCGATTGTTGCCGGGTTGCGCGGATCATCTTCTTCAAGACCCTGTTCGATCTTGCCCACGAGGTCTGCGCCGACATCAGCGGCTTTGGTGTAAATGCCGCCGCCAAGTCGCGCGAACACGCTGATGAGACTCGCCCCGAGGGCGAGACCTACCAGGCTATTGATCGCCATATGCGAGCCGACGATACGCGCGACCAGAGTGTAGAAAATTGATACCGACAAAAGCGCGAGCCCCACAACCAGCAGTCCGGTAACGGCGCCTCCGTTGAAGGCCATTCGCAAGGCTTTGTTAATTGACTCTGTTGCGGCCTGCGTGGTCCGCACATTGGCGACCACGGCAATACGCATCCCAATGAAACCGGCCGAAAGCGAACAAAACGCACCGATCACAAAGCCAATGGCTGTCGGACGATCTTTGAAAATGAAGAGCAAAATAAAAATGATTACGGCGATGGAGCTGATCGTGATCACTTGACGATTCAGATACGCCTTCGCGCCTTCCTGAATTGCTCCGGCGATCTCTTGCATCCGTTGATTGCCTGAGGGCGACCGAACCACAACGCCGATTAAATAAAACGCGGCGGCGAGACCGATCACCGCACACACCATGGACAGCGGCACGCCGGAGGTAAGGAGGTTGAAGGCGAAAAAAATCATGGTCGCATCAGGCTGAAGCGCACGATTCTATGAAGAATTGCCGCCGTGGCAACTGCCTTAGTTCAATCTTTCGCGGCCGTGCGGTTTCGTTAGGTCAAGCAGCGGACCAATGGGAACGATGCGGGTTGGGTTGATCGCCGTGTGCGTCATGTAGTAATGCCGCTTGATGTGATCCAGGTTGACCGTCTCGGCGATGCCGGGCTGCTGGTACAAGTCCATCAGGTACCCCTGTAGGTTTGGATAATCGATGATGCGCCGCAGGTTGCATTTGAAATGGCCGTAATAAACCGGGTCAAAACGGACGAGCGTGCAAAATAATCGCCAGTCCGCCTCGACAATGCGGTTCGCGAATAGATATCGGCTTTTCGACAAACGCTGTTCGAGCTCATCAAGCGCTTCAAAAACTCTGCGGCAGGCGCGCTCGTACGGGCGCTGGCGCGTGGCGAACCCGGCCCTGTAAACGCCATTGTTCACGTTGTCGTAGATGAAATCGGAGAGCATCGCGTGGTCGGCTTGGATTTCTTTCGGGAAAAGATCGACGGTTTTATTTTGGGTAAAGTCGTTAAACACGTCGTTGAACATGCGGCAGATATCGTCCTCGCAATTGTTCACGATTCGCTTTGTTTTCTTGTCCCAGAGGACCGGCACAGTCACGCGGCCCTCATAACCAGGATCGGTAGCTGTGTATGCTTCGCTTAAGAATTGGAAGCCGTTGATCGGATCGGTGGATTCAAACGGCGCACCGGGCGGGATCTCGCCGGAAGTATCGCGAAACGCCCATCCCAAGTCGTCTCGAACCGGATCAACTACGGTCACGCCGATTGCGTCTTCGAATCCTTTTAGTTTCCGAACAATAACCGTACGACTGGCCCATGGGCAGGCCAACGAGACGTAAAGATGATAGCGGCCCGCCTCGGCAGCGTAAGGTGTCGAGCCATCCTTTGAGAGCCACTCGCGAAATGCATCCTCCTGGCGTTTGAATTCTCCGGACTTAGTTTCCTCGTCTGGAAATTGCGCTTTCATGTAGCCACGAATGAACACAAATGAGCACGAATGCAAAGCCAGGAAGCCATTTATGGCGGTGGGTGATCGGTTCCACTCGCGTTGACACGCAATAGCCCTAGTGATAGCGTCGGCCAAATTTACGCGGAAGTCCGTAAAAGGCGGGCCATAATGCAGTTACCTTTCCAGACTTGCACACGTTATTGAATAGTCAGGTTTTGGTGCTCAACCGGCTCTGGCAGGCGGTGAACATCTGCTCTGCTCGCCGCGCCTTTTCGCTCGTATACGCCGGGCATGCCCAGATTGTTTCTTCGGATGACGCGAACAACTTTTTGACGCACGACTTCGAAAGCTGGCGCGACCTGTCTGCGAACGCGCCTGACCAGGAGGTGGTCACGACCATTTCATTCAAGATCCGTATCCCGCGGGTGATCGTGCTGCTTGTGTTCGATCGGCTTCCGAAGAAGGAAGTAAAATTCACCCGACACAACGTGTTTGAGCGCGACAAGAACACCTGCCAGTACTGTGGCGAACTCTTCGATCGCAGTGACCTTAATCTGGATCACATCGTGCCGCGCGACCGGGGCGGGACGACGACTTGGGAAAACGTGGTTTGCTCGTGCATTCCGTGCAACACCCGCAAGGGTAATCGGCTTCCGCGTGAAGCGCACATGAGCCTGATCCGTAAACCTAAGCGGCCGAAGTGGCGGCCATTTGTTCAAATCACGTTTGCTGCGCCCCAGCACGATCTCTGGAAGCACTTCGTCGATCTGGCGTACTGGAATGTTGAACTAAGCGATTGAACTTGGCTCAATTCCACGGTGATGAAGGAAGGCTTAAAGTGCCAAAACCGGTTTAGCTAATTTTGAAAAAACAATTCATTTTCCTTTGGGCGCCGGTGCTTGCGATCGTTCCGCTTTGTTTTGGCCAGGCGAAGCTGGCGGAAAAATCCGTTGGCAACGAAACAGCCATCATTGACAGCGAAAAAGCCGCTTGGGAAGCATACAAAAACAAAAATGCGGATGCGTTTAAAAGGCTGATGGCGACGGAGTATCACGGCGTGTATGCGGAGGGTATCCAGACCCTGGAAACAGAAGTTGCAGACATGGCGAAAGCCGAGCTCCAGGAATACTCTCTTGCCGACCTGAAAGTGGTATTCCCTGACCCGGATGTCGCCGTGATCACCTACAAGGCTACGACGAAAGGGACGTTTAACGGACAGAACAGGTCCGGCACGTACAATTCCGGCAGCGTGTACGTCAAGCGGGGGGAAAAATGGCTAGGCGTCTTTCACACCGAAATCAAGGCGCCGTAAAAGGCATTGGCTAGCACAGTTTCCATCTGCGTCTTTGGTGCAATCCATAATGATTTCCGTAATGATCTTGCGACTAACTGGGCAATGTGCGCCCATGCCAGAAGCTAATTGGCAAATCCACTGCCGCGTAAGAGCTCGGTGAAGCGTGATTCACTGCGTAGACTATCAAAATTCGGGTCTTCTTTTGTGTAGGGTAGAAATGGATCGTGCGCAGCTTTCGCTTTCTCAAGCCATCCAAGGGCCTCGTCGTTTTCGCCCAAGCCAGTATAAACCAGCGCGATTTCGAACGGCGAACCGACTTGCTCTAACGATGTCGATCCTTTCAGTTCGTTGAGGATGGTTATTGCGTCATCTTTGCGCCCCGACTGTCCATACACAAACCCGAGCACGGCTTTGAAGATTGTTCGGCTATCCGCTCGATTCGCAATTCTTTCTAATTCGGTGATCGCCTGTTCATGCAGTCCTTTTTGGTTGTAAGCCAGCGCGAGAAACGAGTGAGCCAGCGGATACTCCGGGTCCAGTTCGAGCGCCTTTTGAAGTTGGTTGATTGCTTGGTCTGGTTTTCGCGCCAGGAAAAATAGCTTGCCCGTGTCCGCGCAAATAATGGCTGAAAGTGGATCGACCTGTTGTGCGAGTTGCAGCTCTTTAAAACCGTCGTCGAATCGGCCCATGAGGCCGAGGAATTCGCCATACCAATGGTGTGCCGTTCCGTAATCGGGATCTAAGTCAATAGCTCGCTGCAACTCTGATTCGGCGCCGGCGAAGTCCCAGTCGTACCAAAATTTCAGATAACCGAGAGTGGCATGTGGCTCGGCAAGCGTCTCATCAATTTTGAGTGCTTGGATTGCAGCAGCTTTGGCTCTTGCGATGAACTCGTTTCGAGGAAGTTGCTGTTGCCAGACCAGCAGCGCATACGCGTCGGCCATACCGGCGTAAGCCGAGGCATAGGTCGGATCTAGATCAAGTGCCTGCCTGAAAAATCCAAGGCTCTGTTCCAGTGCAGCCGGCGTTCGCTTGTTCCAGAAGTAACGCCCTTTCAGATAAGCTCGGTATGCTTCGGGGTTGTCCGTGTGGCGTTTTGTCAGAAGCTTCCTATCCTCACTGCTCAACTTCTGGATCAACGCTTTTGCGACTTCCTGCGAAATGGAGTCTTGAATCTCAAACAGCTTTGGAAATTGCTCACCAAATTCTCCCGACCATAGCAGCGCGCGGTCCGAGACGCGCGACAGGCGCGCAGTCACGCGAACTTTGTCGGCTTCGCGCTGCAGTGTGCCATCGAGAACGGCTTCAACCCGCAATTGGCGGCCTGCTGCTAAAGGATCCTGCGTTTGCGATTCGGCGTATTTTTGCACCGCGCTCAGAGGTCGAGCAAGAATCTCTGGAATTCTGCCGATTTGTGTGATCAATGCGTCGGCCAGGCCGATGCCCAGGTATTCGTCGGCAGCATCCGCGTTCAGCACTTTGAACGGAAGGACGGCAATCGCCTTTACTTGCGTGCTCGTTGCCGACTGCCTGGAAGCGAGGCTAGGCTGAGACAGCGGGCCATTTTGAGAGAAGAACAAGAACGCAGCGGCTACGGCGGAGCAAACGGCTGCGGCTGTGGCGATAGCAAGCTTCGGGTTGCGCTTCGACCAGCGCCAGGCCCTCACCGGCGGCGCGACACGGCGCGCGATGATCGGGCGCCCTTCCAGCCAGCGTTCCAGATCGACGGCCAAATCGTTCGCCGAGCGATAGCGTGCCTGCGGGTCGCGTTCCAGGCAGCGCGCGCAGATCGTCTCCAAGTCGCGATCCAACGCCGGCGCAAGCGAACGCAGTTTCGGTGCCGGCTCTTCGCTGGCTTGTTGAATTACGGCCAGCGCGTGTTCGCCCAGAAATGGCGGACGCCCAGTGAACAGATTGAACAAGATTGCTCCAAGACTGTAAACGTCCGCCGTTGGAGTGAGCTTTGCCGACGGTCCTTTGGCCTGCTCGGGTGCAATGTAACCAGGCGTGCCGAAGATTGTTAGCGTGCGCGTCAGGTCGGTATTGGTGTCGAGCCATTTTGCCAAGCCGAAATCGGTCACGAATGGTTCGCCGCAGCCATCGAGTAAAATGTTTCCCGGCTTGAGATCGCGATGCAAAACTCCGTGTTCATGCGCATAGTGGACGGCACGTGCGACTTTGGCCACAAGCCTGACGCATTCGCGCGGTCCGTTGCGCAGGGCAGGCCCGGGTTTGTGAAGGCTACCGCCGACTGCGTACTTCATGCTGAGGAATGGGAGGCCGTCGTTCCCCTGGCCGACATCGTAGATGGGGAGAATATTCTGATGATCGAGACTGGCCGCCGCTTCAGCCTCACGCCTGAAACGTTCCAGCGTCTCGGGTGAATCGGCGTGATACGACACCAGGCGTTTTAGCGCGACGATCCGGCGCGAATGCCTCTGACGCGCGCGATAAATCACGCCCATCCCGCCGCGCCCGATTTCCCCTAGAATTTCATAATTGCTGATCGTGTGATCAATGGCCGAATTATTTTCTCCATCTTCGACAACGCTCGTCGCAAGAGCAGCCACCGACGTCTCGATGAAACTCCCCGTTTGTCGATGTGCCGCTAACAGTTCTTCGACTTTACGTCGCAAATCTTCATCGCCGACACATTTTTTCCCCAGAAACGCGCTGAGCTGGTCCGGCACGCAATCCAATGCAGCGTGAAAGATTTCTTCAACCGTTTCCAACCGCAGTGATGTCATATTCAACCCAGTGCTCAAACAGCAGCGCAGATTCTAAAAAAGTTCAGCAACGCCTGCCAGTTGAATCCCAATCTTTTTCGCAAGCTTTAGGAGATCACAACTGCTGTCCTTCACACCGCTCCACACTGCGCATTGTCATTTCGTAGAGGATCCTCCCGTAAGAGTGTTGCAGGCTTGCTTCCCACGGTTAGCCAAGCGCGTGCAATTCGTTGTACAACCATGCTCTGGCAAAGATCCAATCACGACGCACGGTCACGCTCGAAATCTTGAGCACGTCGGCAATTTCGTCCTGCTTCAGTCCGCCAAAATACTTAAGCTCTACGACCTGAGCTTTTCTTGAGTCCAGCAGTGCCAGTCTCTCCAAAGCTTCGTTGACATTAAGAATGGCGCCGGTCTGTTCCGGTGAGACCAGCGCTGCCTCGTCTAATTGTACTTTGGCGGTGCCGGCACCACGTTTTTCGCTCTGCAAAGCTTTGGCATGGTTGACCAGAATTTGTCGCATTGCTTTGGCGGCCACGGCTAGAAAATGCGACCGGTTGGTAAAACTTGGTTTCTTCTGCCCTGCGAGACGCAAATACGCCTCATTCACTAGCGCTGTGGTTTGCAGCGTGTGGTCAGGAGCTTGTCCCTTCATATATTGACGTGCCAGACGTCGGAGTTCGTCATAGATAAGTGGAGTCAGCTTTCGGAGTGCGCCAGCATCACCATGGCCCCACTTCTCAAGTAGCTGCGTCACCTCTTGCGCGTCGGGTGCAGATGCCCCACTCGGAAGACGTCCCATAGCAGCATTCACCTCTCCAGATTCGTCATTCATCCGAGCTTTTTCTGCAAAAATTCTTGTACCCTCTGATCGGTTTCGCTCCGGTTTCTTGTTTATCAAGGTGGAGGCAGATCGCAAGTCTGCCAAAGGAATAACGTATGAAGAAATCGCCTCTACATCACAACATTTCATGAAAAAGAAACTGACGTCGGATATGGCCTTTTTTACTCTGCGCGGTTTAATCGGAATTCTATTCTGCCTGACCGGCGTTTCTGTGGCGATGGTCGGCTTTGGCCGTTCGCCTCGTGACGCGGCACCTTCGGTGAGTGCTCCCTACCAGGCGATGACAGACTTGCCAGATGTGACGCCAACGCCGACGGCGACCCCCGCCATGACGTTCACCGTCAGATCCACAGCCGACACAGGCGGAACGACGTGTGGTACAGATTGCACGTTACGGCAGGCGGTTAATGCGTCGAACGCCAATCCTCCGCCAATGGGCGCGACGAACCTGATCCAGTTCAACATCCCATCCGGCGATCCGGGTTGCGACCCGACGACGCACGTGTGCACTATCGCGCTCACTGATTGCCTTGGAAGGTCGGGCAACTTCTGTTTCGGACTCAGTCAACCTGTTATGATCGACGGCTACACCCAGCCGGGCGCAAGCCCGAACACGCTCGCGATCGGTGATAGCGCTGTTATTCGGATCAAGATTGTCGGCGACGCTACCAGCGATCAGGTGATCCGCCTTTGTTCTGGCACGGGATGCGGACTGCCTGGCGATAGTTCCGGTTCCACTGTCAAAGGACTCTGCCTTGCAGGCAACCCTAACAACCAACTCATATTCGTGGGCAGTAACAACGATGTTGTGGCCGGGAATTTTCTTGGCGTGGATACAGATGGCACAACGGTCGTTAGTAACGGCACCCCCATTCAAGTCAACGGAAACGGAAGCGCAAGCGGGAGCATTATCGGCGGCACAACGCCTGCGGCGCGCAACGTGATTGCAAGCAACGGTGGATTCGCCCTGATATTGAACGACGGCAACAACACGCTGGTGCAAGGCAATTATCTCGGGACGAATGCTGCGGGAACGGCAGCGATGGGTTCGTCGGCTACTGCAATCAATGCGGAGATAGGAACCACAGTCACGATTGGTGGCACCGCATCCGGTGCGGGCAACGTTATCAACTCGACAGGCAGCGGCATCTCGATCGGAGGCGTACAATCCAACGCTCAGGTTAACACCACGGTCCAGGGAAACCTGATTGGCACTGATGCGACTGGCACGGTCGCTTTCTACGCGCTGTTTAACGGCATCCAAATAAGTCAATCACTGGACACCATTATCGGTGGCAGCACGCCGGGCGCCGGCAATGTAATCAACGCGCGATCCGACGGAATCTTTGTCGGCGCCACTCCGAGAGGCGTAGTCATCCAAGGCAACAAGATTGGCACCGACATCACCGGAACCATGCCGCTGGGCAACGGTAACTGCGGCATCGCCGCTGGCGATACGACCATCGGCACGATCGGCGGCGTCAATGCAGGGGAAGGGAATATCATCGCCTTTAATGCATTCAACGGCGTAAGCATCGCTGGCTTCACTGGCGATAATACCGCCTGGGCCATTCTGGGTAACTCCATTCACGATAACGGGCGACTCGGCATTACTCTGGCTACAAGTGGTTGCGGAGCTACGGTGCCAACGCCCAATGATCACTGCGACACCCCCAGCGGTGCGAATGACCAGCAAAATTATCCGGTGATCACGTCAGCATCATTTTCGAACGGCAATGTCACGCTTTCCGGAACTTTGGACAGCGTGGCCAGCACGATGTTTCATGTCGAGTTTTTCTCCAGCGGGGCCTGTGATGCGTCGGGCTTCGGCCAGGGACAGCATTTCCTCGGCTCGACAGATGTCACGACCGGCGCGAATTGCACCGTGGACTTTGGTCCGCTTATGTTTCCGCTCCCGGCTGGTCATACAGTGGTAACCAGCACTGCGACCAGATCCTATGCTGGCGGTAATTTGGGCTTTGAGATTCCAGTCGTTGGAGCCGGCAACTTTATTTATGACCCAGGCGAAGCGTCTTGGACATTTTCAGGCTACTCAGGAATCAGCGGCAATAACAGCGCGTTTACTTCCGGTAATCCGCCTGCACCCGAAGGTGTTCAAGTAGCTTTCCTGCAAATCACCCCATCCGTCGTCTCACAGGCATTCGTATTTCAATCGGGCACTTCGTACACGGTGACGTTCGCTGCGGCCCAGAGCAGCTCTGTTGGCGGAAACCAGGATTTTCAGGTCTTTCTTGATAACACCAGCCTGGGCATCTTTCATCCTTCAAGCACTAGTTACATCGACTCTTCTACAATGCCGTTCACGACGACTGCGGGCGCCCACACGCTGAAGTTCGTGGGCCTGAATTCTGGAGGCGGCAATAACGCAGCACTTATCGACAATGTGCGTATCAGCCCCGCAGCTCCTCCTGCGTCGCCAGGGTTCATAGAAACCTCCGAGTTCTCCCAGTGCATAAACATCTTCGGCGCACCTTCACCGACGCCTACAGCGACAGCGACTCCGACGTTTTCGCCGAGTCCCACCGCGACTGCTACAGCCACATTTACTCCTACACCGACGCCGACAGCTACTCATACACCTACGCCAACTCCGACGCCTACATTCACACCAACAGCAACGGCTACGTTTACACCGATTCCAACAGCCACAGCAACAGCAACCTTCACTCCCACACCAACGCCGACAGCTACTCACACACCGACATCAACACCCACACCTACATTTACACCGACGGCAACAGCAACGGCTACGTTTACACCGACACCTGCACCTACAGCGACATTCACACCAACGCCGACGCCCACAGCTACCGCAACGGCAACCTTTACACCGACGCCAACGCCCTCAGCGACTCACACGCCGACTTCGACGCCCACAGCTACATTTACTCCAACAGCAACTGCTAGTTTTACGCCAACGGCAACCGCGACTCACACACCGACGTCCACACCCACAGCTACTTTTACACCAACAGCAACTGCTACCTTTACGCCCACGCCTACTCCGACTCACACACCTACCTCAACACCCACCGCCACATTTACACCGACAGCAACGGCTACGTTTACACCGCTGCCGACACCTACCGCTACTTATACACCGACTGCTACGGCCACGGCGACATTCACTCCTACGGTAACGCCCACAGCGACTCACACTCCCACGTCAACACCGACGGCGACGTTCACGCCGACAGCAAGTGCAACGTTTACGCCGACCGCGACGGCTACAGCGACTCACACACCGACCGCAACACCCACAGCTACCTTCACTCCTACGGCGACAGCCACGGCTACAGCAACGTTTACGCCAACACCCATGCCGACAGCTACGTTTACGCCTACAGCTACACCTACAGCTACATCAACATCAACACCGACTGCGACTGCGACCCCGACGCCAACCCACCGACCTAGACCAACTCCGACACGCCGACCGCGGCCGACGCCAGCGCCGAGGACGTAACACGCCACAAAATGGCTGCTCGCCGTTTACATCACGTTTGCTGCGACCCAGCACGATCTCTGGAACGCCTCCTCGATCCGAGCATGCTGGAATATGGAATTGAGTGACTAGATCAAGACCAGAAGCTTCCCAGGCATCTTACTTATAATTCAGCGACTGCCCAAGTATCGATGCTTGTTATCGCTTTGAGGCGTCCCGAACGGACGCCGCATTTTACTTTCGCATGCTATGATTTCGGAGCTAGCGAAGCTATGATTTGTTCGAACCGAGGATCGCCACGCACGAGGTCCTAGAACGGCATAAGTTTCAGTCGGGCATAGCTAAGATCCCCTGGTTTCGAATGACGGTCACCAACTGTTCAAACGCGAGATCTTTCTCGCCCGCCCAGGCCATGATGCAGCGTGGTTGTGCGCGAGATTACTTTTAGGTCAGCGATCTTCGACAAACGGATCAGGATCTCGTCCTGAATTCCTTCTGCGAAGTAAGCGGCCGGGGTCTATGACCCGGGCTGCACCTTGTACGGCCGGCTTCGTTCGACCGTCGATCCGTCAATGCTTTAGCGCGTTAAGAATGGGCTGCGGATAAACGCCAAGCCAAATCGTGGCGACAATTAATGCGCTAATCGTCACACGCGAAAGTCCGTTAACACGAATGGCGTCGGTCCTCCAATGAGACTGCCAATACATCGCGCGGACAACTTTGAGGTAGTAGTAGAATCCGCAGCCGACTGTGATCACTCCAACCACGACGAGCGCGATCTCGCGTTGAAGTACGGCTGCATAAAAGATGTAGAACTTGCCAAGAAATCCCGCGGTGAACGGCAAACCGGCGAGCGAGACCATCCCGATCAGCATCGCGAACGCGAGAAAGGGCGAGCGCTTCGCAAGACCATCGAAATCGGAAATTTCTTCGCCGGTTTGCTGTGCGACGATTATTAGCACTGCAAAACTCAACATGGTCATCAATAGGTAAGCGACGAGATAGAAGGTAATCGCACGGACATCGAAACAGACCACGCCGATGAGCAGATAACCCGCATGCGCAATGCTCGAGTACGCGAGCAGTCGTTTCAGATTCGTCTGCGGTAGCGCTGCGAGATTGCCGTAGATCAATGTGAGCAATGCGATCACAAAAATCAGCCGTTCTGTTTGCGGCAAATTCATGAACGGTTGCAAAACACGTATCAACACGACGAAGCCCGCTGCTTTCGAAGCGACGGAGAGATATGCCGTCACTGGCGTGGGCGCACCTTGATAAACGTCCGGCACCCAGATTTGGAAGGGGACGGCCGCAATCTTGAAACCGAGCGCGACCAGAACAAAAACAAAGCCTAACAACGCTGCACCGGAGTCGGCGCCAGTACTCGCCAATGCCGACGTTAGCCGATAGAGATTTGTCTGGCCGGTCGCGCCAAAAATCCAAGCGATTCCGTACACCAGAAACGCCGTGGAAAGCGCGCTGAGTACGAGATACTTTGTTCCCGCTTCGAGCGTCGTGGGATTGCGCCGGGTAAAACTGACCAGCACATAGAACGACACTGTTACGAGCTCGAGCGCGACAAAGATGAAAACGAAGTCGATCGCCGAAACGAGGTACATCAGTCCGGCACACGTGAAAAGAGGCAGCGCGACAAATTCGCCCAGACCTGCCTGCGGCGCGGCCCCGGGAAAGAAGCTGCGCACCACTGGCGCGTAATCGATCATCATGATCAGCACGAGAATGGTGGTTAATAGCGCGAACTGCTTGAAAAAGATCGCCAGTCGATCCGCTGTGTAAAAACTCCAAAAACCGGTTACGTGAACCGGGCTGGGGGAGGGAACGATAAAGAAACTGGCCAGAAGAACTATCGCGAGCCCGGTAATTGCAGCGAAAGCTAGAACGCGTTTATCAATTTTTCCGGCGAACGCTTCGATCAGCAGGATCACCATCCCAAGCACCAGCACCGCAATCTCAAGTAAGGGCGCGGTGATCGAAGTCATTTGGTTACCAGATCATTGTAGCCGCCTCGCTGCGTCGAGGCGCTTGGGCGATGCTGCTCCGTGAAGCTCGGCGACACAGCGCCGTGGCTACAGGTCTGCGTATCTGAGTTGGCAGACAGATGAGTCCCGAACGTCGGCGCCACACTTCGCACAAAAAATTGCGGCAAAAATCCAAAGCAAAGAAGTGCTGCCACGAGCAGCGCAACGGGCACACGTAACGCCGGACTAAGATCAGGCAGCTTTTGCCATTGTTCGTGAATAGTGCCCATGAACGTCTTGCGGTAAGCGCGCAACATGTAAACCGTCGACAGCACTACGCCCCACAGCGCAAGCACCGTTGCGATTTGAAAAATGTGAAACCGCCCGATCTCCCAGCCGTCCCTGAACGCGCCAAAAAAGATCATGATTTCCCCAGCGAAATTGGCAAAACCCGGTAAACCGATTGCGGCGAACACGCCAAGTCCAAAAGCCAGCCCAGCGAAAGGCATCACCCTCGCTAGTCCGCCGAGCTCATCAAAAGCCAACGTGCCCGTTCGCCGGCGCAATTCGCCTGCGATTCCAAATAGCAACGCGATTGAGAGACCGTGAGCGAACATCAACACAACGGCGCCCGTCGCGCCAAGAACGCCAAAGCTGGCGATGCCCAGAAGAATGTAGCCCATGTGCATCACGCTTGAATAACCGAGCATCCAATCGAGCCGCTTCTGTGCGATGGTGACCAGTCCGACGTAGATGATGTTACCGAGTAATAGCACGATGAGCAGAGTCGCCCAGTGACGGGCGCCTTCGGGCAGCATTGGAATGGCCAGGCGCAAGAGACCGTACAGCCCGAATTTCTTTAAGACCCCTGCGTGCAGCATTGCAGCAGGTGCCGGCGCCGCGGCATATGCTTCGGGCGCCCAGGTGTGAAACGGAAAGAGCGAGATGAGAATTCCGAAACCGATAAGCAGCAGCAGATAAACATGCCGTTGCGCGTCCGGAGCGATCTGGCCCATTCCAGCTGCAGTCCGCAACACGCGAATATCAAAACTCCGCGAGGGAAGAGGGAAGCTTTGGTAAAGCAAGATTAGGCCGAGTAGCAGAATGAAACTGCCGATTGCCAGGTAGATCGTGATTTTCCAGGCCGCTGCGAACCGGTTGCCGCTGCCCCAGATTCCGATCAACAAAAATGTGGGGATCAGCGCGAGTTCGTGAAACGAGTAAAAGAAAAATAAATCGATTGAAGCAAACGCTCCGATCGCGCCGCCAGAGATGAACAGGAGACAGGCATAAAACCCGTTTTCATATCTGTCTATCGTGCCGGCAAACCACACCGCAGCCAGCGTGACGATGCTGGCCAGCAGCACCATGATTGCGCTCAAGCCATCGACACCAGTAACGAAGTTCAGTCGCCACTCGGGAGAGATGCTAAACGATGTGACGTGTTGGAAGTCGTCGTGACCGCGGTCGAGAGACGTAAACAAAAATAGCGCCACGGCAAACGTCAAAACCGACGCGGCCAGCGCAGTCTTCCGCGCGGGCGCGCCAAGCATGATTAGAACGGCTGCGACGATGGGACAGAAAATAGTGAACAGAACCATTAGCTATGCCGGTTAAGTTGAAGATTTATTTTGCCCACGAAATACACGAAAAGACGCGAAATTTTTACAGACGAAGGTCGGTTAGCTCGCTTTTCCTCGGCAGCAGTCGCTCATATTCTAATCGGGGGTAATGCCCGAAGTTCACGAGGAGAGCTAGTTCGCAACCCGTCGCGCTGAGATAGTTCAGGACCTGTGCGCGATACTCATCAATTAACGCAGAGGCAGCCTTGATCTCCAGGATGATTTTGTCATAGCAAAGGAAATCAGGTGCAAACGTTTGGAGAAGCGTACGCCCTCGATACTGCAGAGTTTGCAGTGGTTTCGAGAGAAATGGAATGCCTTGGGATTCAAGCTCAATTTCCAAACATTCGTGATATACAGGTTCGAGAAAACCGCAGCCCTTATCTTTGTAGACAGCAAAGCAGGCGCCGATGATGGCGTAGCTTTCCGCTTCGTAAATCAATTCTCGACTCTCTTCTTTTCGTGTCATTTCGGGTGTTTCGTGGGCTAAAAACTTCAGAAACGAAAAACTGCGAAGTAAATCAGCGCGATAACTCCCAAGCCAAAGAGGAACGCGTACGCTTGAAGATTGCCGACTTGGATTAATCGCAACACCGCCCCGATGCCCCAAGTGCCTCGACTACTTCCGCCCACCGCGCCAGCATCGATAACCCAGCGATCAATGAAGGCTGACACACGAGCCAACAGCTCCTGCGTCCAATAAATGAGCCAGCCATAGAACTCGTCGAAATAGAATTTGCGGCGCAACAACTCGACCTTGACCGGCTCCGCCGCGCGTCCACGATAAAGAACGATGGCGAGTCCAACTCCGAGAATCAGAGCGATGACAGCTAGCACTGGAACAAAGACCGCTGCTTCTTTTTCGCTTGGAAGCTTGAGAAAGTTTCGAGCGAAAAATGCAAATCCGCCGAGCGTTGCAAGAATTGCGAGCACGATCAAAGGAATTGTCATGACAGACGGTGACTCGCTGCCCTCGCGCGCGCTGTCGCTGCGCGGGTTACCGAAGAACACAATGACGAGCATGCGTATCACGTAGAAAGCAGTCAGGAACGCCGTGAACAACGCCACCGCGAAAATCGGCAGGTTGTGTTCGTAAGCGACTGCTAGAATCGCGTCCTTACTGAAAAATCCACTGAACGGCGGACAGCCGATCAACGCCAGCGCGCCCGCCCCGAAAGCGGCAAAAGTGATCGGAAGTCTTCGGCGCAGACCGCCCATCTTCCAGATGTCCTGCTCGTGATGAAGCATCACGATGACCGAGCCGGCCGCGAGAAACAGGAGCGCTTTAAAAAATGCATGAGTGAAAAGGTGGAACATGGCCGCCTCGTTTGAGGCGAGCCCTACAGCCATCACCATGTAGCCGAGTTGCGACAGCGTGGAATAGGCGAGAATGCGTTTGATATCATCTTGCTGCGTCGCGATCAGCGCGGCCATCACCGCGGTGATGGTTCCGATCCACGCGACAACCAGAAGTGCCGTTTGTGACGCTTGAATGATGAACGCGACGCGCACCAGCATGTACACGCCGGCTGCAACCATCGTGGCCGCGTGAATCAATGCCGAGACTGGCGTCGGACCTTCCATCGCGTCCGGCAACCAGACGTGCAGCGGAAATTGGGCAGATTTTCCGACCGCGCCGCAGAAAATTAACAGCGCGACAATAGCAACAAATGTCGGATGGACGCCTAACATTGAGATTCGCGGCGCGACTTCCGCAAACACGACCGAGCCAGTGGTCATCCAAATCATGAGGATGCCAGTCATGAATCCGAAATCGCCAATTCGCGTCGTAATGAATGCTTTATTTGCTGCGTCGGCTGCGGCGTCGCGAAAGAACCAGTGACCGATCAAAACATACGATGTAAACCCGACCAATTCCCAAAAGATGAACAGCATCACAAAATTGTTCGCAAAAACGATTCCGAGCATCGCGAACATGAAGAGTGACAACGCCGCGAAATAACGGGACTTGCCTTCGTCGTCGCGCATGTAACCGAGTGAGTAAATGTGAATGAGCGCTCCGACGCCGGAAACCAGAACGGCCATCGTTCTGCTCAACTGATCCAGCGTTAAGCCAAACGGTACCTGAAAAATTGGAGGGACATCGAGCCACACGAACTCAGGTGCGGCCATTGCCGAATGAGCGAAAATTAAGCAACTGCAGCAGAAACTTACGAGAACCGCAGTGATGGAAATCGCACTGCTCAATGATTTCCATCGGAGCGTGAAGAGCGTGATGAGCGTCGCGCTTGCGAACGGTGCGAGAAGGATCAGCCACGGATAGAATCTGTTCATTGCTCCGTCTGATTCGCGGATTAAAATTTCAAGCTGGTGATGTCGGCGACATCGGTCGTTTGCTTCGCGCGATATAGCGCAACAAGAAGCGCAAGCCCCACCGCTACTTCAGCCGCCGCCACAGTAATGACGAAAAAGACGAACACCTGCGCGTTGTAATCCGGCAGCCCATCAGCACCGACGCGAAATCGGGAGAAAGCCACGAGCGACAGGTTGGCTGCGTTCAACATGAGCTCGAGCGACATCAAAATGACAATGAGGTTACGACGTAACATCACGCCGGCGAAACCGATCGCGAAAAGGATCGCGCTTACGACTAAATAATCGCCGAGCGTGATCATATTACCGCGGTTCCCGCCGGCTCAGGAGGACCACCCCGATCGTGGCAACGAGCACCAGCACGCCGATGATTTGGAAGGGCAGATTGTAGTTGTCGAAAAGTAGCCGACCGATGTGCCACACGTCATCCGTTGTCGATCCTGCCAGCGGCGGAAAAGTCTGTCGCGCAGATTGAAAGTGCCCAATCACAACGTAGATCTGAATTAGCAAGATCACGGCCACCCCAACGCTGCCCCCGGAGGTGAGCCAGTTGATTCGGCGGCGTTCTTCGACGCGAATGTCGAGCAACATGATGATGAAAAGAAAGAGCACCATTACCGCGCCTGCGTAGACCAACACCTGAATAATGCCGACAAAAAACGCATCGAGCGACATAAACAGCGCAGAGAGTCCAAGGAATGAAACAACCAGGCTGAGCGCGCTCGCGACGGGGTTCTGATTAAGGACGACGGCCGCGCCGAAAATCACCGTCAACACTGCGAAAATCCAAAATAGGAAAGGGGACATTTTTCAGGCCACAGATGAACACGGATCAAACACGGATCTAAGAGCGAATTCTGAAAAATCTGTGATCATCCGTGCTAATCCGTGGCGTCATTTTTTTTCGTTCCATTTGAGAACCATGCCATGCATCACTCCGCCGATCTCGAGGAGTTTTTCCTTGTGATGCACCATATCGGCACGCGTGAAGCCGGTAATGGCGTAATCTTTGCGCAAATAAATGGCCTGCTCGGGACAAACTTCTTCGCACATCCCGCAGTAAATGCAGCGGATCATGTCGATATCGAATTCTTCAGGAAACTTTTCGACCTTGGCGAAACGGTCGGACGCAGCAATCTCGCCGGGAATAATTTTGATCGCGCGCGGCGGACAAATGAATTCGCAAAGTTGACACGCGACACAGCGCACCCGGCCACCTACGTCGCGCACTAACGCAGGTGCACCGCGGTAATGATCCGGCAGCTGACTGTCCCACTTTTGCTCTGGATACTGCATCGTCACCTTGGTGCGTCCGAGCAGCATATTCTTGAAATGCTTAAAGGTGATTGCCAAACCGGCGGCAATAGCTGGCAGATACAATCGCTCGCGCCAGTTCAATCTCGGTCGTGGAACGGTAATCGTCATTGATCGTTAATCTGGAATCCAGGAATCTAGGAATTCAGAATTATTCGATCCTTCGTGGTTTCCAGATTCATAGTCTCGAACTGTAGGGAAGAATTGCTGCCACCAAAAAAATGTTCACCAAGGCGATTTCGAAAAAGAAAAGCCAGCCCAACCGCATCAGCTGATCCCATCGAAATCGGGGGAGCGTCCAGCGCACCCACATAAACAAGAAAATCACGACGGCGACCTTTGTGAAAAAGACGGCAATGTTCATCAGGCCGAAGATCCATCCGTGTGAGCCATCGGGTATGCCGGGGAAATGCCAGCCGCCGAAAAATAACGTCACGACAACAGCGGACCCGGTGATCATCGCAGCGTATTCGCCGAGAAAATAAAGCGCGAACTTCATCGAGCTGTATTCGGTGTTGTAGCCGCCGGCGAGCTCCTGCTCGGCTTCCGGCAAATCGAATGGCAGCCGGTTTGTTTCAGCGAAAATGGCGATCATGAACACGAGGAACGAGATGATCATTGGAATCGTGAGCAGCCATTTCCATGGATTCATCCAATCGCCAACGAAAGGCGCAATAAACCAGCCATGGTCAATCTGGTGCTGCACAACGGTCGTTAGCCGCAAACTTCCGACGATGAGAAAAACCGGAATGATAGCGAGTCCGAGCGAAAGCTCGTACGAAAGCATTTGCGCGCTGGAACGAATACCGCCGAGGAAGGGGTATTTCGAGTTGGACGCCCAACCGCCGATGACGATTCCATAAACGCCTAACGATGAGATTGCGAACACAAAGAAGATACCGACGTTAACGTCCGCAATCACCATCGGCACACCGAACAGCGTGCTGCCGAACGGCACCACCGCGAAGGTGATGATGGCCGGCATGACAGCGAGGCATGGCGCCAACCAGTAATAAAAAGTATTCGTAGCGCGCGGCGTGAAATCTTCTTTCAGAAGCAATTTGAACATGTCGGCGATGGGCTGGAGAAGACCGGCGGGTCCTACGCGATTCGGTCCCACGCGGTCTTGAATAAACGCGCTAACCCGGCGCTCCGCATACACTGCGTAAGATACCATGAATAAGATTACCCCCAGCAGAATTGCGATCTTCAGCAGCGAGGTGATGATGAAAAAAAAGTCCATCGCGGTCGTTAGTTCTACCGGCCAGGCGCCGCGTGTGGTTCGACTTCTCGAATCATCGACGCACCGGGATGAGCTTGCGCCTGATCTAATTGGTGCCGAACACCGCGACGCGCAGCCTGGACCGCAATGGCTTGTTCGATTGCTTCTTCGTCGCTGGGATGCGTCGGCGGCAACTCTTCAATGTCTAGAATGTGCACGCCGAGATCGCCGATTTTGCTTAGACTCAAACCGGCGAATTGTGGGACTGTTTCGCTCATCCGGCGGAAAACATCTTCGATCGAATGAAGCGAATCGCCGCCGCCGATTGCTTGAAGAAGGTCGTGTAAAATCTCCCAATCATCGCGAGCATTGCCAGGCGGGCGAGTCGCTCGGTTCAAACGTTGTAAGCGGCCGTTGCCGTTGACCATCGAGCCGCGTTTTTCGGCAAAACCGCACGCGGGCAGAACAACGCTCGCCCTTTCTGTCGCTGCGTTGTGCAAATTATTCATCACGATGAGTGCGGGCAGTCGCCCGAGTTCTTCGACCGACAGGCCCAGGTGCATTGCGTTCTCTTTTAGAATCAACAGCGCTTTGATTCCTCCGGATCTTACCGCGTCGGCAATTGCCATGAGCTTTGCGCCGGGCGCGGAGCGTGAACCCAGGATCAGCCGAGCGCCGTTTGTGTTCGGGTTGCGATCTTTACTTAATAAAATCTTGTCTCCGCGTCCGCGCCTCGGGACAATATCGACCCACTGAACGCCTAACGAGCTAACCAACTGCAGCGTGAGCCAAAGCTCTTCGTTCGTCATCCGGCCTGAAGCAACAATTGCAATTTCGGATGCGGCAAACTGTTTTAAATGGAGCGCTGCTTGCCCAGCCGCAGTTGGCCAATCGGCTGGGACCAGTCTTCCCTCCGAGCGAATCTGCGGCTCCAGCAAGCGGCCGTCAGCTTCGAGATATTTGTAATTGAGCCGGCCATAATCGCACATCCAACAGGAGTTAACATGATCGTTCTCGCGCGGCGTCTGGCGATAGATGACGTCCTCGCGGGTTCCGATGATTGTATTGCACCCCGTCGCGCAACTTGTGCAGATGCTCTTCGTTTCTTTCAGGAACCAAACCCGCATTTTGAAACGAAAATCGGTGGAGGTCAGCGCGCCGACAGGGCAAATGTCGACGGTGTTAAGTGAATAATTATTGTCCAAGGATCTGCCAGGATGCGCCGTTAGGATCGTGTGGCTGCCGCGATCAACGAACCCAAGGACGTCGTCATGCGCAATTTCCTGGCAGAACCGGATGCAGCGCGAGCAGAGAATACAGCGCTCGTCATCGAGCGTCACCCGCGGACCGAGCTGCACAGCCTTCGGCTTTTTCACTTTGTTCTCCAAAAAACGCGATTGCGAACTGCCATAGTCGACACTGAACTCCTGCAAACGACATTCGCCGGCCTGATCGCAGATCGGGCAATCAAGCGGATGATTGATGAGGAGAAATTCCATGACGCCGCGTTGACATTCCTTCACCAGCGGTGAGTCGGTTCGAACGCCCATGCCTTCGGCGACATCCTGTGCGCAGGAAATTTGCGGGCGCGGCATCCAGTTGATGATCGGTTTGCCGTCCTGCCCAAGCTCCGGCTTGCGATCAGGGCCGAGCCTCGGAAATCCCATTTCGATCAAACACATCCGGCAATTGCCCGGCGAGCTAAGCTTTTTGTGATAGCAATACCGAGGCACGAAAACGCCAACCTGCTCGCACGCCTCGATCACCCGCGTGCCCTTGGGAAACTGATGCCAGACGCCGTCGATCTGAACGTTGAACTTTGGAGTACTCGGATCGGACATATCTAAGGAAAGCAGGAACGCAGGAATTTTTTACAGTCGTAGATCCGTGCTCTCAAAGCCTCGCTCGCGACGAACTCGTTTTACGGTTAGTGGCATGGACGAAAAATTTAAGATCAGTCCGTCCGATAAACCGGCAGCTTTGAGGTAGCTGCGGACGATCGCGAAGTGGACCTTTTCTAATGCCTCAACAGCCTTTAGTTCGACGATAATCTTGTCTTCGACGACAAAATCTAGGCGATGCTCGCCGATTTGGTGGTCACGATAGAAAAGCGGGATGGCCTTTTGACGCACGAAGGCAATTCCATGGATAGCAAATTCAACTGCGAGCGCCTGCTCGTACACTGATTCTAGAAAGCCTGGTCCAAGTTCGCGATGCACGGCGATGGCTGCAGCAATGATTGATTCAGTGATTTCTGAGTCCCTCAACAATATTCCTGCTTTCCTGCTTTCCTCAGACATATCAAATCGTTCCTTTCGCGCCGGCTTTTTCCCAGCCGGGGTCGCGGGTCATGGGGACGGTGGGAATCGATTCTTCCTCGATTAATTCTTCGGATGTGTACTCGGGCGGGAGGGGTGGGGGAATGGGTTTTTGGGCGCGCGCCGCAAATTCTTCAGGGAATTTTTCAACAAAACTTTGCGTCGGCCACGCGCAGGCTTCGCCAAATGCGCAGATGGTGCGCCCCGCGATATTGTCACCGATCGTTTTCAGTGTTTTTGGGTCTTCCACTACGCCGCCACCGCGCAGCATGCGGTCGGTGATTTTTTGCATCCAAAGCGAGCCTTCCCGGCAGGGTGTGCATTGGCCGCAGCTCTCGTGCGCGTAAAACTTGTTGATGTTGTTCAGCGTCCAAAGCATGTCGCGCGAATCATCCAGCACGATAACGCCGCCGGAACCCGCCATCGAGCCTGCGGCGGCGAGGGAATCGAAATCCATTGGGATATCGTCGATTGACATTTCGCGTTCCATTGTCGAGCCGTCGGTCTGTCTTTCTTTCAGCTTGAAGCGCTCATCGGCGCGCAACACTTTCGCCGAGCTGCCACCTGGAATAACGGCTTTTAGCTTTCGGCCCGGTCGCAAGCCGCCGGCCATCTCATGAATCAGCTGCCCCATCGTAACGGCGCCGACTTCAACTTCGAAGTAGCCTGGACGTTGCACGTCGCCGCTGACACAGAGGACTCGCGTGCCTGTGTTGTTAGGCCGGCCCAGACACGCATACTCCGCGCCGCCCATGGCGATGATATGTTTAATGTTACATAGCGTCTCCACGTTGTTGACGATGGTCGGACACATGTAGAGACCAAGCACCGCGGGAAAATACGGCGGCTTGATCCGGGGATAACCGCGTTTTCCCTCGAGCGATTCGATTAAACCCGTTTCCTCGCCGCAAATGTAGGCGCCCGCGCCGCGGTGAACGTAGAACTCAACGTCAAATCCGGATCCTAGAATGTTTTTGCCAAGGAAATTGTGCTGCCGCGCCTCTTCAATCGCGCTTTCGAGGATTTTGGCGCCCTCCGGGAATTCACCGCGAATGTAGATGTACGCGGTGTGTACATTGAGCGCATAACAGGAGATCAACATTCCTTCGAGCAACTGGTGCGGATCTTCGTGAATGATGTAGCGGTCCTTGAAAGTGCCCGGCTCCGATTCGTCGGCGTTGCAGATCAAATACACGGGTCGCTTTTCGTCCGGTTTGATAAAACTCCATTTCAAACCGCAGGAGAATCCCGCTCCGCCGCGGCCGCGGAGTCCGGAGTTTTTGACTTTGTTGACGATGTCATCGCGCGACAGAGTCAACGCTTGCTTTAATTGTTCGTAACCTCCGTCGCGGAGGTAACAATCGATGTCGCTCGTCCAATCGGGACGCCCGATATTCTTATAGACCAACCGGTGCTCTAAAGGATGCGGCGGCCATGGCAATTGCCAATTGCCAATTGCCGATTGTCGATTGCCGAGGAAATCCGCAGCGGAATTTGGATCGAAACGCTCGTGCAGCTCGTCGCCAACCATGCATACTGGCGCGGTGTGGCAGCTGGCCAGGCACTCAACAAATTCGACGCTGTGGGTTCCGTCCGCACTGACTGCGATCGGATTATGCGTTTCTTCACCATCACTCGGGCGCTGGATTCCCAGACTCGCGCACAAATTTTCCATCAGTTCCAATCCACCCGCCATCGCGCAACTGAGCGTGCGGCAAATCCTGATATGCGTCTTCCCGGCCGGATGCTGGCGGAACATTGGATAAAACGTGACCACCTCGAGAATGTTGATCGGTTGGAGGCCGAGTTTTTCCGCGATCCAGAAAATGGCGTCGTCGTTGATGAATCCGAAGTGTTCCTGCCACAAATGCAACAGCGGCATCGCTGCACTTCGACGGTGCTCGCTCGGATAACGCGCAATCGCATCGTCCATTTTGCGCTCCAGTTCGGCGGGAATTTGGATGCGCGTCGCGTCTGCCATCGTTGAACCTAACTCAGCGCAGTGATACGCGGCAAATCGCGTTTCGTGTTGTCGAGTCCGCTGTCTACAGCGGAATGATGCGACGCGCCCGGGGACAGCGCACGCTACAGCGGATCAATCGGAGAGTGTGCTGTCCTTCGACTGCACTTTGTCGTCCTTGAAAACGATCGTGACCGTGTCTTTGCCCTGACGATAAACGTACGTCGTTTGCTTCATAATCGTGGGGTCCTCAGTTTTCGACGAAGTAGGCTGACCCAAGATCGATTCCACCTGCTTCTTCGACATGCCTTCCGTGACCTGATCCACGTTCGCCTTCGTGATTCGCTTGCCGATGCAAGAAACTGAAAGCCCGAGCAAGAGCACAACGAGGAGGCGAATGACGAAGCACGAATGCCGAATGCCGAATGAATGACGAAGGACCGATGACGATGGTCCGCTTACTGGTTCGTACATTTCTTTGGTTTGTACCATCATGGCTTCGACATTCGACATTCGTGCTTCGTCATTCGCCTCATCTATCGCATTCGCCCATCACGAAGTCCAGACTACCGAGGACGGCGGGCACGTCACTGACCAGGCAACCGGGCAAAAGTTCCGGCAGAATACTGAGATTGACGAAGGAGGGCGCGCGAATTTTCAACCGATACGGAACCCCGCCGCCTCTGCTGTTGATGTAAAAGCCAAGCTCGCCCTTGGGATTTTCGGCTCCGAAATAGACTTCGCCAGGCGGCGCATCGAGCCCTTCTGTCACCACGATGAAATGATGAATTAACTCTTCCATCTTCGTCATGACTCGCGATTTGGGCGGGGTCATGTTTTTCCAGTTCGAAACATTGATCGGACCGCTGGGCAATTTATCGATGGCCTGCCGTAAAATTCGCGCGCTCTGACGCATCTCCTCTAGTCGCACCAGATAACGATCGTAACAATCGCCCGCGCTGCCGATGACGACGTCGAAATCGTACTGGTCGTAGTCGAGATACGGATGTTTGCGGCGCAAATCGTGTTCGATTCCGGCCCCCCGCAGGTTCGGACCGGAAATCGCATACGCGATCGCGCGCTCCTTCGTGATGACGCCGATGTCTTTTGTGCGATCGACAAAAATCTTGTTCCGGGTCAGCAACCGATCGCATTCGTCGAGACTCGGGCCAAAGTCGTCGAGGAATTTTTCGAGTTGGGGGATAAAGTTTTCTGGAAGGTCGCGGATTTGTCCGCCTACGCGGGTGTAGGATGTAGTGAACCGGGCACCGGTCAAAAGCTCGAAAAGATTATACAGTTTTTCGCGCTCGGTGAACGAGTAGAGAAACACCGACATCGCGCCGAGATCGAGCGCCATCGCGCCGAGCCCGAGGAGATGCGAGGAAATGCGCGATGTTTCGCAGCAAATCGTGCGGATCGCTTTTCCGCGCGGGGGAATGTCCCATGCCATCAATTTTTCAACCGCGAGCGCGTAGGCCACGTTATTCGAGAGCGGCGCGAGATAATCGAGACGGTCTGTATACGGCACGAACTGGTTGTATTGCATGTTCTCGGCGATTTTCTCGTCGCCGCGGTGGAGAAAACCGATATCGGGCGTGGCTTTGGTGATGATTTCGCCATCGAGTTCCAGCACGAGCCGCAAAACGCCGTGCGTAGCTGGATGCGATGGTCCCATGTTGAGCACCATCTTCTCGCCAATATCGTGCCCCGACTCGTGTAGTGCCGCGTCGGCCGCGGCTACCCGCGTAACTGGGTCCGGTGATTCGATCTCGCGGGTAGTGAATGGCATGGACGTTCCGGGTAAGAATTACGCTGGCGAGTGGAACTTTGTTCCGCAAGCGATTTCTGGGGAGCGCACGCCTCTGGCGTGCTGGTTGCGGTATTCTGCCGCAACGAACTTTCCTTACTACCAGCTGAATTCGCTTTGGGCCAGTGGTACAAAGTTCGCGATGGCAGAATGCCATCGCCAGCCCGCTGCAAGCGTGCGCTCCCCAGAAGGCGCTCGCGCTCGGGGCGAAACACCATTAACTACGTCCCGTATGCCAAAAAAAATCGGACTACTTTTCGCCGGTCAGGGCGCGCAATGCGTCGGGATGGGACGCGATCTAGCCGAACGATATCCTGTCGCAGCGGATTTGTTTCGTAAGGCCGATGAAATTCTCGGCCGAAACTTGTGCGACATCGCATGGAACGGACCGATGGAGGAATTGACCAAGACTTCAAATTGTCAGCCGGCGCTTTACGTTCACGCGCTCGCTGCATTGGCAGCATTGCGCGAGGGCTTCGGCGAATTTGAAGTCGGCGGCGCGGCCGGCCTGTCGTTAGGGGAAATCACCGCACACGCAGCGGCGGGCACCTTCGATTTTGCGACCGGTCTCAAGCTTGTGCAAAAGCGTGGCGAATTCATGGACGAAGCGTGCGCAACAACGCAAGGCGGGATGGCAGCCATGATTGGTGGTTTGGAAAACGATGTGCGCCGGCTCGCAGCGGACGAAGATGTCGATATCGCCAATATCAATGCGCCTAATCAGATCGTCATTTCTGGCGAGTTGGCGAACGTGGAAACTGCTGTCGGTGTTGCGAAGGAACACGGCATAGGCCGCGCGATGATGCTCAATGTTGCCGGCGCATATCATTCGCGCCTCATGGAAAGTGCCTATGTGAAATTGGAGAAAGTGCTTGCCGATGTGCCGATGCAAGCGCCGCGTTTCCCCGTGATTAGCAACGTCACCGGTGAAGAAGTAAAAACGCCAGACGAAATCCGGGAGACTCTCCGCGACCAAGTGACCGGCACCGTGCGGTGGGCAGATTGTATGCAGCGCCTTATCCACCTTGGCTGTGATTTTTTCATTGAGCTTGGCCCGGGCAACGTGCTCGCGGGATTATTGAAACGCACGAACCGTGACATCAGCGTTATATCCGTTGGTGACGCCGAATCGATTCGCAAGTGTGGTGAAGTGTTGTAGCCGCTTCGCTGTGCGAAGCGTTGCACTGATTGTGGAAAAATCGGAGCGTCGCCCACAGGGCGACGGCTACTACATCGACAATTGCGTTTGGCCGTCGTAATTGTGCCGCATGACACTGCAACAGCGTGTGGACTCGGATCTCAAAGACGCGATGCGCGCCAAAGACGCAACGAAACTGGGCGTGTTGCGCATGCTTAAGTCAGCATTGAAATACGCGGCCATCGCTAAATCAGACGCGGAGGCCGAACTGAGCGACGCTGAAGCCGTTCAGGTCATTCGCAAGCAAGCGAAACAGCGACAGGATTCGATCGAAAGTTTTGAAAAAGGCGGCCGCGCTGAATTAGCTGACAAGGAAAAAGAAGAGTTGGCGATTTTGAACACTTACTTGCCACAAGGGATGAGCCCGGACGAACTAGCGAGAGTCGTGCGCGAAACCATTGCTGAGCTCGGCGCCACATCCAAAGCGCAAATGGGCGCGGTGATGAAAGCGTTACAGGCGAAGGCAGGCGGTCGCGCTGATGGTAAGACGCTTAGCTCGGAAGTGGCACGACAACTGAATCAGTGAATCGAGAATCGAGACTCGTGAATCGGTTTCGCTGGAGCCGGCGCGCCCTCGCATCGTTAGGCGGCCCGAGGGCGGGCCGTCTCCATGACGATGCGACGATTCACGATTTAACACGTTCGCCATGCTCTCAGCCATTATTGTAGCCGGCGGCAGCAGCCAGCGCATGGGGTTCGATAAATTGTTTGCCGTAATCGCGGGCGAACCGGTGATTGCCCACGCAATCCGCGCGTTTGAGCGCGCGACTTCCGTTAGCGAAATCGTAGTCGTGGCGCGTGAACAATGGCATGATGAAATCAAAAGAGTCGCTTCAGGTGCAGGATTCAAAAAAATTCGCGCGATTGTCCCCGGCGGCGAACGTCGACAGGATTCCGTTCGAGCTGGCTTGGGTCGCATCGATCGCGACGCGAAATATGTCGCCGTGCACGACGCGGCGCGTCCGCTGATTACTCCGGAACAAATCGAACGCGCGTTCGAGCAGTGCCGCGTCCATGGTGCAGCGGCTTTGGCGCAACCAATCAACGACACCTTAAAACGCGCGGATGCCGATCTCTTGGTCGTTAGTTCGGTCGATCGGCATCAGTTGTACGCGATGCAAACGCCACAGATTTTCGAGCGGAAATTGATTGAGGATGCATACCACAATGTTTATGCGGAAAGCGCTTCCGTAACCGACGAAGTCTCAGCAGTGGAGCGACTCGGCCAGAAAATCGCTTTGGTCCTCAACGACGACTTTAATTTCAAAATCACCTACCCGCACGATTTGCCGGTTGCAGGCTTTATTCTTCGAGAGCGAGTGAACGATCGTTGCTAGGGCGGGCAGTGCTCTGCAGGGTGTTCACATTTCACGTCACGGCGCGCACTCGCCACCGCGAGCAAGCTGCGCTGCGCGCCCTACCGCTAATTTCTTTTGTCTTCAGCGTCCCATTGCAAGCCGCTCGGCTAAGAGCCGCGGCAGACCGGCCTTTATAATTTTCTTCTGCGCGGTGGCGAGATCGTATTTTACTCGCAAAAGTTCGACGAGGTTGTTCTCGACGTCGTAAATACAATATCCGGCGCGCCAGTTTCCGTCACGCGGTTGGCCCACGCTGCCAGCGTTGATGAAATATTTTTTGCCTGGCTCAATACGAATGTGCTCGGAGTTCTCTCGCCGGACGCCGTCATCGCGCACAAATACCATTGGCACATGGGTGTGGCCGAAAAAACAGACCGTTGTCCGCTGATACGTAAAACTCGCAAGAGCGTCGAGATTATTGAAGACATAACCCCACTGGCCGGGCGTATCGAGGGTGGCGTGCACGATCGTAAAATCGTGAACCCGTTGCTGCAGCGGCAGGCCGCATAGCCATTCTCTGTCCTGCTCACTCAAACGTTCGCGCGTCCACTCGATCGCGCGTTCGGCAAGCTCGTTGAAACGTTCCGATGATGCGGGAAACGTTGCCTGTTCGTCGTGGTTGCCTTTCACTGCCGGGCAATCCAGCTGGCGAATAAGCTGAATGCATTCACCTGGATTTGCGTTGTAACCGACGACGTCGCCCAGACAGACGAAATGCGTGCATCTACGTTGACGCGCGTCCGCCATCACAGCTTCAAGCGCCTCGAGATTGGAATGAATGTCACTGAAAATGGCGAACCGCATTGGTACCCGTTAAACCACCGAAAAGTCAGAACGTTACAACGGAAGAACGCGGGCGCACCAACGTTTTGGTGGGTGAAATGAATTTTGTAGCCGCCAGGAATTCAGTGATTGAATCGCTTAACGTTTGAGCAGCCTATCTGGAATTCGTTGGTCCTGCGGAATCGCGAGTTTGTCTTCAAGGAAGTTAAGCCGCTTGATTAACGTCGGCAGCCGTTCCTTCTCGCCCTCATCGTAGAGGCTGCGCAGGCGCTCATATGCTTCGCGCTCACGACCCTCGCAATAGGAAAGCTCGTACGCCGAGAAACGCCGGTCCCACGGCGCCGCTTCCGGCAACGCTGCCGCCTTGGCATAATATTCGGCGGCGCGCTCGTGATCTTTGTATTTTTCCTTGTACAGTCGTGCAAGCGCTTCGTAGAGCTCGGGGCGATCGGGATTATTTTTTATTCCGCGCTCGAGGAAGTCTTTGCCGAGCGCAAAGTATTCACGCTGCGCCTTCACACGGAGCGCCTGGCGCGGCTGGTTCTCATCGTTCATCGCCGCTACGCTCGCGTTCCACGCCATGTGCCAGGCGGCTATGTCCCAAAACATGAGCACCCGTGGTTGGAGCATCGTGACTTGTCGAAATAACAAAAGCATTCGGCCCCATTGAGTGTTTTCCCAAGCCGCATGCGCCTGGATGAAAAGCGCATCGGCGACAATCGCTCGAAATCCGCTTAGTGCGGCGATGAATCCGAGTTGCCCGAGTTTTTCGCGAAGATCGAGATTAAATTCGACGCCGCGGAAATGTTCCTGCCGGTGAAGAGCCGCGAGATCGCGTTCGACCGGCAATTTGAGCAGGCCTATCACGATCAACACCGCCAACGTGATCAGGCCTCGAGTCATAATTCTTTTCCGTAAAACACAAAAACCGCGAGTAATGTGTAGATCACCGTATAGAAGACGCCGAGCAGCGCAGTCTTGGTGAACACTGCCATCGAAATAGCGGTGCCAGCGATGATGTCATCCACCAGATTGAAAGCTTGCAGATCGGGAAAGAGCAGCGCCACGATCGCAAGACAAACGCGTGTGACTAAACCGCCGCCGTGCACGGTGAGCCAATACTCGCGCGCAGTAGCTTCCAAGTGTCCGATGAAATAAATAAAAACCATTACCACAATGGTGAAGATCGTTGAGGTGGCGAAGGTAGAAACAAACAGCGTCAGGGCCGTGAGCAGACACGCTTTGAGGAAAATAATGATGATTCCGGGAAGAAGATCGACGTTGAACGCGGAGGCGTGAACGGCGCGCAGCGCCTCGGCGAGCTGGTCCGGCGGCGCGCTGGCCATTTGTTTCGCGGTAGCCTGCAGCACTGCCTGCTCGCGCATGTACAGGACGGCCAGGAACGCCGCCACCATCACCAGAGTGCTGATCGCCAGCAACAAAAGAACGCCGGCAATTTTACCCACAACGTATTCGAAACGCGGCACCGGCTTGGCGAGAATGGTATAAACTGTACGATCCTCGATGTCCTGAGGCAGCATTCGTGCCGTGGCGACGATCGCCAATAGCGAGGTGAACATTGAGATCGCACCTAACGAGACATCCTTCAGGATTTGGAATTCCTGTTGGAAAGAAAATTGCGCCATGGAAATCGAGCTGCCGATCAACAGCAGCCCGAACACCAGCAGCACGTAAAAAACCTTCAGGCGCGTCAACTCAGTCAGCGTGTTGCTGGTGATGGCGAGAATGCGCGACAAGGAGAAGGCGCGGTGACGCTCCGGAATCGTTGAAGCGTTGAATGGTTGAAGCGTTGAAGTCTCGCCGTCTGTCATTTTTGTTTTGTTAGTTCGTCACTCGCGAGTTGAGCTTTTGTCGTTCCCTCCGGTCGATTCCAGAAACAATCTTTCCAGCGTGGTGGTCGATTTTCGCCGCTCGATCAATTTGGCGTTTGACCGGCTGATGAACGATTCAATCTCGCGCACGAGGTCATCGGAAGCATCGGCGATCACAAGCTCGGTCTGATTTTCGATTGCGATTAAATCCTGCAAACGCCCTTCACGTACCAGCACGCCATCAGACAGAATCCCGATGCGGTCGCAAATTTCCTGCGCTTGCGCCAGCAAGTGCGACGAGAGCAGCACGGTGATGCCGCGGCGCTTCAGATCCATGATCAAATCCCGAATTTCGCGCGAACCCGCCGGATCAACTCCAGCCGTCGGTTCATCCAGGACCACCAAGCGTGGATCGTGAATCAATGCTTGTGCCAGCCCGATGCGTTGGAGCATTCCCTTGGAATACGTGCCCAACCGGCGGTCGCGCGCCTTGTTTAGCCCAACAAGATCGAGCAGTTCGTTTACACGGCTCTTCAATGTCGCCCCTGTCATTCCGCAAAGGCGTCCGAAAAAACGCAGCGTTTCCGCGCCGCTGAGATATTTGTAGAAATACGGATTCTCGGGGAGGAAACCAACTGCTTCGCGGCTCTCGACGAGGCGACTGTCTCGTCCAAAAATTTCAGTGCGGCCGCGTGTTGGCGATACCAGGCCGAGAATAATCTTCAGTGTGGTGCTCTTGCCGGAACCGTTCGGTCCGAGCAATCCGTACACTTCGCCAGGTTCGATGCGGAGGCTGAGGTCCTTTACCGCGACAACCCCGCGAGTGGGATGAAACGGAACAGGAAAAATTTTGGTCAGTCCCTGAACGGAGACGGCCGGATTAGTCATGGCGAATCTCAAAGCCGCGCGCAGCGACCGGTTCGTTCAACTTGTTCTCGGTTTGTTCGCGAATGAGCGAGTGAAGTTCACTTTCAGCGACCTGATCGAGAAACGCGCGTACCTCCTCCTCGTCACCTGTAACCTGAAGTTCTACCTGACCGTCCGGCAGGTTGCGGACCCAACCGGTCACGTCAAAGCCTTTGGCGATGTGGCGCACAGTGAAACGAAAACCGACGCCCTGGACGTGACCTTCATAAAACACCTGAAGCGAGATCATCATCTGCTCCAAGATAGAACCGGGCATCGTCTATTTATATGAATAGACGAGACAGAAACTGCCTTCCTGGTCCTCGACCGAATCGACCGAGATAAAGTACTGGCCGCTGGTCTCCGGCGCGAAGCCGGCCGCCGCTTTGTCCTCGTTGCTGAAATTTTCTGTGGTCATTTGCTTTCCAGTTTCGTCATAAAGGCTGACGCCAACTTTTCTTAACGGCTCCGTCGTGCCCACAGAAAACCAATACTGATTTCCGGCATAAAGGTTCACCGCGATCAGGGTATGATCGTGTGCCTTAAGCATGCCGCACGAATGTCCATCTCGAATCTTGAACCCGTCATTCCCAAATGCTCCCGCAAGCTCGAGTGCGTCTTTGCGCGCACTCACTTCAGCGTCTGTGTCTGCGCGGAGAACAACGCTCGCGCTTAGCGCTAAAATCAAAACCAAAGACCGCAGGCAGTATTTCATTTGGGCGACTCCTTGCTTTCTATTTTTGTCATCAGTTTGCCGACCGCCTCATTGAGTCTTTTCACGTCCTCCGCGGTCGGCACCTTTCCTTCCGGAAACGAAACGAGTTTTTCAATTGCCATCAGTTGTTCGCTTACGTCTTTGACCAGCGGTTCCTGACGTAATTCAGGCGAAATTGCATTCAGCTTTGACTGTATGAAGTGAACCAATGCCGGTTCGCGCAGAACTTTTGCGGCGGACTCGTTATAATTCTTCATAATCGCGCCGGTGACCACCTGGGTTCCGCGGATCCACCCGCCAAGAGTAACAAGGATCACCAGGTCCTGGTCGGCATGCGATTGCATTGAGGATTTCACCTCGTTTTGCGTCGCTTCCAATTCCTCCTGGAGCGTGTCCCATTCATTGTGTTCGGCAAATTCATTGATGCTGTTGCCGCGACTAAGTAGTTGCTCGCTTACTCCCAGCGCCTTTCCGAGCTTCATGATGTCCGAGCCGATATTCTTCACCTGCTGACCGTCCTTCGCTTCCACGGCGATGAATCCGTCGGCTATCAACCCACCGAGGTTAAGGGCAATCTGCGCGCGATTGGCGTAGGTCGTAGGAATTGGCGCGCGGTATTGAGCCGACCAGTTTATTTTTCCCGATTTGCCGAGGGCAGCGAATAGCTCGCCCGGTGTCGGGATAGTAATCGCATCGCTTTTGACAGCTTTTGCCATTTGATCCGATGACAGATGTTGCCCGTCTTCGGCTGCCGCTGCGGAAAAAGCAGCAACCAAGGCAAGCATGGACGGTGCAAGCAAACGAATCATCGCGAAGATTATGCGTGCCTTAACGAAATTGCCAATCGGAATCTCTCATGCCCCCAGCCGGTTCCTTCTGGCCCTCTTCATACTGATTTGGCCGATACGGATTTGCCCGGTGAAGCCAAAGCTGTTCTAATTCGCACGGGACTTATGATAAACAGCAGGATTACCCACATTCACGCCCGCGAAATTTTGGATTCACGCGGCAATCCCACGATCGAAGCGGATGTGCGGGTCGAAAGCGGCGCGCTTGGACGAGCAGCGGTTCCCAGCGGGGCGAGCACAGGCGAACATGAAGCATTGGAATTGCGCGACGGCGACAAAAGCCGCTTCGGCGGCAAAAGCGTGAGAAAAGCGGTTGCCAATGTTAACCAGAAGATTGCGCCGATTCTCAAGGGACTGGATGCGCACGACCAGGCGAACATCGATAAGAAACTGATCGAACTTGACGGCACGCCGACCAAAAGAAATCTCGGCGCCAATGCGACTTTGGCTGTTTCTCTGGCAGTCGCCCGTGCGGCCTCTGCCGCTGAAAACCTGCCGCTGTTCCGATACCTCGGCGGACCCAATGCACGAGTGCTTCCCGTGCCGATGATGAACATTCTGAACGGCGGCGCGCACTCGGATGCGCCGATCGATTTTCAGGAATTCATGGTCATGCCCCGCGGCGCGCCGAGTTTCTCGGAAGCGTTGCGTTACGGCACGGAAGTGTATCACGCGCTCAAATCAGTTTTGAAGGCGCGGCATCTTTCCACGGCCATTGGCGACGAAGGTGGATTTGCGCCGCAGCTCGATTCGGCTGAAGACGCGTTGGAATCGATTTCCGCGGCCGTCGAGAAGGCGGGTTACAAGCTGGGAGAACAGATATTCATCGCGCTCGATCCAGCTGCCTCCGAATTCTACGACAGCGAGAAAAACCTCTACGTTTTCAAGAAATCGGGCGGCGCAGAAAAGACCTCTGAAGAATTGGTCGATTATTACGCCGACCTTTGCGCGCGTTTTCCGATCGTTTCCATCGAAGACGGTTGCGCGGAAAACGACTGGGACGGCTGGAAAAAATTGACAAAAAAACTCGGCTCCAGGATTCAACTGGTCGGCGACGATCTTTTCGTCACGAATGTGAAATTTCTTCAGAAGGGAATTGCCGAGCACGTGGCGAACTCCATTCTTATAAAGGTAAATCAGATCGGCACGCTGACGGAAACGCTGGCAACGATCGACGTGGCAAAGGAAAATGATTACACGGCCGTGATCAGTCATCGCTCGGGTGAAACCGAGGACACGACCATTGCCGATATCGCGGTAGGGACAAACTCCGGCCAGATTAAGACCGGTGCGCCATGCCGCAGCGACCGCGTGGCCAAGTACAACCAGTTGTTGCGGATCGAAGAAGAACTTGGTGACAAAGCGGTGTACGGCGCTACACTCGGCTGAAGTGGAGCACGGTTACGCTGATTTCCGCGCGCGTCGCGAAGCCACCGTCTGGCAGCGACTCAACCGCATTCTCCTCGTCCTGCTGATCATTGCCATCTGGCTTGTCATCGTGAGCCTGTTCGTGCCACCGTACAAGAAACTGATGCAGAGTCGCACGGAGATCGACAACCTCCAGCAACAGGTTAGCCAGCAACAGAATTTGCTGGCGCGCCAGACCCGCGAGGTGACCTTGCTCAAGACAGACGTGGGCTATCTGGAAACGATTGCTCGTGATCGCCTTGATTTGATGAAGGAAGGCGAAACAATTTTTCGCCTCGAAACCGCGCGCGCGAAGGCAAAACCCGTCGCTCCCGCGCGCAAGTAAGGACGCCCGCCGCGGCGATCGCCGCTACAGCTTTGCGCTTAGCATCGAGTCAAACTATGTTTCCGTCATGGCAACGGAAACCTCCATTCCAGATGCTGAGGATCTGAAGTCGCGGGTGCGCGAGTTATGGAGGTTTCTTTGACGTCGAGCAGCTTCAGAAAAATCTAGCGGTAATTGAAGCGCGGATGGCTGCGCCTGATTTCTGGTCGAATCGGGAGCGCGCCCAGGCTGACGTCGAGGAAGTTTCGCGATTGCGTTCGTCGATCAATCCGTTCCAAGAATTGGAACGTGAGATCGAAGATTTCAGCGCGCTGCAAGAACTCGCCGCGGAAGAAAGCGATCCTGTGCATCGCGCGCAGGCCGAAAAAGAAGTGGCGACCGAACACCACCGGCTGGCTCACATGCTGGACGAGTTCGAGCTGCGCCAGTTCTTGTCCGGAGAAAACGATCGCGCAAACGCGTTTGTGACGATTCATTCCGGCGCCGGCGGGACCGAATCGTGCGACTGGGCCGACATGCTGCTTCGGATGTACCAGCGCTGGATTGAGCGCAGCGGTTTCAAATCGCAAACCGTGGACATTCAGCAGGGAGAAGAAGTTGGAATCAAATCGGTGACTTTGCTCGTAACAGGCGAGTACGGCTACGGACATCTCCAAACCGAGCGCGGCGTGCACCGGCTTGTGCGCATTTCGCCGTTTGACGCGAATAAGCGGCGGCACACATCATTCGCGAGCGTCGACGTTGTGCCCGAAATCGCCGACACTGCGCCGATTGAAATTAATCCAGCCGATCTCGAGATCGGCACGTTTCGCAGCGGCGGCAAAGGCGGACAGAACGTAAACAAGGTCGAAACCGCAGTGCGGATTTTGCACAAACCGAGTGGAATCGTCGTGGCCTGCCAGGCTGAGCGCAGTCAGGGACGCAACCGCGAGCTGGCGGTGAAAATGTTGAAAGCAAAACTTTATCAGCTCGAAGAAGACAAGAAACGCGCCGAGATAGAGCGGCAATACGGCGAGAAAGGCGAGATCGCGTGGGGAAATCAAATTCGCTCGTACGTGTTTCAGCCTTATCAAATGGTGAAAGACCACCGTACCGGCTCCGAGACGAGCAACGTGCAAGCCGTGATGGATGGCGACATCGACATGTTTATTCAGGCGAAATTGCGGGGCGAAAAAAACACCAAAGGCGAAGACAAAGAGTTGTAGATGCGCTTGCCGCGGCGAGCGCCCGGCGTTTGCCACAGACGCCGCTACGCGGTCAGCAGCTTCAATCGAAAACGTACATCGAACTCGCCGCCGTTATGTGCGCGGCAACAGGCGAGACAGGCGACTGTGCGTTTGATCTTGCGTACGCGAGGGAAATCGCGGCGGCAATTCGGGCAACGGTAGATGAAACGTGGCGTATAACGCTTCGCCGGAAACGGCAACGTATGACAGCGCTTCTCGTCTGCGATTCCCAAATCGCGACAAGCGTGCTGCCAGTCGGATCCATGCGGTGAAATCCGCCGCCGGCCTGCACGGAATTGCGCGAGGGTATGAGCAAGCTCGTGACGCAGCGTGCGATCGATCTCCACGGGATGCTCCACCAGCCGCGGGTTCAACGAAATCAATTTGTAGCGATAATCAGCGCGGCCTGCGGCGGTTTTGAGACGGGAATTCCACTCGACGCGAAGTTCTATTGCGATTCGTTTCGCGCCTAACGAACGCAAGAGCTGGCGCGCTTTTGTTTCAAGATCGCTGGCTTTGTAGCCGCTTCGCTGTGCGAAGCGCGACGCGTCCCACACGGACGCGGCTACAACCTGAAACGCGAATTCGAGCTGCCTAAGCGAGGGCATATTCGCGGGCGTCTTTAGTTCGCTTCGCGATTCGCTCGAGTGCGTCGACTGCATTGGCGATTTCTTCCGCGGTCGTCCGTCTGCCAAGCGAAAAACGAATGGCTGATCTGGCGCTTACCATTGGCAATCCCATGGCGAGCAAAACATGCGACGCCCTCACCGAGCCAACCATGCAGGCCGAACCGCTCGACGCGCAAACGCTTTCCAGATCCAGTGCCATGAGCATCGTTTCCGAATCAACGCCGATAAAACTTGTATTGAGCGTGTTGGCAAGCCGATGGACTGGGTCGCCGTTTTGCTGCGCGTCTGAGAAAGACTTTGCGATGCGTGTCCAGAAATCATCACGCAATTGCGTTTGGCGTTGCCTCTCCGCATCTGCGTCGCGCAACACCCACTCGGCAGCCGCAGCCATTCCCGCAACGCCGGCGACGTTTTCTGTCCCGGGGCGCCGCTGATTTTCGTGCGCGCCGCCGAACATGAGTGGCTGAATCGGCAAACCGCTCCGCAAGAACAAAAATCCCGTTCCCTTCGGGCCGTAAAATTTATGCGCCGCAAAACTGCCCGCATCGACTAACGAAATATCAATATCCAATTTGCCGAACGCTTGGACGATGTCGCTGTGAAGTGACACGCCGCGCTCGCGGCATATTCGTGAAATTTCGCGCATCGGCTGGACGACGCCGGTTTCATTATTCGCAGTCATGATCGAGACGAGTTTGGTGTCAGGCCGAATTGAATCGGCGAGCTCATCGAGGTCGACCATTCCGTTTTTGGAAACATTGAGCCAGGTCACTTCAAAACCTTCGCGATCCTCAAGGTGTTCGACTGGGTTCAGAACCGCGTGATGCTCGGCTTTGTTCGAGATGATGTGGCCGCTGCTTGAAGACACAGACCGCGCCAGGCCGAGCACGCCCAGATTGCATGACTCGGTTGCGCCGCTCGTGAAAATGATTTCGCCGGGTTTCGCGTGCAGGAGCGCGGCGATCTTGTCACGAGCATCGTCAATGGCCGCGCGCGCTTCGCGGCCAGCCGCATGGACACTGGATGGATTGCCGAAATAGCGACCGAGATATGGCAGCATGGCCTCGCGCGCTGCATCGCATAATGGTGTGGTGGCGTTGTAATCAAGATAGATCATCAGGTGTTCCTTCCTCGTGCTCCTGCTCGTTCGCCTGTTGTAGTCGCGTGTCTGTGAGACGCGCTGGATGCGTTTTGCAAACATGCAACTATTACGCTTGGCACAGCGAAGCGGCTACAGGATTGGCCGCTTTTACTTCTGAAATTCATCGCCTTCGTTTGCGGGCTCGCGTTTTCGTTTTGGCACGACACGAACTTCCTTTTCTTCGTAGTAGACGAGCGAATGCGGTGGAACGCTTTTTGTCAGGAAAACGTTGGCGCCGATTGTGGAATTCGCGCCAATCACCGTATCGCCGCCCATGATCGTGGTTCCGGCGTAAATGCAGACGCCGTCTTCGATCGTCGGGTGGCGTTTTTTCCCACGCAACGCCTGTCCGGCCCCGAGCGAGCGTGCGATGAACGATACGCCCTGATAAAGTTTCACGTGCGACCCGATTTGCGTCGTTTCGCCAACGACTACTCCAGTACCGTGGTCGATAAAGAAATGCGAGCCGATCTCCGCACCGGGATGAATATCGATCCCAGTGCGGCTGTGCGCCCACTCGGTCATGATGCGTGGAATGAGCGGCACCTTTCCGTAGAGCAAATGTGCCATTCGATAAATGGCGATCGCCTCCAGCGACGGATAAGCGAGGATGATTTCCTCATAAGTCGTTGCGGCCGGGTCGCCTTCATAAGCGGCATCGATATCTGTCCAAAGCATGCGGCGCACCGATGGCAACTGCTTGAAAAACTCCGCCAATACTTCTTCGGCTTTTGCTTCCGTTGCTTGATCGGGGGGAATTTTGCCGAGGCTTCTGCAAATTTCAGTTTTGAGTCGGGCATGCAAATGTCTGACGCGAATCCGCGTGGTATCGGCGAGATCTTCGGAGCTGACGAGCGCTTCACTGCGGAAACCGGGGAACATCAGACTCATCAGCTCGGTGCAAGCCGCTTCGATGGATAGACGCGAGGGGAGGGACGCGGCGGCGGCGAGATAATTTATCCCGCCGGTCTCGCCGTAAGTCTGAAGCAGTTCCTCAATTGCGTCCCGCGTCGTCGTGGCCATCAAGCGAACTATGCGCCCGCTGAGCGTGAAAAAAAGTGAAAGTATGGCGTTGGTGGGGGAAGCCGTTGAAACGGCTTTCGAGATTGCGGCGTCGCTCGGCACCGGGCTAAAGCCCGGCGTTAATGAAAACGCTGGGAACTGATCAGCCTTGTAGTCCCTCTCATTAACACCGGCTTTTAAGCCGGTGATGAAGCGACATCTCGACTCAAGCCGTTTTAACGGCTTACGATCCGATCGCCATGTCCGTGCATTCGTATTCTCGCTGCTGGGTTCACCTGATCTGGGGAACGTTGAGTCGCGAGCGAATGCTGAATAAAAGGCTGCGGCGGACCTATCCCGCTATCTGGTGGAATACGCGGAAGAGCAGGGCGTGTACATGAAGATCAATTTTGTAAATGCCGATGATGTTCACTCGCTGATCGATCTTCCGACCGCCCTCTCAATCGAAAAGGTGGTGCAACTGCTGAAAGGAAGTTCCTCGCATTGGATCAATTCGAACAATTTGGTTACCGGAAAATTTGCGTGGGACAGAGGCTATGGAGCGTTCTCGGTATCGCATTCCAATGTCGACTTGGTAGCGCGATACATCGGGGATCAGGAAGAACATCATCATGTAAGAACGTTCGCGGAGGAATTGCGAGAGTTTATCGATCGCCACGGCTTTGTTGGCACGATGAACGAAGCCGTTAAAACGGCTAACGACGTACAGTGGTGCGTGGCACCGGCTTAAAAGCCGGTGTTAATGAGATGACGCGCTGCGCAGATCAAGGCACCGGTCTTACTTCCTTTTACGCCCCGCGGGCTTGCAGCCATTGCAGCGCGAAGCGGGCGACTTCGCGCGAGTTTTTCAGATCGAGTTTGTCTTTGATGTGCGCTCTGTGCGTTTCCACGGTCTTTGGGCTGAGATTCAATAGCTTGGCGATCTGACGCACTTCGTTGCCTTTGCCGATCAGCTCGAGGATTTCGAGTTCGCGATCGCTCAGTCTCTCGACGGCGTCCACCTCGCCTTCGGCCTGGCGATGGGCGAATTTCGTGATGACCTGCGCAGCCATGGCGGGGCTGAGATACGGCCGTCCGTTGAAGACTTCATGGACTGCCTGCACCACATTCGCCATCGCTTCGTGTTTCATCACGTAGCCGTCGGCGCCGGCCCGCATCGCGCGTAAGGCATAGAGCGATTCATCATGCATCGAGAGCACCAGAATGGGCAGCTTCGGATACTCCGCGCGAATGTTCTTGATCAACTCGATGCCGTTGGCGCCGGGCAAACTGAGGTCCACAATCGCCAAATCGGGATGCAGCTTGCGGATTACCTCCATGGCTTCAGAGGCGTTGCTGGCCTCGCCGCAAACGGCGAACGAGTTATCGGAATGAATCAGTTCCTGGAGTCCCTTCCGAAACAGCGGGTGATCATCAACGATCACGATCCGTTTTGCTTCCGGCGAATCGCATTTCGGATTCTTATTTGTGGACCGCACGACGCTCATCGGTTTCGAGGGCTGGGTCTGTTGCAACATAATCGATTACGAGAATCCAGACTCTCTTAATCCTCTTTTACCCAATCGCTGCTCCCTGCCGCCGCAGATGCCGAAAACTTGGAACGGCAGCGGCTGCCCCGCTTGGAACCGTTTCGGTTGGTTCGGCCAGTTGCTCTCCATTTTTCGCATTACGCGACGGCGACACGCGACGAGGCAAATAGCAGGATACACGGGTTCCCCTGTTTTTTTGAGAATCAATTTCCAAGCGGCCGCCGGCTAACTGGGCCCGGTATTTCATAATGTGCAAACCGAGGCCTTGCTTCAATTTTCGCTCGTCGGATAGGCCGACCCCATCATCGATCACGTGCAGAACCATTTCTCGCCGCGATCTTTGCAGCTTGACTATAATTTCCCGGGCTTGCGCGTGTTTGTTCGCGTTAATGACTGCTTCCCGAGCGATGCGGTATAGGTGGGCGGCAGCGGCATCGTCCTCGATACGAAATGATGGTTTGACTTCCAACCGACAAGGAGTTCTCCAAATTTCCCGGTCAACCAAATCTTGCAACGCATTGACGAGTCCTGCCGCGTCCACATCCAGTCGATGCAAGGCGCGGGAAAGATTTCGCGTATCGGTCGCGGCATCGTTCACCAGTTGAGCGATTTTTTCGATATCACCAACCTCGATCACGCGATGGTTCTTCAGTCGCATTGCGATGGAGCGGCTCATGAATGCGACCGCGGTGAGGTGCTGGCACAGACCGTCATGTAGTTCCTGGCCGAGCCGCTGTTGCTCCCGGTCTGAGACAGACAGAATCTCTCCCTCCAGTCCTTGGCGTCGCGCGATCTCGTTTTTCAATTCGGCATTTGCCACGCGCAGCGCTTTCGTGCGCTGCCGCACAAGTTGTTCCAGTAATTCCTTCGATTTCTGCAGCGCGGCTTCGGCCCGCTTGCGTTGCACGAACTGTCCCATCTGACTGCCGATGCTACTGAAGGTTTTCAGGAGGCCTTCATCGGGCTCGCGGATTTCGAGACTGAAGAATTCCATCACTGCGATGAAGTGCTTTCCAAAGGAAATCGGAAACGCGAAGGTGCCATGGAGACCTTCTTCGGCCGCAACCGACGCGCGCGGAAAATTAGTGTCCTTGGTAATATCGGAGACCCATGCCGGTTTCAGGTTCCTCCATATGCGTCCGGGCAAACCAACTCCCGGAGCGAGTTTGAGTTTCCTGGACACTGCTTTGAACTTGGGAAACTTGCCGACACGGGACTCCCAGATCTTGTGACAACGCAACACGCTGTCATTCGGGACTGGCATCCAGAAACCGCCTACCTCCCATCCGAGCGTTTGACAGACTGCTTGGAGAATCCTTGGCGCTGCATCAGTTAAAGCAGGAGATTCTGAAAGGATTCTCGCGACGGCGAGGTTGACTGCCGTTCGATGTTCCGCGCGCTTTCGATCGGTGATCTCAGTATTCGTTTCGAGGATCGAACTCGCCTTACCCTTCGCATCGCGGTCGAGCGACCAACGGCTAATGACGATAACTTTCGTGCCGTCTTTGCACGTATGAACAAGTTCGCCACTCCATCGGCTATAGCGCTCGAGTTTTTTGCGAATATCGGTGAGCGACTGTGAATGGACGGTGCGTAGCAGTGTGTGTGTCACTTTGCCGAGCGCCTCCTCGCGCGAATAGCCGTACAGTTCGCACGCGCCGTCGTTCCAATAAGTGATGCGGCCCTGCCCGTCGCGTACGAGAATCGCGTCGTTGGAGAGATCCAGGAGACGCGTTTGCTCGGCCAAACGCCGCTCTGTTTGTTTCTGTTTCGTGATATCACGCGCAATTTTGGAAATACCAACAATCTTGCCGTTCGAATTCTTCACCGGCGAAATGGTGAGCGAAACGTCGATCAGTCGGCCGTCTTTGCAGCGGCGCACCGTCTCGTAGTGGTCGATTGACTGGCCGCGGCGAATCTTGCTCAGAATTTCCGTTTCTTCGTTCACTCGATCTTTCGGAATAAGAGTCAGGCCCGATTTGCCGATGATCTCTTTTGGTTTGTATCCAAAGATGCGTTCGGCGCCTTGGTTCCAGTCGGTGATGGTTCCATTCAGATCTTTTGCGACAATGGCGTCGTGCGATGATCGAACCACGGCCGCCAGGCGCATCGCCGCAGTCTCGGCGCGCTTGCGATCGGTGATATCGTAAAAGCAATTGATTGCTCCTGTGACTTCTCCCTGGTCGTTCTTCAGCGGACGGATATTGACAAGGACGGTGACGTACGAGCCGTCGGGCCGCTCGATGAGCACTTCCCCGTTACGGACGACGGATATTTTGCCCGAGGCCACCTCGGCCATGGGACACTGGTCGTGGGGCATAAAACTGCCGTCCGGTCGAAACATTTTGAACGAGCCGCAAAACTGCTGGTCGGTATCCCCCAATGCTGGCTCGCGTCCCCACAGTTCGGCGGCCTGGCGGTTGTACTCTTGAATCACACCCGAGGTATCAATCGTGTAGACGGCCATGGGACCCAAATTGAACAAGGTGCGATAACGCTCCTCCGATTGGCGGATCGCTTCTTCCGCTCGTTTCCGTTCGGTAAGATCGACGATCGCCGTTTGATAAAGCAGCGCTCCGTCCCGCATCGAGGAAGTCATCGGCGAACTGGCAAGATGCGCGAGAATGATGTCGCCGTTCCGTTTCTTTAGACGCAGTTCCGTTTCGACGCGACGATCCGAAGAGCGACACCGAAGCAAATGATTCAGAAAGACCGGTCCATCATTTTTCGTCACGTAAAGCGCAAATGGCTCGCCGATCAACCGAGTGCGCGAGACACCGAGAAGTTGGACCGCGGCGAGGTTAATCTCTTCGATTCGACCGACACGGTCGAAACTGACATAAGGGATCGGTGCGAACTCGAAAAGATCGACATAGCGTTGAATTGCCGCTTCCAGTTCCGTCTTGGGAATCTTGAAGATGGGCGCGCTCGCCGATCGCTTCGTCGCGCCATTTTGCCTAACCGCCCCATTAGCCAGAAATTTCCGGGGGCCATGGGAGGTTGCCTTCATGTTTTTCCTGTCTCTAAGGGTTGATTCGTGCATGGCTGCTCGAGCCGATGCCGTTATTTTACGGTAATCCACCAGTCCTTGCCTTTTACCTGCGCGAGAAGATTTGTTTTGCGTGGTTTGGCGTTTTACCGGCATCGCTCTCCTTCCTTCCCTAAAGATCAACCAACGTAAGCACAGCGCCATCGATTTTGTTATCGGTGGTGCGATAGGGGCGCACGCGCAGCGAGTACTCGCGGCCTTCCAGGTCCACTCACTTTCCGTTCGCGTCTCGCAGAATATTTTCCAAATCGGGGATGTCGATGTTGGGTGTGAGCTCCGTGATGCGCCGGCCCATATCCGAGGGCAGGATGTTGAAAGCGTTGCGCGCCGCCGGCCTCGGCCGCCGCACCACCAGTGTACGATCCACCATCACGATCGGGATTTGGACGCTGGTCAATAGATTGTCCAGATCGCTGGAGAGCTGCATCATCTCCACTACCACAGTCGCCTGTGCCGGTTGAGCTCTTTCCATGCTATTTCTGCGGACTTTATTTGAATAGATTGAGAACTCGGATCTGATTTTCGCTGCAGGTCACTGACGCGAATGTGTTGAGCGCGCGCTGTATTGATAACGTCCCAATATTGTGAGCCGAACGCTCTTGCAAAGATCAGTGGTTCACGCCAGCCGATCTCGTCTATGATGAGACCGCCATCTTCATTCGGTATGGTTAGAGCAAATTCGTTGGGGTTGCTGGCCCGTTTCAAGCGGTAGCCGCCAGCAATCTCCCTTGACTCCGGACCGAAGAGATTGGCGTCGCATGAACAAAGCCAAACAACGACTGCGAGGAATGCGATAGGACCGAGATCTTGAATCTTCCTGCTCCAAATCGCGCGCAATGAAAATCTGCAGTTGATCTGGTTAGATTTCATCCGTAGATCCGTTGCACCATGGTCAGTCGTGAACTCAATAATTTTAGAATTGCGAGCGAAACGGGATCGTAAGCCATGGTTGCGATTGTTCAGCCAACGTGAAGAGAGCCCGCGTATTGCCATACCGTATCTTCGCCCTTCGAGAGCTGCGCAGTCTTGACGATTTTCGGACATCCACTTCAAAGTCCGCTGCCTCGAGAATCAGAGGTCGGAAGCGTCCCTTGCGACGGCCGAAAATGATCTCAAGCTCCTGCGCGAAATTCTGGAGCGGATTTAGCGGACGACGCAGAAGTAAAGTGGCTGACCACCTCCGCAACCCAAAACTAGTGGCGGTGTTAATTCTTACGAAACCGCCGTGACAGATCTCATGGTGGCCAAACGTTCTTCGATCAGATCGCGCTCAACCTCCCAGTATTTGAGCGCTGAAAGCAGCAGCCTGTCCGGTGGGTCACAACCGACAGATTCATTGGCCATCGTCTTACGTCCCTGATTTTTCGCGACTCTTTCCAGTTTGCGTCTGGATTTTGCCCTTCGCCGTCGTGCTGCTCCCCTCATCATTGTTATGTCCCTTTGTTCTCTCTGCCCTTAATTCGCATCACAATTCAGGAGCGGCCGTGGTAAAAATCTTTCCGCCCCCAATGTTTCAACAGCGGTGGGGCTCCGAAGTTTCGCGCCCTGAAAACGCTGCGGGCAACCCTGTGCGGGCCGCGGTTTTAGCACTCGGGCAGCCGGCGCAGTTGCACCGTATAAGATTGCCGAGTCTTGATCGAAGAACTGATCTTCTCGTTAGGCGGACGCTGGCCAGCGAGATATTGCGCGTCAAACGCCCGGAGAGCGGCCCAGACCGTCGAGCCGATCCCCACGATGCCTTCTGCCACGTTTGGCCCAAGAAGGGCAATCCAAAGATCACCCCGGAAAAACAGTTGTGGCCGGCGCAGCGAAGATGGGCTTCCGGGATGCTCCACGCAACAGTGCTCCATCTGTTCCACTGCTGCTGCTGCATAATCCACCACGCCACGTCGGCGCGGGGTGCGACCGCTTTCATTCATCGGCCTCTACAAACGCGTGAGTTCGTGAGGCTGGATGTGAATTTCTTAGCGGTCGTTCCTCTCGCGAGATCGGATTTTCACCGATACGAGAATCCACCGTGCGCCCGATTGCGCGCATCATTTACGGGAACGTAGTATCTCAAAGCGTGACATTATCTACAGCAACTAGATTTCCGGATGACGAAAAATTGGAGGTACTGCGCCGACTCGATCAATTTCGGCAGTGGCATTCACTCGACGAAAAACGTTACTGTCTGGTATGCGGTAATCTCATCTCGGGACGGCGAATCGAGGTCGCTGACGGAACCCGCGGCAACGGATCGCTGCAACTCAGTTGTCCAACGAAAGGGTGCAACGCCATTCCAATGGACTGGGTGCTGCCCACGAGTGAGATCCTCGCCAAAGTGGAAAAACTGGCAGAGGAAGAGCGCAAAGCGCGTGAGCTGTCACCGGCCGCCGTGACTGCTGACAGCAAAACAGTGCCATCCCATAGACTGCGCGAAGACTTCATGTCGCGGCTGTTCAAGTTTGCTTTGCCTTTCAAGCGAAACGCTGGATTGCGTCACATCGTTCGGGCTGCGGGACCTAGGACATAAATTGTCCACGCGGCTATTTTTGTTTCACTGATCCATCGTGTCGCTTCCTTGCCAGTGGCAAGCGGCCTCTGGACATCAAGCAGTCTCAACCCTGTACTTTCGAATAAGCGCTGGTAAAGAGCATCAGTGCAAAAAACATCTTCGACGGGACGATGGTCAGGTACGTCCAGCATGATTATGCGAACCCGATCACCGTCGCATGCCTGGCGATTCTCTGGAAAGTCACACGTGCTGAAGGATGCCCACTCATTGACGTAGATCGCCGGTGCAGAGACAACTAAAAGTAAACATCCAGATGAAGCCAGGAGAGTGCGCAGCGCACTCAATGCGTCCGCCTTCGCTTCGGTTGGCATGTTGTCAAACGTGAAGGCAGCCAAAATGGTATCAAAACTGCCCGGCGCGAATTCGTCGGCAATATTGTCACGAATAAGGTGGTACTCGCCGGAAGGGTCGAGCGCGCGTGCTTGCTCCAACATTGGTTGCGAGATGTCCGCGCCAGCGACACTCAGCCCGAGATTTCTAAGAAATCGAGTCGATCGACCGGTTCCGCAGCCGAAGTCGAGCGCGGGAGAGCCGTGGTTATAGCGGCGAATCAACGCGGGCAAATCGCGAAACGCGAGATAGTACGTTCCAGGAAACTGAAGCGTCGCATACGCGCGGGCTCGCTCCTCGTCTTCATACACGTTTCCGAACGTGCGATTCACAGGATCTCTTTTGGATAGCGCGCGGAAGCGGAGGCTGATTCTAGAGCGGTGTAGGCCCTAATGAAACGCCAGGGCAAAAACAGCGGCGCGACAATTCGTGGAACGTAATCCGAAAATCGGATCTAACGGCGGTCGGTCATGGCCTGGAACTGCCCGCCTTTTTCCCATGGTTCCTGCTTGTTCCACGGGATGGCGGATCCGCCATGATCGTCAGGATCGCTGACCAGTGCTGTTTGCTTCTGTGTTGCGCATGAAGTAAGCGCGACCACGAATGCGCAGAGCAAAACGGGAACGACGATTGTTCGGAGCTTAAGGACTTGTGCCAGCATAGATTACACTGTCTCCAGGTTGGACTTGGACGCCGCGCGCCAAGCTGTTGCTCATGATATCGCCGATAGCAGTGGCTGGTTCAACTGAAGAAATGCGAATTTTTCCAATTAACGTCCCGTCTCGCAAAACGAGCATTTCGGAGTTCGGTTCCACGCCATTGCGGGCGCCGAGATTTAGCACCACGAAATTATAAGCCTGATTGTACGCAAGAACGGTCCCGTGCACCCCCGCACGATGACTGCTACTGCTTTGCCGTTGGACGCTCGCAGTCTCACGTCTTTTCCTTGTTTCTGCTTTGGAAGTTTCTTTGACCTGCGCCGGACGCTGTTGTGTGTCCTGAAGTTTTTCAGCTAACAAGGCTTTTTCCTTCTCGGCGCCATCTAGCTGACGCCGAAGGTCGTCGACTTGCGATTGCAGATCGGCGCTTTGCGCACTCTCGGTCGGCGCTGTGTTGCCGGGCGCGGACGGGTTCGAGTTCGTTTGCACTCCCGCCGCGCGTTGGCGTAACTCTGCAATTTCCTGCTGGCTCGCGTCTAGTTTGCCTGTGAGATCTGCTTTTTCTTTCTCCGCTTGGGCGAGCGCGGCTTCGGCTTTTCCGGCTCGATCTGCCGTGTCGGCGGTTTTATCCTTTTGTTGAGCTCCAGTGGATCCTTCCGTTACTTTCGCAGGCATTGGCGCGCGCGGCATCACAGCCTCCGCGCGAAGAGCTTTCACTTTGTGGCCGTTTAGCAGAGCAAAAAACGACGCGAGCAATAGAAAAATCACGGCCAATCCGCTCAAGCTTCCGGGGGTGACCGTAACGAACGCCGATTCCCTTTGAGCCATAAACGTGCCCTTTAACAACGAATTTCGTGAAAAAGCAATCACGATTTCGACAGCCGCACCAGACCCGTGCGGCTTAATTGTCAATTCTGCTGTCCCGGCAGCGACTGCGAATACTCCCAGGAGTCGTCTCTTTTTCGCAAAGAGAGGGGGCGGCGAGGATTTTTAAATCCTGTCCACCTTTCCCGAGAGAGCCTAGCCAAGACCACAAGGCTTCGTTGAAAAAGCGGGATCGGTTTTCAATGCTGATTGCGTTTCTGCGATTTTCAATCCATAGAGATTCCATGGGACAGCAGCATCGGGTACAAATTAAGCGCAAGCGACGCCGAGCTTATTTGCAACGCAAAAAAGCATCGCAGCGAGTTGCCACAACGCGGCCGATACCGGCCAAGCAACAAGCACAGAAAGAATCCGTAGCGGCAGAGTGAGGTATTCCCATTAGCACCTCGCTTCAGCGAAGTGGTCGAAGGCCTTGGCTGTCTACCGCTTCAGCGGTTGCCCCGCGCGCTAAGGGAAGCCACTAAAGCGGTTCGTGCAGTAAGGTGCATGTGCCACCTCGCTGAAGCGAGGTATCCATGGGGGAGGTTATGGGATCGAACGACCGGCTATTCATACAACGCGAAACGCGCATACATTGTTCCGATGCAATCGCGCGCGCGTTATCTAATCGTCGATGGACACAGCATTCTTTTTGCGTGGCCGGAGTTGCGGAAACTTCACGCGCGCCGGTCGTCGCTGGCGCGCGAAGCGTTGCTCAAGCAATTGCGTGACTATCAGGATTGGACCGGTGTGCATGTCGTCGTCGTTTTCGATGGCAAAGGCAAAAAGGTCGACGCGGCTTCTGAGCCCGCCGAGGTGCAGGTTTTTTACTCGCGCAGTGGGCAATCAGCCGATGCCATCATTGAGCGGTTAGCCAGCAAGTACGCCAAACGCTTTGAGCTTATGGTTGCTACCGCGGATTTGATGGAAGCCGAAACCGTGCAGGCGTGCGGCGCGGAATGGATTTCGCCCGATGGGTTGCATGGACTTCTTATCAGTGCCGGCCGAGGATCGAGCGGAATGCGGTCATTCCGAGCGAAGTCGAGGAATTTCGCGGGTTAACCGGAGCAGTTCCACGAGATCCTTCGACTCTGCTTCGCTTCGCTCAGGACGACGGACTTGGGGCAGCGAGAGCGGCAACGGTTTTTGTAAGGCGCGCTACAATCCGAGCTTCTTCTCAATCTCTTTTACTCGCGCGACGAGTTTCTCCAGCCGGCGAACCGACGCAATCTGTTGCTTTGCTTCTGCGAGCGGCACGGCAGGCGACGCCCACCATGCCCCGCCGCTAATATTCTTGGAGATACCGCTTTGTGCACCAATAGCGGTGTTATCACCAATTTCGATATGCCCAATGACACCAACTTGACCGCCAATTAGGACACGCTGACCGATCTGGACGCTGCCGGCAATTCCGGTCTGCGCTGCGATGACGGTATTCCTGCCGATCACTACGTTATGCGCGATCTGCACCAGATTATCAATCTTCACGCCTTGCTGGATCCAAGTCCGCCCAAACCGCGCGCGATCAACAGTTGTGTTCGCGCCGATCTCAACATCGTCGTCGATTTGAACAATACCGAGTTGCTGAATTTTTTGGTGGCGGCCATCGACCATTTCGAAACCAAAGCCGTCAGCTCCGATCACAGCGCCGCTGTGAATGATTACGCGCGAGCCAATCCGGCTTCGCTCGCGAATTGTCACATGCGGATAAATGTGGCACGCGGACCCGATCACCGTCTCGTGTCCGACATAGCTGCCCGCCCCTATGATCGTGTCGTCGCCGATTTTTGCTCCGGCTTCGATTACTGCCAGGGGTTGGATCGAAACACGCTCGCCCAGCTGAACACTTGGATCGACGATCGCGCTGGGATGAGTCCCGGGCGCGAAGGTGATTGGCTTCGGTGCGAATTTGAGCACGACCTGCTCGAATGCCTGGGTCGGATTGGAAACGCGAATCTGCGCTGCGCTAATGGGTTCAGAGAAATCAGGAGGAACAAAAATTGCCGATGCGCGGGTTTTGCGCAGCAGGCCGATGTATTTTCGATTTGTGAAGAAGCTGATTTCTCCCTGTGTCGCTTCGCCGAGCGATGCTGCGCCTGTGATGTTCAGCGTCGGGTCACCCACTAACTCGCCGCCGGATAGCGCTGTCAGTTCTTGGAGAGTGAACGTCATCGAAGCGCTGAAGCGTCAGCCTCTGGGGAGCGCACGCGTCCCGCGTGCTGGTTTCGGCATTCTGCCGAAACGAACTTTCGGTGAAAGCAGATCCACAAGACAGATTGAGTCCAAGAAAAGTTCGCGAATGCAGAATGCATTCGCCAGCACGCTACAAGCGTGCGCTCCCCAGAGTGGATGTCTCGCGCTCATTTGCAGCGAGGCGGGCGTTTTTCGATGAAGGCTTGCACGCCTTCAAGCGCTGCTTCGTCCATCATGTTGCACGCCATGATTTGACTCGCCGCGTCGTACGCAGCTGCGATACCCAGCTCGGCTTGGCGGTAGAAAAATTCTTTTCCCATTGCCACTGCGACGCGTGGTTTGCTGATGATCGCCGCGACGAGCCTCTCGAGTTCGGCGTCGAGTTGTTCCGGTTCTGCGACACGGTTGATCAAACCCCGCGCCTTTGCCTCCTGTGCGCTGATGAATTCTCCGGTGACGAGCATTTCGAACGCAGGCTTGCGCAAAACATTTCGTGAAAGTGCTACACCGGGTGTGGAACAAAAAAGGCCGACGTTTACCCCGCTCACCGCGAACCGGGCAGCGCTCGACGCGACTGCGAGATCGCACATCGCGACCAACTGACAACCTGCGGCCGTCGCGATTCCCTGCACGCGCGCGATCACAGGCACCCGCGATCGCTGGATCGCGAGCATCATCTCGGAGCATCGAGCGAAAAGCCGCTCGTAATACTCCAGCGATGGATCGGCACGCATTTCTTTGAGGTCGTGACCCGCGCAAAAAGCTTTGCCCTCGGCTGCAATGACAATTGCACGCACGGACTCGTCGGACGCGATCGCGTCGAGCTCGTGCTGCAGCTGGGCCAGCATTGCTTCGGATAAAGCGTTGAAAGCCTGCGGGCGGTTCAGCTTCAACGTGACCACGCCTCGGGCGTCCTGAGTTCGCAAGATGAGGGACTCTTCCTCCTGGGACATTTTCGGACGCGATGCCGATTCAATTGTTGCTGGAGAAGCTTTCACAGCTCTGTGACCGTTAAACCGCTACTGCTGAAACTCCAAACCTGAAATTCGAAAAATTTAGTTTCCGTTTAGCACGGTCGGCAACATCATCATTCGAAAGATTGCGTCATGATAAACCACGAAGCATTAGCTCATTTTGGGGAGCGCACGCGGCTTGCGTGCTGGCGAGGGCGTCCTCGCCATCGCGAACTTTTTGTTCTGAGTGGATGTAATGTGGCACCAAGATTTCGGCGAGGCCGCCGAAACCAGCACGCGAGCCGCGTGCCCTCCCCAGAATGAAAATCGTCGCTATTGCTAATCAAAAAGGCGGGGTTGGCAAAACGACCACGGCCGTGAATCTCGGCGCTGCATTGGCGGAGTCGGGCAAGCGGATTTTAATTGTCGATCTCGATCCACAAGCAAACGCCACCAGCTCGTTTGGTTTGCAGGAAGTGGAGGACGTTAGCCTTTATGAGCCGCTGCTTGGTGAGGCTTCAATTACTGAAAAGATTTTGCCAACCCGACGCGAAGGCCTGTTTATTGTACCCGCAGATCTCGATATGGCCGGCGCGGAGGTGGAGATCGCGCGGATGCCAAATCATCTCACGCGCCTTGCGGAAACGTTGAAACCGCTGCACACGGATCAGACATTCGATTTCGTTTTCCTGGATTGTCCTCCGTCGCTTGGAATTTTGATGAGTAACGCGCTGGCCGCTGCGGACGAGCTGCTGACTCCAATCCAATGCGAATATTTCGCGCTTGAAGGTTTGGTTAAGATTGTGCGTCTCATCGAGCAAGTACTGGATTCAGGTGCGAACGAGCGTCTAGAGCTGGGCGGGATCGTTATGACAATGTTCGATGCGCGGACCAAGCTGAGCCAACAGGTAGTTGCCGACGTGCGAAAACATTTCGGTGACCGGGTTTATGAGACTGTGATCCCGAGGAGCGTTCGGTTGAGTGAGGCACCGAGCTTTGGGAAATCGATTCTCGAATACGCTTCGAGTGGACCTGCTGCACAGGCGTATCGGGCGCTGGCGAAGGAATTTCTCAAACGTCACAGTTCGCTAGCCACTCCTCGCGAGTTATCGCATACACCAGCGTCGGAAAACCGCGAAACATAATTTCCTTTTCGACCTTCATTCTATTTTTCTCCGCCACGCGACGTGACGGCATGTTTTCCGGATGAACAAGCGAAATCACACGTGCCAGTTTCAAATCCGCGAAGGCGTGATCGCGCACAGCACGCGCTGCTTCGGTGATGAAGCCGCGATTCCAGTAATCGGGATTTAGTCGGTACCCGATCTCGACCTCTCCCGGTACTTCAGGATGATGGTGAAAACTGCAGTAACCAATAACAGCGTGTTCGCGACGCGGGACCCCGGCAAATTGCGACGGGCATTCCCGCGCGATCCCAACCCATAACTTTCTCTATGAAGCGACAGTCTGTTTGCGTTCGCTGAACACGCCTAACGAGAAGCGCATGAAATCCGGATTGGCGAATAATTGTGCCATTACATCGACATCTTCTTCGCAGAAGCAGCGCAGAATGAGTCGTTTCGTTTCAAGCTGAATATGTTGCATATGTCCTTGGTCTCTCGTGCGGCGGCTGCAACGTAGATGATTTTCGATTCTTTAGTTGAAGATGCGAACGGATGAAGAGGAATACGCGCGACCAGCGCAGCCGCCGGATACATCAAGTCTGGCCGCGGTGCGCGAGGCAGCGACTCATTGCACTGCATGCCATTTGTACAAACGAGCGACCCAAACCGTCTTTGGCGAAGGTCCGAAGCGCGCAGCGATGATGCTGGTTGGCGAACAGCCGGGCGATTACGAAGATGTCGCGGGCAAGCCATTCGTAGGTCCAGCTGGGAAAATTATGGATCGCGCGCTCGCGGACGCTGGAATCGATCGGTCGCAGGTTTACGTCACGAACGCTGTGAAACACTTCAAATGGGAGCCGCGCGGGAAACGCCGGATTCATCAGAAGCCTAACTCACGCGAAATCGCCGCGTGCCGTCCGTGGTTGGAAGCGGAATTGCGGATCGTTAAGCCCAATCTCGTCGTGGCAATGGGTGCGACTGCGGCACAAGCCATTTTTGGCCCAGGATTCCGAGTCACCCGGCAGCGGGGGAAGGTGTTGTCCTCGAAGTTCGCACCAAGGGTGCTCGCGACTGTTCATCCATCATCGCTTCTGCGCCAACCCGATGAAGAATCGCGCGAACGCGAATACAAGCATTTTGTGCTCGATCTTCGTGCCGCAGTACGCGCCGCCGGTGAAGAATAACGGCTCTGTCATGTCGAGCGAAGTCGAGACATCCCGCGACGTTACTTGACGGCTTTGCCACGGGATTCCTCGACTCCGCTCGGAATGACGATTTATGAGACGCTTTAAATCAGGCGATCCCCGCTGTATCTCGCGTCTTGTATTCTGCTACGAACGTCTTACGAAATTGATCGAATGTCCCGCGCTCAATTTCTGTGCGCGCCCGGCTCATCAGGTTCAGATAAAAATGCAGATTGTGCAGCGTGACCAGACGAAGCCCGAGAATTTCTTCCGCCTTGATGAGATGGCGAATGTAGCCGCGCGTGAATTCTCGGCAGGCGGGACACGCGCAGTTCTCTTCGATGGGGCTTTTGTCCCGCGCGAATTCCGCGTTCTTTAAATTGAGCGTACCTGCGGCTGTGAACGCCGTGCCATTTCGGGCCAGGCGCGTTGGCAACACGCAATCGAACATGTCCATCCCGCGCGCGACCATTTCCAGCAGTTGCGGCGGCGTGCCGAGTCCCATTGCGTAACGCGGTCTGTCCGCAGGCAAAAATGGTTCCACCGATTCAACCGCTCGCATCATTTCCTCTTGTGGCTCGCCGACGCTAACGCCGCCAACCGCGTAGCCGTCGAAATTAAGCTCCACAATGGCCTGCGCCGATGCGCGCCGCAGATTCTCGAACGTTCCGCCTTGGATTATTCCGAAGAGATATTGCTTTTTAGCCGCCGCGCTGTGCGCGGCGTGCGCGTCGCGCATAGACGCGGCTACAGCTTTGCATCTCTTTGCCCAGCGCGTTGTCAGCTCAGCGCTCTTGGCCGCGTAGTCGTACTCGCACGGATACGGAACGCATTCGTCGAGTACCATCGCGATGTCGCTGCCGAGCACCGCTTGAATTTCCATTGCGATCTCCGGCGAAATGAACGCTCGCGCGCCATCGATGTGATTTTGGAATTCCACGCCGTCCTCCGTGATTTTACGCAACTTCACGAGCGAGAAAATTTGATACCCGCCGCTGTCTGTGAGAATCGGCCCATCCCAACTCATGAAATTGTGCAGGCCGCCAAAATGCTTGATGACGTCGAGTCCAGGCCTAACGAACAAGTGGTAGGTGTTTCCCAGAATAATCTGCGCATTCAGCTCGCGGAGTTCGCGCGGACTGACGCCCTTCACGCTGCCTTGTGTTCCCACCGGCATAAACGCGGGCGTATCGATCATGCCATGCGCAGTTTTTAATCGTCCGCGTCGGGCTTTTGAATGTTGATCGCTCGCGAGGAGTTCAAAGTTATTCTGCATGTGAATTAGAGGTTCCTCGACTTCGCTCGGAATGACAATTGAACGGCAAAATATTTTTTGCAGATCGTAATCTTGCCTCTATATTCGGCGCTTACCGCATCAGGAGCGTGAGAGTTTGTTGCGCGGCCTGAAGCGGGTTTTTTTGTCGCCCAGTGTAACGACCCTTTGGCGGCGCTTTACGTTTAGGATTTGGAAAATGCCCACGATTAATCAGCTGATTCGCAAAGGACGCCAGAAGGTGTCGGTGAAATCGAAGTCACCGGCGCTGGCGGGTTGTCCGCAGCGGCGCGGCGTGTGTGTGCAGGTGATGACGCGCACGCCGAAGAAGCCGAACTCTGCGCTGCGCAAAGTGGCGAAAGTACGGTTGACGAATGGCCAGGAAGTGATTGCCTACATTCCGGGCGAGGGGCACAATTTACAGGAGCACTCGATCGTGCTCGTGCGCGGCGGACGAGTGAAGGATTTGCCTGGCGTGCGTTATCACATTGTTCGCGGGACCCTTGACGCGCTGGGTGTGGATGGTCGGCGACGCAGTCGCTCCAAATACGGAGCGAAGCGGCCGAAGGGCGGGGCGGCCGGTGGAGGCGGCGCGGCGAAAGCAGCGCCGGCAGCGGCCAAATAAAACAATTAAATTTGAAACAGACGATCGACAATGTCGCGGCGGAGGAGAGTTCACAAAAAAGAAGAGCACGTCGATTCCCGATACGGGAGTCAGGCGGTACACCGTCTCATCACAACAGTAATGGAGCGAGGGAAGAAATCGCTCGCCGAACGTGTTGTGTACACTGCGATCGATAAATCGCGCGAAGGCTCTGATTCAGTCGACCCGCTGGAGATTGTAAACAAAGCAATCGAAAACGTTCGTCCGCGGCTGGAGGTGCGTTCCCGCCGGGTTGGCGGCGCGACGTATCAGGTGCCGATTGAAGTGACGCCTGCGCGGCAAATCTCACTAGCCACGCGCTGGATCGTGAAATTTGCCGACGGCCGCAAGGGGATGCGACTGGCTGACGCGCTGGCGCAAGAACTCAAAGACGCCGCTGCGGGCCAGGGGAACGCGATCAAAAAACGCGACGACACACATAAAATGGCGCAGGCGAACCGCGCATTCGCGCATTTCAGGTGGTGACAATTATGGCGACGGCGACAATGGAACAGAAAAAGGCCACGGCGAAAAATCCAAACTCGCCGGATCGCAAGTTTCCGCTAGAACGAACGCGGAACATCGGGATCGCGGCGCATATCGACGCCGGTAAAACAACCATTACCGAGCGCGTTCTCTTTTACACCGGCATGATCCACAAGATGGGGGAAGTGCACGAGGGCACAACCGTCACCGATTGGATGGAGCAGGAACGGGAACGCGGGATCACGATCACGTCAGCCGCGACAACCTGCACTTGGTCACAGCGCAAGGAAGAAGGCGTTTACAAGATGTTCGAAGGGGTCAAGGAGCGCATCAACATCATCGACACGCCGGGTCACGTCGATTTTACCGCCGAGGTGGAGCGTTCACTTCGCGTGCTCGATGGCGCGATCGCAGTTTTCGACGGTGTGGCAGGCGTGCAGCCGCAATCCGAAACGGTCTGGCGTCAGGCCACCAAGTACAACGTGCCGCGCCTGGCATTCATCAATAAAATGGATCGCGTCGGCGCAGATTTCGAAATGTCGGTCGACAGCATCCATAAAAAACTCGGCGCAAACGCGTGGCCGGTTTTGCTGCCGCTGGGAAGGGAAGATCAGCTGCGCGGCCAACTCGACGTCATTAACAAAAAGGCGATAATTTATTCTGACAACGATCAGCTTGGGTCGACCTATGAAGTGACCGATGTGCCAAAGGAGTACGTGGACGCGGTTGAAAACGCACGTCACGAACTAATCCAACAGGTTTCCAACCTTGACGACGAAGTCGCCGAGGCAGTCCTTGAAGAGCGCGAAATCACGCCGGAGTTGTTGAAGGCGGGGATTCGCCGCCAGACGATCGCGAATAAATTCGTGCCGGTCATTGGCGGCTCAGCGCTCAAGAATATCGGTATTCAATATTTGGTCGACGCGGTTGTCGATTATCTGCCAAGCCCGCTGGACATTCCGCCGGCCAAAGGCCAAAACCCCGATACGGGCGAGCCAATGGAAGCGATGACCGATGACAATGGCACGTTCTGTTCGATCGCGTTCAAGCTGTGGAGTGACCCGTTTGTCGGGAAACTGGTGTTCTTCCGCGTTTATTCCGGCACCCTCAGCAAAGGCGACACTGTTTACAATCCGCGCACGAACAAACGTGAGCGGATTTCGCGTTTAATTCAGATCCAGGCGGACAAACGCGCAGACATTGAGACGTGTTACTCGGGCGATATTGCCGCGATTGTTGGAATCAAGAACATCACAACTGGCGACACGCTTTGTGATGAGGATCATCCGATCCTTCTCGAACCGCCGTCTTTCCCCGATCCAGTTATTTCAATGGCGATTGAGCCGAAGACGAAATTAGATCAGGAAAAAATGGCGACCGCGTTGCAACGCCTCGCCGAGGAAGACCCGACTTTCCGCGTCTACACGCACGAGGACACCGGCCAGACCATCATCGCCGGAATGGGCGAGTTGCACTTGGAAATCATTCGTGACCGGATGTTCCGCGAGTTCAAAGTGGACGCGAACGCCGGCAAACCGCAGATCGCGTACCGCGAAACCATCACCGCTGGCGCCCATGGCGTTGGCAAATTGATTAAGCAATCAGGCGGCCGCGGTCAATATGGGCACGTGGAAGTGGACGTGCGTCCTTCCGCGCGCGGCAACGGTCTCATAGTGGAGAACAAGATCGTGGGAGGCGTTATTCCGAGGGAATATATCCCTGCAGTGAAGAAGGGCATCGACGAAGCTGTGCTCAACGGTGTGCTGGGTGGCTATCCGGTTGTCGATGTGGAAGTGGACATCGTTTACGGCTCGTTCCACGAAGTCGATTCCAATGAGCTCGCATTCAAGATGGCGTCGATTTTTGCGATGAAAGACGGCTTCAGGCAGGGCAAACCGATCCTATTGGAGCCGATCATGAAGGTCGAGAACATCACGCCGGAGGAATATCAGGGTGATATTTGCGGCGACTTGAGCCGGCGGCGAGGCGCGATCAACAGCATCGAGACGCGCGGCAACATGGTGATCATTCACGCGTTGGTGCCGCTGGCGGAATTGTTCGGATATGCAACGGCGATCCGGTCGTTGTCGAAAGGCCGCTCGAGTTATTCGATGGAGCCGTCATCCTTTGAGCCGGTCCCGGCGAATCTGGTCGCGGCGATTCTTGATCAAAAGGAGGCAAAATGAGCAATGGCCAGCGCATTCGCATTCGCCTGAAAGCGTTCGATCACCGCATGCTGGACCAATCCGCCATTGAGATTGTGGATACTGCCAAACGAACGGGCGCTCGCGTGGCTGGGCCGATTCCGCTGCCGACGTTAATCGAAAAGTTCACGGTGAATCGTTCCCCGCACGTCGACAAAAAATCGATGGAACAATTTGAAATTCGCACTCATAAGCGGCTGCTGGACATCATCGAGCCAACCGCGAAGACAGTGGACGAATTGAAGAAACTGAATCTGCCTGCGGGCGTTGATATTACTATTAAAATTTAAGCGGAGGCGCTTCTGAAACATTTGCGATTGCATGGTCATGAGCATCGGACTTCTAGGACAAAAAATTGGTATGACCAACGTTTACGACGAGAAGGGCCGACTGTGTCCGGTGACTGTGATCGCGGCCGGCGATAATATTTTGTTGCGCCGGTTGACCGAAGAGAATGAAGGTTATTCGGCGGTGCAAGTCGGGTTCGGGGCGCAAAAGGAATCGCGTGTCAGCAAACCGTTGCTCGGTGAATTCAAGAAGGCCGGAGTCGAGCCGCAGCGATTCGTGCGGGAATTTCGCCTGCGAAACGATCTTGCTGAAGGCGACGTCAACTTGAGCGTTACGCAATTTCAGCCGGGCGACTTCGTCGATGTGATTGGCCGCTCGAAAGGCAAAGGTTTTCAGGGCGTGATGAAGAAGCACAACTTCCACGGGCAAGGCGCCGCGCACGGTTCGAAGACGCACCGGCGCATCGGTGCGGTTGGCAATCGTTCTACGCCGGGACGCATTTGGAAGAACCAGGGAATGCCCGGTCACATGGGTGATCGGCGCGTAACGGTGCAAAATCTACAGGTCATGCAGGTGCGCGAAGCGGAAAAGATTATTTTGATAAGCGGTGCTGTGCCGGGAGCGAACGGCAGTTATGTGATCGTGCGACCGGCCATAAAACATCCCGAACACTTACTGGCCTTACATGCTGAGCACCGAAAGCATGAGGAAGAGGAGAAGGCGAAGAAGCCAAAAACCTTACGTGAGATGGCCCAGAAGAAATGAGCGCGAAAGTTTTAAGTAAGGCCGCAGCGAAAGAAGCAAAGATCGACCTGATCGAGGATGGTCGCGGCACGCAGGCTATGCACGATGCGGTAGTGGCGATGCGAGCGGCGCGGCGTTCTGGTTCCGCCAACACGAAGAGCAAGGCCGAAGTAGATTTGTCAGGGGCAAAGCCATGGCGGCAAAAAGGGACCGGTCGCGCCCGAGCCGGTTACAAGTCATCGCCGATTTGGCGAGGTGGCGGCGTCGTTTTTGGCCCGAAGCCGCGCGATTATTCGAAGAAAGTTGGAAAGTCCGTTCGTCGACTCGCTTTTCGAAAAGCGCTGAGCGAACGCATCAACGCCGGGGATGTTTTGACCATCGACAATTTTGTGGTGTCGGAATTGAAGACGAAGGCGTTCGTCGATCTTCTCAAAAAACAGACTGATGCCAAGAAGGTGCTCATCGTTTCCGATTCGTTTGACGAGAAAACCTACAAATCGGCCCGCAACGTAAAGCCTGTGAGACTTTCCACTGCGGCGGATGTCAACACGGAGCAGTTGCTCGCGTTCCAGAAAATTCTCGTTACTCAAGAGGCCTTGGAAAAACTGGCGGAAAGAACGCGATGAACGAGCACGATATTATTAAGACTGCGTCGCTGACTGAGAAGTCAACGCTGATGAGCGAGAAGCAGAACAAGTATGTCTTTCGCGTTAGCCCAAAGGCGAACAAGATTCAGATCAAGAACGCAATCGAACGGCTGTTTCAGAAAACAGTCGTGAATGTGAACACGTGTAATTACGCTGGCAAAGAGAAACGCTTGCGCGGGCCTCTTGGACGTCGCCCGCGGTGGAAGAAAGCGATAGTGACGTTAAAGGAGGGCGATAAGATCGAACTGGTCTGATCGCGAGGGTTATGGCACTCAAAGAATTTCGCCCACTAACGCCGACGCAGCGTTTCAAGTCGCTCCCTGCATTCGATGAAATTACGAAGTGGCGCCCTGAAAAGAGTCTTCTTCAGCCGAAGAAAAGGAGCGGCGGTCGCAACAACCGCGGTCGGCTGACATCGCGACATATCGGCGGCGGTCACAAGCACAAGTATCGCAAAGTCGATTTTAAACGGCGCAAGTACGGTGTCGCGGCGGAAGTGATAGGGATTGAGTACGACCCGAATCGCTCAGCGCGCATTGCTCTCATCAAATATGCCGACGGCGAACTAAGCTACATTCTCGCGCCGAGTGGACTTCAAGTCGGAGCGACTGTTAATGCCGGAAATGATGTCGCGCCTGATTTGGGGAATTCGCTGCCGCTCCGCGCAATTCCTTTAGGCACGAATGTTCACAACATTGAATTGACTCCGGGACGGGGCGGCCAGGTCGCGCGCAGCGCCGGGCAACAAGCTACGCTTACTGCTCTCGAAGCCGGTTATGCGCTGGTGAAAATGCCTTCGGGCGAAATTCGCCGGATTCACGAGACCTGCTTCGCGACCATTGGCCAGGTTGGCAATGTCGATCATATGAACGTTTCGAGCGGCAAAGCAGGACGTACTCGCTGGCGAGGCCGACGACCGCATGTGCGCGGTATGGTGATGAACCCCATCGATCACCCGATGGGTGGCGGCCAGGGAAAATCAAAAGGAGGCGGTGGTCGCCATCATCCGGTCAGTCCATGGGGACAGTTGGCGAAAGGCTTCAAGACGCGGGCGAAGCACAAACCGAGTGATCGATTCATTTTGGAAAGGAAACGAGCGAAGAAGAAGTCGTGACAGTAATCGACTTCTGACTTGAAATTTATGGCTAGATCGTTAAAGAAAGGACCCTTCGTCGAGTCGTATCTTCTTGAAAAGATCGACAAGATGAACGCGTCGGGCGTCAAGAAACCGATCAAGACCTGGTCGCGACGCTCGATGGTGACGCCGGACTTTGTCGGCCACACGTTTTTGGTACACAACGGGAAAATGTTTCATTCCGTTTTTGTCACCGAGAATATGGTTGGTCACAAGCTCGGCGAATTTTCGCCGACACGCATATTTAGGAAACACGGTTCGCATACGGCGAAGGTGACGAAATAATTGCAGATTGCAGATTGTAGATTGCAGATTGGGAGCGCGCGGCTACGTCGCGCGGTCGTGCAATTTGCAATTTTAAATTTGCAATTTGCAATTGGGTTTAGCGCGTACGCGCAGGGAAACAGTTCTTTGTCAGAATCCAAAAGTGAAACCGTAACGCGGCCTGCGACGGCAGAGCCTGCGCTAGCGGAAAATGAGGAATTGCGAAGGCAATTGTCCGTTGCCCAGGAGTCTGTGAAGGCATTGACGAGTAGCCTGGCTGAATCGAATTCGGAAGCGGAGGAACTACGCCGCAGGTATTCCGATCTGCAATTGCGAATGGAAGCGCTGGGCCTGGCATCGGCGAATAAGGACAGGACGAAACTAGAGCAGCGTTTGCTGGCGGCGGTGAGCGATCTTCAACTGGCGCAGAAAAAGCGCGACGAGTTTCGCGACCAAATGCTCCGGCTAAATGAAGCGATCTTGCGCTATGTTAAAACGTCGCAAGGCGACGATGCGCAGGCGCGGATGGATGTTGAAACGCAGTTGCGCAGCACGAACGAGTTGGTCACGAAGTCGACAAATCCGCCAGAAGCGCCCGAGCCGAGTTTGATGGACGGCAGCGTGATCAGCGTGAAGGAAGAGTGGTCGTTTATCGTCGGCAACCTTGGCGAAAAACAGGGAGTTAAGATCGGAATGCCAATGCGAGTGATGCGCGACGATCGAAAGATTGCGACGCTGCGGGTGGTCGATGTGCGGCAGAAAATCTGCGGCGCGGTGGTTCAGGAAATGGATTCGAAGAAGGAGAAAATTAAAGTGGGAGACCGCCTCCAGGTGGATGCGCAACCCGATGTGAGTTTGAGATAATGGAAGTTAGATCGACATACAAATATGCGCGGATTTCGCCCTTCAAAGTGCGCGAAGTCACGCGTGAGATCCAGGGTCTGCCTGTTTCGGCGGCGCTCGATTTGCTAGCGTTCACACCGAAAAAGGCGGCATTTTTGATCGGCAAAACGCTGAAGAGCGCAATCGCCAACGCGGAGAACAATTCGAACCTCAAACCTGACGGTTTGGTGGTGAAGGAAGCGACCGTCGGCGAAGGACCGACGTTGAAGCGTATCATGGCGCGTGCTCGTGGCAGCGCCAACCAGATTTTGAAGCGCACGAGTCACATTCGCATCGTGCTGTCGGACGAGATCGCTATCGAGACGCGGGAAACACGAAAAGCGAAGCGAAAAACGGAAAAGAGAGCGGCAAAGAAAGTCGTTACGGGCGAAGCGACCCAAGATGCGGCAATCGCGCCGGATGAGAAATCAGCGAAGCCGAAGCGGAACAAGAAGACGAAAAAACAATCATCGTAAATTTATGGGACAAAAAGTTAATCCAATTGGGTTCCGCCTAAACGTGAACCGTGACTGGCGGTCGCGCTGGTACGCTTCACCACAGGAATTCCCCAAGTTTTTGCACAATGACCTGAAGATTCGCGACTACGTGAAGAAGAAGCTGCAATTTGCGGCAGTCGCGAAAATTGTGATCGAGCGGGCGTGGAATTCCATTCGTGTAACCATTCACACTGCGCGTCCTGGAATTGTGATCGGACGCAAGGGCGCGGAAATCGAGAAGATGACGGAAGAAATTTCCAAGATGGCCGACGGCAAACAGGTGAAGATCGACATCCAGGAAATCAAGACACCGGAGATCGACGCGCAGCTGGTTGCCGAAAACGTCGCGCTGCAGATTGAACGCCGCATCGCTTATCGGCGCGCAATGAAGAAAGCCGTGCAAACAGCAATGGATTTTGGCGCGGAAGGGATCAAACTCCGTAGCTCCGGTCGACTGAACGGCGCTGAGATTTCGCGTTCGGAATGGTACCGCGAGGGAAAAATTCCACTGCACACGCTGCGCACGCCAATTGATTACGGTTTTGCTGAGGCCAACACGGTTTACGGCAAAATCGGAGTGAAATGCTGGATTTGTAGAAAAGAAGAACGGCCCGCCGAACCGCCCCCGGCTCCTGTCGCGCCGCCACCACCGCCACCCGAGCCCGCTGAAGTTTAGGAGGACTCTCTTATGCCATTGATGCCAAAACGTGTGAAGTATCGGAAAGCCCAGCGTGGGAGCCGAAAAGGGACTGCTTCGCGCAATCTTACGATCGATTTTGGCGAGTTTGGTTTGCAGACACTCGAGCGTGCGTGGATCACCAACACGCAACTGGAAGCCGCCCGTGTCGCGCTGACTCGCAACATGAAGCGCAAAGGAAAATTGTGGATCCGTTTTTTCCCAGATAGACCGGTCACTTCTCGCCCGCCGGAAACGCGCATGGGTAAGGGTAAAGGCCAGCCCGAGTCTTGGGTCGCTACCGTGCGACCCGGCAACATTTTGTTTGAGCTGGATGGCGTGCCGGAATCGGTTGCGCGTGAATCTCTGCGCCTCGCCGCCGACAAACTACCTGTGCGCACGAAGTTTTTAACACGCCACCACGTGAGAGCTGCCTAACAACCATGAAAATGAAAGAACTCAGCGAGCTGGCAATGGACGAGTTGCTGACCAAGCGACGCGACCTGCGTCAGGAAAGTCTGCATCTGCGTCTGCAACAGCAGAGCGGTCAGCTCGAGCAGCCAAGCAGACTTCGCTTTCTGCGGCGCGACCTCGCCAGAATTGAGACAGAGCTATCGCATCGCGGAAAAACAACTCACGGGAAATAAATCATGGCCGAGCAAGAATCTCCATCACCGACATCGACGCAGGCTGAGACGACTCGTGCCGCGCGCAAGACGCGCACAGGCGAGGTAGTTTCCAGCAGCATGAACAAGACGATCGTCGTGCGGACAGTCACGCGCGTGCCACACCCGAAGTTTGGTAAGATCGTCAAGCAGATGAAGAAATTTTATGCGCACGACGAACAGAACCAGGCGAAGCCCGGTGACACTGTTCGCATTATGGAAACGCGCCCAATGAGCAAACTGAAGCGGTGGCGACTCGTGGAAGTCGTTCAGAAGTAAATTCCAATGGTGCAACTTCGATCCAGACTGGATGTGGCCGACAACACCGGCGCTCGCATGGCGACGATGATCGGTGTAATTGGCAAACAAACGCGCTACGCCGGCATCGGCGATGTGATCACTGCCAATGTGAAGGAAGCCAGCGCGAACGGGACCGTTAAGAAGGGCGAAGTGGTCCGCGCAGTCCTGGTTCGGACGAAGCAGCCGATCCGGCGTGAGGACGGTTCGCTACTGCGCTTTGATAACAATGCCATTGTAATTATCGATAAGGATTTGAACCCCCGCGGCACACGTATTTTCGGGCCGGTCGCGCGCGAACTGCGTGAGCGCAACTTTATGAAAATTGTGTCGCTCGCGCCGGAAGTTTTATGAACCGCGTCAAGCATCACGTTAAAAAAGGCGACCAGGTCGAGGTGATTTCCGGGAACTTCCGTGGTTCTTCCGGACGGGTTCTCGCAGTATTTGCAGGTAAGCAGCGCGTGCTGGTCGAAGGCGTTCGCATTATCAAAAAGCATTTGCGAAAATCGCAGGATAATCCGACCGGGAAGATCGCCGAACGCGAGGGCCCGATTCACATTTCCAACGTGCGATTGCTAGAGCGGGAGAAACCGGCGAAGGGTGGGAAATCAAAAAGAGAAACAAAAGATGGCCATCCCGAGCGTAGCGAGGGAGCCCGCAAGTAACCCTACACCTTAATCGTGAGATTCTTTACTTCGCTCAGAATGACAGATTGATCGTATGGAAAACGAATTTCGTCGTCACTATAAAGAGCACGTCATGCCGGCGTTACAGAAACGCCACGGCTACAAAAACGCTCATCAGATCCCAAAGGTCGAGAAGGTCGTGATTAACACCTCGGTCGGCTCACAGTCCGACGTTAAGCAAGCGCTGGAAGAAGCCAAAGCGGAGCTTGCGTTGATTACGGGACAGCGGCCTTTGGAGACGCTGGCGAAGAAAAGCATTTCCAATTTCAAATTGCGCAAAGATCAGGCGATTGGAGCGAAGGTCACGTTGCGTGGCGAGCGCATGTACGAATTTCTTGAGCGCTTTATAAAGGCTGCCCTGCCGCGCATTCGCGATTTCCGCGGCGTGTCACCGCGGTGTTTCGACAAGAACGGCAATTACACGATCGGCGTTTCGGACCAGTCGATTTTCCCCGAAGTCGAACTCGACAAAATCAAGCGCAACATCGGATTTGATGTTACAATTGTCACCACGGCGCGAACGGACGAGGAAGCTAAATCGCTGTTGAGCGAAATGGGCATACCGTTCAGCGACCGGGCAAAGACGCCCGCCGCGCAAGCCGCCTGATTTTTTTATGAGCACTGTTACAGACCCTATTGCTGATTTTCTGGCACGCGTCCGCAATGGCGCGCGTGCGCAAAAGCCGGAGGTGCTTATTCCGTACTCGAAGATCAAAGCCGAAATAGCACGGATCTTTAAAGAGGAAGGTTACATCTCGGATTATTCCGTCGATACGAGCGGTGCGCATCCGCGAATCAAACTCGTCAATAAGCTTGTGGATCGATCGAGCGCGATTGCGGGACTGCGCCGCATCAGTCGCCCAGGGTTGCGCCGTTATGTTGGCGCGGATGAAATCCCGCGGGTTCTTGGTGGAATGGGTCTGGCGATCCTTTCCACTTCGCGAGGCATTTTATCGGGACGCGAAGCAAGAAAGCAAAAGGTCGGCGGCGAACTGCTGGCCTACGTCTGGTGACGATTTAGTTGTAACGATTCATCGAATCAAATCACAAGCTCATGTCACGAATCGGAAAAAAAGCGGTCGAGATTCCCGATAAGGTCACGGTGAACGTCGGCGACGGCGGACAGGTGTCGGTAGAAGGGCCAAAGGGAAAATTGCAGTGGACGCTTCCTCGCGAAATCAGCGCCAGCGTGCAAAACAACTGTGTATCGGTAGTGCGGGAAACGGAAACGCGTAGCGCAAAAGCGTTGCACGGACTTTCGCGTAGTCTTGTCTACAACATGGTTCAGGGAGTCAGCGAAGGGTTCACGAAGCAACTGGAAATCGAAGGCGTCGGTTTTAGAGCGGCCGTCCAGGGATCGAATCTCAACTTGAGCCTCGGCTTCTCGCATCCGCTTGCATTTCCGATCCCGAAAGACATCAAGATCACCGTGGCTGATAACACCAAGATCACCATCCAGGGCGTCGATAAAAAATTAGTGGGCCAAGTTGCAGCTGATATCCGAGGTTTTTATCCGCCAGAACCTTACAAGGGCAAAGGTGTTCGCTACGCGGGCGAGCAGATTCGTCGCAAAGAAGGCAAGACAGTTCAATAAGATGGCGACATTTCGTAAGGCAGCGCAGCAGCGCATTCATCGAAGGATTAGGAAAAGAGTCGCAGGGACCGCGGAACGGCCGCGCCTGGCAGTCCATTTTTCCGGGAAACATGTTTATGCGCAGGTCATCGACGACGATGCGGGACGCACCATCGCCGCTGCATCGACTGCTGAGCGTGCTTTACTTGGCGAAAACAAAGCGCATGCAAATCAGCGTGCTGCGGAACTAGTCGGCAAGGCGATCGCGGAACGCTCACTTGCGAAGAAGCTCGACCGGGTTGTTTTTGATCGCGGCGGGTTTCTTTACCACGGAAAAATGAAGGTACTCGCCGATGCGGCGCGCGCGGGCGGTTTAAAGTTTTAATTCATGAATCAGAGAACCTCAGGAAGACGACCAGACCGCAGGCAAGAAAAGGCATCGACTGCAAAGGGTGACACGAGTGAGAAAGTCGTGTTTATAAATCGCTGCGCAAAAGTGGTGAAGGGCGGCCGGCGTTTCAGCTTCAGCGCATTGATTGTTGCGGGCGACCACGATGGACGGGTGGGATACGGGTTTGGTAAAGCCAACGAAGTTTCCGAGGCTATTCGAAAAGCCTCGGAGGCGGCACGCAAAGGAATGGAAAAAGTTTCACTGAACGAAAACACGATTCCGCACGAAGTGCTCGGCGAGTTCGACGGTGCACGCGTGCTGCTGCGTCCTGCATCGCCCGGAACGGGGATCATCGCCGGCGGCGGCGTGCGAGCTGTTGCGGAAGCGGCCGGCATTCGCGACGTGCTCGCGAAATCGCTCGGGTCAAGCAATCACGCCAACGTGGTAAAGGCGACGATCGCCGCACTGCGATCGCTTCGCCGGAAGGATCAAATCTTTAAATTACGTGGCATTTCGTCCCGCGATGGAAGAGGTGAGTCACATGATGCGGCTCCATAATTTGCGGCCGCGCCCCGGCTCGCGTCACCGCGTTAAACGGCTTGGTTGCGGTGAAAGCTCAGGACACGGGAAAACCAGCGGGAAGGGGCACAAAGGCCAAAAAGCGCGCTCGGGTGGGAGCATCCGGCTCGGCTTCGAAGGCGGACAAATGCCGCTGATTCGACGATTGCCGAAGCGCGGATTTAATAACGCAGCGTTTCACAAGCATTACGCCATTGTGAACGTGAGTGACCTCAATGCATTTGAGGCCGGCACAGTCGTAAATGAACAACTTTTGCGCGAATCGAATCTCGTCCGAGGTCATTTTGTCGGGATCAAGATCCTCGGCGAGGGCGAACTGAAGCACGACCTCCAGGTGCAAGTCGACAAAATCAGTACGACCGCCCGCGAAAAAATTGAAAAGGCCGGTGGAACCGTCACGCTGCGTGAACCACGCAGGATTGAGAAAAGCGAAGCAGACGTTGCTTCGTCGGAAGCGGAGCCGGACACCGCGATCGCGACAGCTAAGCCGCGGGTTAAGAAAACGAAATCGCGCAAGAAGAAAAGCGAATGATTTCGGCGTTCTTAAATAGCGTCAAGATACCGGAGCTGCGGCGGCGGATTTTGTTTACGCTGGCCGTGATTGTGATTGTGCGTTTGGGGGCTGCGATCACGACCCCAGGTGTGAATCAGGGAGTTTTGCAAGAATGGTTCCGCACTTCGCTCAGCCAGCGCACCGGAGGCGGTCTGGCCGCGCTATTTAATTTGTTCAGTGGCGGCGCGCTGGAAAACTGCGCCATCTTTTCTCTCGGGATCATGCCGTACATCAGCGCCTCAATCATGATGCAGCTGCTGACTGCAGTGATTCCGCAACTCGGCAGGCTGGCGCGCGAAGACGGCGGCCGCCAGAAGATCATGCAGTTGACACGCTACACGACGTTAGTGCTGTGCATTTTTCAAGGTTACTTGCTGGCGCTGTCCTTTCAGCACCCGGAATCGTATCACACGATGCTGCCCGGAATTACTGACACAATCAGGCAACTTGGGGTTCCGCTGGTGGACGATCTTGGTTGGAAGTTCCGAATCGTCACGGTGGTCTCCCTAACGACCGGCACGTTGGTCTTGATGTGGTTGGGCGATCAAATCACCGAACGCGGTATCGGCAACGGCATCTCTCTGATCATCACGATAGGGATTGTGGCGCGGTTGCCCGCTGCGCTGGTGCAGGCTTGGAAGACTTTTGTTCCATCGGGGCAAGGAGCGAGCCAGGTGAACCCGATGGTCCTTGTGCTGCTCGTGGTGGTCCTCATCTTTGTCATCGCCGCAGTGATCGCGATTACGCAAGGCGTCCGTAAAATCACTGTGCAGTACGCGAAGCGCGTGGTGGGGCGGAAAATGTACGGCGGCCAAACGCAATACATGCCTTTGAAAGTGAATTATGCGGGCGTGATGCCGATCATCTTTGCGTGGGCGCTGCTCTTGTTCCCTGCGACGATCGTTAGCTACGGCTTCAAGAACAGTCCCACTGCGAATCGCATTGCTGCAGCGCTTTCGACCGGCTGGCCGCATTATCTCGCTCTTGCGGCAATGATTTTCTTCTTCAGCTACTTCTGGGTCGCCACGCAATTTCAACCGACCCAAATCGCGGATGACCTGAAGAAATACGGGGGCTACATCCCCGGAGTCCGACCGGGAAAACCGACTGCGGACTTCCTCGATTACACCATGACGCGCCTGACTTTTGCCGGTGCAATCTTTTTAACGCTGATCGCGGTCTTCCCAAGCTTGCTCAGCCAATGGTTGAACGTGCCAGTGATTACGGCTCAGTTCTTCGGCGGCACAAGCCTGTTGATCATTGTTGGAGTCATGCTCGATACGATGCGTCAAGTGGAGACGCACCTGATTCAGCGGCACTACGACGGATTTTTGCGCAAGGGCCGAATCCGCGGGCGCTCGTTTGATCGCGCTGCCTACGCGCGTGGCGAAGCGGTGGGCGGTGGCACCCTAATCTGGTTTGGTGTGGGTATCGCTGTGCTTGTGATTGCTGGGGTCGCGATCTTTCTTTATGGGCGATAGGTGAAAAGGCGGCTTGTTCTTCTCGGCCCGCCCGGTTCCGGAAAAGGAACCCAGGCGGAAATGATTACGCGGCACTTCGGTATTCCCGTGACTTCACCAGGGGCGATTCTGCGGCGTGAACGCGATCTAGGGACACCGCTGGGGCAGGAGACTGCCGAAGTGCTCCGGAGCGGCGGACTGGTCTCGGACAAGATCATCATCGAACTAATCGAGGACTGGTTGCGCTTGCATGGCGGCCACGGGTTCGTCTTCGACGGATTCCCCCGGACGTTGCCGCAGGCTGAAAGTTTGATGTCGATGTTGACGAAGTTACGCACAGCGCTGGATCTGGCGATCTGGCTGGAAGTGTCGGAGGAGACTGTACGCGATCGCATCACCGGTCGGCTTCAATGCGCCGAGTGCGGTTTTACGACGAGTTCGTCGAGTGCACAGTTCGCTAACCGTCCCGTGTGTCCGTATTGCGACGGCCGATTGGAACGCCGCAACGATGATGATCTGGGCGTGTTGCAAACACGTTTGCAAGAGTTCCGCACGAAGACCGAACCGCTGGGAGCCTTTTATAAAAAGCTGTCGATGTTGCATCGTATCGACGGGAACCGCGACCGCGATGCGGTCTTTGCCGACATCTCAAGATTGATTGAGGACAAGACGGCGAAATGATTCCGATCAAGAACGCGAAGGAAGTAGAGAAAATGCGGCAGGCGTGCCGCAGCGCTAGTGACATCCTCGATCGAGTCAGCGATCTGATTCGTCCCGGAATTACGACGAAGGAAGTCGATCATGCAGCTGCAGATTTCATGAGCGAAGCGGGTGTGAAGAGCGCCTTTCTGGGTTATCGGCTTGGGCATCGCGTCTTTCCCGGGAACATTTGCATCTCGCTTAACGACGAAGTGGTCCACGGTATTGGCAGCCAGCGGCGCATTCAGTATGGCGACGTGGTGAAGCTCGACATCGGCATTATTCAGGATGGTTGGGTTGGCGACAACGCCACGACTGTGCCCGTAGGAATCATCGACGAGCGCACAGACGAGTTGCTGCGCGCGACCGAAAACGCGCTCGCGCGCGCGATCAGCGTTGCCCATGAAGGGCGACGGGTGGGGGACATCTGCGCCGAAATTGAGGATGAAGCGCGCCGATATGGTTTTTCGGTGGTGCGCGAATTTGTTGGGCACGGCGTCGGGCGCAAAATGCATGAGGAACCCCAAATTCCCAATTACGGCAAACGTGGCAGCGGACCAAAATTGAAGGCGGGGATGACGCTCGCGATTGAGCCGATGATTAACATCGGCACGTCCGATGTCCGATTGCTCGATGATGGCTGGACAGTATGCACGGCGGATAGCCTGCCGTCGGCCCACTTCGAGCACACGGTTCTGATTACGAAGGACGACCCCGAAATTCTGACATGGCGCGCAAAGACGCAATTGAGGTAGAGGGCACCGTCGTCGAGTTGCTGCTTAACACCATGTTCCGGGTCGATATTCCGGGTGGGCGCCGCGTGCTGGCACATATCTCCGGCAAAATGCGGCTGCATTTCATTCGGATCTTGCCAGGAGACAAAGTTATGCTAGAGGTTTCACCTTACGATTTGTCGAAAGGGCGAATTATTTATCGCCAAAGATGACAACCCGGCGCGCGGCCGCGGTTTTCGATTTCGCGAATTATGAAAGTACGACCATCAGTAAAAAGAATTTGTGCCAGTTGCAGGATTGTGAAGCGCAAGAACGTTGTGCGCGTGATCTGCAAAAACCCGCGACACAAGCAACGCCAGGGCTGATTACTGAAGTCGTGAAGTATTGATTTATGCCAAGATTACTCGGAGTTGAAATTCCAGCAGACAAACGCGTCGAGGTATCTCTGACCTATATCTACGGAATCGGCTTTAGCACTGCTCGGCGCATTCTCGAGCAGACGAATATCGATCCAAACATCCGGGCGAAAGATCTTACGCCGCAGCAGTTGAATGAGATCATTCACGCGATCACGAACAACAAGCTCAAGATCGAAGGCGATCTGCGCCGCGACGTGCAAGGCAATTTGAAACGTCTACAGGCGATCAATTCTTATCGCGGCATCCGTCACCGCAAAGGTTTGCCCGTGCGCGGTCAACGCACTTCAACAAATGCGCGGACGCGTAAAGGACCTCGCAAAACGGTGGGCGTAATTCGCAATCCGGACGCGAAAGCCGGCAAAGTTTAAACATCGACTCACATGGCTGAAGAAACGAATCCCGCAAATCCGGACGAAACCAAAACGCAAGGCGAAGCTGGTGAAAAGCAACCGGACGCCAAAGAGGAGGCTCCGAAAGCCGAAGCAGCCAAGGAGGCAGCTCCAAAGGCCGAAGCAGCGCCTAAACGTCCGGCGGCAAAGAAAACGGCAAAGCCAAAGAAAGAACAGCCAGCGCCTGCAGCAGGAGCGCCCGAAAATCTTTCCCTCTCAACCGAAGAGGTCGACAAGCCGAAGATCGTCAAAGCCAAAGGGAGCAAGAACGTTCATTCAGGCGTTGCGCATGTGCTCGCCACGTTCAATAACACGCTCGTGACGATCACTGATCTGAAAGGCAACGTGATCGGATGGTCGAGCGCCGGTAAGGTTGGCTTCAAAGGTTCGCGCAAAAGCACCGCTTATGCTGCCCAAATGGTGGCTCAGGATGCCTCGCGACAGGCAATGGGCCATGGACTCAAAGAAGTGGAAGTATTGGTCAAAGGACCGGGAGCAGGACGCGAATCCGCCGTGCGCGCTCTGCAGGCGATCGGTCTCGACCTCACGGTGATTCGCGACGTTACGCCGGTGCCGCACAACGGTTGTCGTCCACCAAAACAGCGCCGCGTCTGATTCCACCAACTATCAACTCTCAACTATAAACTTTCCGAGATGGCCAGATACACAGGACCAAAAACAAAAGTAAGCCGGCGTTACGGGGTGCCGCTCTTCGGTTCGTCGAAGGCGTTGGAGCGGAAGAATTATCCGCCCGGCATACACGGCCCGAGAGGTTCCCGGCGCAAGCAATCCGATTACGCGATTGCCCTCGGTGAAAAACAGAAGCTGCGTTATCAGTACGGACTGCTGGAACGACAGTTCCGGCGCATTTTCCAGCGTGCATTGCGCAAGCGTGGTGTAACCGGTGAAACGCTTCTCCAGTTGTTGGAAACGCGACTCGATAATGTTGTTTACCGGCTTGGATTCGCCAACACGCGCAGTGGAGCGCGCCAACTCGTATCGCATGGGCACGTGCTCGTGAACGGGCGTCGCGTCAATGTCGCTTCGTATAACGCGAAAGCAGGCGACGAAGTTACAATCAACGACAAGCCGAAATCGCGGCAATTGGTGCTGCGAAATCTCGATCTTACGCAGATTGCTCCTGTGCCCGACTGGCTCACAGTCGATCGCGATGGTCTCAGCGGCAAAGTCGCGCGTATCCCGTCTCGGGAAGAAATGCAGCCGATCGTCAACGAACAGCTCGTCGTCGAGCTGTATTCGCGCTAAAAGCGGCCTCGCGATGTGCTCCTTTCATCCGGAGCGTTTGCAGGATAAAAGCCGAATTAGACGAAAATTTTCGTCTAATTCTCGTTAGGCGTTGCTCACGCTCTCTCCAACTATGGCCAAGTCGCTCATTGAAACTTACACGGACGAACTCGAGTTCCTGATCTCACTCAAGCAAGCAGTGAGCATTCTGAACAACCGAATTCACGACAAGCTTTCGTGGATCGCCATCGAGAAGCTTCGCACGTTCCACCCCGAACTCGACTTGCGATACGCTGGAGCAGGAGTAGGTGGCATCGACATTCAGGGTTTCGCGCCAGACGGCACGCGGCAACTCATCGCCGAGGTCAAGGCTACTCACACGTCCGAGACTGTTGCACTACGCGGCCCCCAAAAACGCGCTATCGAGCGCGACTTGCAGCGACTCGCCGACGAGCCCGGAGACTTTATTCGATATCTCATTGTCATCTCCGAACAGACCAAGAACGCCATTGACCGCCAGATTCGCCCACAAGAGCGCTTTCCCGGCATCAAGGTTATCGACGCTATCGGTCTTGTTCATCTAGTCGCACCGGAATTACCAGAGGACGACGAATGACAACACCCGCAACGCCTAACCATTGCAGCGAACTGCTCCGGGCGTCACCGGTAGCTGCTTCCAGCCACCGCCTTGCCCCCACCATGCAGCTACGGCGCCGCCCTCCGCAGTCGGCTGAGCTTGGGGTCGTTAGACCTAACCCAGCAACCCCGCGTATCTGCAAACGCCACCAGCCGAAATGTGCTTGCGGTTGAAATACGAGTTTCGCTACGCTGCAACTGATTTGCCGAACAGTCACCGCGATGCCTTTCTCACACGAAGAAACCTCAGAGTCAGCAATACAGTGAGACTGAAATTAACAATCCTTATTATTGTAACTTGCTTCGCGGGTTCCGCTTTTGCGAAAATCGGAGACACCGAAGCCAAGTGGCTTACACGTTTCCCGGGCACGCGCTTAATCGCGCGCGACACATACAAAGGGCATAAGAGGATGGCAGTACAATTCCCGGACGGCGGCCAAGTCGTCGGAGTATTTGTGAACAATTCGTGCGAATTTCAGACCTCGCTCACTCCGCGGACCAAATCACGTGAACCATCATCGTCTGATGTTGAGAAGGTGGCTGATCAATATGGAGGGCCCCTTGATTCGTGGGCGTTTTTGTCGCCTAACGAAAATTACAAGCAGTGGGTCAGGCCGGATAGGCAATTAGAAATTGTGGTTCAAAAACAACCAGACGGACGCTGGTCGCTTAGCACAATAGCTGGCGCGCTGCTTGCCGAGATGACGGGCAGCAGTTCAGCCAATGAGGCTCAGAATAGTGCACCTGTGCCCGACAGAGGGCTTCAGCCAACGCTCGACATGCCAGAGCTTGCCACTATGGCAGAACCGACGGCAACACCAACACCGGAACCAACTTCTACACCAGAACCTGTTGCAACCCCAAAACCAACAGTTGCCACCATTGTAGCCGATTGTCCGGCTGATGACGGCGGTAAAGGTAAAGCCCCTTTTGTATTCAAAGAGTTCTATCTCGGTATGCAGCTTGGATGTGCCGTAAAGCTAATCAACGAAAAATACAGCGACGTATTCGGGCAAGTTGCAATTAAAGATATAGATCAGGATGTTGATGTTGGGTTTGGACCGATGTCTTACAGACAAATGGTAGCTATGGCAGGAAGAAAAAATGCCGAAAAGGTCGCTTACCTAGTCGTTGCCAGCAAAGGCTCATTGGGCCCTAACCCGGTGATTGAAGCCGATGCGCAAAAGAAAGTAATAGGTTTTCGCTTTACCAGTGACATTAATGATACCCTCTTTAATTCAAAAGAGCTAGATGCCAAAACATTTGCCTTGGAATTTGGGAAGGCATATCACTGCACTACTTTCGGAGTTGCGGTTGTAATGGAACCGTTCAGAACAGAAGATTCATTAGGCCAAGTAAGGCAAGGCTGGAAATATGATGGATACGATGGAGTTCACATTGAAATCACAACAGATAAGGGACTGGAAATTGAATCTGTTCCGTCCTCGTCTGAACGAAAATTTGATTAAGTAAGATGCTAGTCACGGCGCAAAGCATCATTCTGTCACCGCCGCAGTTCGCGATGATGCACAAAATGATGCCTAACCCCTAAGGAGCCTGAAGGGGTCAGTCTAGGGTTGCATTGAATTGACGGACAGTGGGTAAAGGGTCAAAACCCGAAAAGGAAGCCCACATGAAGACACAGTTAAGTAAGCCGGCTCGCAGCAAAGCGAG
>Ga0193750_1000006_pt1 | contig 179969 bp, 153 predicted proteins | sample L1c1metaG_FD_160569 | JGI IMG/M metagenome (GOLD analysis project Ga0193750, IMG submission 160569) | Soil microbial communities from a riparian zone of the East river system, Colorado, United States - L1c1 | ecosystem: Environmental > Terrestrial > Soil > Riparian zone | place: USA: East... | reverse complement strand
ATCCAGCTCGTCCACAAGTTCGACTTGCAAACTGCGCGCGCGTGTCACGGAAAGGTACGGATCGTACGCGACGACCCGCATCCCAAAAGCAATGGCGCGCCGGCTCAGCTCGCTGCCAATTCGGCCCATGCCGATCACGCCAAGTGTCTTGTTGTAAAGCTCGACACCTTCGAAATTTTTTTTGTCCCAGTTCTTGTTGCGGACGTTTGCGTCTGCGTGCGGAATCTTTCGCGCCATCGCGAGCAAGAGTGAAAAGGCGTGTTCGGCAGTGGAAATCGAAGTTTCGCGCCGGCATTTAAAATGTCCGCGGTGATTCTTGTCTGACTGCGCACGATCACAGCGCTAAACAGGGGGATAACCCCGACAAGTTCTTGTTCGGTCAGGCCGGTCTTGATCTGGACATCAAGCTGGTCATCACGTGAAAGCTCATCGATGCCGCGTTGGGAGATTGAATCGGCAATGAGGACCTTGGATGGAGTCACGGCAAGTTTTAAGTGTTAAGAGAAAGCAGAGGACGACCACCCAACTTAAAACTTAAATCTTAAAACTTAAAACTATTCTGTTTAAGCTTGGGCCCATGCGAGAGCGAAGAGCTTTCTATGTAGTGTTCGCCATCGCGGCGGCGCTCGTTGTTCCCGCTGCAATCGCATTGCGCGCCGTCATTCACCCGGTCGTTTTGCAAACCACTTCCGATAACCCGACGCCGCTCGGATATACGTGGAGTCTGCTCTTGTTTATTATTCCAATCGCCGTGCTTGGGTGGTGGTTTGCCTGTCGACCCGATCTGCAGTTTCCGAGAAAAGCATTTTGGCGAACCATCGCGGTGCTCACGCCACTGGGTTTCTTGCTCGATCTGCTTTTTGGCAACACCTTCTTCATTTTCCAAAACAAAGCCGCCACGCTCGGTTGCGACATACCCGCGCTGGGCGGAGCGATTCCAATCGAGGAATTCATCTTCTATCTCACCGGCTTCATGCTGGTGCTGCTGAGTTATAATCTGGTGCGATGAATACTGGATGGCGGCCTACAATGTCCCCGATTACACGGCAGCTGCCAAAGGAATACCGCGCATCGTTCGTTTTCATTTCGCTTCCGTTATTCTCGGCGTTGGCCTGATTATCGCTGCAGTTCTTTACCGAAAATTCTTGTCCGGAGCGTCAGAGGGCTTCCCGTGGTACTTTGTTTATCTCGTTTGTGCTTCGCTCATTCCATCGGCGGGCTTTTTTTACACCGCACGAAATTTCATTAATTGGCGTGCATTTAGTTTCACGTTTTTTTTGCTTCTCCTGATCAGTTTGCTTTGGGAAGTGACGCTCGCTTTGCCCTATGGCTGGTGGGAATATCGCGCGGGAATTCTGATGGGGCTGAACATCGGAGCGTGGTTCGGTCTCCCGATCGAAGCAGTCTGCGTTTGGTTAGCGGTGACCTTTACCACCATTATCACTTATGAAGTGATCAAGATTTGGAAAGCCCTTGGCACACGCGCGCTGGAGGCATTTTTTGGTATTGGAAAATAACCGCTCCAGAGCTTCGTCACCCGAAGATGAGCAAGTGAATGGATTCGGGCAACTCCTGAGCGACGTTTGTGGCGACGCTACCGCGGAGGAGTTTCACCAACGCCGGACGTTGCGAGGCGCCGATAACGAGGAAATCCATGCCCATGGTTGCGGCAAGATCGACAATTGTCGCGGAGGCGTCCTGGCTTATAGCGTAAAGGGGAACCACGTTGATGCCGCGCTCGCTCCCGAGTTTGCGCATCGAGCACATGATAGCATTTGCTTCCGGATCGTCCTGCCAGTTGGAGCGGCCAAGCCGTGTGCCGGCTGCCGTGTAATAAACAGCGACTTCTTTAACGTAGAGCACAAAGAGCGTGGCTTTGCGCAACTGCGCTTCGTCCATGGCGAAGCTGAGCACCGGCGTGATTCCGCGCGCTGCGACCATAATTTTTTGACCTTCTTGCAAATGCGGTCGCATGGTCGCCACGAGGTCGGGTGTGACCATCTTGGCGACTTCGCGCGTGACGGTGAGAGTGGTGAGACCCTGGCGCTTCAATGTGTAAGCGCGTAATGCCAGCCCACTCATTAGAATCGCGAGCACGAATTGCAGGGCGTCGAGTTTAGTGTGCGCTAGCGTAAGCTCGACAAAAGCCAGAACCACGAACGTGATGCCAAACAGCACGCGATCGTACCAGGTGAAACCCCGAGTCCGATTGAATGTGCAAGAACCGACGTTGACCGTGATCGCACCTACTACGCCGATGGCATAAAGGCCGGCCAGCGCAGTGAAGCTTGCTGCAAAAAGCAGCACCACCACTGGCAGGCCGGTGGCGATAAAGAGCGGCCACATGGGAACGCCGTGCCCATTGAGGCGCCGGAATTGCCGCGGCATCTCGCGATCGCGCGACATCATGTAAAGCAGACCTATCATCGCCACGATCGCCGTGTTGGCTGCGCTCAAGAGCAGCAGGAAGAAAACGATTCCAACGATCCAGCCGAAAATCTGACCGACCGCGGGCGAAAATGTGGCGGTGGCAAATTGCTCGCCAACGAAGCGCAACATGTCTTCGCTCCGCTGGCCGAGAACCGCGGCGATCTCGCCCTTGTCGATCAGATGCAGTGTCTTACCAAGCACCGAAGGCAGGGAAAGCATTGCCCATCCGAGGAGCGCCGTGCCAACGACGACTTCGATTGCCACCGGTGTAATCGCCTTGAGCGACTCGCGCGCGACGCTTGGGTGTTCTGTTGTCGATCCCGGATCGAGTTTCATCACGCCAGTGAGGTTCGCTATCGACTCCGCGCCAGACAACGCCAGGATCACGCCTACGAATTGCGCCCATACGGTGCCAAGGCTTTGATGCCGCGGTTCGAGAAACTGCGTCGTCAAATGCGGCGCGCTGATTACGATGAGGACAACGACTATAATCGCGGTCGGCAATGCCAGCGCCACGGCGAAACTCCCGGAATGCTTCGGCCCGAAATAATTGATCAGGCCCATGATTAACAGCATGCTAATCGTTGTGAGCGCTATGTGATCGCGAAGAAACCCGATCCAAGTAATGTGCTCCGCGCCGGAAGTGATGTAGCTCAATGCAGACCAGCCACTGAGCGCAGCCGTGACCGTAAGATCCGCAACCAGCAGCAGCGCTCCAACCACCGCCAGCAACCGGCTCTGCTCGCGCGCGGCGGAGTAAACACCGCCCCCATCAGGGAAATGACGGCAGATAACAATGTAATTGATCCCCACCAAACCGGTGAGCGCACAAACGGCAAGGATGATCGGCAGCGACGAAAATCCGGCGGCGACAAACGCCAGACCAATCACGTACGCCTTGCTCGTCCCCCAATCGCCATAGAGCAAGGCGGCGGCGCGTTTCCAATCCAGATTGCGCGGCCGATGCACGCCCGCACTCGCGTCGAGAACAATATCCTCAATCAACTGCGCCATCGCTTATTGGCGGAGAATCTCCATTGCGCGCTCGTGTACTGGCAAGCTCTTTCTCGGGCAATGCCTGTGAGTTGTTATCCAGTGAATCGGTAGCCGACTCCGGGCTGCGTCTGAATCAACGATGGTTTTGTTGGGTCCGGCTCGATCTTTTGGCGCAGATGCGTGACGTAAACGCGCAAGTACTGGCGATGCTCCTCGGACTTCGGTCCCCAGATTTCGCGCAGGATGTGGCGATGCGTGAGCACGCGTCCTGGGTGTTTTACGAATAAGCGGAGCAAAGCGTACTCGGTCGCGGACAATTTGATTTCACGGCCCGCGCGCGTGACTACATGCGCCGTAAGATCGACGACCAGATCGCCATTGCTAAAGATTGAGACTTCTTCTGGTGGCCGTGTCTTCCGTTGGGTAGCCCGGAGGCGTGCAAGCAATTCCGGGCTGCTAAATGGCTTGGTAATGTAATCGTCCGCACCAGCATCCAGCGCTGCAACTTTTTCCTGCACGTCATCACGCACCGTCAGCACGATGACCGGTACTTCGCTCCATTCCCGCAAACGTTTTAGTACTTGCAGTCCATCAAGGTCCGGGAGCCCGAGATCAAGCAGGACCACGTCCGGTTTGCGCATGGCGATTTCCATCAGCCCCTGTTGCCCGGTCTCGGCATCATGCACCTTGTAGTTCTCCCCCTCGAGAACAAGCCGTAGCAGCCGGCGGATCTGAACCTCGTCGTCGATGATTAGGGCGACAAGATTCATTTAGCGGATGACACGCGCGCCGCTGCAACCTTAACAGCGGATTCCTCCGCCTCGATAGTTTCTATCGGCGACACGTCTGTCGCCGCAGTAGCCACAGAATCCGCGGCAGGAAGTCGCATCGCTTCACTGACAGGCAACCGAATGGAAAACACCGCACCGCCTGCCTGACGGTTCTGCGCAACGAGCTGGCCGCCATTCGCCTCGACCAATTGTCGCGCAATCGACAGACCGAGGCCGATACCACCGGGACGAGTGCGTGGACCGCGATAGAACTTTTGGAATACTTTTGTTTCCTCTCCCGGTTCGAGACCGGCGCCGCGATCCGCCACGGAAATGACCAGCGTGGAATCATCGCGAGTGGCGCTCACTTGAATCGGCCGATCGCTTTTGCCATAACTCATCGCGTTGGAGAGCAACGCATTCAGCGCCTGCTGAATCAGGCCCGAGTCCACGGAAACTGCCGGTAGGTTTTTCGCGATATTTATTTGCACGTCACCTTCTTTCAATCCAGAAGCGGCAATTGCTTCGTGCATGAGCTCGCCTGGATCGCACCACTCGTGGACCGGTTGGAGAAGACCGGACTCCAGGCGCGTGGCATCGAGCAAGTTGTTCACCGTGTGCGTGAGACGCCGCGCTGCTTGCTGTAATTCAACGGAATCGGGGTGCGGCTGTTGCAATGCGGCGGTCATCGCGGCGAGTGGCGTCTTTAACTCATGCGACACGGAATCGAAAAGCACCTTTTGCAGTTTCTGCGATTCGCGCGCCACTTGAGCTTCGCGGCTCTCTTGCAACGCGCGTTCCTTGTTCATAAACACAGCAAGCTGCGCAGCAAACGCATCCAGCAATTCGCGCTGCTCCAATGTAGGCAACGTCTTCAGCCGCACGCTTAGCACACCCTCAGCACGATCGCCGGCAACCAGAGGAATGTGCAGGCACTCTGAATCAGGAAGTGTGTCCGTTGATTTTCCGGCGGCTTGCTTCTTTTGAAAGGCCCACATCGCGACGCTTTCGTCCTTTTTCGAGGGCACAAAGGTGCTGGCAGGATGTTGCGTCAGCCCATTTTCATCGCGCAACCAAACTGCTGCGTCCGCTTGAAAGAAATCTCCGATCAACTGTAAAACTTTTGGGAGCGCTTGACTGAGATCGCCGCTCGCGGCCAGCGCACGCGTCAAACGATACAAAGCGGTGGCGCGTTCTTCGCGGCGGCGTTCGGCTTGTTCGCGTTCATGCAACTGGGTCGCCAGGTGGCCGATGACAACGGCGATTACGAAGTATGCACCGAACATCATGAAATCCTCGAACTTGCTGATGTAAAAAGTGAAGCGCGGCGGAATGAACAGGAAGTTCCAAAGCAACGCGCTAAGCGCGGCGAGAAAAAACGTCGGCCAGCGACGCAGGCGCATTCCGGCAAGTACGACTGCGAACAAATAAAAGAGCGCGATGGCCCAGTAGCCGATATAGTTCAAGACCGATAACGAGAAGGCGGTAACCGCAGCGGCGATGCCGAGCGCGATTCCAAACTCCTGCCACTGTGTGCGCGCCAGACGTTCTTCGAGCGATTCACGTCTCGGCTGCGAGCCTTCTTCGGACGGAATCATGTGGATGTCGATGTTACCGCTATTCCGCATGAGCCAGCGCAACAGATCAGGCTTAAGGAAACTAAACCACGGCGTCCCCAGCGGTTTCCCCATAATGATTTGCGAAACATTGTTTTGTCGGGCGACACGCAGAAGCGCTTCAGCAACATCCCTTCCCGGCGTCGTAATCACCTCCGCTCCAAGCTGCCGCGCCAGGGCGATATAGCGGGTGAGCCGCGTCTGTTCCTCCTGCGAAAGCGATCGGGGCCCTTCGATGTTCGCCACAATCCACGACGCCTCCATCGATGAGGCCAACCGGCGCGTGTAACGAATCAGCCGTTCCGAGTACGGACTGGCGCTGACCGCGACCAGCAATCGGTCGGCGCTTTTCCACGGGCCCACTATTCTTTGCTCCGCCATGATCTCGCGCAGATCGCGGTCCACGTGCTCGGCCACGACGCGCAGCGCCATTTCGCGCAAAGCCGTAAGGTTGCTCTCCCGGAAAAAATTCTTTGCTGCCCATTCTGCGCGTTCGCCGAGATAAACTTTTCCCTGAGCCAACCGCGACAACAGTTGGTCCGGCGTCAGATCGAGAAGAACGATTTCGTCGGCGAGATCGAGAACCGAATCGGGAACAGTTTCACTGACCGGCGCGCCTGTGATTTGACGAACCGTGTCGCTGCGACTGCCGAGGTGCTGAACGTTAAGCGTTGTATAAACATTGATGCCGGCATCGAGCAGCTCGAGCACGTCCTGGTAACGCTTCGGATGACGCGACCCTGGCGCGTTGGTGTGCGCGAGTTCATCAACAACCGCAAGACCAGGATGCCAGGTAAGGATGGCGTCGAGATCCATTTCCTCGAGCTTTGTGCCGCGATATTCGATCTGCGTTCGCGGCATGATCGGCATTCCTTCCAGTAACGCTTCGGTTTCCTTGCGGCCATGGGTTTCCACGATTCCGATCACGACCTCGCATCCTTCCGCTTGTTTCTGCCGCGCGGCTTGCAACATGGCATAGGTTTTTCCGACACCGGGCGACATCCCGAAGAAAATCTTGAGTTTGCCGCGGGTGGACTCCATCTCCTTACGCTTCATGCGCGCGAGAAGTGCGTCCGGATCAGGACGTTCCGAATCGCTCATGCGAACGTTAGTTTACGACATCTCACCGTTTTGAAAACGTGAACGCGTAACCAAAACTCGGCGACAACCTGGCTCAAGGTCAAAACGTGAGAATGCAATCTACGCCGACAGTAAACTGATCGACGTCACTTGACTGATTGAATGGATGCGTGCCGTTCAACGCGCGATCGTAGCGCAGTTCCGGACGGATGTTGAGACCAGAAATCGGCTTGGGCATCGTTGGCTTGATATTCACACCGGCTGTGATTGCGCCGTAAGTCGTATGCCCGCCACCGACCGTGCGCGGATCAATGGTCGGTTCGCCCTCCAAAGCACGCATCGGGTCGTGGGTGTTGGCAAACGAAATCACGTAAAAGCCCTGTTGATCGCTGAAGACTTCGCCGCGGATTCCGGCAGTTAACCAACCATTGATGGCGTACGTAAAATATTGCGCGATGCCGTAGGCGTCAGCATCGGCGCCGTCGTCGCGCGCATAGTTGAGATCGATGATGGATGTAAGCTTATCGGTGATCTTCCATATGGTCGTGATGCAGTTGAGGTAGCGCTGATCGTGATTGTCGTTCGGAGTTTCAGGACCGATGGAAGTGGCCGCAAGAATCGTCAGTTTGCCATCCAAAAGGTTGAGTCCGATGCCGCCGTGAAAAGAGACACTATCGTTGTTGTCCTCGATGCTAGTGTTAACGCCCCGCGTAATTCCAGAGTAAACATCGAGCCATTTGGTTGCGTGAAAGGTCACCAGGCCGCCGGTGTGGTTAAACGGAATTCCAACATTAAAAATGTAGGTATGCGAGTAGAAGAAATTTGTGCGCGGATCGATCGTTTCTGCTCCTTCCAGCGTGACGAATTTGCCAAGCTTCAAGTCGAGACCGCCCTCGGCGATAATCGGAAAGTGAAGGTTGAGATATCCTTCGACCAAGTCCGGCTGCACGATCGAGGTGCCCGCGGTGTTGCTAAACAGACCAAGTGAATGGATGAAGCGCGCGTCACTGCCGTACATGAATTGCAACTTGAAACCCCAATCGAACTGACCAGGCTGTGGTGCCAGCGAACGCTCGAAATTGATTACGAGTTGGTTCAGTAGCGGTTCGTTGACTCGATCGTCAAAGAACCGTCCAAAGTTCTGGTTATCGGCAGGGCTGGCAGGATTAAAAGTGATCCCACTGTCGATCCAACCGGAAATCTTAAGGCGCGGTTCCGGCGTCGGGGATGGCATTACTATCGCGACTTCACCTGCAACAACCCTTGGCGCGAGACAGAGTGAAATGCCAAGCGATTGAAAGATTGCTTTCACCAACGGCGGGTAGCTGTCGGTCCCGGATTATCGACGAACCACGTCCAGAACGGCAACAGCGATTGTCGATCTTGCCCAAGGAGAATGCGGCGCAATTTTTGAAGCAGACTGCCATGGGACGGTGGAGTCGACGCGACAGTCTTTTTGGTGATGTAAACAGGAACGAAGACGAACACGTACGTTTTCGTCGTGTCGCCCGTTTGACCTGGTCTAATGCGCGCTGAGTCAGGGACTGCAGAAGAAATGGCGAACGAAGATTTCATGGCTTTGTCGGACGAGCATCGAGCGCGAGGTTCAATTGCAGAACATTGACTCCGGGGTCACCAAAGACGCCAAGATCACGCCCATCAGTGTTTTGCTGGACGAGTTCGCGGACTTTGTCTTCGCCCAATCCCCGCGTTTTGGCCACGCGATGAAGCTGTAGTTCGGCATTGCGCAAGCTGATCTCTGGATCAAGGCCGCTACCCGACGCTGTAACTGCATCCCCAGGCACAGGCTCGGTTCCGCTCAAACCATTTTCAGCGCGATACGCCGATATTCGTTCTTTGATCGCATTGTCCAGTTTTTGAGAAGTCGGCCCCAAATTGCTGCCGCCGGAGCTGGTCGCGTCGTATCCGTTGCCCGCAGCGGAAGGTCGCGGATGAAAATATTTCGCATCAGAGAACGCCTGGCCCAACAACTTTGAGCCGCGGACGCTCCCGTCTGCACCGGTAATCAAACTGCCATTGGCCTTGTCGCGAAATAACACCTGCGAAATTCCGAACACGATGAGCGGATACAAACCGCAGCAGATTACTGCCAGCACAAGCGTCGACACGACTGCACCGCGAATATGGGAAAAGAATTGTTTCATTTGTTAGGCCAGGTGAAACGCAGTGATGATGAGATCGATCAGTTTGATTCCGATAAATGGAACGATGAGACCGCCGAAGCCGTAGATCAGCAGGTTGCGTTGCAAGATCGCGAGCGCGCCCATCGGTTTGTAAGCGACGCCACGCAGCGCCAGCGGAATAAGCGCGATGATGATGAGCGCGTTGAAAATGACGGCGCTCAGGATCGCGCTGGTGTAGGTACTCAAGTGCATGATGTTGAGCGGTGCAATTTCGGGAAACGTGGTCATTAGCATCGCCGGGACGATTGCAAAATACTTCGCGACATCGTTTGCGATGCTGAAGGTGGTGAGTGAACCGCGAGTAATCAGCATCTGTTTACCGATTTCGACGATGTCGAGCAGTTTCGTTGGATTGGAATCCAGATCGACCATGTTGCCGGCTTCGCGCGCCGCTTGCGTGCCGGTGTTCATGGCTACCCCCACGTCAGCCTGCGCGAGCGCCGGTGCGTCGTTCGTGCCATCACCCGTCATGGCGACCAGGTGACCCTCGCCCTGCTCGTGGCGGATCCGTTTCAGTTTTTGTTCCGGCGTTGCTTGCGCCATGAAATCGTCGACGCCTGCTTCGGCTGCAATCGCCGCGGCTGTCAGCGGGTTGTCGCCAGTGATCATGACGGTCTTGATTCCCATTTTGCGCAACTGCGCGAAGCGTTCTTTGATTCCGCCTTTGACCATGTCCTTGAGTTCGATTGTGCCAAGAGTGAGCATGTCGGAGGCGACGACGAGCGGCGTGCCTCCCCGGTGCGAAATTTCGTCCACTGTTTTCGTCACCGGTTGCGGAAACATTCCGCCCGCCAATTCGACAAACCCACGGACTGCGTCGGCCGCGCCTTTGCGAATGCGCATTTTCGGTTCCGCGCCGTTGGCATGAAGATCGACACCGCTCATGCGCGTTTGCGCTGTGAACGGGACAAACGTCGCCTCCAAATCGTGCATCTCTCGCGCGCGCAATCCGAATTTCTCTTTGGCCAGCACGACGATCGAGCGTCCTTCCGGCGTTTCATCGGCCAGCGAGCTCAATTGCGCAGACGCTGCAAGATCATCAGGCGAAACGCCTAGCGCAGGATGAAATCCGACTGCCATGCGATTCCCGAGTGTGATCGTGCCAGTTTTGTCGAGTAACAGAACGTCGACGTCGCCCGCCGCTTCGACTGCGCGTCCGCTCATTGCGAGCACATTGCGTTGAAGCACGCGATCCATTCCAGCGATACCAATGGCGCTCAGCAATCCGCCGATCGTTGTGGGAATGAGACAGACGAGCAGCGCGATCAGCACCGGAATTGAAAAGTTCGTCGCCGAATAAATTCCGAATGGCTTCAGCGTTACGCAGACCAAAAGGAAGATGAATGTCAACGCGGCAAGCAGGATGGTAAGCGCAATCTCGTTAGGCGTTTTCTGGCGCCGCGCGCCCTCGACCAACGCAATCATTTTGTCCAAAAAACCGGCGCCTTTGTCAGCCGTGACACGGATCACGATGCGATCGCTCAGCACCCGCGTCCCGCCAGTCACCGCGCTACGATCGCCTCCGCTCTCGCGAATTACGGGTGCGGATTCGCCGGTGATCGCCGCCTCATCTACGCTGGCGATTCCCTCGACGACGTCTCCGTCCGCCGGAATGATGTCGCCCGCTTCGCACACGACGAGATCGTCTTTCCGCAACGCCGGCGCGGGGACTTTCTCTTCGCGTCCATTCCGCAGGCGACGCGCGATCGTATCCTTGCGCGCCCTACGCAGGCTGGCGGCTTGCGCTTTCCCGCGGCCTTCCGCCACCGCTTCAGCAAAATTGGCAAAGAGCACCGTGAACCAGAGCCAGATCGCCAATTGCGTCACGAACCCGCGCAATCCCGATTCCGCCGTGAAAATTCCGACGGTCGTTAGGGCAGCGCCGACCATGGTCACGAACATCACCGGGTTTTTCACCATCAGCCGCGGGTTCAGTTTTTTGAACGCGTCGCCGATAGCCGGACCAACAATGTTCCAATCGAAAAGCGATGCAGGTTTTTGTGTCATAACCGCTGGGTCCGGAGTTAAAAAAGTTTGCCGCCTTGCATGAGAAAGTGCTCGACGATCGGTCCCAGAGTCAGCGCGGGGAGAAAGTTGAGCGCACCGATCAAGAGCACGGTTCCGAGAAGCAGGATTAGAAACGTGCCGCCTGAAACGGGAAACGTGCCGACGCTTGGCGGCGCGACTTTCTTTTGCGCCAGCGAGCCCGCCAGGGCCATGATCGGCACGATCATGAGGAATCGACCGAACAACATGTCCAGACCCAGCATCGTGTTATAGGGCGGCGTATTTCCCGAGAGACCAGCGAATGCGCTGCCGTTATTTCCCGCACCCGAGCTAAAGGCGTACAGAATTTCGCTCAGTCCATGCGGACCATTGTTATTCAGGCCCGCGAGTCCCCATTTTGCTACGACAGCCCAGGCAGCAAAACCGAGGATCGAAATGGCCAGAATGAGCAACGAGAGCATCGCCATCTTCACGTCGTACGCTTCGACTTTTTTGCCGAGATATTCCGGAGTACGACCGACCATCAGACCCGCGATGAAGACCGCGAGCACAACGAAAACCAGCATGCCGTATAACCCAGCGCCGACTCCGCCGAAAATCATTTCGCCGAGTTGAATATTAAACAACGGCACGAAGCCGCCGAGCGCGGTGAACGAATCGTGCATCGAATTGACGGCACCGCAGGAGGCATCAGTTGTGACCGTGGCGAACAGTGCCGAATTGAAAATCCCGAACCGGACTTCCTTTCCTTCCATGTTGCCGCCGGCAACACCTAGACTCTGGTGGATTGGATTACCATTCGCCTCCGCCCACCAGCACAACAGCACTCCGCCAACAAAAAGGATCAACATCGCGGCCCAGATGGTCCAGCCGTGTTTCTGATTCTTAACCATCCGACCGAGGTAGTAAGTCAGTCCGCTGCCGATAGAAAAAATCGACAACATCTGAATAAAATTCGAAAGAGGCGTCGGGTTCTCGAACGGATGCGCTGCGTTTGCGTTGACATATCCGCCGCCGTTCGTGCCAAGCATCTTGATGGCCACCTGTGAGGCCATCGGGCCCTGCACGATGTTCTGATTGGTCACGGTTTGCTCTTCTGTGACCGCCTTGCCGTCTGGTCCTTTGATCGTCTCGCCTTTGTCATTCTTTTTCTCCACCTGGATCTTCATCGGCTCGACCAGCGTGGCCTTGGTGTAAGGCTTGAAATTTTGAATCATTCCTTGCGATACCAGGAAGACTGCGAACACCAGACAGATCGGGAGCAGCAGGTAGTAAGTGACCCGAACCAGATCGACCCAGAAATTGCCGAGTGTTGTTGCCGAATGCCGCGCAATTGCCCTAACGAGCGCAGCCGCGATAGCGATCCCTGTGGCGGCTGAGACGAAATTGTGAAACGCCAGGCCGACCATTTGCGAGAAGTACGACATCGTCGATTCGCCAACGTAATTCTGCCAGTTGGTGTTGGTGGTAAAACTCGTTGCGGTGTTAAACGAAAGATCAGGACTGATCCCTGCCAGCTTTTGCGGATTCAGGGGCAGAAAATATTGCAAACGCAGGATCGCGTAGGTGAACAAGCAGCCCACCAGACTAAAAAGCAGCATCGCCAGTGTGTACTGCTTCCAGTCGTGCTCTTTGCGAGGGTCAACACCCATCGCGCGATAGGTGAACCGCTCGACGGGAGCCAGCACCGGATCGAGCCACGTTTTGCCATTCGGGTCGAGAACGCGCATCAAATAGAGGCCCATTGGCTTAGTCACCAGGGCGAGCGCGATCAGGTAAATCGCGAATTGAATCCAACCAGAGGTCTCCATTGGGACGCTAGAATTTTTCAGGCCGGATCATGGCCATGAGCAGATACACGAAAAGCAGCAGCGCTATGACGCTAACAATGACCGTTTCCATTTATCCTCCTACAGCTTCTCGCAAAGCAGTGTGTACAGAGCGCCCGACAGGAAAAAAACGATCACTACTCCTATGAAGATCCAGTCACTCATATGCGTAAATATGAGCGCGATCTGATGAGACGGTTAATTAAACCGTGTGCGAAATGCGTTAAAAAATCGTTAACGCCGAACGCGAATGTCAGCGCCGTGCCTCAAGGTGGGCCAGTACCTCGATCTCCGCTGTTTGCGGAAACATGTCGAGTGGTGTGACCGAATTGATCGCAAATCTGTCCTGCAACTCTTTGAGGTCACGCGCAAGAGTCGGCGGATGGCACGACACGTAAATCAACGTTTCCGGCGCGAGATCGCTTATCGCCTTGCGAACCCCTTCGGTGAGTCCCGTTGCGGGCGGATCGATGATCAGCGTCAAGGAGCGACGGCTTCCCAGCCGTCGCGTTTCACCCTCGACGGCTAAGAAGCCGTCGCTCCTTGTTAGTTCACTTTCCACATCACCGGCGATATACGTCTCCTTCTCACTCGCGCTCTGTTTCGCGGCGGCGATAGCAAATCTGTCCCAATCGATCCCAACCACGCGCTCGAATTTGTCGAGCAACGCTTTTGCGAAAAATCCCGCGCCGCAGTAGGCGTCGATTAACAGTTCCTGATTTGGCGGAACAAGATCGATAATCAAGTTGCGCAGCGTCTGTGCGACCTCGTCGTTTACCTGAGAAAACACGCGCGGCTCGGACGCAGTCCGCAGCGAGTAATGCCCGTCCCGCACATGTTTTTGTTCGCGCAACTCCGCCAGGGCGCGATTGACTTCGTCGCGAGAAATCGGGCAGCACTCGATATCAATCAAACGATGCGAATCGCGCCGAAAAAAACCGATTACGCCGTCCTGCGCGTGCACGGTGATGCGGTTGCGATATGCGTACTGCCTCGGCGACGGGACAATCGGCCGCATGGGAACATCCTTTAGTTTGCCGATTCTCTGGAGCGCGTTGCGCAGCTGCCGCCATTTAATCGCAAGCTGGTGTTCGTAACCGATGTGTTGATACGAGCAGCCGCCGCATCGGCCGAAATATGGGCACTGTGGCGCGATGCGATTCGGCGAACTCTGCTTAACTTCAACCAGCTCTGCTTCGGCGAACTGCTTCTTTTCCCGGACGATTTCGGCGGAAACCAGTTCGCCCTCAATGGTGTAAGGAACAAAGACGGCTTTGCCCTGTTCCCGAGCGACGCCTTTTCCGCCGAACGCGACGTCCTCAATTTTCAGATCAACAAGTCGCATTTCATTACCAACTGATTTAGCTGGGTGTCCTCCGCCAAAAACAGGTTACTCCGCCGCGGCGCGTTGAACACCGTGCTGAAGCGCACGTTGTTAATGAGAACTCCACGCTGCCATCGAGGTCGCAACAGAAGTGTCACGTCGCGCTAAGCACCCGTTCGATGGCGGCCTCGAGGTTGTCGAGCTTGATGGGTTTGATGAGATGCTCGGAGAAGCCGGCCTGCAAACTTCGTTCGATGTCGCCATTATTGCCAAAGCCGCTGATCGCAATCCCCGGAACATTGGCGATCGCGCGCAACTGCGTCATCAGATCCATTCCGGTTCCATCCGGAAGGGCAATATCGCTAATGAGCAGATCGAATTTGTTGTAAGCGGCAGCTTCCATGGCCGACCGGACGTCGTGCGACACCGCAACCAGATGCCCGCGACGCGCCAGCAATTTCTCCAGTGCAACGCAGGTGTCGTGATGATCGTCGACCAGCAGAATTTTCAGAGCTTGTCGTGCCGAGTCAGTGACCGTTTTTGAAGCGACGCTGGCTGCTTCACCTAGCGGAAGAGCTTGCATCGACAACGTAAAAGTTGAGCCACGATTGGATCCGTCGCTTTGTGCAGTCAGAGTGCCGCCGTGGGCCTGCGCGAGAGATTTTGAAATGGCCAGACCCAGACCGAGCCCTCCAAAACGGTGCTCAAACGAGCGGTTGCCCTGTTCGAAAGGATCAAAAATGCGCTGCATAACTTCAGGCTCCATACCGATGCCGGTATCGCTGACGGCGACGGTGAAAACTGCTTCCGATGGATTGTCCGAAGAGATTATGATCTCTCCTCCTTCAGGGGTGAATTTGATCGCGTTCTTAAGTACGTTCCAAATGATCTGCTGAAATTTCGCGGCGTCGGCGGTGACATGGCAACTCTTCGCTCGCGAATCGAGATGCACATTAAGTTTTTTGGACCTCGCCTCGGCGCGGCAAATCTCGACCACATTCGACACCGCCTGGTGCGCATCGATTGGAGCGAAACGCAATTGCATTTTGTCTCTGGCGATCCGGGTGAAGTCGAGCAGGTCATCAATCAACTGCGTTTCCAATTCGATATTGCGACGGATCATCGCCATCGATGCTTTGGTATCTTCAGTTTGTGTCGACTCTGTTTCGAGAGATTCCAACGCAGAAATGACCGGAGTGAGTGGCGTGCGCAGTTCGTGTGAAAGCATCGCCAGGAAATGGTCTTTGGTGCGATTCGCCGCTTCGACAATGCTTTTTTGTTGCTGAAGTTCGTCCTCGATACGCCGTCGCTCAGCCATGCCAGCGGAAAGTGCCATCGCCGTTATCGCGAGCACCGCTGTCCAAGCTTGCACAGTGAGCAGCGACTGATTCTCACTTTGACCAACAAATGGTCCAAAACCGCGCACTGTTCCCCACACCGCTATTACGGACAGAATGAAAATACCCGTGGCGGTTTCGCGTTGAGTGAAGCGGAAAGCGGTCCAAATCACAATCGGGCCGCAAATAAAAGCGATGGGATAATTTTTGGCTGAGATCTCCAGCCATCCTCCAAAGACAACTGCACTCAATAGCGCTAACAACAAAAGAAGAACGCCAACTTCTACCGATTCCTCTTTTTTCCAGGTTAATTTCCACCTGATGCCCCAAAGAAGAACCAGCGGAGTGAAGATGAGGTCGCCAGTTACATCGCCAAGCCACCAGGTAACCCAAATCGCGCCGTAGTTTCTCCAGTCGGCAAGGCCGCCCAGCGCAAGGCTGGTCACGCCAAACACCGGGCTTATGACAGCGCTAATCGCTGCTGCGAGCGCGAATTTGAAAACGCCTTGTGGTCGATCAAAAACATTCTTACTGCCCGCGAAGCGGTTCACCAGCCACGCGCCGGCTACCGCCTCAAGTGTGTTGCCCGTCGCGATGGCAACTGATGTGGTGATGTCTCCCGCAGTCGTGAGGTTTACCAGGAACGCACCGACAAAGATCGCCGGCCACGCTCGATAACCGAGCAAGAGTATTGCAGCCAGCGCGATCCCCGCCGGCGGCCACACCGGTGAAGCACTCGCGTGCAATGATGCCAGGTGTAAGCCAATTTTGCCGGCGATGAGGTAAATGATTGCGAATACGCCGATGAGCGGCAGCGCGGAAAAACGTCGCGATTGCATGGTCCAACCGCTTTAGTCTCGGCTACTTTGACGCTGACGCCAGAGCGGGTCAGTATCGCGTTATCCGGCGACCACCGTGCTGCGATCCTCAGGTAATCGAAAACTACGCGCTTCTTCTGCGGAGCGGACGCTAGTTGAAATCGTGGTGCGTGTCGCGCACGTACGGGTATTTCGACTCGTTACCGACTTCAGGCGGAAATTCCGCGTAACCGCCATGAATGTAAGGAATGTCGGAGGGCAGCAAGGGTTGATAGCTGTCGCGCCAAATTGGAAACGGAAAGGTCAGGATCTCAACGAGACCGGCCACTTGGCGCGCTGCTGTGCGTCCCGCTCCCTTCCAAACGCCATAGCCAGCGCCGGCAGAATTACCCTCGGTTTGGTTGATTTGGTTAACAGTAGTAAAGAACTCGGTCGGAGCGATGATAAGGTTCGAGATACCGCGACCGAGTTTGCGCGTTGGGCCAAAATCGTTCCCGGGCGGATCTTGAATATCAGCGAACGCTCCGATGGCAAGGCTAACGATCGCGGCGGAGGCAAGAATAGTTTTCATAGGGCTCGTTTGCAGTTAAATGATTCAGAACAGCAAAGGCAATACTTTATTTTTGGTGTTTTGGCGCAGCGTCGTTTTTCGTTTTCAGCATGGAAAGCCAGATCGTGATTCCCAGAATAAGCACAATGACTCCCAGCGAGATGATTCGGGGGAACGGCAGAAATTCTGCGGTAATCATTTTGAGGCCCACGAATCCGAGTACCAATGCCAGTCCGGTTCTGAGATAAATGAAACGGTTCATCAGACCCGCCAGCAGGAAGTAAAGCGATCGCAACCCAAGGATCGCGCAGATGTTCGACGTATAAACAATGAATGGATCTTGACTGATCGCGAAGATGGCTGGAATCGAATCCACTGCGAATGCCAGGTCCGTGATTTCAATCACGATCATGGTCAGAGCAAGCGGCGTGAACATCCAGCGGCCATCGACGCGCACTCTGAAGTCTTGATTGTGAAATTCATTGGTGATCGGAAGAATTCGGCGACAAAACCGCATCACGCGCGTTTCCCTGAAATCCTGTCCAAGATGTTTCCCGAAAAGCATGCGCGCTGCGGTGATCAGCAGGAAAAGACCGAAGATGTACAGAACGAAATGAAACCGCCGCACCAAAGCGATGCCAAACAGAATCATGGTGCCACGCATGACGAGAGCGCCAATAATTCCCCAGACCAATACGCGGTGCTGTGCGCGGGGTGGTACCCGGAAATGCGTGAAGATGAGCACGAACACAAAAATGTTGTCCATGCTCAGGGAGTACTCGATCAGATAGCCGGTAAGAAAATCGAGCCCGTGATGTGGCCCTTTCACACGCCAGACGACAGCGTTAAACGCCAGCGAAACGATCACCCAAAGAACGCTGCGCCGCGCCGCTGCGGTCATGCTCAATTCGCGGCCGCGTCGACGGAACGTCAACAGATCGATCCCAATGGCAACGAACACGCCAACGTGAAAGGCGATCCAGAACCAGATGCTCGTCGTCACGCGGGGCAGGGTTTCATGCGCAAAGCCGTGCGGCAATCGCAAATTGCGCGACGCGCCGAAAAGACCTATACGTCACGGGGACGTATTTGTCCCCACAAATGGATGCTGAATTAGAAAAACTGCTCGAAGCCGGCAAGCTCACTACGAAATCCGCAGGCCAACTGGAAAAGTTAAAACCGGGTACATTTTGCCTGCACAAAAGTTGGGGGTTCGGTCGCGTCCGCGAATGGAACCTGTTGCTAAATCAGATCGTCATCGATTTCGCAACCAAAAAGTCCCATCCGATGCAGGCGCAATACGCGGCAGAGAATCTGGCGCCGCTAGCGACGGAACATTTTCTGGTCCGAAAGGCAACGGACATCGCATCGATTAAAAAGCTGGCGAAGGAAAATCCGGTGGCCCTCGTGCAAAACATCTTGGAAAGCTTGGAGGGCAAGGCCAGCGCCCAGCAGATCGGAGAATGGCTCATTGGCGATATCTTTACCGAAGCGGAGTGGAAACGCTGGTGGGAATCAACGAGGAAAGCGCTTAGAGCAAGCGGCGGGTTCTCAATCCCTGCAAAAAAGACGGACCCGATCGAAATTCGAGGCGAAGGAGTGTCGCACGCCGATGAGCTACTGGCGGCATTCAACAAGGCCAAGCAGCCGAAGCAACAAATCGCAGCATTCGAACAGATCATAAACTCTTACGAGCAATTCAAGGAACCTGAAAAACAACTTCAGCCGATAGTCGTGGCGATCGAGAATGCAGCGGCGCGCAATCAGAAACTGCATCCTGAGCTGGCATTCCAACTCATCATCGCGCGGGATGATTTGCTCGCGCATATTCCGTCACTGCACACCACACACATCGGTCTGACTCTTTCCAATTTAATTGTAGAAGAGGAAAAGCGTCTGACATTGATCTTGCCAAACTTGCCAGCGGCAAAAGAGAAACGTGTTTTGCAAGCACTGCCAGCCGCGCTGGGAGCAGGCTGGACAGAGCGCGCCTTGCGTCTCATGGAAGCGAGCCACGGTCGAATGGTGGCGCAAATTCCGCGCATATTGAACGAAACCGGGCAACACGCCGAGCTTCGGACGATGCTGGAGCGAAGCATTCGCGAACATTCAGCGACGAGCAAGATGCTCATTTGGTTATGCGGCGAAAAAAAGAATTGGGCGGACCTGATTACCCCGGATTTGCTGTGGGCGATCCTCGCCGCGCTCGAGCGCGAACAGCATAGTTCCACCGGTCGCGGCAGCAAGCTGCAGAAAGCCGTTGTTGATGACCGGGAATTGCTTGGGGAAATCTTTAAGAAAGTCGATGTCGGCCTGGCGCGCGATGCGATGCGGCGTCTCCAAGTCACGCCATTGTTCGATGAGCTAACCAAACGATCGCTGCTGGCACGGATGGTCAAAGTTTATCCGGAACTGGAAACGATGATCGCCGGCGCAGAAACGCAGGAAAAATCCGCGCCGCTCATTGTATCCTGGAGCAGTTTGGAAAAGCGCAGAGCAGAACACGAAGAGATCGTGAAGGTAAAAATTCCCGCGAACACCAAGGAGATCGCAATTGCCCGGTCCTACGGCGATCTGAGCGAGAATTTTGAATTCAAAGCCGCGAAGCAAATGCAAAGCGTGTTGATGCGGCGCAAAGCCGATTTGGAGCAAATGCTGCACGACGCGAGGGGCACGTCATTCGAAAATCCCGATACGTCGCGAGTTTCCATCGGCACGATCGTCACCTTGCGCAATGCTGAAACAAACAACGAAGAGACTTACACCATCCTGGGCGCGTGGGACGGTGATCCTGATCGCCACATTATTTCATACCAAACAGCCATCGGTCAGGCGCTGCTCGGACACGAGGTTGCCGAAACGATCTCGCTAAACACTGAGGACAGCGTCGCCCAATTCATCATCGTCTCGATCCAGCCGGCACCGCCCGATCAAACCCCGCCGGCGCCCGAGCTTCCGAGCGAATCCGCCGTCGAAGCGGCGGTTGCCGAGTAGGCTGGTGTCATTGAGCGCTAGCGTATCCTCCGTTAAGTCAGCAGCTCGTAGGAGAGAACACTCAGGCAATAGATTGCCGCGGTTTCTACGCGCAGGATGATTGGACCAAGCGTGATCGGCTGACAGCCGTGCCGACGCGCGAGCGCTAGCTCTGCGGGAGTGAAGTCACCCTCAGGCCCAACGAGCATCAATACGCTTCGAGGACGAGCACCGTGCTCGCTGCAATAGGTTTCCAAAATTCTTTTTAGGTGCTGCGCATCAGGCTGGAGCGATCCGATCAGGCGAAGATCGAATGGCTGGTCGGACGTTGAAAAGAATTCGGCTAATTTTTTCGGGGCGTGAACGCGCGGCAGCCAATTCTGGCCGCATTGCTTCGCCGCTTCGATGGCGATGTGCTGCCATTTTGTCTGTTTTTGCGACGCGTTTTCCGGATCGACCTGCACAACCGTGCGATCGGAAATGATGGGCGCAATTTCGGCTGCACCAATCTCGACTGCCTTTTGCACAATCAGGTCCATCTTTTTTCCTTTTGGGATTGCCTGCCCCAGAACAATCCTGCAACGCAGCGGCGCTGTTTCCGATTCGTGTAATTTTCGCAATCGAATCTCGTCGTCGGCGACATTTGTAATTTCTGCAGTGAGTTCGCGGCCTTCTCCGTTGAAGAGGACAAGCTTGTCTCCGGCTTGCATGCGCAGGACGTTGCGCGCGTGATGGGTCTCGGAGCCGCGTAACGCAAGTCCCAGAGGATCCCAGTTCTCCGGCGCGACGTAGAAGCGATGCATGGGGCGGATGGGTGATTCGCCTATGAGTAGTCAGCCGCGATAAGCGAGTTTAGCGACACCACGTTTTGGAACGCATTACTGATAGGCAACTCTACGCCGCGCTGTTTCAAAGCGGCGAGCAGGCATTCTGTGGGAATGTTTCCAACCAATGCATTCTGCGCGAAGGGGCATCCACCGAGCCCGCCGATGGCTGAATCAAAACGACGGCAGCCGGCGTCATACGCTGCGAGTACTTTCGATTCAGCTTGCGCGGGCGCGCTGTGCAGGTGCACGCCGATGTCGCGGTCGGGGTACTCACTTGTCACTGATTCAAACACACTCCGAATCAAATCAGGACCCGCCATGCCGACGGTGTCAGCAAGCGAAACGGATTGTATACCGAGATCGACAAGTTTATTGAGCGCGTCGCGAATCTGCGTCTGATCCCACGGATCGCCATACGGGTTTCCAAACGCCATCGAAATGTAAGCCACCGTACTCAGCCCTCTGTTGTCTGCCTTTCTTTTGATCGATTCCAAAACTTTGTAGCACTCGTCCAATGTCTGATTCTGGTTTTTGCGCAGAAAGGTCTCGGAGACGGAACAAGGGAAACCCAGGGTTGAAACCGCTTGTGTGGCAATGGCGCGCTCAGCGCCTTTTTCGTTCACCACGATCCCGATGATCTCGACGTCGTTAGGCAGGTCGACTTGTGCCAAAACTTTTTCGCTGTCGGCCATTTGCGGAATGGCCTTGGGAGAAACAAAGCTGACCGCATCGATGTGTTTGAACCCGGCGTCAATCAGGGCACGCAAGTAACGGGTTTTCAGTTCGGTAGGAATTTGCCGGCTAAGGCCTTGCCACGCGTCGCGTGGGCATTCGATCAGGGTAACGGCGTTGCGAACCACAGAATTGGGACGCTTATTTAAAAAATTCCTTTGCGCGGTCGAAGAAACTTTTGCGCATTGGAGTGTTCTCCTCACCGCAAAGTGCAGCGAACTCCTCAAGTTTGCGGCGTTGCTCTGGATTAAGATGCGAAGGCACCTCAACGATCAACCTGGGGAATAAATCGCCGTGGCTCCGCCCGTTCACGTTTGTTATGCCTTTGCCACGGAGCTTGAACATTTGTCCGCTTTGCGTGCCTGCGGGGACTTTAACAAGGGCCTTGCCTTCAAGTGTCGGCACGTCGATATCCCCGCCCAACGCCGCAACGGAAAACGGGATTGGCACGTCGCAATACAAATCGTCGGCTTCGCGATGGAAGATGTTGTGCTCCTTGAGGTGGACCACCACATAAAGATCACCCGCTGCACCGCCGCCGATGCCCCCCTCGCCGTTTCCCGGCGAACGTAATCGCGTGCCTTCCCGGATTCCCGCAGGAATCTTCAGCTTGATTCGGCTTAGCTTTTCGACACGCCCTTCACCGCCGCATTTCTGGCACGGCTTTTCGATGATTTCACCGGCGCCGTGGCAACGTGGACATGTTTGCGAGACATGAAAGAACCCACGCGAACTGATCACCTGTCCGCGCCCGGCACACGTCGGACAACTTGTTTTGCGCGAGCCCGGTTCGGCGCCGCTGCCATGGCATTTGTCGCAGGCATCAAGCTTCTCAATCTCAATCGTCTTCTCCGCGCCGAAAGCCGCCTCCTCCAACTTTATTTCCATGTCGTATCGCAAATCCGAGCCACGACGCCGATCGTCGGAGCGCGCTCCGGGGCTGCCGCCAAAGAAAGTCTCGAAAATTCCGCCGCCAAATCCGCCGCCGCCGAACACCTCGCGGAAGATTTCGAACGGATCATGAAAACCGCCGCCGCCGAAACCGGCGCCCCCGTGCGCGAACGCGGCGTGACCGAAGCGATCGTACGCCGCGCGTTTGTCTGGATCCATCAGGACGTCGTACGCTTCGCCTAATTCTTTAAATTTTTCCTCGGCGTGCGGATCGTCCGGATTTTTGTCAGGATGGAACTTTACCGCGAGCTTGCGATAGGCTCGTTTGATTTCCTCACTGGCGACGTTTCGTTCGACGCCGAGCACTTCGTAGTAGTCCCGTTTCTCAGTAGCCATCAAAGCGAACGTCACCAATCAGACTAATCAGCAAAGCAAGCAAGAATGCTCACTACTTCGCCGGGCCGCTGGAAACAACGACGCGCGCAGGTCGCAGCAGACGATCCTTAAACCGATAACCTCGCCGGGCCTGGCGAATGACTGTTCCTTCGGGGGTTTCGCTCGGCTCGTGGGCAATCGCTTCGTGCAGGTTCGGATCAAACTTTTTGTCTTCGGCTTCGATCGTTTGCAGTCCGTTTTCCTCAAGCAAATCGTTCAATTGTTTTTGAACGAGAACCATTCCGGAATAGATCGGAGATTGCGTGCCGTCCGTTTTCGCCGCCGCCAAACCCATCTCGAAATTGTCGAGAATTGAGACCAAACGCTGAAGCAACGAGCTGTTGGCGTATTTCACCGCATCCTCTTTTTCGCGGGCAGCGCGTTTTTTGTAGTTCTCGAAATCAGCCTGGCTGCGTAGCGCGAGATCACGGAATCGGTCGAGATCGGCTTGCAAGCCGGCCATTGCATCGTCGGAATCGGCGTCTCCTGCAGCCATTGGGGAAGGCTGCTTCGCCTGCACTGACGAATTCATTTCTTCTTCGCGTTCACGGGAAGGGATCTTTTTCATGTTTTACGGATGGCTATCACAGTAATGTCATCGTTTTGCGGCACCGAACCGGTAAACTCGCGCACGTCCTCGATAATCCTTTTTACAATCGCTTGCGCGCCATCGTTCGCGCTGGCGCGAACCGACTGCATCATGCGATCAACGCCATACTCGTCTCCCTCGGGGTTAAGCGTCTCAGTCACGCCGTCGGTGTAGAGAACGAGGCAATCGTTGCGCTCGAGCGGTACCGCGAAATCGACCGTAATCCTATCGAACACACTTCCGCTGTCAATTCCCACCACCATTCCCGGCGACTTTACTGGCGTTACAGTTTGCGACTGTCCCTGGTACCATAGCGGCGCGTCGTGTCCGGCCCGCGCAAGCGTGACGCCATCGTGCTGATGATCCAGGACCAGGTACGCCATGCTGATGAACATGTCTTCTTTAATGTCTGGATAAAGCTGCCGGTTTACTTTTCGTAACACATCCGCCGGAGACGGGTTCCCGGCCGCCTCTGCCCGCAACACGCTGCGGCAAATGGCCATGATCAGCGATGCAGGGACGCCTTTGCCGGAAACGTCTGCTATTGCAACGCCAAGTCGCTCTTCATCGACACGGATGTAATCGAAATAATCACCGCTAACCTGGCGAGCTGGGACATTAATTCCGCTGATTTGGAACCCATTGATGGCCGGCGATTCAGATGGGAGCAGGATGCGCTGAATGTCTCGCGCGATTTCGAGGTCGTGATCCAGCCGTTTTTTTTCGTTTGCCATCGAATAAATGATCGCGTTGTAGAGCGCAAAGGCCGATTGCTCGGCGATGGATTTAAAAACGACAAAATCAGCCTGCGAAAAAGGCGCACCCGTTGGACCGTTGGCGACCGCCAGAACACCGAGGTTTTGGTCGCCATATTGGAGCGCTGTGGCCATAACCGACACGCTGCCAAGAGCGCTTCCCCGAAATTTGGCCAACTCCGGCGCTTCCGAGAATTCGTTGATACAGACAGCCTGACCTGTTTGCCAAACGCGCCCAAGCAATCCTTCATTCGCAGCAAGTGTATGGAGACGCAGAAAGGTCTCGAGGGCGATGGGATTGGCGGCCGCTTGTTGTAAAATATCCGGCGGAACATCTACCAGCGGCGGACAGCCTTTCGATACGAATCCAAGCATGAGTCTGCCGCCTGTCCGGTCCGCGACGTAGAGCGCACCGCCGTGTGCATCGAGAATACGCACGGCCCCCTCCACAATCAGTCGGTGCAATTCCTGAGGCCTGATTGTTCCCCGGAACGCTTCGCCCAAGCCATGGAGGAAATCGAAGACGAGTGTCTCCTCGACCTGAATCTCCTCATGCGAACGCTCCAGTCTGCGAATTCGCCGGTTCTGGAGATAGGTAGTAATACCCCACCCGGCCAGAGACGCGACAAGCAGTCCAAGGAAAAGAGTCGGCCACATTGCGCGAGGCCAGCTTACTTCGAAGACGTCTCGTGATGAAGATCTTGTCTTAGGAAATCGAGAACGTCCTTAAAGCGAAAGATATTTTCGGGCGCCGCCTCGCAAAGCGCTTCATGCGCTTCGAGCATGGTCTCTGTCTGCTCCTTTTTTCGGGAATCTAGCGTCTGGCTTCTGGAGGCTTGTTCAAGCGCTTCACATTCAGGTGTACGACTGCCATCGCTGTGGATATCGAATATCTGATCCAATCCGAGCCCGGAAAGAAGTTGCTGACTGCGATTGCCGCAATGAACGATGTGAAGGTGACCGCGGCCGAGCTCCTTTAATCGCAACGCCACGCTGGCCATAGTTCCCATGAACGTGGAATCCATCATGGCGCAATCCGCCAGATCTATTACAAATTCGCGATACCCGCGGTCCAACATTTCACGCGAGAACTCCTTGAGGTTGCCGCTATTGAGGAAACTACCTTTTCCCTCCACTTTCACCCATACGGCCGGCCCTCTTACCCCAACTTGAATAGATGAATCCACAGTTACTCTTTCAAACGATACCAGCCCGAAACCCATGCTGTCAAACCTGCCCACGCATGGAAAAGTCTCTCATCAACTAATTCGGAACGCAGTTCTTAATGAACCGCATCGCTCCGAACCTTCGAGGCACGGCTTGCAGGAGCAAAAACACCAACGCGCCCTGCCGCCATTTATTCCCACAGAAACGAGCGGTTTTCCGCCACGATTCGGCCGTTCGCGATTAAGAGGCAGCGCCATGCAATCACGCGACCGTCGTCAAAGTAATCGTCGCCGATCACCTTGAATTCAGTCTTGTGAGTGCCGCGCACGTTTGCATATGTGATCTCCTGCGCCTGGGTGTGTTCATGCAATTTCTCCTGGCGATATTCCAGGCGCACGGTGACATCCGAGGGGCGTTTGGCCCGCCAAAAAAAATCGAAGTAATTACCGAAACGCTGCCGTTGATCGACCGCGGTTACTGCACCGTAAAGACGGTATTGCCGCTCAAAAACGATAGGTGCATCCTGAAGCACAGAAGTTTTCTGGTTCGGCGAATTTGTCTTCCCGCCAACCTTGTTCGACGAATCGTGGGCCCGCTCACTCGGCTTTAGCCCTTTCTCACTCATGAAGAAGAGCCTGGTCTTTCGAAACTCGAAATTTGGATCCAATGCCATCGGCAGCGCCGTGACTTTCTCGACGACTTTGGGTTCCTCACGTGTGCTCCTCCCGGAGGCGGCAACAACCAAGAAAGTCAAAATTAGAAGTGCAGCGGCAAATCTCATTTCCATAATAAAGCGGGTCCTTGAGGCAAGTGTCAATGCGCAACCCACAATGCTCATCCACATCAGTCGTGCTATGGAACTCACGCAAATTGCGAAGTAATTTTCTACGTGATCGAAGTTCGCTACGAGCGAGGTGTTTCATTGCCGCAATGGGATTTCTGGATGGACCCATGGGACGGAAAACGTTTCGCGTTCGTTTCCCATGCGCACAGTGACCACATCGCGCCGCACCAGGAGGTGATCGTTTCCGAGCGCACAGCACGCCTGATGCGGGTCCGTCTGCCGGGCTCGCGCATCGAGCATCCACTGCCATTTGGGGAAAGACGCTCCATTCGCGGCGTCGATCTGATGTTATTACCTGCCGGGCATATCTTTGGTTCGGCGCAGTGCCTTGTTTTCGGTGGTGAAGAGACGCTTCTCTACACCGGCGACTTCAAGCTGCGTCCCGGCAAATCCGCCGAGCAGGCAGAGTGGCGTCATGCTGATACGCTTGTGATGGAAACAACCTTCGGCGTGCCGCGCTATCGGTTTCCGCCCACGAAAGAGGTGGTTGACCGGATGGTCGCGTTCTGCAGCGAAACGATTGACGCCGGTGAAGTGCCGGTGCTGCTCGGCTACTCGTTAGGCAAAGCGCAGGAAATCCTCTGTGCGCTCGACGGCGCCGGTTTGACCCCCATGTTGCATGGCTCGGTTTATCAAATGACGCGCATCTACGAACAGCTGGGGCAATCGTTTTGCAAATACGTGCGATACAATCCGAACGACGTCGCCAAGAAAGTGTTGATCTGTCCGCCCAGCGCGAACCGCTCAACCATGCTGGAGAAGATCCCACGCAAACGTGTAGCACTCATCAGTGGATGGGCTGTCGATCCTCAAACGGTGTATCGCTACCAGGTCGATGCGGCCTTTCCTCTATCGGATCACGCGGATTACGACGATTTGCTTCGGTACGTCGAACTGGTGCAGCCGCGCCGAGTGTTGACGCTCCATGGTTTCGCCGCAGCTTTTGCCTCCGATCTTCGCGCACGCGGCCTCGAGGCGTGGGCGTTGACCGAAGAAAACCAGATGGAACTACACTTCGAACGAAGGGATGTCGCACTGCAATCTGTGCCGGAAAATTCCTCCGGAGCGTCGCCTCCCTTCGAATCTATGCGGCACTCTGAATTTCTGGATTTCGCGAATGTCGGTGAAAACATCCGCGCGACTCCGGCAAAACTGGAGAAGGTTCGGTTGTTGTCCGATTACCTGCACAGCCTAACAAGTGAGCAGCTTCCGATTGCGACTGCTTACTTCAGCGGAAGAGCATTTGCCCAAAGCGATCCGCGCATATTGCAGGTCGGATGGGCCGTAATCTTCCGCGCGCTGCAGGACGCAACCAAAATCGACGATTCGGAGTTTCATGGAATCGCCAGCAGACATGGCGACGCTGGCAAGAGCGCGTTTGAAGTTCTTGATGGCCGAACCGCGCCGCAATCCTTCACCATCCTCGAATCGGTCGAGTTGTTCCAAAATCTTCAGCGCGCGCGCGGCCCGATCGCCAAGGCAAAGCTGCTGCGAGAGCGATTTTCGATTTTATCCGCGCGTGAAGGCGAGTACGCGGTCAAGATTTTGACTGGCGACCTGCGCATCGGTTTGCGCGAGGGCCTTGTGGAGGAAGCCATTGCCAAGGCGTTTGATGTTTCGCTCGAAGAAGTGAAACAGGCCAACATGTTGTTAGGCGACATCGGCCGGACGGCGTTGCTGGCCTCACGAAAAGAGCTGCACAATGCGGAGCTATCAATGTTTCGTCCTATTAAATGCATGCTCGCCACTCCCGAACTCAGCGCGGATGCCGTCTGGAACCGCTTTCTTGAAGTGGCCGACCGCGACCGGTCCGGCTCCTCGGTCCCAGGGACGGTGTACGTTGAAGACAAATTCGACGGGATTCGTGCACAGCTTCATCGCAGCGAAGATAGAGTCGAGATTTTCTCGCGGGATTTGCGACGAATTACCGGGCAATTTCCGGAACTGGCCGACCAAGCCAGGAAGTTTGACCAGGAGCTAATTGCTGACGGCGAAATCATCGCTTTTGACGAAGGGCGGCGACTGACCTTCTTCGATTTGCAGAAGCGGCTAGGGCGCAAAGACCACACCGGTGATCTGTTTTCCCGAACGGCAGCGGATGTCCCGGTCGCCTTTGTGATTTTCGATCTTCTCTGGGTGGGCGGACGGTCCCTCTTGAAAATTCCGCTTCGCGAGCGGCGGGAACAACTCGGCACGCTCATATTGCCGCCCCAATTTCAGAGAGCGAGCGTAACGCCAGCGCGTTCTGCGGCGGAAATTGAGCAAATTTTCCAGGATGCGCGTCAGCGTTTCAATGAAGGTTTGATGGTCAAAGACGCCGAAAGCTTTTATCTCCCCGGCACCCGCGGAATGTTTTGGTTTAAATTGAAACGCGAATTAGCGACGCTCGATGTGGTCGTTGTGGCGGCGGAGCTTGGCCATGGAAAACGCAACCATGTGTTAAGCGACTATACGTTCGCGGTGCGCGACGAAACCACCGGCGAACTCTTGCCAATCGGCAAAGCCTACAGCGGATTGACGGATGTAGAGATTGCAGAGCTAACGGAGCATTTTAAACAAAACACAATAGCCGACCACGGCCGCTATCGCAGAGTGAACCCAAATGTCGTGCTCGAGGTGGCTTTCAATTCAATCCAGCCTAGCACTCGCCACGCCAGTGGACTCGCACTGCGTTTCCCCAGAATTAAGGCGATTCGGCGCGACAAAAACGTCGATTCCATCGACACCCTTCAATACGCGCGCGAGCTTGCCATGCAGTCGACAAACTCGCTGAACTCTTTCGGAAAAAGCGCCTGAGCAGGTCTCAGAACTATTCTGGCGTAGGCGACGGACTCGGCGAAGCGGCTTGTTCTGTGGCAGGAGCCGATGCCTGGTTACCTTGTATCGCAGGAGCCCTCATTCTTTGTACCTCTTCCATCTTGCGTTGCCTTTCGGCGAGGCGCTCCTGCATTCGTTGTTCTCGTTCAGTTCTCATCTGGGAGGGATCCGGCATGAGGCCCTGGAGATCAGGAGGAACCGTCCTCCGAGGCACGGCGGGCCTTGATCGAGGAACTGGAGCAAGTCTGGGTCTCGCGACCAACTTCCCTCGCTCCGCCAATGCTTTCTCTCTTTCGTCCAATGCTTTCTCCCGAGCATCCAACTCCGTTTTCCGTTGAGTAAGTTGTTGTTCAGCAGCTGAATCTTGTTTTTGGCACGAGCAAACCAGCGCAAAAGGAATCAGCAGCGACAGGACGAGAGTTTTTTTCATATCACCGGTGGATTAGGTCTTTTTGCTGGTGGAAGAACAAATCGGAAAGGGTTTCGAGGTCAAACGAAAGTCAACGCTCTTGCGGCGTAGGCGAAGTTGTGGATCTAACTGTGACCACTTCGACGGCATCACGTCGGGAACGCTGGACATTGGCAAAAACTGCCAGCATCGCCAGACAAATCACACTCACTGCCATTAACAGGACCGCGGTTTTTGGAGGGCGAGGCGATTTTGCGGTGCTTTCGTCTGGCAGATTCACTACCCAGTATCCAAGTGAACATCGCAAGCGCAAGCGGGCCAGTAAGCATTACTCCAGCCGCAGCGCGGAGATTGCCTTCATGACGCTATCGCTCATCGCGGCGTACAGATTTTTCCCTGACAGTCCAAGATCGGCTGCGCTAAACAGGATCGGTTCCCCAATCACGATTGTAATTGGGACGAGCCGAAGCCGCCCACCGCTGCGCGGCAGCGCTTCGCGAGCGCCAAAAATCCGCATTGGCACGACCGGCGCGAGCGTTTTGGCGATTATCAAACCCAACCCTGGTTCCGCTGCCTGGAGGTTGCCGTCGAGGGTGCGCGAGCCTTCCGGGAACACCAGCACGCCGTTACCGGCCTGTAAAACGCGGATCACAGCTTTGATAGCGCTGCGATCAACTCCTTCCTGATTTACCGGGATCACGTTCAGCTTTGGCAAAACCCGCCCCAACACCGGAACGTCCAGAAGCGTTCGGCGGGCGAGAAAATAAATCGGTCTATCACACGTGCTCCCGGCTAGCGGCGGATCGAGATAGCTCTGGTGATTCATCGCCAGAATCACCGGCCCGCTTTGAATCATCCGCTCCCGATGGATAACGCGAAACCGAAACAACAATCGGCCAGCCAGCCGGCTTAAATGATAGCCAACCCAATAATAGAAATTCATTCGCCGAGCGCGCGATTTGGGATCTGAACATCGCCAATCGTCAAACCCGCTTGCTCAAGCCGCATCATTATCTCCGTCACCACTTGTTCGACCGTCACATGCGAAGTGTCGATCGCGTGCGCATCTTTCGCCTTCACCAGTGGTGAAACGGCCCGTGAGACATCGTCGCGATCGCGAATGGTGATTTCGTCGCGCTCACCTTGTGCAGCACGACGTTGCAGACGCACGTCAGGAGAAGCATCGATATAGAATTTGTAGGGGGTATCGGGGAAAACGACCGATCCAATGTCCCGGCCTTCGATTACCACGTCATGCCCCTCAGCACAGTCCTGAAGTCTCTCTGAAACGATTTCGCGAACGCGCGGCAACTTGCTAACACGAGAAACGCTCTCGTTCACACGGTCTTCACGCAAATGCTCGGCCGGATCGACGGCATCCACAACGATGCGCGCCTCACCATCTCGAACAACGCATGCAAGGGCTGCTGGATCGAGCGCCTCAGAGATGCGCTCGTCCTCATCAGGCCGAATCCTGTTTTGAAGAAGATGCCAGGTAATCGCTCGATAGATTGCGCCCGAGTTGACGTAGATAAATCCGAGCTGCCGAGCAAGCTTCCGCGCGACGCTGCTCTTTCCCGAGGCAGCAGGACCGTCAATAGCGATCACACGGTGCTGGGAAGCGTAAGATCCCATGTGTAGTTCGTGCCTAACGAAACTACTCCTGTGCGGGCACGGGAGCGAGTGAACCGATGACCGGCGTGCTGACCTGCATCCGTTTCGGGTTGGTAAATTCTTCAAGAGCTGCTTCGAATCCCGGATACGATTCACGAATACATTCGGCGTCCTGAATGATCGTCTCGCCTTCAGCAAACAAGCCCGCAACAGCAAAGGCCATGGCAATGCGATGATCGCCAAAGCTCGGCAGACGCGCTCCGTGCAACGGCGCTGGTCCATAAATTTCAAGGCCATCGCTTAGTTCGGCGACTTGCGCGCCCATGGTGCGCAAATTGTGCGCGATCGCCGCAATGCGATCGGTTTCTTTAACGCGCAGTTCCTCTGCATGCCGGATGGTCGTTTTGCCGCTCGCCAGAACGGCTGCGATGGACAAAACTGGCAACTCGTCAATGAGCTGTGGCACTTCTTTCCCCTGAATAACCGTAGCTTTCAGGGGCACACCGGTGACTTCCACCACCCCGCGCGGTTCAACATGCTCGATATCCTCGACGGCTTCTCGAACGTGCGCACCCATTCGGAGTAGCACACCCAGCATCGCCGTTCGCGTATCATTCAATCCAACGTCGCGAATCAGCAGATGCCCACGGCTCTGCGCCGCAGCGGCAACCAGCCAAAACGCCGCCGAGGAGATGTCGCCGGGAATGTCGAAATCCCGTGACTCAGGAATCTGCTCGCCGAAAACGCTAACGCTGCCGTCATCTTCCTTTGTCGATCGCACCAGGAAATAATTGAGCATCTTTTCCATGTGATTTCGCGTCGGCACTGGTTCTTCGACGGTGGTCTTCCCTTTCGCAAAGAGACCGGCCAGCATTAGCGCGGCTTTCACTTGTGCACTCGCTGCCGATGGGCGGTATTGAATTCCACGAAGCGACCCGCCATGGATGCGCAATGGCGGCGTGCCGTCAGGACCTTCGGCAACAACGCTCGCGCCCATCTCGCAAAGCGGCGCGATCACTCGATCCATGGGCCGTTTGGACAAGCCAGGATCCGCTACCAGTCGACTCTCAAATTTTTGTCCGGCCAGCAGACCCGCGAGGAGCCGCATGGTCGTGCCCGAATTGCCGCAATTGATTTCCTGGTTCGGCGCGGTGAGGACCCGTTTCTTTCCATGAACGACTAATACGGTCGGCTCAGGCTGTTCGATCTTGATTCCCAGTGCGCGCATTGCATTCACCGTGTGCATGCAATCTTCGCTCGGTAGAAATCCGCGCAGCGTGCACACGCCGTTGGAGAGAGCGGCGACGATCACCGCGCGATGCGAAATACTCTTATCGCCCGGCACAGCGATTTCGAGATCGATCCGAGGCGCCCGTTTTATCCGCAATTCCATAGAATCAACCTAAACGCCCTCATATTCCTGCCAGATGTTCGCATAAAGGCCGTGCAGCGTTAATACGGCATTCACTCCCACGCATGAGCGGAACTCCGGAACCGCTCGCGTTACGGCACAAGGAAAATCTTGTCGGTGTAAGGATCCTTCACTTCAGTACCGGGAGGGAATCCTTCCACATCGATATATTTGCCGGGCGAATACGGGCTCTCCACTAAATGCGGTTTGCCGGGGACAGGGATTCCGTAGGGATAATCTCCCTTTGCCACCTTTGTCGGCGGCGCGGCCGCGGGCGGAGGTGAAGATGCGACCACCGGCGGCGGTGTAGCTGGCTGAACCGGTCCATTCGGGTTAAATGGCTGCTGCTGCGGTGGATATTCTTGCGGTTGGGTCGGGGCGTAAGTCGTCGGCCGATGGCGCTGCGGCGGTGGTGGTGGCGGCTCCTCAGCGCATGAGGCCAAAAAGAAAACCGCGAGGAGAGCAAGCGGGATTGAAAATTTCATAATGAAAATTTCGCTAATCGTATCCGGAGTCGGACTCGTTGCCAATGATTAAATCACGCTTTGTTCAAGCTGCTTCGATTTGTCGCCAAAGAGGAGCACAAATACAATACGCCAGCATGCGTAATCCGAATCCGAATTACAGATGCTAGACAATTCACATCCAGAGATTTTAGTCGTCGATGATGACGCGATGAGTCGCAGGGTATTGGCCCAACTACTCAGCGCTGCCGGTTACAATTGCCGCGTCTCAAACGACGGTTCTGAAGCACTGAAGGCAATTCACGCGCGTCCGCCTTCGCTTTTGCTTCTGGACTTCGACATGCCAGGTCTAAACGGCGCGGAGGTGCTTAGGCGCCTTCGCTCCGACGAGGATGCAACCGTCGCCCAAATCCCGGCTATTATGCTGACGGCACATGGGAGCGAGCAAAGCGAGGTCTCCTGTCTGCAGGCAGGTGCGGACGATTTTGTTACAAAGCCTGTTAATGCGTCGGTGTTGCGGGCGCGAATCGAGACGCAGTTGCGGCTTCGCTTAATGCGACGACAACTGGAGCAGCAAAATGATGAACTGGAGAATTGGCGCCGCGATCTGGAGCGCGATCTGGCAGCCGCGCGCCTAACGCAGCAATCATTAATACCACAGAAACCGCTGTTGTTGCCGGGGTGGCAGATCGCAACGTGCTACTATCCTGTCATCCAGGTCGGAGGTGACATCTATGGCTGGGTCCGAATGAAGGACGGCCGGGTATTATTCTGGATCGCAGATGGCACAGGGCACGGTGCGGCTGCCGCGTTGCTTACAACACTGGCAAAGCTTCTTTTTCAATACGGCAGCATGGATCACGATTCGCCGGCGAGCTTGATGGAAGGAGTGGATAATGATTTTCGCAGCATCTTCGGAGCAACCTCATTCATGACTGCGATGTGTGTTGCCCTTGATCCCGCCACCGGACAAGCTCAGGTCGTTGGCGCAGGGCACCCGTCGCTCTTGGTTTTTCATCAGGACGGCACAACGGAATCCATCGCTTCGGTCGCCCCGCCACTGGGCTTGATCAAACGAACGGAATTCACCGAAACAGTGATCGAACTTGAGCCCGGCGATGCTTTCCTCCTCTACACGGATGGCTTGTTCCGCTGGACGAAAGATGAGCGCCATAGGGTAACTCCCGGGCAGCTCGAAAACGTTCTGGATCATTCCGCGCCCACTGCGGAGGCGTTGCTCAACCGGATCGTAGCGCAAACAGCTTCCAAGAATTCTCCGAAGACTGCTCCCGATGATGTGGCAGCAATCGTCGTGCGCCGGGAGGACCGGCAATAAAATTTTTTAATTTAGCTCAAATTTAGTCTTGCTCTCCCGCAGGCAAAACGTTAGTCAGCGTCCATGCCGAAAACCAAAAAAACTTCCAAACGCAAACCGAATCCCGCCTTCATGAAACCGGTCCAGCCGGACGATAAGCTTGCTGCTGTCGTCGGTTCGACGCCGCTGTCACGGCCGGAGCTTACAAAAAAGCTTTGGGCATACATCAAGAAGCGCGGTCTGCAGGACAAAAAGAAAAGAATCATGATCAACGCCGACGACGCGCTCAGGCCGGTATTTAATGGCAAGAGCCAGGTGAGCATGTTCGAGATGACCAAACTCGTCTCGAAGCATCTGAAGTAGATCAGGATTTCCTCCAATAGCCCGGCGTTGTCGCGTCGGGCTGTTGCAGGCTTAAAAGATATAGCTGCCCCGGGCGATGCGTTGTATCGCTCTTGCGCTGGGCTGCAACTGCGTCGAATATGGTGGAGTGAAAACGCCTCGATTATTTCTCTTCGCAGCCGCGGTCTCGTTAGTTTTCGCTGCGTTCGCGCGAGCGGAATCCGATTGGCAGCATGATTACACCAAGGCGCAGGAAGAGGCTAAGACGAACCACAAACTTCTGTTCCTCAATTTTACAGGATCTGACTGGTGCGGGTGGTGCATCAAACTCGACAAGGACATTTTCTCGCAGGAGCAGTTCAAAAACTTCGCGCACGATAATCTCGTGCTGGTGGAGCTTGATTTTCCTCGCAAAAAATCCCAGCCGACAGAAGAGAGAAAGCAAAACGTGCAACTGGCCCAGCAGTACGAAGTTCTTGGATTTCCCACCATCGTCGTGCTGAACAGCAGCGGCCAAAAGGTGTGGCAGTTCGATGGTTATTTCCCCGGCGGCCCGGAGGCGTTCATCGAGCAGCTGCAAAAATTGCCAAAGGGTTAAGCGCACCCGATCCAAATCTCTCCCGGATCGATTCCGCGTTAGCGCAAATTCGCGCGGCTGTTGCTAAAATATCAGGCGGATTCTTTTGCTGATTTCTTCTCAGCTGCTTTCGTCTCGCCGGACGAAGAAGTTTTTGCTGGCTCGGTCTTCGAGGATTTGTCGCCGCCTTCGGATGCCTTCGGCGCAGATTCCTTTTTGGCAGCTGCTTTGTATGATTCGCTGCGATAATCAGTGCTGTAGAATCCCGAGCCCTTGAAAATCAGACCCGCGCCGGTGCCAAGTAAACGTTTTACCTTCCCGTGTCCCCACTTTGGCAACCGGCAAAGCTCCTTCGGACATTCACGAAACGGTTCATCGCGCATTGACTGGAACGCCTCGAAAGTCTGCCCGCACTTCTGACACGAGTATTCGTAGGTTGGCATGAGCAATCTAGGCGGGCTCCCGGCTTTCAGGAACGACGCTGGGAAGTCTGCATTAAACAAATTACAATTCAACTCGGGCCGATGCCTAACTGACCAAAGCTGGCCTAAACGCATGTTTGTGAAGTTCAGCGACGTGAGTGTCAGTGCGAACAGGAGTATCAGGAAACGAGAAGGAAAATGACCGCCGAAAAAATACTGACGAAACACCCACTGGGTAAAAGCGGGAAGAATATCGACAGAAAAAAATACGACACGCTCAAGAAGGCTATCCTGTCAGCCCTGAGAAAAAATGACCTCACGCACACCGAATTGTTCAGCCGCCTTAATAAGAGCTTAAAAGGCAAGTTCTCAGGAAATATCAGTTGGTATGGCGAAACCGTTAAGCTTGATTTGGAAGCCAAAACAATAATCGAAAGAACCGCTTCAAAGCCTCAAAAATATCAGCTGAAATCGAGGTAAACTCATCATGACAACAACCCAAGTAACCAACTACGGCGTCACTAAAATCGCAGAACTCTTTCCCAGCATCAGGAAGATCAAGAACAAGTCGCTGCGAGAAAAGGTCGCTGCGGTCTGGAGCGAGGCCATTACCACGGGGTGCGGCGGCAAGGGCTGGACCTTCGCCGAACTTCGAGCGGTCAAGTTCACTCTGCTCGCCGGCGACATTAAGATGACTTTCGTCGAGCATCTCAATTCCTGCGCTCGGCAATGCACCGCCATCGCTGATGTGCTCAAGAAATCTTTCCGCTGCAGCATTCCCATTCAGCGCGACTACCTCATCGCAGGTGCGCTTCTGGCGGATGTGGGCAAACCGCTGGAGTTTGATAAGGACGCGTCAGGCAATGTTATCCAAGGCAAATTTGGGCAGCAGGTGCGGCATCCCTTCAGCGGCGTCGCGCTGGCCTACAAACACGGCATTCCCGGCGAAGTGCTGCACATCATCGCCACGCATAGTCATGAGGGGGACAAGGTCGAGCGCTCGATCGAATCAATTATTTTTCATCACGCCGATTTTGTAGACTTCGACATTGCGAAGTTTCTTGGGAAACGCGCTGCGAAGAAATGAAGACCTGTAGCCGGGATCGTTGATCCCGGCCGGCCGGCATCATCGATGCCGGCTACAACGACAACGCTGGACGCGTGCGCCCCAGCTGAATAATTTATTGGCACCTGATATGGGCCTTACACTTGTTGAAAAGATTGCGGCGCGTCATGCGGATGGACTTCCTCCGGGAACGCAGGTGCATAGTGGCGATTTCGTTTCTATTCGTCCGCGCCATGTGATGACGCATGACAACACCGGCGCGGTGATTCCGAAATTCAAGCAGATCGGCGCGACATCGATTGCCGATCCGGCACAGCCAGTGTTCGCCATCGATCACGACATCCAAAATACTTCGCCCGAAAATCTGGCGAAATATGCGAAGATCGAGGCGTTCGCGCGCGAGCACGGCATCGATTTCTACCCAGCGGGAACCGGCATTTCCCATCAAGTGATGGTCGAACAGGGCTACGTCGTTCCGGGTTCGATGATGGTCGCCAGCGATTCGCACTCGAATTTATATGGCGCGATGGCGGCACTCGGGACGCCGGTCGTGCGCACCGATGCCGCGAGCATTTGGGCAACCGGAGTTACATGGTGGCAAGTTCCGCCGGTCGCGAAGGTCGTGCTTAAGGGAAAACTTTCGCCGGGGGTGGTCGGCAAGGACGTGATCATCGCGTTGTGCGGCCTGTTCAACAAAGACGAGGTGCTCAATCACGCAGTGGAATTCGTCGGCGACGGAGTAACGAATCTTCCAATGTCAGCGCGAATGACGATTGCGAACATGACGACAGAATGGGGCGCGCTCGCAGGCGTGTTTCCATTTGACGAAGTGACAGTGAACTATTTGCGCTCGCGCGTTGCCGAGTTCACCAATCCGAAACGCCCGGGGACGCGCGGCGCGAAGAGCCGGTCCGGTTACACAAACGCCGATATCGAGAAGTGGTGGAAAAATCGCAGCGAATTCAGCGCCGATCCCGACGCTGAGTATGCGATCGAGCTTGAACTCGATCTCGAGACGGTCGTTCCACATGTGTCCGGGCCTAACGAAGTGAAAACGATGGTTTCGCTGCCGGAAATGGAACGTAAACACGTGCCAATCCAGAAGGCGTATTTGCTCTCGTGCGTGAATGCGCGCTTCGAAGATTTGCGCGACGCCGCAGAAGTCATTCGCACCCGGGGCGGACACGTCGCAGAAGGTGTTGAATTCTATCTTGCCCCCGCGAGCGCCGAGACCCAGGCGCGCGCCGAGTCCACCGGTGACTGGCAGACGCTGATTGGAGCTGGCGCAATCCCGTTGCCGCCCGGCTGCGGCGCGTGCATCGGTCTTGGCCGCGGTCTGGTGCAGAAGGGCGAAAACGCAATCAGCGCGACAAATCGGAATTTCAAAGGCCGCATGGGCGATCGTGACGCGTTCGTTTATCTCGCTTCGCCCGCGGTCGTCGCCGCGAGCGCGCTAGCCGGCTTCATTTGCGCACCCACGAATTTCACCGACAAAACCGCCGGCACCGCAACCCGACGCCCTGAGAAAAAACCGAGGTCTGCGGCGTCCGTGCAGATCATGGAAGGTTTTCCGGCGAGCGTGCGCGGTCGCATTCTCTTGATCGACAAAGACAACTTAAACACCGATGGCATTTACGGTAGCAAACACACTTACCGCGACGACATGACGCCTGAGCAAATGGCTGCGGTCACATTCGAAAATTACGATCCAAATTTCAACACACTGTATCAAAAAGGCGACGTCGTTGTGGGCGGACTGAACTTTGGAAGCGGTTCCAGTCGCGAGCAGGCAGCCACCGCGCTGAAGTTCAAAGGGATTCCGTGCGTCATCGCCGGCAGTTTTTCCGAAACGTACAAGCGGAACGCGTTTAACAATGGGTTCGTTGTATTCGAATGCCCGGAGTTGGTCACGCACTTGCGCGATGCGTTGACTGATCGTGCGCCAACAACAGTTGGCCCAGAAATCACAATCGACTACGCGAAATCAATCCTCACTGTTGATGGAAAGTCATTTCTCTTCCCGCCGCTCAGCCCCGCAGCGCAAGAATTGATCGTCGCCGGCGGCGCAGAAAAGCTGGTGGCGAGTCGACTCCGCGCGAAAGCGTAATCTGGGGAGCGCACGCGGCTCGCGTGCTGGCGAAGGCGGCCCGCCTTCGCAATTCTTTGAGATAGCTTTTGTCGCGGGTAATTCGGCGAGCCGCCGAATGCAACAGGCCAGCGGCCTGTGCTCCCCAGAATTCATCCGCTTGCGGGCTGGAATCTCGCCGATAAAGTCGCCGTCCTATGGCTAAATACAGAATTGCGTGGATGCCGGGCGACGGAGTTGGCAATGATGTCATGGAGGCCGCGCGCCTCGTGTTGGATCGGCTGAAACTCGATGCCGAGTATGTGCCTTGCGACATCGGTTGGGAATTTTGGTGCAAGGAAGGAAACGCGCTGCCCGACCGAACAATCAAAGTGTTGAAGGAAACAACTTGCGGTCTTTTCGGTGCGATCACGAGCAAACCGCAATCGGAAGCGAAGGAAGAATTGGCGCCGGAACTGAAGGACAAGGGGCTGGTTTACTTTTCGCCCATCGTCGGGCTGCGCCAGATGTTCAACCTCCGCACCAACATGCGGCCGTGTAAAAGTTATCCCGGCAATCCGCTCAATTTCCGCGGCAACAAGATCACGAATCCCAGCGGCGAAGATGTGCCGATCGATCAAGTCGTGTTTCGAGAAAACACCGAGGGAATGTACGGCGGGGTGGAATTTTTTCCGTTACCAGAGGCGGTTTATACCGCGTTGTGCGCAAACCCGAAAATGAAGAAGTGGAAAGAAAAGGCGGGACTCGAGAATATCGCGCTTTCCACTCGCATCATGAGTGTGCAGGGCTGCACCAACATCTGCAAACAAGCATTCGAGCATGCAAAGAAAACCGGTCGCAAGCGCGTCACGCTGATCGAAAAGCCGAATGTCTTGCGCGAGACCGGCGGCTTAATGATGCGTTGCTTCAAGGATGTCGCCAAAAACTATCCCGATATCCGCGCCGATGACGCAAACATCGACGCGATTTGCATGTGGATGTTTAAGAACCCGCAGGACTATTCGGTTCTGGTGGCTGAAAACATGTTCGGTGACATAGTGAGCGATCTGTGCGCAGGTCTCGTCGGCGGACTCGGTTTCGCGCCGAGCGCCAATCTCGGCGACAACTACGCCGTGTTCGAGCCGACACACGGCTCCGCGCCGAAATACGCGGCTCAATACAAGGTGAATCCAATCGCTATGCTCTTAACCTCAAAACTAATGCTCGATTGGTTAAAGGAATCTGACATGGCCACGCGTCTGGAAAACGCCATTGCTCGTGTGATTAAGGAAGGCAAAGTGCGCACCTACGACATGGGCGGCAAAGATTCCACACTCGACATGGCCAAAGCCATCGCCGATTACGCCAGTTGACGACCCCCTCCCCACATAAATCTGTTCATTCGAACATATTTTAGAGCTTGACCCGCCGTTCAAGTCCGCATAAATGATGTTCACAAGTTATTCACAATGGCGCAGAACTCTTCGATCGAATGGACGGATCACACGTTCAACCCGTGGTGGGGGTGCTCGAAGGTTTCACCGGCGTGCGACAACTGCTACGCCGAACTTTGGGCGAAGAGAATGGGACATCGGGTGTGGGGAAGCAGTGCAAATCGTCGGTTTTTCTCAGATTCCCATTGGAACGAACCTTTGGCGTGGAACGAAGAAGCGAGCATTGCTCGGAAAAGAAAAAGGGTTTTCTGCGCCAGCATGGCGGATGTGTTCGAACGTCGCAGCGAATTGAATCCCCAAAGAACGCGACTTTGGAATTTAATCGAACAGACGCCATGGCTGGATTGGTTGCTCCTGACGAAGCGACCTCAAAATATTCACCAGATGGTACCTTGGAAAAAGGATTGGCTTCCAAACATCTGGTTAGGCACGACAGTGGAAAGCCAGCCTTTCGCGGAGAAACGGCTTCCATTCTTGCTGCAGAATGGCGCCGTAGTACGGTTTCTTTCATGTGAGCCTTTGCTAGGACCGCTCGATCTCAGCGCGTGGTTTCACAAGAGGGGATTACATTCGATCGATTGGGTAATTGCAGGCGGAGAGAGCGGCCCGAGGTCCCGCCCAATGCATCCCGATTGGGCGAGCAACCTATTGCGCCAGTGTCAAAGTGCTAAGGTTCCGTTTCACTTCAAACAGTGGGGACACTGGGCGCCGACGACTGCAACCGTAGAGGATGTTCCCGCGCAAACTTTGAAGCTTGCGGAGGAACGTCCTGTTAGAATGGTACCGTTAGGCAAAAAAGCGGCTGGCCGAGTTCTCGAGGGAGCTACGTGGGACGGCTTTCCTCGGCCGATCGCTTATGCCTAAAGCCGATCTCGCATCGTACACCGGGCGCGAACAGGCTTTCGTAAAACATTACCTGCTTGAGAAATACCTCGCGCCTTTAGTGTACAAGGTAGGGTCTAAGTGGGATTCAATCGTCTACATCGACGCCTTCTCGGGTCCTTGGCAAACCACGCGTAAGGATTATGCCGATTCCTCTTTTGCGATCGCAATTGAAACACTGCGCGAAGCGCGTGCCGGGCTAATGGAACGCGGCAGAAAGCTTCGAATTGAATCGATATTAGTTGAAGAAGATAAGCGTGCTTTCGCTGCGCTCGAATCTTTTGCCGCGACACAAGCGAGTGAAGGTTTTGGAGTGCGTGCTCTTTGTGGCGAGTTCGTGGAGCAAATTCCCGCTATCAACCGCATTATTCGGGAGAAAGCACCGAACCCCTTCAAATTCGTCTTTCTCGATCCAAAAGGATGGACGCATATTCCCATGCGCAACATGCAAGATTTCTTGAAAGGCCGCAGCGGCGAAGTGCTCATCAATTTAATGGCTCGCCACATCATTCGATTTTTAGAAGAAGAGGACCGCGCGGAGAGCTACAACAGATTGTTTGGTCGGAATGAGGTGCTGGACTCGCTAAAGACGATTCCGCGTGAGAACAATGAACGCGCTGAACAGGCTGTCCGCGAATATTGCCGAAGCCTGAAGCAACTCTGCGCTTTCAAGTACGTTTCATCGGCAGTGATTCTGGAGCCCAACCGAGAATCAGTGAAGTATTACCTTGTTTACGCCACCAACGACTTTCATGGAATCGACGTCTTCAAGGCAGCCGAGAGGGCGGCTGCATAGATTCAGGATGAAATTCGGTATTCCAGTCGGCGCAGTGAAACCCAGCAGACGGAAATGTTTCTGGTAGGAGGCTCTCAGCAATCTCGACTCGCGAGTCAGCTATATTCTCGTTACCGATCAAAAGCGCTTGCAAAAGTACTCGAAATGCTTTGCGAAAGCGGCGCGAGTGGCGGTGTTGAATACACCAAGCTGTATTGTGAGGCGATGGCATTTCCATTGGTCGGGCCTGATGATCTTGTGAAATGGCTTCGCGATCTTGAACCACATATTCGGATGGTCCTCGCCGGAACATCGAAGCGAAGAAAGCCTTCACCCGGAGAGAATGATCGAGTTGTTGTAGTCGATCGAGCTGCCTTGGAGCAACGAATTCGCACCTGAAGTCATCGCCGAGTACGCCATCATTTCGAAGGAACGATTACCGTTCTGACGTGATCAAAGGAATCCTGAAGTGCGCTAGTGCCGCATTGATTTGGGCGGCGTCGAGATCGACGACACGCAATGTCTGTCGGGGAAATCGAAGTTTTCCGCTGCGCGCGAATTCGATGAGCGTCGGAAGTTCAATCGCGAGATGATCGGACACGCCGATGATCTCCGCTGCTTTGTTGATCAAAACCCAGCGGATGCTAATTACGCCGCCGTTTAATGATGAGATTGTTCACACCCCGTTTGTCAGTTTGAAAAGAAACATTGACGGGACCTGAAAATACGTGACCGATGGAGGCATGAAGATAAAAACTATTGGATTGACTATCGCGCTTTGCTTTTTCGCGGGGGCAACGTGCTTCGCCGCCGACGACCCTCAAATTGGCACGTGGAAACTCAATGAAGCGAAATCAAAGCTTACCCCTGACGCGGGAAAGAACACTACCGTTGTGTACGAGGCCGCTGGCGACCAGGTGAAAGTTGTCATCGATGGCACCGACAAGGACGGCAAGCCGACGCATAACGAGTGGACCGGTAAATTTGACGGAAAAGACTATGCCGTCACCGGTGATCCAAAGTCCGATATGCGTTCGTACAAGAAGATTGACGACCACACGTTGGCGTTCACCGTTAAGAAGGATGGGAAGACAACCACCACAGGCCATATTGTGGTAGCCGCCGATGGCAAGTCCCGCGTCGTAAAGGGGAACGGAACTGATGCGCACGGTCAGAAGGCTCACGAAAAAACGGCATACGACAAGCAGTAACGGCCGATTACTCGTGATCCGGTGATGTTTCGTTGCGGCTGACACAGCCACCACTACAACGTCAGTTTGGTGGTCTTTCTCGTCACGCGTCACTCGTCACGTTTATTACCGTTCTGACGTGATCGATGGAATCCTGAAGTGCGTCTAGTGCCGCATTGATTTGGGCAGCATCGAGGTCGACAACACGCAATGTCTGTGGAGGAAATCGGAGTTTTCCGCTGCGTACGAATTCGATGAGTGCTGGAAGTTCAGTCGCGAGATGATCGGATACGCCGATGATCTCCGCTTCTTTGTTGATCAACTCGGTATACGGATGAATCGACATCGATTCGGCGGTTAATCCGACAAGAGCGGCTCGTCCTAGAGGGGCCAGGCAGAGGACGGCCTGGCGCATCGTTTTTGCTGAGCCGATCAATTCGAGTGCGACATCGACTCCTGTTCCAGCAGTTGCTTCTTTGATTTGCTCGACCGGATCTGCGGACCGGGCGTCGATCGCGATAGCTCCCATACTAGCGGCTGACGCGAGCTTCGCAGGATTGATTTCAACCACATAGACATCTTCGCAATCGAAAGCGCGTGCCAATTGCAATGCAGAGAATCCGAGTCCGCCGAAGCCAAAAATCGCAATCGACTCGCCGGCTTTGAAGCGCGCCTTGTTCAGAGCATGTAGCGCAGTTGCCGACGAGCACATCATGATTGCGCCGACTTCGAATGGAATCTCGTCGGGCAGCGGAAACGCATTCACGCCGGGAACTTTGATGAATTCCGCGTAACCGCCGTCCCGATGTTTGCCAATCATCTCTCCGCTACGACAGAATTGTTCCAAGCCGCGCACACAAAACTCGCAGCTGCCGCAGTGGACCAAATAATGTACGCAAACGCGGTCTCCCGCTGAGAGGTGCGTCACATCGCCGCCGACTTCCTGTACGCGACCCGCGACTTCGTGTCCGAGACTCAGCGGTAAACGATCAATTTTGGAAATGCCCGCGCGATAATGCGCATCCGAGTGACAGATGCCGGCAGCCGCAACGCGAATCAAAATGTCCGACGATCCGATCTCGGGAATTGGAACATCCGCGTTCTCCAGCGGTTTTCCGACCTGCACGAGTCGCACCGCTCTCATGCAGGGCGTTTATCTAAGAAACGCTGGAAGCAGGAATCGAAATTGATATTTCTACGTTCTTGCTTTCCTGAACGGTTTATTTTCCCTCCGCAGCGCCTGGCCCAGGCGAAGATGCAGGCTGCGCCGGCAAATCTGAACTGAACATGTCTATTCCAACTTTCCATTTTCCCTCGGCTTTCTTTTGCCATACTTCGCAATACTTGCCTTTATCTTTGCTGCCGTCCTTCATCGTCATTTCGTACGTGCCGGTCAAAACGCCCATGTCGCCAGACTTCGCCACTTCCACGCGTGTTGTTTTCCAACTGATACCTATGAAGCTGTCGAGAAACCCTTGCCAAAGATTTCGAATTCCATCCTTATTTGTCACTGCCGGTTGATTCGGCGGCAAAACAACTGCGTCATCGGCGTAAAACGCCACTGTCTTATCGAGATCTTTGGCCGCAGCGACTTTCGACCATTCCGCATCCGCGTCGCGAACAGCTTTTTCGAGCTTTGAGTCAGCAGCCGCCGCCGTGCCGACAGATGCGAATGAAAGCAGGGCAATGCAAGCGGAGAGAAATAACACTTCTCGTTTCATGGCTTTATCGAGCCGGGAATCGAATCTGTCGTCAATGTTTTTCCAAGCCCAAAGCTAGCGCGACCTACCTATTTCTTCTCCGTTACCCGCGTCACAGTGAAAATCTCGCTGGGAAGGACCTGACCTTCAGGCCGGCCTGGTCCCTCCTGCAAAATGATGCGGGACTTAAAAACCTTTTCAGTGAGCTCGATGATTTCCTCTACAGACGACGAATCCTCGGTTTCATCGGTCAATCGCCAGGTCTCGATCAACCGGCCATGCTCGATCTGCCATTTCCCGCGCGTGTTGTCGCCTTCGTCCGGCGGATCCAGGATCCAAATCCCGTCAGCCCGATATTCAGTATCGTGTCGATGACCGTGCCAAGTTCCAACAAGAAGCCGCGATAAAGTCGCATCGTCCGGAAGCGCGAGTGCGATGTTCGGTAGAACCAAAGCAACGATAGCGAGTGCAGCGCGCATCAATGCTTCTGAGTGACGTAGGCGTAAATCTTCTCGTTGTAACGGCGGGCATATTCTTCCTGTCGTTCTCGAAGTGGTATGTCGTTGGTGACACAGCCAATTCCAGCGTTCGCCTTAGGATAATTTTTAGCTACCTCGAACGGGACACCGACTGGCCTGGACGCAATGCTACCCGCCCAATAAAACTTGATATGTCCTGTGCGAATGTCCTGCTCGGCTTCCTTCACGGCATCAGCCGGATTCCAGGTTGGTTCCGCTGCAATGCAACATACGACGACGAGCGCCGAGCCGAGGACATGTACAATCTTCATAACGCGACAAAAGATCAGCCAGGGTGAGCAAAAGCGAGCATTTTTAACGCGGGCGATTATTCCACAGTGATGACCACTTTTCCTCTGGCGTGGCCTTCCTCGACGTAGCGAATTGCGTCGGGCACTTGCTCTAACTTGTAAGTTCGATCAATCACCGGTTTCAGTTTCCCGGACTGCATCATATCAGCAAGAATAGTGAGGTCTTTTTGGTTGGCGTCGGCCATCATCATCCCCATCTGCTGGTTTACGAATTTTGAGAATACCATCGCCCAAAGCGCTTTGCCGAGTCCGCCGAGAAAGCCTTGATCGCCTGCTCCGCCGCCGCCAATGAGGACGTATTTGCCTGCGGGAGTCAGGATGCCTTTGCACTCCGACAGCGAATGATTTCCCACATTGTCGAGCATCACGTCGTAACGTTTCGCGCTCTTGGTGAAATCTTCTTTAGTGTAATCGATTACGTGATCGGCACCGAGCGATTTGACAAGATCGACATTGCGCGTGCTACAAACACCGGTCACACCTGCGCCTAACGACTTCGCGATCTGGACGGCAAACGTGCCGACGCCGCCGGACGCACCGTTGATAAGAACTTTTTGCCCCGGTTGAACTTTTCCTTTGTCACGCAGCGCCTGCAAAGCAGTGATCCCCGCGATATTGACCGAAGCCGCATCCTCAAAACTCACAGTGGCCGGCTTGAGTGCGACTGCTCTAGTCGCACGCGGACACACATACTGCGCAAAAGCACCGCCGCGGCCGCCGAATACTTCATCGCCTGGTTTGAACTGTGTCACACTCTTGCCGACTGCTTCAACGGTTCCGGCAAAGTCAACGCCCAGGCGAGTATCCTTTGGTTTGCGAAGACCCACTCCCATCGCGCGCATGACATAAGGCGTGCCTTCGACGAAGTGCCAGTCATACGGGTTGACCGACGCCGCGCGAACTCTTACCAGGATCTGGTCATCATTCGGAACGGGCTTTTCAATCTCTGCCAACTTGAGGTTGGCCACACCATAGTCGCAATAAACAATGGCCTTCATCGGGTTAGTGGGTGCGCCAGCCTTGCCGCAGTCGTTAGTCGATCGCCAGTAAGCGATGAATCCCGCCAGCAATGCTAGCAGCAACAACACTAAAATCGCACCTGTAATCCATTTGAGTGCGCGCTTCCATCGCTTAGGAGGGTGCTTTGCGTTGGGTTTGTCGTTCATAAGTCCTGGTTCATTCTTTTTTCTTGTCAGTTGCGTTGCCCTCAATGGCGCCACTTGCTTTTTGATTCGGCAGAAGTCCGAGTTGTTGCATCATCGAAAGTTGATCAAATGCAGACCACTCCTCTTTTATTTTGCCATTCACGATCCGCCAGATCGTGATCCCGGACTGTTCCACTTTCTTTCCGGTGGCGGGCAAGCCGTTACCTGTTCCGGTATTGGTGCCGCGCGCAATCCAATAGATCGTGACCAGGTCGCTTTCGGCGATGAGCGTCTCAGGCACGATTGCCACATCCGGGAACGCTTCGTGCCAGCCTTTCAAGGCGGCCTGGTCTTCTGCCAGGCTGATATTTCGGTGGATACCATGATTGACGAAGTCTTTGGCATAAAGTTGCTCTGCGAGTTCGAATCGTCCCCCGCTGAGGAGTTCTTCGAATGCTCGTTTAGCGAGTGCCTTGTTTTGTTCTTGCAACGAGGATGCGCAAACGACACCTGCAAGTAGGAATGAGCAATTGATAATAGCAGTAAGTATTTTCATAAGAGTTAATGCGAAGGTGTTGTAGCTATCCTGGATGACTGTAATCCCTTAAACAAAAGCCAAAGGCTAACCACGAGTTCAAAGATGGCCATCGGTGTGTCGAAGATGTAATCGTTCACGATTTTGTTGAAGTTCGGGAAGATGAGGAAAACAAAAGCGCAGAGCACGCACCAGGCGGATGAAATTATACCGAAAACAGCCAGCGTTTTTGGAATGTATCCCGACTTGAGCCATAGGTATGCACAAATAGTCGCGGCCAATCCGAAAAACGGCAGACCGACATAGTAATCGTCGAAATTCGACGCGATCTGCAGCCTGGCCAAAGCCTGGATGTGCTCTGGTTGGAATACCTGAAGGTAAGGGGCGGTTCCGAGCATCCGTAGCGCACCAAGTAGGTTGAGTGTCGCAAGGAGCCATAACACCGCGAACACCAGCCGGAACAACGCTCCTATCAAAGCCAGAATCCGATCTACCGGCTTAAGAATTAGGTAAAGCGCTGCGAGTAGGACTACGACATTTGCGCTGTACAGCAGAAAACAAATGACCGCCACTCGAGCCTGCGTTTGGTGGGCGATGATATTCCGAGCCGTTTCTGCAGCATCGCGCGGGACGATTAGAGGGCTAAGCAAGACGTAATTCCCAAAAACGACAATCGCTACCGCGAGCAGGCCGGTAACTCCTGCGATTTTCGCCGCTGTGCGTTGCAAATTGTCAATCGTGTTCATGCCGTCTTCATCTGGACTGTAGCGAGCTCGAGCGACGGCACCTTTGCACCTTTAATCAAAAGCCAGAGCATGATCGCCAGTTCTCCAAACAGGACCGGCTGCGCCCATTTGAACGCGGCTGCGTAGTAATCTGGAAAGAATAACGCCGTAAGGCTCAGAGCCACATAGCCGAAACAGTTGATCATGAGCCAGACACCGATGAACCGCGGGAGAAAACCGGAGCGAAAGACGAGAAGCCCAAAGGGAAAGAGCCACACACCCCAAAAGATCTCGTTGATCAAGATCCCTTGACTGTGCAGGCGAACAAACAAGTAAGCCAGCGCGTCGCGCTGAGGTTTGTCGAAAACCGCAAGGAAATCCGCACCGCGGAAGAGAGTCAGCGCGGCAATATTGTTAAGTGTATTGAGAAATCCGACCGCGGCGGAAACCAAAACGAACGCGACCATTAAACCAGCCCAAGTCCGACTGACATCGCTCAGTAACTTGCAGAGAGCGATCCCGAGGCAGATGAAAATCACTGCCCCAATGAGATCAGCCAGAATCGCGAGACGAAACATAGTCTCGTGAGCAAGGATATTGTCGGCAGTTGCGGCAGCGTTACCGCGCACGATCAGTTTGTTTGGCACATAAATCAGGCTGAATGGCCCGGTGATTACCATCGAGAGGTAAATAGCGCCGGCGATACGCGCGGCTTTCTTGAGTGGGTGCATGGATTCTTCTCCTTTGTTGGATGCTCGACGTGCAGTTGATCAAAGTGGACCGCGATAGCGGCGCAGCCGTACTGCTGCAGCGATGAATGCCGCGGCGAATAACAACCCGACCCAAAGGCCAGGCGAGCTCAAGTATGTTCCCGGAGTGAGTTGTGGGCTGTTGACCGAGTGCATGTTAAAAGCGAAGGCGGTCGGCGCGAATCCCATCAACCGGTCTTTCAACAGGGAGGCGAAATGCGAAGTGCCGAATGTGATCTTCTCGAAAAACGCGATCGCGAAAAACGGCAAGATTGCCCAGAGAAAAGTTGCTCGCCGCGCCCAACCTGAAATCAACAGAGCCCAGCCATAGATCGGGGCGTGCCAAAGAGCGATCGCGGTTAGTCCGTAAAGAAGAATGAACGAATTCTGAAACAGCGGAACATATGTCCAAGTCGTTGCAGGGCTCATGCCATGACTGATAAGAAGCGCGCTGGTCCAAAGCAGCATGACCATCTGCGTCACCACCACGATCGCAAACGTTACCAGCGGCAGAACAACCAATGGGATTGTGGCCTTCGAGAGCAATGTGGTACGATCGGATACTGGCAGCGATTTCCAGAACAGGATGCTGCGATCTCGACGTTCGCCGTATAGCGCGTCGAGACAATAGAACACGCCAACAATGAAGGCAGTCAGTATCAACATGATTGCCGCCATGTCATACGGCGCTTCGATTGCAGCTCGTGCTTTTGCAGGATCGAGCAGCAACGCTGCGCGGCGGCGTTCCGGCAGTCCATTTGTGCTGACGAGGAAACCGAACAACACAACAATGGCAACGAGTATCGGCGCGACGTAGATCGAACGGTTCTCCCAAACTTCTCGCCACACCGACCAATAGAACGGCTGCGGTGAAGCGGGTCTGTAGTCGGGGTCGGTGACCCCGGCAGATCCAGGCACGTTATTCGATTGTATTTTCATCTTGTTAGATTCACTTGTGCGGCGGCAGTAATCTGGGGAGCGCACGCGGCTCGCGTGCTGGTTTCGGCGTCCACGCCGAAACGATCTTCCGTAAAAGCGAGGTGACTGCCTCTTGAAGAGAAAAAGTTCGCGATGACAAGGATGTCATCGCCAGCACGCGAGCCGCGTGCGCTCCCCAGATATGCGTGATCATCGCAGTGCTCCTTTCTCTTCCTCGATGCGGCGGTTCGCTTTTTCTGGCTTGCTCGGATCATTCGTCATCACGGCGACGAACAGATCGGCGATGCTCGGTCTGCGCACCTCGCCGAACGTTTCGAGTCGGTCGCGATTAACGTGATCAAATAACAGCACGCTTCGACCGAAAACCGGACGTTCGTGCATCGGCTCCAAGGCGCGTGCGGCGGCGAGATGCTCGGGGTTCACCATCACTTCAACGTACCGCGAGTCGAATTCTTCCATGCTGCACTCGAGCACGATCCGGCCACGGTCGATAAACATGAGGTCCGTCAAAACGTCCTGGACCTCTTCCACCTGATGTGTTGTCACGATAATCGTGCGACTGCGATCGAAGTAATCGTTTAGCAGGGAGTCGTAAAACTGTTTGCGATATAGAATGTCCAGGCCAAGTGTCGGCTCATCGAGTACGAGCAAGCGCGCGTCGATTGCCATCACGATCGCGAGATGCAATTGCGCCACCATTCCTTTCGATAATTCCCTCACCTTGCTGGTGCGTTTGATCGTCGTTCTTGCCAGAAAATTTTCCGCCTTGGCGCGATCGAACCGCGGGTGCACGCCGGCGACGTAATCGAGCAATTGTGAGACGCGAATCCAGCGCGGCAACACCGCTACATCGGCAATGAAAGAGACGTCGCGCATGAGCTCGTCGCGGTTCGTCCACGGATCGCGACCGAGCACCTTCAATTCTCCGTCGTACGATGTTAGGCCAAGAATCGCATTGAGCGCAGTTGTCTTGCCTGCGCCATTCGGGCCGATAATCCCGAGGATGCGACCCTCCTCGATATGCAAATCGATGCGTTCCAACGCCACCGTCGTTCCGAACGTCTTGCGAAGACCGCGTGCTTCTATCGTCGCCATGGCATTAACGTTTTTTCGATGACGAGCGGCGCGCTGCTGCGGCATCCAGCTCTCTTTGTGTGAGACCGAGCCTCTCGATCTTTTCCGCGATCCGCGGCCATTCGTCGGTTAGAAATTTTTGCCGTTCGCCTTTTAGCAACTGATCACGCGCACCCGGTTTAACGAACATACCGAGGCCACGCTTCATCTCGACCAGGTCCTCATCGACCAATTGCTGATAGGCCTTCAGCACAGTAAGCGGATTGACCCGGAATTCGGCCGCGACATTGCGTACCGACGGCAACGGATCGCCTTCCTTGAGCACGCCGTCGAGAATCATATGCACGCCGCGGTCGCGAAGCTGGCGATAAATTGGCTGGCTATCATTCCATTCACGATTCATCCGTATTCACATCCCCATCGTGGCGAAGTCCGGCAGCTGTCTTCGATCGATGATCAATCCTCATTTAGTGTTATAGCTAACTATAACACTATTGCACCTGCAAGCAGTTTTTTGCAAAAAACGTTTGCGCGCGATTTATGCCGACGAAGGCGACTCCCCTTCGCAGACGTTATCCGACCCTATTCGTCGATTTTTATCTCGCGCACCATCCCGACATCGGCATGAGTGATCTGCTGATTGGTCGTCTGCGAATCCGTCGTCACCGGCATCTCGCAATGAAGGACGTAACGGCCAGGGGTGAACTCTCTTCGGAACCACACAACTCGCTTGATATCGTGGCTGTCCAGCGCGCCGCCTATTGCGTCGACCGGTGGTTCGCCCCGGCCGTTCGTTTTTCGCCAGCCGTTCACGTCAGCCACGGTTTTCCCGTCGCGCAGCCGGAAAAAATCCACCTCGTGCATGGACGGCCCCGGCGTTTCGACCCGAATGACCTGCCGGCCTTTGCGCAACTTGCCCTGGAGCTCAAACCGGTAATCAAGCAGCTTTAGCACCACGTCCTCCTTTGGAGGCTCATCGTTCGCGATCGCGTATTGCACAGTAAAAGGATGAACCGGCGTGGACTTCGCATGCCCGTTATTCCAGCAAATGATCAGATAATTTCCCGGATCGACTTTCACCCACACCTCCTCAGTTTCACCGGGCGATGTCAGTCCAGGGCCGGAATAATCCAGGGCGCCTTTTGGAAAGAGTGAACCGGCCTTTACCACGGCGACGTAATCGGTTGGGGTCATCCCATCAGGGAGCTTCACCAGCATCGCTTCATGAATTTCTGAACCACGATTCTCAAACACGATGTGACGCAGACCTGCAGGTACGACATCGGGAGCTTCAAAACCCGCATCCGTTGCAACGATTTTGAAAGGCGCAGTCCTTTCGCGACCGAGCTTTGAATGGCACCCGCAGCTAACCAACGAAAGCAAGATCATCAAAGCGCGAATTGCACTATGAAGGTCCATCGTCTTTCGCATTAGCAGTATTGCCCGACGACAGCAATGCCGCTTTTTAGATGCTGACCGTTCGCTCCGCTAATTTCACCAGCGTGAACAACGCGTGATTGACCGGCACAGGCACGCCAAGCTCCGCACCTCGCCGGGCGATGTATCCGTTGAGCGCTTCAATCTCGGTCGGTCGGCCGCGATTCAAATCCTGCGCGGTTGAAGAAAACGCGTCCGCCATTTGTGTGGCGAGCTCCATCGCCGCCGCCATTCCGGACTGGCGATCATGGACGCCCGGCAAAACGACGCGAGCCTTCCTTGCCACCGCCAGCACTTCGTCCACAACGTCTTCCATCAACTGCTTTGCATCGATGTTCTGCGCAATGTCGCCGTAACGTGCGTGTCCCAACGCGGAAATCGCGTTCAGTGCGCAATTGCGCAGGAGCTTCAGCCAAAGTTCGCCTTCGATGTTATCGGACACTCGGCACGGAATGCCGGCGCGACCGAAAAGGTCTGCCAGCTGCGTTGTTCGTTCGGACGGCGGTCCGATGATTAAATCACCACGTGCGAGATGTTTCACGCGACCGGATTCCGGCACCGATACCGCGACGTAAACGGCAGCTGGCACAGCCGTCACGTTCGCGGCAGCGCGAACTTGATCCGCATTATCGACGCCGTTTTGCAAGCAAACTACTGTGGCATCTGGCCTAACGAATGGAGCCATTTGTGTCGCGGTCGCTGACGTGTCGTTGGCTTTGACGCAGAAAAGGATGAGCGAACAATCTCGAACCGCGCTTATCTCGACTGTCGCCGTGGCCCTGATTCGGTCCTGGCCGTGCAATTTATCGAGAACAAGACCTTTCGAGTTAACTGCGTCAGTGAAGTGTTTTCGCCCGATGAAAACAGTCGGCGCGCCCGCGCGAGCAAACATTCCGCCGAAATACCCACCTACCGCGCCCGCGCCTACGACTGCAGTTCGCGGCCATTCTGGAGTTTCGCTCATTAGCTGTCTTTAGGCAGCACGACCTGCTTCAGATCATAAGTCGAATAGGCCGTCGGCTTCCCACCCTTAGCTATGATCGCATCTACGACACCAACAAACGCTTCCGTGTGCCAGTGTTTTCGCGTTTCCCACCATTGACGCACCCCATCATACGCCAGGAAGTCGCTCATCGTCCGTTCGATCTCACTCCATAGATCGCTAGTAAGAATGCCTTCCTGGCGCGAGTAATACATCCCCTCGAAGTTCTTGAAGAAACGGTTTTGAAACGCGCTGAAGCGAAGCTTGGATACGGCATCCAGATCATGGAACGACTGGACACCACGCAAATAAAGCGCGGTAAATTCCGGACTCTCGTGCAACGCCTTGGTCAGCTCACCCCATTGCACAGTAAGAGCATTCACGGCTGACTGACGGCGTTCCCTGTTCTGCTCACGTAGCTGGATAGCGAAGTAAATGATCGAAGGAACTCCGATAAAGACCGTAGCGAGTTGACCGATGGCTGTGAGCATTACCCAGTTCATTCAATTCTGTTTCGCTTTTGGCGTAAAGCTGACGGTCTTCAGGTCCGATAAAGTAACGAAGGCGACCGGCTATTTTTTCTCTAGAGGTGCCGGCGCCGAAGCTGCTAGATCGGAATTCCACATGTCAGCGGCACATTTCCAATTTCCATCAGTTTGTTTTTCCCAGACCTCAAGGTATTTCCCGCGATCGTCAATCGGCTTACCGCTCGCGTCGTTCATCGTCAATTCGTACCTGCCGCGCACCCACGCCATCTCGCCGGATTTGCCGACCTGCACTCTGGTCGGTTGCCAGCTGAAGACGAGGCTGGGGCTGGCGAACATGTCTTTCCAGACGTTTCGAATTGCCTCTTTCGTCGCTGCGCCCGTCGCGTTTGGAGGGAGCACGATCGCGTCATCCGAGTAATAGACGATGGTCTGCTCGACATCTTTAGCTGCTGCAGCTTTCGCCCATTGGGCATCGAGATCGCGAAGAAGTTGCTCGACGCCGCTCGGTTTTTCCGAGGGCGAACCCGAAGGTGATGATTGCGAGATCGAAACCGGCTCGCTCCGTGAAAGGTTCAGCGCTGGCGCGGGGAAGAGCAGGTGGTAAGCAGAAAGACAAAACGCAGTGCCTGCCACGCCAATGATAAATTTCGCAAACTTTCGGCGACTCCAATACGGAATGACCTCGTCAGGCGAAAGATCCTGCGTCCGTTTCAGGCCCTCCGGTGTCATTTCAAACTCCCAGGAAATGAACAGAGCCACCGCGAACCCAAGCGCCAGCAACACCACGAACGCAGTGATGATCGATTCGGGAGCATCGACTAAGGGCAACAGAACCGAGGCAACCTCAATCAGCAGCCATGCGACGACGGCATAAGTGAGTGCAACCCGGAAGACGTTGCGGCGTCTTAGCTCGGAGAAAAATGAACGTTTGTGGCTCATGGCGTTGTGGGTAAACCGACTTTAACGACCAAGTTCTTGTATCGGGCATCGTCGCGCAAGCCGCGCAACACCGGATCAACTAAAAGACTCGGCATGCCGCCGTCGTGATTATCAAACGCGATTTGCAACCACTCGAACGCTTTGTTTTTCTCGCCTCGGATGGCGTAAACCTGGGCGATTTGATAGGCCAAGCTATCTCGGCTATTGGCGATGAGGTCGGCCAAAGCAGCGTCGGCTGCCTTGCGGTCGCCACGTATATATTGTGCGAGCGCTAGTTCGAAAGGACGAATGGTGTCGTCAGGCTCCAGTTGCGCTTCGCGTAGGGCCATCTCGCCATCGCCGCGCTGGACAGCGACGAGCACCTGCCATCGCTGACTGGAAGACGCGGACGGCTGCAGTTCTGCCATTTTGCGCCCAGCCGCGTCTGCCTCATCAAGTTTGCCCGCGTAGAAAAGGACTCGACCAAGGGTGAATTGCGTTCCAGCCGATAAAGGATCGAGCTCCACTGCCTGCCGCGCCTGACGTTCAGCCTCTTTCATCCGGCCGGTGTAAACGATCACTCGCGCGAGCAAATCGTTCGCGGTCGGATTTGTCGGAGAAAGCTCTTTTGCGCGCTGCAGTTCGCTCAAGCCTTCAGCAAATTTCCACTCGGCAAAAGCTCGGACCCAGCCGAGGGCTGCGTGCGCTTCCGCCAGCGAAGGCGCGATCGCGACGGCTTTCTCGGCATCGCTCCGGGCCTTTGGAAACGCGGTCGATCGCTGGCCGGTAAGGTCACCAACAACAGTCCAAACTTCGGAACGCTCCGCGTAAGCCAGAGCGTAATCAGGATCGAACTGGATCGCCTGATCAAAGTAATCGATCGCTTTGCGGTAGTCTTCAGCGTTACGTCGCACGGAGTAGAAATGCCCCTGGAGGTAGGCATTGTGAGCTTTCACGCTGTTCGTAGCCATTGGAGCCGACTTTTCCTTTGAGCCAAGCAAAGTGACCCTCAGTGACTCAGCGACCGCCTTGGCGATTTCCTGCTGAACCGCGAAAATATCTTTAAGTTCAAGATCGAACGTTTTCGTCCAGAGCTGAATTCCGTCCGTGGCGTTCACTAGTGCAGCTACGATACGCACTCGATCGCCTTGCTTGCGCACCGTGCCGTCCAAAAGGGTGCTCACACCCAACTTCTCGCCAATTGTCTTCGGTTCCTCTTTCCTATCTTTGAAGCGGAACGAAGAACTGCGACCGATGACCTTGAGCCCGCTAATTTGAGCCAGAGCTGCGATCAATTCTTCCGATAATCCATCCGAGAAATATTCGTCCTTCGGATCGCCGCTTTCGTTAACTAACGGCAGGACCGCGATAGACTTGTCTGGAATGGCTGTAGCCGCTTCGCTCAAGCGAGGCGTCGCGTGCCCCGCAGTGAAACGCCCGATAAAAAATAAGCCGACAGAAAGCGCTACACCAATCAGGACAACATAAATCCAGGCGACGCCGCGAGATCGTTGTCCCGCTGCATCTGCAGCTTCTGTGCGTTTAATACCTTCGGGCGTCACTTCAAATGCCCACGCGATAATTAGCGCGACCGGAAAGCCAATGATGAGGATGAGAACTACAAGGCGTACAACCCAATTGGGGATGTCGAAAAATGGAAAAATCTGGCTGGCAACCTGCATCAGCAGCCAAGCCACAACGCCGTACGCGACCGCGACCTTGTAAACGTTGCGCCGCTTCAGCTCGGCGAAGAAATTGCGCTCGCTCATTGTTTCGCAGGGACTGACGGGACGTGAACGTTGAGCTTCTGACACAGCGCAATGAAACGCGAGTCCTCCCGATGAGGGAGGAAGAAAAGTGTTACTGCCAGCTGCGTGAGACCGGAGTCGCGCATGGCATAGGCGGTACCGAGCCACTTAAACATTTCGTCGGGTTCCAAAAGCCAGCCGACGACGGCATACGCGACGGCCACTTTGTACACGTTGCGCCGCTTCAGCTCCGCAAAGAATTTTCCCAAATTTCCCGAATTCAACGTTGAGTGTCGGATTTTCCAAATTCCCGTGCCGGAAGAATTTTCTCGGCTAGCGCTTCGAAGCGCGGATCGCCGCGGAGGGGGTCAAGCAGCGGATCAACCTTGATCCAGTTAAGATCGATGTTCTCATGCTCCTGGGAGCAGCGTTCCAAATATTGGATAGCCGTCGTCTTGTCACCGAGGCCGATGTAAATCAAAGCGAAAAGGTAGCCACGAACGAATTGGTGCTGCGAGATCTCGTTTAACTTTCGCAAAATCTCGAGCGCCTGCTGCTTCTTTCCCGTTTCGGCGTAGGCCCGGGCAAGCAGGGCTTGAATCTCCGGATCGTTGTCGAGCGGTGCGGCTTTTTCGTACTCAGCGATTGCGCCTGTCGATTCGCCTTTGAGGTAAAGCGCTTCGCCTAAATTCCAGTGGGCATAGGCAAAATTTGGGTCGAGCGCGATGGTAGACCGTAGTTGCGCGATTGCGTCATCATAGCGACGACTCAGCATCAAAGTGCCTCCGAGGTCCGCATTGATAATGAGCGAAAGCGGATCCAGCTCGACCGCGCGTTTACCTTCTTTGATCGCTTCATCAAACCGGCCCATGGTGACGAGCAGGCTATTACTGAACCAGTGATGCGCGGTCGCGTAGTTGGGATCCAGCGCGATCGCGCGCTGAAATTCCTTTTCCGACGCGGGCGGATTGAAGTCGTCCATGCAATAAAGGTTCCCAAGCGCGGCGTGGCCTTCGGCAGATGTTTCATCCAGTTCGATCGCGCGCCTGGCCGCAGCGCTGGCTTTGGGAAAGAATTCTCTCGGCGTGCCGGCGCCAAAAAGCGGTATCAAAAGATAAGACTCGGCGAGACCGGCATAGGCGTTCGCGTAGCTCGGGTCAGCATCGATCGCTCGTTGGAAGTAGTCAGCTGCCGTCTTGAGATCGTTACCGGTGCGTTTGTTCCAGAAGAAGCGGCCTTTGAGGTAAAGCTCATACGCAGCGGAATTAGCTGTCGGTTTCTTCGACATCGCCGTTTGTTCTGAGCCGGTGAGCTTCGCCTGCAGTGTATCTGCGATTGTCTTCGCGATGTCGCTCTCCACCGAAAAAATGTCGGTCAGCTTACGATCGTAAATTTCAGCCCAAAGATGCGCGTCGGTAAGTGCGTTGATGAGCTGCACGTTCACGCGGACCTGATCCTTCGCCTTTTGCACGCTGCCCTCCAGGATGTTCGTGACGCCAAGCTGTTTTGCGATCTGCGGCAAATTTTCCGGCGTGCTCTTGAAATGCTGCGTAGAAGTGCGCGAAATGACTTTCAGATCGGCGACTTTCGCCAGGCGGGTTAGAATTTCATCCTGCACGCCTTCCGCAAAGTAGGCGTTGTCTGGATCACGGCTCAAGTTATCGAACGGCAGCACCGCGATTGATTTCTGCGGCATTTCTGTAGCCGCCTCGCTGTGTCGAGGCGCTCCGTTGACCGCACTGTAGCGGCCAAGAAAGAACAATCCGATCGAAAGAATCGCTCCGATCACAACGATGTAGATCCATGCGCGTTTTTTATATCCAGTTGTCGGCGGCATCGCATCGGCAACTTCGGTGCGCTTGATTCCCTCGGGTGTGAGTTCAAACACCCATGCGAAAACGATAGCGACGGGAAAACCGAGGATGATAAGCAGGACAATCAAACGGATCACCCAGTTCGGAACATCGAAAACTGGAAAAACCTGGGCGATTCCCTGCGAGAGAGCCCAGCCCGCCACAATGTACGCGACTGCAACTTTGTAAACGTTGCGCCGCTTGAGCTCGGCTAGGAAATTGCTTGGATTCACGCTTGGTTAGTAATGAACGGCTAATTGTACAGAAGGAAGAGCGAAGTCCAGACCGGCGTGACCTGGCCCTGTGCTCTTGTTCTGCGGCGCTGAATCAGATAAGCCGAACGCATGGAGACCGGACAACCGCCTGCTAATACGAGCTCTCTTAGCAAAGAACGACTGCTTCGCATTCTCGGAGTGACTTTTGGCGTCGCGGTCGGCATCGGTGGAACAATCGGAATTGGCATCCTGCGGATTCCAGGGAGCGTCGCGGCTCAACTCGGCCACAGCGGACTGATCATGGGCGTATGGATAATCTCCGGACTGTATGCTTTCGCCGGTGCGAATACCTACGCTGAGCTGGGCACAATGCTGCCACTTGACGGCGGACCTTACGTTTTTGCTCGTCGGGCATATGGTGAGTTCGGTGGATTTCTGGTCGGCTGGAGCGACTGGCTCCTCCGGACGAGTTCCATGGCATATCTGGCCGTAGCATTAACCGAATACACCGCTGGAGTCTTCTCTTATAAACCCGCTGTGATAACACCGGCCGCGATTGCCGTGTTGATCTTCTTCACCGCGTTTCACTGGATCGGTCTGCGTGTCGGCAGTCGGGCTCAGGAAATCATGAGCTTGTTCAAAGTCCTCGCATTCTTCGTCATTATCGCTGCCTGCTTTCTTTTCAGCCCGAAGCTAAGCGCTGTTCCAAGCGCAAAGCCGTGGCTGTTTTCGGACCCCAAGCTTTTGTTTGTCGCCATCGCCTTGTCGATGCAAAGCATTCTTGGCACTTACTCCGGCTGGCATGCGCCGGTTTACTTTTCGGAGGAGAACACCGATCCGGCGAAAAGCATTCCTCGTTCGCTCTTTACCGGCGTCGCTTTGGTGACGGCGATCTATGTGCTCATTAACCTCGGCATACTACATGCCTTGCCGATATCAAAGCTGGCAGGCTCGAAACTGGCGGCGGCAGATGCCGCTCAGCTCATCTTCGGTGGCTATAGCAGCCGGATCGTGACTGGCATCATGTTAGTTTCCTTGCTCGGGATCATCAATGCTTCTTTCCTTTTCACGCCACGAGTAATGTTCGCTCTTAGCCGCGATGGGCTATTCTTTCGTGCCGGTGCGATGGTAAATACCGGAGGCACACCTACCACGGCTTTGCTCATAACAGCTGTGGCAGCGATCATGCTCGCGGGCGTGGGCAGTTTCGACAAGCTATTCGCCTTTACCGCACTGTTTAGTGTGCTGGTAGATGTGGCGGCGTTCGGCACAATATTTGTTTTGCGTTGGAAAGAGCCGGATCTACTGCGACCGTTCAGAGCCCGCGGCTATCCCGTGCTTCCGGCAATAGTGTTTGTCGGGGCCGGTATCCTCTTAATTGCCTTCCTCGTAAGTAGCGCCGAAAACAGTCTCTATGCTGCAATAGGAATTGCAGTCAGCTATCCTGTGTATCGTCTCGTCAAAAAGCTAGTGAAGGCGGTAACAGTCTAAGCAGCAGCCGTCACCGGATGCTTGCGCGGTTTCGGAAGATCGAACGTCGCCGCCGGAAGCGCATCTATTCCGAAAAAACGAGTGCGCCACCGTCGCCGGTAGGTAAGCGAAGTAACTTGTCCTCAGCTTCGGCAGCGCGGAACTGCTCCGTGCCCCGCACAATTTCTTTCAGCTTTTGGATCTGCTCGCTCTGCTCGTTGATGAGCAATTTGGAGTAACCAATAATGTCCATGAACAGCACGTGGCCAATCTCGAACTTCACGTCTGAGGTAGTGTCTGACAACATGTTCAAGGGCCAACGTGTTCCTGACTTGTGAGCAGTTGTTGGAAACCTCGGTCATTGCGGATTGGATCCCAGACAGGATCGATCTTCAGCCGGGCAATTGAAACCTCCAGCCCAGCTGGAATCGATAGCAGGCGGTGAAGTATTTTTATCGCCTCCTCGGTTTCACCAGCGTGTGCTTCGACTTCCGCCAGGTTAGTCAAAACGCCTGCGCCGAGGAGAGCGTCTTTCTCTATCGGGAGGATATTCGCTGCCTGCCGAGCGGCGCTTAGAGCTTCAGCGTTGCGCCCGAGCGCGAGATAAATCCAGCTTAGCTGTGTTAGAATGCTGAGGTCATTCGGTCGCTCGCGCAATGCCGCTTCCAAAACTCCACCTACTTGCTCGCTCTCGGCCCGTGAAGCGGAGCTGTCACCGGCTAGCACATGGATCGTCGGCCGCGCTGCTATTCCTACTTCATTTTTCGCAGCGCCATCGTTCGCGCCAGGCTCCCAAATTTTCAGAGCAGTCGGAAAGTCTCGCTCAATGATCGAGAGGTAGGCGCGCTGACCAATTAAGTCGACAACGGCGGCGCCCCAGACTCGACCGATAATGCGGTTTTCGGTCGGAAAGGTCGACATGATTCGTCTGGCTTCTTTGATGTCGCCCGTTCCATTGAGGCAACTGTTAAGAAGGGTGGTCATTCCCCCGAATTCGCGCGTATCCAGAGTTAACGCGTGTCTGGCGGCACGCTCTGCCTCTTTCCACTTGCGTAGCTGCAGATAGGTTGTGCCGATGCTAGCCGGGATAACTGCTTCGCGCGGATCCAACTGGCCCGCCCTTTGGAATTCGGACAAGCAACGCTCCCACTCACCCTGGCGGCGGTGAACATACCCCAAAGAGCTTAAGGCCCGGGCGTCATTTGGTTGCAGTTCGAGCGCGCGCCGAAACTCACCCAGTGCTTCGTCATATTGGCGGTATCCCCAGTAGAAGACAAAACCAAGAGCGATGTGTCCTTCGGCTAAATTCGGGGCCAGTCTAAGTGCGTGCTCTGCTGTCTCCTTAACCTCGGCTAAATCCTTCTCAGCTAACGAGTGAATCCACCAATGGCGCCACATTTGAATATAGGCCAGACGTGCGATAGCCAGAGAGAAATTCGGATCGCGCTCAATTGCCTGCCGATACCAATCAGCTGCCCGGTCAAATGCTTCAGGTTTCCGTGAACTTGCTGCCTCCCGTTGCTCGGACTCGCCTCGGAGGAATAAGTCGTAAGCTTCAGGATCCTGTGTCGGAACGCTCGCTAGCACGTTAGCTTCATGGGGCGAAAGTTTCGCCTGAAGCGTATCGGCAATCTCTTGTGAGATTTCGCTCTCGACCGCGAACACATCTTTTATTTCGCGGTCATAGCTCTTGGCCCAGAGGTGCGTATCCCCGCGCGCATCGATTAACTGCACGTTCACGCGCACTTTGTCGGCAGCCCTTTGCACAGTCCCTTCTACGACGTTAGCGACTCCAAGTTGCTGCGAAACCGTCTTCAGATCTTCCGGTTTACTCTGATATTTCGCTGTCGATGTTCGTGAGATGACTTTTAGATCGGCGATGCTGGCGAGCTTGGTTAGGATCTCGTCCTGAATGCCTTCGGCGAAGTAAGCGTTTGCCTTGTCTTCGCTCAAGCTTTCGAAGGGAAGGACCGCAATACTCTTTTCGGGAATCGCCTTTGTTGCCGTCTCGTTCCCCGATGCGGGATTGTCATTCGTTGTCTTGTTCCGCAACCGCAAAATTGCCGGGACAAAAATCAGCGCGGCAATTGCAAGAGAGATCAACAAAAAGCTTGCAGCGAAAATTCCGAGCCCAACGAAGGAACGTTTAGCGCGCGTGATTGGAGCTGTTTGAGCTTGAGCCGCGAGTTGCTGCGCGTTCCTCAACTTCTCCGGGACCTGCGGGTTGCCGAGCTCAGCCGTATAGAGGTTGACCACCGAAACGCGCACGCCGTGCTTCACTTCGCATTCGCCGAGCTCATGCAGATCAGAGCGCCAGCGCGGGTAGTGTTCCAAATCTTCGGCGACATGCCGGGAGAGAAGAATGTGCCCGGCATCGCCGCAATCCATTACGCGCTGCGCGATGTTGATGCCCGCACCGGCGATGTTCGCTTGTTCGTTCAAGTCAGTGACTTCATTGACCGGCCCGCTGTGAATTCCCATGCGAACGTGAAGTTCGGGATGATTTTTCAGTGCCTTGCTAATCTCCAATGCGCACAAGACAGGCGCTTCGGGACTCATGCGAAAAACGAGCGCGCCGCCATCGCCGGTAGGTAAACGCACCAACTTCCCTTCTGCTTCTGCGATACGGAACTGTTCCGTTCCGCGCACAATCTTTTTGAGCGTTTCGAGCCGCTCACTTTGCTCGGTGATGAGTAACTTCGAGTAACCGACAATGTCGATGAACAGGACATGCCCGATTTCGAATTTCACTTCTGATGATAGAGACGGCGTGGGATTCACGGCAGCTTTGCGTACTCCGCTTTCGCTTGTGTTAGAAGGGGAACATCCGCATCGGCATTTTTCCAAAGGGCGAAGAAATCCTGATACGCAGTCTTAGCTTTCACCGTATCGCTGGACAGCGCATATGCGCGGCCAAGACCGAGATGCGCCAGCGCGCCGATCGGCTCATTTCCCACAATGCCGGGATGATCGAGAATCTTTTGAAATTCGGCCGCAGCGCCGGTCCAGTTCTTCGCCGCCAGATAGGCCTGCCCCCGAAAATAAATAGGATAGAGCGCAAAGGTGAAGTCCTCGTTCGTATGTCCCAGTTCGTAAGGCCCAGCGGGGGACAGAGCTTCGATGGCGGCTTGGGCGTTTCCGCTGTTGAGGGCGAGAGCCGACCGAGCCATCGGCAGGTATCGAGTTTGAACAGCAGTGTTTTGCGGGAATCGATTTCTAAGGTCATCAATCGCGCGATTGGCGTTGGCGACATCGCCCGCGAGCGCGAAGGCGATAGCGGAAAATCCTTCACCATGTTTTCCCTTTATCGTCGCCAGAGCGGATTGTGCGTCTTCTTTGGCGAAGTCCATCAGTCCGACTAATCCTTCGCGGACGGAATTATGTCCCTCGTATTCTGCCGCAGTTTCCTTTTCTTGCGCCCGTCGCGCTGAGTCGGCCGCGCGGCGCGTGAGTTCGCGAGCCTGGCCAAACTGGCCGTGATCCGCTGCGGTCTCAGACTCGACGAAAAACATTTGATCCTCCACTCCCGGGATCCCCTGCGTCTCGGTGGCTTGTTTCGCCATGCCCGCGGGGTCGTTCTGAAGAAAATCGACAACGTAAAGAATCAGAGGGTACCAGGGAGAACTGAGCTTCTTCGCCCGCGATTGCTCTGCCGCGGCTTTCGCTTGATCGTACCGGCCCAAGTACTGGTCGCAATACATCAAACTGACATAATTGTTTGAACTGTCGGGATTGATCTCAAATGCTCGCTTCGCCGCCGCGTCTGCCCTGGCGTAATCTCCGCATATGAGATGGATGTACCAAAGCATGATCTGGGCAGCCTCATCGCGCGGATAAGTTTGTGCTATTAATTCGTAGGAGCGGCGGGCAGCCTCCAGGTTGCCGGTAACGACGATCTCGTAGAATGCTGCGATGTTCAGTTTTTCGTGGTCGCTCGTTCGCTCGCGCAGGTCATAGGCCTTGCGCGCGTTTTCAGCGGCCAGCGTGAGTTCGCCTTGAGGTTGATAAGATCCGGCTAACATCATGTAGGCCATGGCGAAATTGGGATCGAGGGCGACCGCGCGCTGGAAGAACGGAATCGCGGCTAGATAATCGTTATCGACATCGGTCGCTTTACTGCCCATGGCGTACGCCTGAAGCGCCTCCAGCGATGAAGTCGTGGTGTCCTCCGGCAGCGCGGCGTATTTCTGAACTGACGCTAACGATTCGCCCAATCCTTTCCGCATTTTGGTCGCAGCCCGCCCAAGAGCATTGAGCACCTGCTCCTTTCCGTTCGCGGTTTCCTGTTCTTGGGCGAGTAAATTTCCGTCGCGACAATTCACTGCCTTGAGCGACACGACGTACTCCGTGCCGAGGGCTGAAATGGAGCCGTCGATGGTGGCGGCTGCGCCAACTCGTTGACCAACTTCGCGGGCTAAGTCCGGAGTAAGCGGCGCGTCTTTCGCTTTCGACATCAGTGTCAGGTTGTGAGCAATGATCGAGTCCGAGACGAGCGTTATGAACGGTGTCTGTTGCAGCTGCGACGCAAGTCCTTGCCTGAGGGTCCCATCAAAAACAGGGTCACCGGTCGTGTTCGCGAAATCGGGGAGCACAATCGTGTCCTTGTCGGTGAGCGTCTTGCCTTGGCGCGAATGGTAATAAAGCGCGCTCGCTCCCAACAGAACTACGAGCGCGGCAGCGCCCGCTATTTTCCAAAACTTTTTTGCCTGATCCGCCTTGGCGCACCTGATCTTCCCCGGCACACTACGGTTCCCGATTTCGCCGTCATAAAAGTTAACGAGAGATACTTTGTGGCCGTGTTTTACTTCGCATTCGCCGAGCGGATGCAAGTAGGGGCGCCAACGGGGGTAATGCTCCAAGTCTTCGGCTACGCGCCGTGAAAGAAGAATATGCCCGATGTCGCCGCAATCCATCACTCGCTGCGCGATATTGATGCCAGCTCCGGCAATGTTCGCTTGTTCATTTAGATCACTGATTTCATTAACCGGGCCGCTGTGGATACCCATGCGCACGGGCAGCTCGGGATGGTTCTTCAGCTCCCTGGCAATCTCGAGCGCGGATAAAACCGGAGCTTCCGGACTGGTGCGGAAAACCAGCGCGCCACCATCGCCCGTAGGCAAACGCAGCAACTTCCCTTCTGCTTCAGCGATACGAAATTGTTCCGTTCCGCGCACGATCTCCTTTAACGTTTGAATCTGCTCGCTCTGCTCATTGATGAGCAACTTCGAGTAACCGACGATGTCGATGAACAAGACGTGACCGATCTCAAATTTCACGTCTGAGGCAGACTCGGGGGACAGCATTGGCATGTATTTGTACGCGTAAACCAGAGACTTAACGAACTGAATTAGTCGACTACGTTCGCGACCGCGACCTTGTAAACGTTGCGCCGTTTCAGCTCGGCGAAGAAGTTGCTCGAGTTCACGGCGATGGCGCAGGCGATTCGGTTGTGTCGGCTGGGAAGACTTTGGCGACGAGCGCTTCGAAGCGTGGGTCACCGCGCAACGGGTCGAGCACCGGGTCAACCTTAATGTACCTCACAGCCTCTCCGGAATGATCCTGATACGCTTTTTCGAGAAGGCGTAGCGCCTCCTCCTTATCGCCGAGTCCGAGATAGACGAGGGCCAAGCTGTAGGATGAAACATATCGTTGTTTAGCGAGCGCCTCCAACTGGTCCCGTATCTTTAGTGCCTCAGGCCGGTTGCCGGAAACGGCATAAGCGCGTCCCAGCAGTCCCAACGCTGACGGGTCGTCGGTCAATGCGCGCGCCTTTTGGTATTCTTCAATCGCTGGCTGAAAAGCGCCTTTGGCCATGAGAGCCGAGCCCAGGTTCCAGTGCGCATAGTAGAAGTTAGGATCCATCTCCAACGTTTTGCGCAGCTGGTCGATCGCTTCGTCGTAGCGCCGCGCGCGGTAGTAAGTCCCGCCCAAATCTGTGTTGATCACAAGCGATAGCGGATCAAGCGCGATCCCGCGCTTCACCTGCGCGATTGCTTCATCGAACCGGCCCAGGGCAGCCAATCCGGAACTCCCGAACCATTGATGGGCTGTCGCATAATTCGGATTTAGCTCAATCGCGCGCTGAAACTCCCTGATTGCCTGCGGATAATCGAGTTTGTAATAGCAACAAATCTGCGCCAGCGAGGTATGCGCCTCAGCGGAAACATCGTCAAGCTCGATGGCTTTCCTGGCCGCCGCCTCAGCCTTCGGATAACAATCTTGCGGAGCGCCGGCGCCATAGAGTGGCATTAACAGGTAAGAATCGGCCAGGCCTACGTAGGCCAGCGCGTATTTCGGATCTGCGGCGATGGCCTGATTGAAATAGTCGGCTGCCTTGTTGAGATTCTGTCCGGTACGTTTATTCCAGAAAAAACGTCCTTTCAGATAGAGCTGGTACGCTTCAGTATTTTCGGTGGGCCGTGCGGCAATTGCCGTCTGTTCGGAACCGGTGAGCTTAGCCCGAAGCGTTTCGGCAATCGTTTTGGCGATCTCACTCTCGACTGCGAAGATATCAGTCAGTTTGCGGTCGAAGGTGTCCGCCCAAAGATGGGAGTCCGTGGTGCCCTTGATCAGCTGCACATTTACACGCACCTGATCGCCCGTTCGTTGCACGCTTCCTTCCAAAATGTTTGTGACTCCGAGCTGTCCGGCAATGGCCGGGATATCGTCGGGTGAACTCTTGAAACGATGCGTCGATGTACACGAGATCACCTTCAAGTCCGCGATCTTCGCCAGCCGGGTGATGATCTCGTCTTGAATACCAGCCGCGAAATAGACATTCTCCGGATCGTGGCTCAGATTCGCGAACGGAAGCACGGCAATTGATTTGTCGGTCGCGGCCGCGACCGGACCTGCGTGTTGCGCGGTATAACGACCAAGAAAGAACAATCCGATCGATAGAGCCGCGCCAACGATCACGACGTAAATCCAGGCGTGGGATTTCCTTTGTCCTTGTGCAGCAAGATCGACATCTTCCGTGCGTTTCAATCCTTGCGGAGTCAATTCAAAGGCCCACGCGATAACGAGCGCGACGGGAAACCCAATAACAATTGCAAGCACGACCAGTCGCACCGCCCAGTTTGGAATTTCGAAGAACGGCAAAACCTGTGTAGCAACTTGGACTAGCAGCCAACCGACGACCGCGTACGCTACTGCGACTTTGTAAACATTGCGCCGCTTCAGCTCGGAGAAGAAGTTGTCGATCTTCACTTCCTTGACTCTGCTTTGGTCCTGTCAACCTTTTGGACCAGCCCCTCGAATCGCGGCGCACTGCGCAGACTGTCATAAAGCTGATCGCCATCGATCCACCAAAAAATAGGGTCCCGGTCTTCGTACGCTTTCTCCAGCCAATCCAAAGCTTGCTCCTTTTCGCCGAGTCCTAAGTAAACTGCCGCCCGGTTCGCGGGTGAGACATAGCGCTGCTTCGCCAGCTCTTCTAAGTCGCGCAGGACCTGCTCGGCTTTCGCACGATCTCCCGAGACGGCATAGGCATAGCCGACCGAACTGACATACCATGGCAGGTCATCCAGCGTCGCAGCTTTTTCGAACTCTGCTGTAGCCTCAGCCTTGTTCCCTTTGGCGATCAAGCACCAGCCCAGGATCGAGTGGGCGAAAGCGTTGTTAGGATCTAATTCCAAGGTCTTGCGGATTTGCGTTGTTGCCTCGTCAAAACGGCGCGCCCAGTAGAAAAAGAAGGCGAGGTTTGTGTTTAGAAAAGGGTTTAGCGGATCGAGTGCGAGCGCTTTCTTTTCCGCCGCGATCGCGTCGTCGAACCGGCCCATTGCCGAGAAGGTCCAACCGTATTGATCATAAATCAGAGCCAGGTTGGGATTCAATTCCGTGGCACGATCGAGTTCCTTTTCGGAGGCGTGAGGACCGAGCACGTTGAAGAGAGCGGTTCCCATGGACAGGTGTGCTTCGGCGAGATTCGGATCGAGTTCCAGCGCCTTCTGCGCCAGTTCCATTTCCCTGGCCCAAGCTTCCCGACCCGGCATTAATTGTCCTCCCGCCCAGCCGTAAGTATCAGCGAGTCCGCAATAAGCTAAAGCGAAGTTGGGATCGACTTGCAGCGCCTCCTCATAGGAGTGGATGGCGTTGGTCCAACCAGCGCGCGTAAATTTCCCGAAATGATAACGGCCTAACAAGTAGAGACGGTGCGCTTCCGGATTCTCGGTCGCCTTCTTGGCAATGGCACGCGTTTCGTCGACACCTAGCTGGATCTGTAATGCCTGGACCACGCGTTTCGCCACATCGCTTTGCACGGCGAGGATGTCTTTCATATCCCCGTCGTAGGTCTCGGACCAGAGATGAAAACCGTCGGCTACATTGACTAGCTGAGCAGTAATCCGCAGCTTGTCACCAGCTTTGCGCACACTGCCTTCCAACACCGTATTTACGTGAAGTTGTTCGCCGACTTTGCGGAAGATGTCGTCCTCATTCTTGCCCTTGAAAGCGAAGGACGAACTGCGCCCGGGCACCCGCAGACTTTTTACTTTCGTCAACACGTTGAGCAATTCTTCGGTCATCCCGTCGCTTAGATATTCGTCGTTCTTATCGTTGCTAAGATTCGCAAACGGAAGAACGGCAATCGATTTTTTCGCAATGGCGGTCGGCGGGCTTTCCGCGGCAGGAACTACCACTGACTTTGCCGGGGATCTCGGATGTAAAAATAGAAACGCCAGGAATCCCACTGCGATTACGGCCAACGCCAAAGCTGCCCAGGCGAATTTACCAATAGACTTCCGTCGCGGTTGCCCCGCCCCCTTTGTTCTCTTGACCCTCTGCGGCACGTCCGGATTGCCAACCCGGTCGTCATATACGTTAACGATCGATATTTTGTGGCCATGTTTGACTTCGCATTCGCCGAGTTCGTGCAGAAGCGAACGCCATTGCGAGTAGTGCTCAAGGTCTTCGGTGACACGCTTGGAAATGAGAATGTGACCGGCGTCACCGCAATCCATCACCCGCTGCGCGATGTTGATGCCAGCGCCGGCAATGTTCGCTTGTTCGTTCAAATCGTTGATTGCATTTACGGGTCCGCTATGGACGCCCATGCGCACCTTCAGTTCAGAATACCGTTTAAGCGCCTTGCTGACTTCCAGCGCGCACAGGACGGGCGCTTCGGGACTGGTCCGAAACACCAGCGCGACGCCGTCACCGGTCGGCAGGCGCAGTAGTTTACCTTCTGCTTCAGCAACGCGGAACTGCTCCGTGCCACGCACGATCTCTTTCAGCGTTTGTAGCTGCTCGCTCTGCTCATTGATGAGTAACTTCGAGTAACCAACGATGTCGATGAACAAGACGTGGCCGATGTCGAACTTTACGTCTGATGAAGAGTCGGCGGACATGACCTACTTGTTCGGCCCAATTAGTTCCTTACCGGCGAGAAGTTGCTGGAATTCAGGATCGTCGCGAATCGGATCCCAGACCGGATCGGTCTTGAGCCGGACAATTGAAACATCAAACCCGGCGGGGATGGAAAGGAGTCGCTGCAGAATCTTAATTGCTTCTTCACTGTGACCACAGCGCGCTTGAACCTCCGCTAGGGTGACGAGTGCCGATGTCCCGAGGAAAGGATCTTTCTCGATCGTTACCAGGTCCGCGGCTCGTTGCGCCGCTTGGGCTGCTTCAGCAGGCCGACCAAGAGCCAGCTCGACCCAACTTAACTCGACCAACGCAATCTCATCGCTTGGGTGATCAGCTAACCAGCTATCGATCAGGATATGCGCTTGTTCCGCATCGGTCTTAACATCGCTGGCCTCACCTGCAAGAACGCCAATCGCCGAGCGCGCGGAAAGCTGCTTGCGTTTTTGGTCCGGCTCGCTGCCCGCGTTCGTCCATACTCTTAGAGCAGTCCCAAAGTCCCGTTCGATAACCGATAAGTAGGCGCGCTCACCAACAAGCGGAGCGACACCTGGACGAGTGACTGTGAGGTCAGGCTCTTTCGGAAATGTCGCGAGCAGGCGTTTCGCTTCGGTCAGATCGCCGCTTCCATTACGACAACTAATTAGACTGACGCGCATCGCCACGACATTGTGGGGATTGATTTCGAGAGTGTGGGCCGCGGCCTCCCTGGCCTGGTTCCACATCCGTAACTGCACGTAGGTAGTGCCTATATCAGCGGCGACCACGGCATTCAGTGGATCCTTTTCCTGGCTCTTAAGTAGTTCAGTCAAACACTCCTGCCATTTCCCCTGACGCCGATGAACAAATGCGGAAAATTCGGCCGCATCGGCATTATTGGGTTGCAGCTCGATTGCTTTTCGGAATTCGGCTAGCGCTTGTTCGTACTGGCGATGACCGAAATAGTAAAATGACCCAAGTGCGACGTGTGTCTCCGCTAAGTTCGGTGCGAGCATCAAGGCGCGGTCTGCAGTGTTCTTTACCTCCGCCAATTGCGATTCCGTCAAAGGTTGGACTAACCAGTGGCGACTCATTTGGCTGCGGACAAGACGAGCCATGGCAAGGGCGAAGGTCGGATCATGCGCGATCGCCTGCAGATACCAACTGGCAGCCTGATCATATGACTCAACCGTGAGCGAACTTGCCGCCTCTCGTTCTTCAAACTCACCTTTTAAGAACAGGTCGTAGGCAACCGGATCGCGCGTCGGTGCAGTGGCGAGAGTATTAGCTTCATTGGGCGAAAGCCTGGCCTTCAAAGCATCGGCGATTTCCTGCGAAACTTCGCTCTCCACCGCAAATACATCCTTCACGTCGCGGTCGAAGCTCTTTGCCCAAAGATGTGAGTCCGCGCGGGCGTCGATGAGCTGCACGTTGACTCGTACTTTATCTGCGGCTCTTTGAACCGTTCCTTCCACCACATTGGCCACCCCCAACTGTTGCGAGACGGTCTTCAAATCTTCCGGCTTGCTCTTATATCTTGCTGTCGAAGTTCGTGAGATGACCTTGAGATCAGCAATGCTGGCCAGTTTGGTTAAGATCTCGTCCTGGATTCCGTCAGCGAAATAAGCGTTGGCCTTGTCGTCGCTCAGGTTTTCGAAAGGCAGAACGGCGATGCTTTTTTCGGGAACGGTTGCAACAGGGCCGCCGGACTCACTCGTAACCTTATTAGTTCCGGCGTGCGCTGGTTCTTTCAAATGTCGGAGGAAGACGAGTGAGCCAATAACGATCGCCGTGCCAATCAGAATCCCAAAAATCCACCGTCTCAGACAGATACCGGAGCCTGCGACAGCAGATTCGGAAGTTTGCAGAGTCAATTTGTTCGCGAACTTCTGGGGCACCGCCGGATTGCCAACTTCGTTTGTATGGAGATTAACAACATGAACCCGCGCGCCGTGCTTCACCTCGCATTCGCCAAGCTCGTGCAGGTGCGCTTGCCAGCGCGGATAATGTTCGAGGTCTTCTGCCACATGACGTGACAGCAAAATGTGACCGGCATCGCCGCAATCCATCACGCGCTGCGCGATGTTGATGCCGGCGCCTGCGACATTGGATTGTTCGTTTAGATCGGTGACCTCGTTGACCGGACCGCTGTGAATGCCCATGCGCACTCGAAATGCGGGATGATTCTTCAGCGCCTTTGCAATTTCCATGGCGCAGAGCACCGGCGCTTCCGAACTGGTGCGGAAAACGAGCGCGACACCGTCGCCGGTCGGTAACCGCAGCAGTTTGCCGTCGGTTTCCGCGATCCGGAACTGTTCTGTCCCACGGACAATTCTCTTCAGAGCATCAACCTGCTGGCTCTGCTCGCTAATGAGCAATTTTGAGTAGCCTACAATGTCGATGAACAGAACGTGACCAATCTCAAATTTCACGTCTGACGACGATTCGGACGGCATCTGACTCACTTCGGTTTCTCTTCGCAGAGTTTCTGAAATCGCGGATCGCTGCGAAGTGGATCGAAATCGGGATCGAGCCGAAGAAGGGCGGGAGTGAGCGGCGTAGTCGCCCAGCCGGAGTAGCGAGTCTGCAGCAGCCGCTGCAGAATTGGGATCGCTTGATCCTTTTCGCCGAACAACGTCAGGATGCGTGCGCCCTCCTCCTCAGACGTGGGTCGATTGCGCAGATCTCCCGCGCGCAATTCTAACGTTTTATCGAGAACACGGAGAGCCTGCTCTCGTTGGCCGAGATGAGCTAGCGCCTGAGCGAACGTGCCGAGATACCGCTGGTTGTCAGGTTGCTCACGGGTCAGCGCGCTTGCGCGGTCTCGCACTTGGCGAAAGGTCGCTTGCGAGGACGCGTTATCTCCGGCGAGAGCCTGAAGATCAGCCAGCTCGGCGGCGTTAAACAGCCAATCGAATCCTGATTCAGTCGGGCGAGCGAGCGGCTCTAGGATCTTGATAGCTGGCGCTGGATCGCGTCGCAACTTCGCCTGGTACCAAAGAGCAGAGACGGCATCGTAGTCCTTTAGGCGCGGTTTCATGCGGGACACCAGCGCCTGCGCCTCATCGAGTTGCCCGATGGCCTGGAACGTCTCCGCCTTGAGGCCGAGCAGGTTCGGATCATCGGGCCAGATTTGCAGCGCTTCGTCGCTCAGACGGCGTGCCGTCATAAAATCACGCGAATCGAGGCGATTATTTATGGCCCACCTGCGCGTTACGAGGTCTCTTGGACTTAAAAGCAACGCCTGATCCAAGGCATCGGCGGCCTTGTTCCACTCTCCCAGGCGACCCGCAGCGAATGCTAACAGCTGCAACACCTCGGCGTTGTTTGGCCAGGTTCGATGCGCCTGCTCCATCAGGTCGAGCGTCCCTTTGAAATCGTATTGCACCAGATAAGCGAAGTAACCACGCGCTACCTTTGTTTCCGCGGCCTGCGGCTGTAAACGTTCGGCTTCATTCACGGCTTGTTCCGCCGCTGCCCGTCGTGTCGGCGTCGTGTCGTCGATTAAGAACAGGACCGCGTGCAGTCGGGCGAGTGCAGCCCACGCGAGGGCGAATTGTGAGTCAGCCTTGACCGCCTCGCGGTAAGAGTTCTCCGCCGCGAGCAACGACTGTTCGTTAACCTCCCAAAACTGCGTATTACCGCGCAGATACGCTTCGTAGGCGGTTTGATTGGCGGTCGGCTTCTGCGCGATGGCCTGTTCTTCTGCGCCGCTCAATTTGGCGTTGAGCGAAGCGGCAATATTTTGTGCCACCTCTTTTTCGACGCCGAAAATGTCGTCCAGTTTGCGATCATAACTTTCCGCCCAGAGATGATCGTCGGTTGCGGCCCGGATGAGCTGGACATTGACGTGTACAGCGTTCGCGGCCTTTTGCACACTTCCTTCGAGCAGATTGGCCACACCTAACTGTTTGCCGACGTCGCGGAGATTGTCGGGCGAACTTTTGTACTTTTGCGTCGAACTGCGCGAAATCACTTTCAGCGCAGCGATCTTCGAAAGTCGCGTCAGGATTTCATCCTGAATTCCTTCGGCGAAATAGGCGTTTTCCTTGTCGCTGCTCAGATTTTCGAACGGCAGTACCGCGATCGATTTTTCCGGAATGTTCGTAGGTTGGTTAAGCGCACCGCTAACAGATCGGCCCTGCTCCGGAAGAGGTTTGCGGGTACTCCACCACCAGCCGATGCCGATCATAAGCAAAAGGGCGGCGGCTGCTGCTGCCGCCGCCCAAATCCACGTGCGCGCGCGGGGCGGCAAAGCTAACGACTTGCTTTCCGGACGTGGAAGCTGCTTTTCCCACGGAAGCACGATCCGGAACAGCTCCATGGGTACGGAAATATTTTTCAATTCCGTTGTGGCGAGTTTCTCAAAGCGCGTCTCCACTGCATTGCGAATCTGGCGTTCCACATCCATCGAAACGCAAATCCCGCCTGCGCCCGCCAACGGTTCAATGCGCGAAGCGATGTTGACTCCGTCGCCGTAAACATCGCCGCCACGATGCACCACGTCGCCAATATGAATGCCGATTTTGACTTCAATGCGGCGATCAGGTGGGACATCGGCGTTGCGTTTGGCCAGCGCGCGCTGAATCTCGATCGCGCATTGAGCCGCTTCCAAAGCGCTGTTGAACTCGACAAGAAACGCGTCGCCGATGGTTTTGATCTCAGTGCCGTTAAACGGCGGAAAGATTTCGCGCAGCAATCGGCGATGTTCCTCCAACAATTCCTGGGCAAGGTTTTCATCGCGCTGGCTCAGCGCGCTGTAGCCCACCATGTCGGTAAACATGATGGCCGCGAGCTTGCGTTGTTCGATGTCCGCGCTCATCCGCGATGGTTGTTGCGGCGCTTGAGCTCAGCGAAGAAGTTGTGGGTCTTCATTTCGAAGCCGCGCGAAATTCTCGCATTGGAATGATTTTCTCCGCGAGCGCTTCGAAACGCGGATCGCCGCGGAGGTCATCGAGCAGCGGATCGACTCTGATGTTGTAAATGTCGTTCCCGTCGTTCTCACGATAAGCACGCTCCAGCTCATCCATCGCGTGGTCCTTATCGCCCAAGCCAAGAAACCCGACTGCGACACCGTAAGCGGCTACGTAGCGTGATTTTGCTTCTTCGTTCAGTCGTGCGAGGATTTTTTTCGCGTCGTCGGTTTGCCCCGACCGAGCATAGGCCTGGCCTAGTAGCGCCAAGGCGAACGGATCATCATCTAACTCGGTCGCTTTACGGTATTCAGAGATAGCTTCGGGCAACTGTCCCTTCAACTGAAGCGCTTGGCCGAGATAGTAATGGGCCAGATAAAAACGCGGCTCGATTTCGATCGTCTTGCGAAGTTGGGCGATGGCTTCGTCGTAGCGCCGCGCATAATAATAATCGTTACCAAAATCGGCGTTATTGATCATCGACAGCGGATCCAGCTCGATTGAATGTTTGGCCTCGACAATGGATTCATCGAATCGGCCCAGCGCCAACAAAGGTCCGGCACCAAACCAATGGTGAGCGGTTGCGTAGTTTGGATTTAGCTGAAGCGCTCGTTCGAACTCGCCAATCGCCTTTTGAGAATCAAAATCGAAGCCACTGATTATTCTGCCCGAAGAAGCGTGCGCTTCCGCCAGTGTATCATCGAGTTCCAGCGCTTTCTTCACCGCCGCTTTAGCCTGCGGAATCGAGTCTTTTGGCGCAGCAGCGCCGTATGGAGGAAGAAGTAAGTAGGAGTCGGCCAAACCGGAATAAGCGAGGGCGTAATTCGGATCTTTCGCTATCGCCTGGTTGAAATAATCGATCGCCTTGCGCAAATCAGCGCCCGTTCTCTTGTTCCAAAAAAATCTGCCCTTGAGATAGAGCTCATAGGCTTCAGGATTGTCGGTCGGCTTTTTCGAGATCGCAGTTCTTTCCGAGCCGCTCAGCTTTGCCTGTAAGGTATCGGCAATCGTCTTGGCGATATCGCTCTCGACCGAGAAAATGTCGGTCAGCCTCCGATCGTAGATTTCCGCCCACAGATGCGCGTCGGTCATTGCATTGATCAGCTGCACGTTGACGCGCACCTGGTCATTGGCTTTCTGCACGCTGCCTTCGAGAATGTTCATGACGCCGAGTTGCTTGGCGATCTCACGGAGATCCGTCGGCGCGCTCTTGAAACGTTGCGTCGAGGTGCGCGAGATCACTTTCAAATCGGCGACTTTGGCCAGACGCGTGAGAATTTCATCCTGCACACCTTCGCAGAAATAACCGTTGTCCGGATCGCGGCTAAGATTGTCGAACGGCAGAACGGCGATGCTTTTTTCCGGGATCGCCGAACCGGTAGGGGGTGGCTGGACCGCGGCGTTTTTCTTACGAGAAAGTTCGCCCTGCAACTCATCCGTGATCCGCTTGGCGACTGCGCTCTTGATGGTATCAGCCAACGAAGGGCCCGTTGTGGCGCTCGGTTGAGGCAGTGTCGCTAACCCGCCTTTGTCAAGCGTGCGCATGATCGCGGGCGCAAAAATCACTGACACGATGGCAAGCATGAGAAGCAAGACCGCGACAACGAAGATCGCCAGGGTGAGCGGAGAGAGTGGTTTGCGCGCCCCAACTCTGGAGCCGGGGATGCTGCCGCGCGCTTTCCCGAGTCGCGTCGGCGGCGTGGGATTGCCAATTGTCTCGGCGTAGAGATTAACTAACGAGACAACAACTCCGTGTTTCACTTCCGCGTCGCCCAGTTCATGGATGTACGGCTGCCAGCGACGGTGTTGCGCCAGATCGTCGGCGACGCGTTTACTCACGAGAATGTGGCCGGCGTCGCCGCAATCCATCACTCGCTGCGCGATGTTGATGCCTACGCCGGCGATGTTTTCGCGCCCGTTGGCATCCTTGACATGATGGATCGGGCCGCTGTGGATTCCCATCCTTACCGGCAGACTCGGCTGCGCGCGCAAGGCTTGGCTAATCTCCAAGGCGCATTCGACCGGCTCTTCCACGGAACCGGTGAAAACCAGCGCCATGCCATCGCCTGTCGGTAAAACGGTAAGCTCTGCCGCAGCCTCGGCCTCGCGCGCCGCTTCGGTGCTACGCACAACCTGGTTCAACTCCTGCAGCGCTTCTGATTGTTCGTCGGTCAGCAGCTTGGAGTAGCCGACGATGTCCATGAAGAGTACGTGCGCAATCTCCAGGCGCTTTGCCTTGTGCTCGTCAGCCATGAAGCGGGACTCTACTGGCTGGGCTCAACCCTCTCTAGCCTATTCTTTTGCCGCAAGCGAAAGGACGAACTCACTTGGCCAAGGCTACGCCCTCGTTCGTTGGTAGGGGCGATTGACCTCAATCGCCCCCAGGCGGTTCAGTGGACCGCCCCTACCTCCTTCGCCGCGAGCGAGGCGACCGGCCGCGCTGTAGCCACGGCCCTGTGGGCCGTTCCTCTCTCGGTGTGACATGCATTACCATGCCGAAACCGGCCATAGGCCGGTGGCTACAACATCCGCGTAGCTATTGTTTCTCCTTCGGCGCGAGCGAGGCGACGATTTTTTCGAAGCGCGGATCGCGGAGCGGGTCCCAGAAAGGCAACAGTCTTAAGGCACCGTAGCTCAGCATGAGCGACGCCATGGGAGCACGCAGCCCGGCTTGCAGTTGCTGTAAGGCGAGCTCCTTGTCGCCGGCCCACGCTGCCGTGATCGCGAAATATTGAAGGACGCGGCTGCCGTTGTTGACATCTTTTTCCACCGGCGTGAGCGCGATCGCCCGCCGGCCTTCGTCCAATGCCAGGTCTTTCCGCCCAAGGGCAGCGTCGATTAAGCCGAGCACGCAGAGCGGCGGGCCATAGTCCGGTTGCGCCTGCACGAGCTTTTCCTGCCGGGCGCGAGCCGCTTCAAACGCAGTGCGCGCTCGTGCCTCATCTTTGGTCACGCGCGCCAGCAGCCCTTCGCCAAAGCTGTGGCTCAGAATGATCGCGCCTTCGTTCCAGCATTGATTGTCGCCCAGCGCGACGAGTGCTCGTTCGGCTGCAGCCGGATCGCGTTCGGCCAGAGCGCAAAAGAACCAGATGTCCGCGGCGCTGACAATGGCGTCTGACCCTTGGGCGAGAATTGCATCAATCGTCTGGTGCAGCGGCCAAGTGTCCCCTTTCCAGCACATGTACCATAGTCCACGATTGGCCCGCGTTTCGACGTTGTCGGGCATGATCGCTGACGCGCGATCCAGCGCAGCGATCGCCTCGGCATAGCGCCCCAGGAACTGGTAACTGAGTGCGATCTGTTGCAGCGTATAAAAGTTGCGCGGGTCCAGCTCCACCGCGCGCTCCAGGTTGCGCAGACCTTCTTCCTGCTGGCCGCGCCGCCGCAGAATGTAGCCGGTCAGTTCGAAGAGACGCGGATCATTGGGTAACGCTCGCCGCGCGATCTCCAATTCGGCGAGAGCGCCGGCATAGTCTCGCAGGCCGTAGTAGAGATATTGTGCGCGCGCCAAATGCGTTTCGGCAGCATCGGGCCGCAGTCGTGTCGCGGCTTGCACCGCAGCTTCAGCCAGGGCAAGCCGGGCGGGAGTGTGATCATACCCCCTTACTGCATAAGCGATTTCGTGGGCATAGGCGAGCTGGCAGTAAGCGTCGAAAAATGAGGGATCATGCTTCACCGCTTCATCCAGAAGTTCAATTGCCTTGCGCTCGTCTGGCTCGGACGTCGCGCTGAAACCTGCCGTGAGGAGAAGTGACCTGGCCCGGCTGTAAAGGTCGAAAGCCGCCAGATCAGTGGTGGGCGGCTGCTCAATGGCTTTCTTCTCGTTAGGCGAGAGCTTCGCCTGCAACTGATCGGCGATTGCCTTGGCGATTTCGCTTTGGATGGCGAACACATCGGCCAGATCGCGATCGTAGGTTTGTGCCCACAGATGCGCATCGGTCCGCGCGTCGATCAACTGCGCATTTACCCGAATCTTATTGGCAGCACGTTGCACGCTGCCTTCGAGAACATGTGCTACGCCAAGCTGCTGGCCGATTTCGCGCAGATTGCGCGGTGCGCCGCTTTTGTACTGCATGACGCTCGTCCGGCTGATGACTTTCAAGTCGGCAATTCTGGCAAGATGGGTCAAGATCTCGTCCTGGACGCCCTCGGCGAAGAAGGCGTTTGCTTTTTCTTCGCTCAGATTTTCAAACGGAAGCACCGCGATGCTTTTTCCCACGTCAGTGGCAAGCGAACGCGCCGGTTCTTTGCGCAAAAAAGAGAAAACCGCAGCGGCAAACGCCGCCGCCACCAGCAGCCCGATCGCCACTGCCGCCCAACGCACATGGGTGCGATGTTTCCTAACCGCCTGCAGCTTCTTCGGTAGCTGCGCATTACCGACTTCGCTGTCGTAAAGGTTAGCAACGCCGATACGCACTCCGTGCTTCACTTCGCATTCGCCCAGGTCATGGAGATAGGCGCGCCAGCGCGGATACTGTTCCAGATCTTCCGCCACATGTCGGGAGAGAAGAATGTGGCCGGCATCACCACAATCCATCACCCGATGCGCGATGTTGATGCCCGCGCCGGCAAGATTGGCTTGTTCGTTGAGATCAGTGATTTCATTGACCGGGCCGCTGTGAATTCCCATCCGCACATGAAGCTCAGGATAACTCCTTAGCGCCTTGCTGATCTCGATCGCGCACTTCACCGCTGCTTCCGGACTGGTACGAAAAACTAACGCGCCACCGTCGCCAGTCGGTAGGCGCAGAAGTTTCCCTTCCGCCTCCGCGATGCGAAATTGCTCCGTTCCGCGCACGATCTCTTTTAACTTTTGAATCTGATCCCTCTGCTCGTTGATGAGGAGTTTCGAGTAAGCGACGATGTCGATAAAAAGGACGTGCCCAATCTCGAATTTCACGTCGGATAAAGGCTCGCGGGGCATGAGACTTTCCTATCTTAAAACTAGCGATCTAACGAGAAATTCCGATTGTAAACATTGCGCCCGCTTCAGTTCGGTAAAGAACTTGTCGATCTTCACGGCAGCGGGTGCTAATCAGGCGCTCGCTAGTGCTTCGGCCAACGATTGCGTGAGCCCAGAGAAATCGAGAGCGGCGCGATTGCTAAGAACAATAATTCTCAGTTCGTCCCGCGAGGCTCGCGACCATTGCAATGAGCTCTGATGGTTCGACTGGTTTCGCGATGTGCATTTGAAAACCGTTCAAGATGGCCCGCCTGCGATCTTCAGACCGTGCAAATGCTGTGAGCGCAATTGCAGGAACTTTGCCTCCTTCCTGATTGGTCAATTGCCGCACTTTTCGTATGGCTTCGTAACCATCTTCGTTCGGCATGCCGATGTCCATGATCAGGACGTGTGGTTTTGTTTTGCGTAGGAATCGCAGGGCGGCCGCTCCGGACTCCGCTGTTTCGACTTGGGCTCCGCAGCCGCTCAAAATGCGCTTGATGAGATGGCGCGCGTCAGCTTCATCGTCCACCGCGAGCACCCGCACTCCATGCAGATCGAGCCTCTCCTCAACGAGTTCCTCAGTAATCGCGCGCGGATGCTTGCGGCCCGGGTCCGCTTCGATATTTACCATGACCATCGGTAGAACAATCGTGAATGTCGATCCTTTGTTTGGGCCGGGGCTTTTCGCGCGAACGCTGCCGCCGTGGAGCTCGGCCAGATTTTTCGCAATGGCGAGGCCGAGGCCGAGGCCACCCTGTTCGCGTGTGGTGGAGGCGTCGGCTTGACGAAAGCGATCGAACACGTAGGGCAGAAAATCCGGGGCGATGCCGCTCCCAGTATCGTGAACGCTGATCTCGAGGTGTGAATTGACTCGTTCCAGAACGACGTGCACACGCCCATTTTTGGGCGTGAACTTGAGCGCGTTGGTGAGCAGATTCCAAAGTATCTGCTGCAAACGGGCCGGATCACCCGACACCGGGCCGGCCAGCGGATCGAGCACGGAGGTAAGGCGGATTTGTTTGGCCCCCGCCGTCGGTTTGACTGATTCGATGGCGGAATTGATAACGGACAGAAGGTCGACCCGTTGCACGTCCAATCGCACCTTGCCCGAAATGATTCGGCTCATATCGAGCAAATCTTCGATGATCTTCGTTTGCGCGCGCGCGTTACGCTCGATTACTTCCAGACCTTCCGCAATCTCGACGGGATTATCGCTTGTCCGCAAGATATTGGCCCAACCGAAAATGGCATTGAGCGGAGTACGCAGCTCATGGGAGAGGATGGCGAGAAATTCGTCTTTCGTGCGTGCTTCAAATTCGGCTCTTTCCAGCGCCTGGCGTTCGCTTACCAGCAATTTCTCGCGTTCGACTTCGGCGTGCTTACGCTCGGTGATGTCGCGGGCAATTTTTGATGCGCCAATAATCTTCCCATTCGCGTCAGTGATAGGAGAGACCGTCAACGAAATTTCCAGAAACGTACCATCTTTGTGGCAGCGGACGGTTTCGTAGTGTTCGATGGATTCTCCGCGGCGCACGCGCTCCAGAATGCCCGGCTCTTCATTAAACCGTTCCGGTGGCATGAGCATCGTGATCGGCTGACCAATCGCTTCCTGTGCCGTGTAACCAAAAAGCCGTTCCGCGCCGCGATTCCAACTGGTGATAATGCCGTTAAGATCTTTGCTGATAATCGCGTCATCCGAAGACTCGACAATTGCGGCGAAGTGCGCCTCCGCTTTTTGTGCCTGCTTCCGCTCAGTGATGTCTCGAAAGCTCCAGACCCGACCGACGTTTCGCTCTTCCACGCACTGGATTCTGGAGTAGCGCTCAAAGACTCTGCCGTCGATCGTTTCGAGCACATCGAAGGTTTCGTCCTGTGAGTTCAGATAAATTTCAGCGATCCGGTCGCGAAACCCTTCAGGATTTGGGAATTGTTTCCCTGTGATCTCCTGCAGTTTTGGATGTTCGCGCGAGTCGATCACGTCCGATGGGATACCCCACATGTCGATGAATTTTCGATTCCACGTAATCACTCGCCCGTTTTCGTCCGTGACCAGAATAGCATCCGTGCTCGACTCCAGCGTGGCGCTCATCATGGAAAGCGAATGCGTCAGTTCCGCGCTCTTTTTCTCGAGCGCGTCCTTGATCCGAATCAATTCCTGCTCGGCGCGGCGACGGGCAACGAGAACCGCATTTGCGGTCTGGAGCGCGGCCGACTTAAGCAACTCCTCTTCGTTCTCCTTCGGCTCCATTAATTTCTCCCGAGAATCTCGGCAGCCATTTCTGTGCCGAGGACGCGCGCTCGGATTTTGGCAAACGCTACCTCCCGCGGGGTCGAGGTATCATCGCTAAAGGGCGAAAAGCCGCAGTCGTCCGTCGTTCCGAGTTGCTCAAGCGGAATGTATTTCGCCGCTTCAAGCACGCGATCGCGCACTTCTTCCGGCGTGTCGACCTGGGGATTGATCGGCGCGACCACGCCGATAAAAATGCGTCGATCCGGTTTCATATACTTGCGGATCGTTTTCAACACGCGAACCGGCTCTTTTTCTGCCGCAAGCGCGATATAAAAGTTACCCGCGTTTAGCTCAAACAAACTTGGCAGCAGCTCGGTGTAATCGACATCGGCACTATGAGTCGAATCGCGGTCGGACCCAGGACAGGTATGAATCCCGATGCGCTCGCGCTCTTCCTGGGAAAAGCGCGAAAGGGCAAGATTATTCAAGTCGATAAAGCTGTTCAATAGATGCCCGGAAGGATCAATCTTGATTGCTAGTCGTCCCTCCGTGAAATCGATCTGCACGTTGTGCGCTCCTTTTTCGAGACAACTCCGAACCTCCTTTTCATGTTCCGCCAACAAATCATCGATGAATTCTTCGCGCGGATAACCAGCGATGCCATTCGCCGGATACATCAGACTCAACGCAGATGGTGAGATGACTGCCTGCTTTACCGGTTTTGTTGCGTAGCGCTGGGCAAAATCAAGAAAACTGTCGGCATATCGCTTGTATCGAAAAGGCCCAGAAACGAGGCGCGGCCAGCGCCGGACATGACTGACAAAAGGAAGCTGGAATCCATCCGGGGCGACATTTGGAAGTCCCTCCACACAATATGTTCCGAAGTTATGGTACTTTCTTTGTTCGCCGTCGGTGATTACGGGGGAGCCTGTAGCCTCAAATTTCTCAATCGTGTCGCGGATCGCTTCATCATACATCGGCTCCAGGCTTGGATCGTCGCTGTCCACGCGCGCGAATGCCTCGATCAATCGAATAGGTCGCGGGATACTTCCAATTGGTTCTGTGGGTATCATAGAAATTGCCGTCGGAACGTTATCAATAAGAATATCTGGGTGTCAGGGCCGGCGAATGTCAAATTCCAGAAACTCAGAGGTTTCAGTGGGTGAACGCGATTCCCGAGCGGCCAACCAGGGCGGATCTTCGCACTTTTATCTTCGAAGCCGGATTGACAATTCGCGCCGAATCGTAAAGCAAGAAAGCGGAGATCACTATGTCACACCAATCAACTGAATCGAAACGTCTGCTCTCATACGTCATCGCGGAATGGGCTTGTGCACTGAAATACGAGCATCTCTCGCCCGAAGCGATTCAAGCCGCGAAATTATTTTGGTTCGATTCTATCGGCTGCGCGCTCGGTGGGAACCAACAGGAAGACGCGACGATTTTGCTCAAACACTATCGCGCGATGCGCGGTGAGACTGTAGCCGGGGTCGCTGACCCCGGCCCGGCATCACCGATGCCGGCTACAACGGACAGGGGGAACGGCAAAGCAACCACATTCGTTTCCGGCTTCAAAACCAACCCAGTCGACGCAGCATTCATGAATGGCCACATGATCCGCGCGATGGATTACAACGATATCTATTGGAAGGCCGACCCGTGCCATCCGAGCGATCTCATCGCCGCGCCGCTGGCACTGTGCGAAAGCGAAGGATTGAGCGGCAAAGATCTAATTCTCGCCACAATCATCGCCTATGAAATTGAGATGCGACTTTGCGAAATCGGGCGTCCCGGAGTTCGCGAATATGGGTGGCATCATGCAACGTTGAGCGCGTTCGCGGCGCCCGTAGCGGCTGGGCGCGTGCTAAATCTCACGCGCGATCAGATGGTGTCGGCGATCGGTATCAGCGCCGCACGGACGTTTTGTCCAGGCGCGGTCACAGCGGGCAAGTTGACCAATATGAAGAACACGGTCGATCCGTGGGCCGGCCGCATGGGCGCCGAGAGCGCGTTGCTCGCGCGCGAAGGATTCTCCGGACCGGAACACATGATCGATGGGAAAGAAGGTTTGTTTGCAGTGTTCGGTCATGTTCAATACAAGGGACAACCCGCAACCTTCGATGGCGAAGGCCTGGTTAAAGATTTGCCAGCTTCGCCGGCATCGCATTACCGGATTCTCGATTGCGGGATGAAGAGTTTCCCAATCGAAGCGCTGAGTCACGCGCCGCTCACTGCCATGATGAAAACGATCAAGGAAAACAACGTTAAGGCTGACGACGTGAAAGAAATCAAAGTAGAAGTAATCGCGCGCGCCGCGGATATCCTTGGCGATCCGCACAAGTACCGCCCGGACTCCAAGGAAACTGCCGATCATTCGCTCCCCTACTGTATGGCGGTGGGACTCGTCGATGGAATGGTGACGCCGCTGCAATTTAAAGAGGAAAGAGTGCTTGATAAATCGCTGATTCCAATCATGGACAAAGTGAAAGTGGTCGCCAACGACGAGTTCGAAGCGCTCTTTCCAAAATTTCAGCCCAGTCGCGTAACAATCACAACGAATGATGGCAAAGAATATTCGACGCGCGTCGATGTCCCGAAAGGCGATCCACGCGATCCGATGACCGAAGAAGAAATTGCGGTGAAATTCACCGCGCTTGGCGGCGATGTGATCGGGAAAAAGCAATGCGAAAAATTGCGTCAGTGCATCATGAATTTGGAAAACGCGGGAAAGCTCGATGAGCTTGTCGCGCTGACGATCGCGCGCTAGGGCCTCGTCATCCCGAGCGAAGTCGAGGGATCCCGCGACGTTAACGCCAACTTCCGCAACGGGATCCTTCGACTCCGCTGCGCTTCGCTCAGGATGACACGGGTAAAGGCTACGCCGTCGCGCTGCCTTCCTCGCCAGCGCCGAACTGAATGCCCTGCGCCAGCGGAAGCTCGCCTGAGAAATTGATCGTGTTCGTCTGACGCCGCATGTAGCTCTTCCAGCAATCGCTGCCGCTCTCGCGGCCGCCACCGGTTTGTTTTTCGCCGCCGAACGCGCCGCCGATCTCTGCGCCGCTCGTGCCGGTGTTTACGTTAGCAATTCCGCAATCGCTCCCGACCGTGCTCACGAATTTTTCCGCTTCGCGCACGTCGTTGCTGAAAATCGATGAAGTCAATCCCTGCGGCACATTGTTGTGAATCGCCATCGCCTCGTCGAAATCGCGATACGTCATCAGGTAAAGCAACGGCCCGAAGGTTTCGTGTTTCACGATTTCGAAATCCGGCTTCGCAGCAGCCAGACACGGCTTCATGTAGGCGTCGCCGGGGACCGTGAGCCGCTCGCCCCCGTAAAGCACTTCGCCGCCTTCATCTTTCAATCGCTGAATGGAATCTTGCACCGTGTCGACAGCCTGCCTGTCGATTAGCGGCCCCATAACGGTCTTGCGATCCAGCGGGTTCCCAATCGGTAACGTCTTGTAACCGTTAAGGAGTTTAGCGCGGACCTTCGATGCAACTAACTCGTGCATGATGACCCGACGTGTCGAAGTGCAACGTTGTCCCGCTGTACCCACGGCGCCGAAAAAGATCGATTGCACCGCCATCTCCAAATCGGCGCTCGGCGTAACGATCAGCGCATTGTTCCCGCCGAGTTCCAGGATCGTTCGACCCAGCCGTCCGTTAACCGCTTTGGCGACATTAAATCCCATATTGGTCGAGCCGGTAGCCGACACCAACGGAATGTGCGGATCGTCTGCCAGTTTTTGGCCGACCGTTTTACGATCGCCCACCAACAGCGTGAAAATCGCCGGATCAGCACCAGTTTCGCGACAGACGCGCTCGGCAATTTTGGTGACCGCGATTGCGGTGAGCGGCGTTTTCTCCGACGGCTTCCATATCGTGGCGTCACCGCACACTGCAGCGAGCGCGGCGTTCCAGGACCAAACTGCGACCGGAAAATTGAACGCGCTTATCACTGCGACTAAGCCCAGTGGGTGCCATTGCTCCATCAACCGATGGCTCGGGCGTTCCGATTGAATCGTTAGGCCGTAAAGCATGCGCGACTGGCCGACGGCGAAATCGCAAATGTCGATCATCTCCTGCACTTCGCCTTCGCCCTCAGCGATGATCTTCCCTGTCTCCAGCGTTACAAGCTGACCGAGCTCATGTTTGAGCTCACGCAACGCGTTGCCTAGGCGACGAACCGTCTCGCCGCGCACCGGCCCGGGTGTGACGCGCCATTTCAGAAAAGCTTCGTGAGCACGCGAAATTGCTTGGTTGTAATCGTCGTCGGAAGCGGTGCGAATGCCAGCGAGCCGCCGCCCGTCGATCGGCGAAATTTTGTCAATCATCGCGCCACCGCCGCGCCATTCGCCATTGAACACGCCGGCGTTGTCGTCTGTGAGACCCAGCTTTTCCAGAGGTGTTTTCATATGTCGACCGGCGGTTCCGCAGTAATCCGGGGAGCGCACGCGGCTCGCGTGCTGGTTTCGGCGGCTCGCCGAAATGAACGTCGGGAAGAATCGAGCCGAAGGAAAGCGCCCATACAAAGAAAAGTTCGCGAGAGCGGGCCGCCCTCGCCCGCACGCGAGCCGCGTGCGCTCCCCAGAACCGCCGACCCATCACGATTCATTTCGAGCTCCTGCGCTTGCAGAATTTCCGCATCAATTCCGTCGCTTCATCAATCACTTCCGCAGTGATATCCAGCGCCGGACGAAATCGAATCGATTTCTCGCCGGAGCGGAGGGTCAAAACACCAAGGTTGAAGAAGCCGTGCCAAAATTCTTCGCGCGTTTTCGCATCGGGAAGATCGAACGCGAGAAATACTCCGCGGCCGCGTGCAGCGGAAATCAACGGTTCTTCCGTTTGCAGGTCGCGCAGTTGATCGAGGAAATAGGCACCCATTTTCGCTGCGTTCTCAACCAGATGTTCTTTCTCGATAATGCGCAGATAATGCGTCGAGCGCACCATATCGGTGAAGTTCCCGCCCCAAGTTGAATTTAAACGGCTGGGTAAACGAAACGCGTTGTCTTTGACTTCATCGATACGCGGGCCGGCCATCACACCGCAGACCTGCGCTTTTTTTCCAAACGCCATCAGGTCGGGCAAAACATCGAAATGTTCGCAGCACCAGTTGCGGCCGGTGGCGCCCATGCCGCATTGGATTTCATCAAAAATAAGCAGGACATCGTTTTCATCGGAAATTTTTCGCAGTTTTTGCAGCCATTCACCGCGGAAATGATTGTCGCCGCCCTCGCCCTGGATCGGTTCGATAATAATGGCGCAAATGTCGATGTTGCGTTGTTCGATGAAATCGCGGATCTCGCGCTCGGCTTTTTGTTCGCGCTCGATCACGTCCGCTTCGCGTTTCGATTCCGGAAGCGAAAAATCAATGGAAGGACACGACACGCGGGGCCAATCAAATTTCGCAAACAAATCCGTCTTACGCGGATCGGTATTGGTCAGGCTCATCGTGTAACCGGTCCGCCCGTGGAACGCATGCCTGAAATGCAGAACTTGGGTGCCGCGTTCGCCGTGACCTGCGGCCATGTTCTTCCGGACTTTCCAATCCATCGCCGCCTTCAAACAATTCTCCACGGCGAGCGCGCCGCCCTCGATGAACAGATAGCGTTGGAGCGGCGGCAAACCGACCACGCGCTCAAAGGTGGCCACAAATTCAGCGTAGCCGGCTGAGTAAATATCCGAATTGGCAATCTTCACTTTCGCCGCGCGTGAAAGATCGCGTCGCACTTCCGCTTCGTCGAAGTGCGGATGGTTGAATCCGACCGGCATCGACCCAAAAAAACCGTAGAAATCTATCAGTCGGCGCTCATCGACCGCGTTGTACAAGTACGAGCCGCGGCTTTTCTCGAGATCCACGACGATCTTGAACCCGTCCAGCAAAACGTGTTGCTCGATCGTCTGAAGGACTTTCGCAGGCGCAATTGTTTTTTCTGTTTCGCTCTTTGGCCTGCGGTTTCGGGTCGAAGGTGTCTCCGCGAGGACGGGTACGATACTCATTGGTGATCGTAATCTGAGGCGTCAATGCGGTCAATCAGGTAGGGGCGATTGACCTCAATCGCCAAGGCGGTTCAGGTGAACCGCCGCTACCTTTTACACCATGCCCTGACGCAGTAGTTCGTGCTTTCCGGCCAGTAGATCCTGCACGAGATCGTAACCCCGCTTGTCGGCGTTGCGCGCCGTGCCGGCGAAATGGTGATCGATTCGCATGCGCGCCGATCGGCAGAAATAATTCGCAAGGGAAAGAATTTCGTCAGCCGGTTTTCTCTGGTCGAGCAGCCATTGCGCGTACGAACACGTAGCGCTGATTGCAAACAACTCCGTCGCGGCACCGACAAATCTGGAAAGGAGCAGTTGCTCGCGATCGAGTTTCGGGCCGAACCGCGCCATCGCGTGAAATAATCCGCGCGCGAGTCGCTTGCTCGTGCGCGCGGCGTAATTGACGTGACCCAAAAGTGTTTCGTGCAAATTGTCGATTTTGCCTGCGCCGTTCGGCATCCACTGGCGCGGATACCAACCGGCGTAAAATTTGCCTGAACTCAACACCGCTTTCGCGCGATCGGACATCGGCAGTTGCGTGTTGAAAATCGCACCGCCGACTTTCAGATGTGGGTCGAGCGCTTCGCGTGCGATGAAGAGACGCATGATTTCGCTCGAGCCTTCGAAGATTGTGTTCACGCGGCAATCGCGCAGAAATCTTTCCACAGCAATCGGTGGCTCACCCCGTCCTGCCAGCGATGCCGCAGTCTCATACCCTCGCCCGCCGCGGACTTGCATTGCCTCATCGGCAATGCGCCACGTGGTTTCCGTTGCCCACATTTTGCACATCGCGGTTTCGATGCGCAGATCGCCAGATTTGCGATCGAGCAGCGACGAAGTGAGAAAAGTCATCGCTTCCATCGCGAAAACGTTGCCCGCCATTTCTGCAATTTTTCCGGCGATGGCTGCATGTTTGCCGATCGGCACGCCCCATTGAATCCGCTCGCTCGCCCATTTCCTACAGATCTCGAGTAGCCGCTTCGAAACACCGACGCATGCCGCCGGAAGCGTTAGCCGCCCCGTGTTGAGCGTCGTCAGCGCAACCTTGAGTCCGGCACCTTCCTTAAAGATAATGTTCTCCCGCGGAACGCGCACATTGGTGAACCTAACGACTGCATTGTAAAGCGCGCGCAGTCCCATGAACCGGCAGCGATACGCGATCTCCAGTCCCGGCGTGTCTACATCGACGATGAAGGCTGTGATTTGTTTCCGTTCTTTTCCACCGACCATCTTCGATGGTGTGCGCGCCATCACCACCAGCACGCCGGCTTTCACCCCGTTGGTGCACCAAAGTTTTTCGCCGTTCAGGATGAACTCGGAGCCGTCTTCGGTTGGCTCAGCTTTCAAGCTTAGTGTCGCCGGGTCGGAGCCTGCATGGACTTCCGTCAGCGCGAACGCCGAAATCTCACCGCCTGCGACGCGCGGGAGATATTTTTGTTTCTGTTCTTCAGTGCCAAACAAAAGCAACGGTTGCGCGACGCCGATGGACTGATGCGCAGACACGAGCGCGGCGACGTTTCCATCCCAACTGCCAAGCAACACTGCCGCGCGTCCATAATTCGATTGGGATAATCCGAGCCCTCCGTATTTCTTCGGCACCTTGATCCCAAACGCGCCGAACTCTGCGAGGCCTTTGAAGTTCTCCGGCGGAATCTCACCGGTGCGATCGATCTCATCGGGATCGACATGGTCGCGCAGATAAGTTTCAAGCTTGCGCAAAAACTCTTCGCCAGCGGCGCGATCTTCTGCTGTCTGTGCGGGATAGGGATGGATTCGATTGAAGTCGTAACGTCCGACGAACAGGTTGCTCGCGAAACTGCCGCGGTCTTCCAGCGGATCGCGCGCGGCCTCGGCGAGCTCTAGCGCTTCGCGCTGACCTTTGCCCATTTTCGACGTGTCGATAACGGCGGGAGGTACCGGCCTTTCGGGCTTCGCGCTGGTTTCCTCGGCGATTTGTCTTTCCGGTGCTTCGAGTGGCGATTTCATATCACTTCTCTGTCATTCAGAGCGAAGTCGAGGAATCCCGCGGACCAACCCTGGGTTACGCAACGGGATGTCTCGACTTCGCTCGACATGACAGGGATGTAGGGTCGAACGGCTCTCACTCCTCATAAAATTTTGTCCTGTCCCGCGCATGCTTCTTCAAAATTTCGCATGGAGTAAATTTTTCTTCAGTTCGGGCCAGTTGTTCCAATTCCTCGACGGTCCTTTTTAGTCCAAAGTGTTCGGCGAATCGCAGCGGCCCGCCGCGGAACGGCGCAAAACCGGTTCCTAAAATCATTCCGTAATCCGCATCCTCGGGAGAATCGACGACTCCCTCTTCCACGCAACGAGCGGCCTCATTCACCATTAGAAAAATGAGCCGGTGAGTCAGCTCTTCATCTGTAGCCGGCGGCGTTGACGCCGGCTCTGGACGAGGTGACACAGCGGAGCGGCCGGGGTCGACGCCCCCGGCTACAGCGCCGCCCAGCCACTGTGCCAACGCCTCGTTAGGCGTCTGAGCTTTGCCTTCGTATTTGTAAAAACCCGCGCCTGTTTTGCGGCCCAACATCTGCTGGTCACGCAGCCAGAGCAGGACAGCTGAGACGTGATCGCGCTGCCCGTAAGCCTTCTCGAGTGTGTTGCCGATATCGATCGTGATATCCACGCCGATTTCATCGATCAATCGCAACGGACCCATCGGCATCCCCCAGTCCACCAGCGCGCGATCGATTCGCTCCGCATCCACGCCGCTTTCAAAAAGCTCAGCAGCATCGAGCAAGTACGGAAACAAAACGCGGTTCACCAGGAACCCGGGCCTATCGCGCACGATTACCGGCAGTTTTCCGATCTGCCGTACAAAAGCCAGGCTGCGGTCGCGCGTTTCGTCGGATGTTTGCTTCGCAATAACAACTTCCACCAGTTTCATCCGGCTCACCGGATTAAAGAAATGCAATCCGATCACGTGCTCAGGCGAAACCGTCACATCCGCCAGTTCGCTTACAGGAAGCGCAGAAGTATTTGTCGCCACGATGGTTTTCGGGCCGGCTTCCATCGCCAGCTCGCGGAAAACTTCTTTCTTGATCTCCATCTTCTCGGAAGTCGCTTCGATCACAAATTGCACATCACGCAACTCCATTGGCGCAGTGGAGCCACAAATCCGGGCGCGACCCTGTTTCGCCTTTTCCTCGCTCATCAACCCGCGTTTTACGGCGTCGCCGTAGATTTTTTCGACGTTCGCCAACCCGCGATCGATCTGTTCGCGCGCGACGTCGCGCAGGATCACTGTGACGCCACGGGAGCTAAGCCACTGCGCAATGCCTGAACCCATTACGCCGGCGCCAATCACCGCGGCGTGCACGATTTTTTGAGGCAGCGTTCGCGACGTTCCCTTCTTGTATTTCTCCGCGAGGAAAAAATTGCGAATGAGGTTTTGCGTCGACTCCGTTTTGCCAAGCGCCACAATCCCTTCGAGCTCCAACCGAAGCGATTCACCGGGCGAAATCGACAAAGTTTTATTGATGATTTCGTAAGCACGTGCGAGCGCCGGATTTCCGCTTTGTTTTGGAGGGCGGAGTTCCTGCGAGCCCGGCGTCGACGGAGCTCCGCCCTCCATTTTGCGTTTTCCAGCGCGCAGCTTTTTACGTGCGCGATCGAGAAGCTGATCGCTTGGCGCGATTTCATCGACCAGTCCAATTTTCAAAGCTTCCTGAGAGGAATAAAGTTTGCCTTTCAAAATCACTTCGGCGGCCTTTGCAACTCCGATCAACCGCGGCAATCGCGTGCATCCGCCCCAGGCGGGAAGAAGGCCCAGGCTCGTTTCCGGCAAACCGATCCGGGTGGCCGGATCATCTGATGCGACGCGATAATCGCACGCGAGCGCAACTTCGTAACCGCCGCCGGCCGACGCGCCGTGGATGTCGGCAACCGTTGGAATTTTAAGATCGGCAAGGCGATTGAAAACCTGTTGACCGCGCTCAATAAATCCGCGCATCTCGCCGGTTTTCGCTGCTTCTAACAGCGTCTTCAGATCCGCGCCCGCGACAAAGATCGATTTCTTTGCCGATGCGATGATCAGGCCGCGCAGCGAAGCGTCTTTCTCGACGGCATCGAGGTGCTCACTCAACTCATCGAGAGTAGCAGCGTCGAAAATGTTCGCGCCCGAGTCGGGACGATCAAACGTCAGCACGCAAATGTGATCGTCGCCGGTCTCCCGCCGAATCATTGGAACTGTAGCAACTGTGGGCATTATTTTCATTTTGGAACGTTTCCCCACAAATGCCAAGTGCAGAAGACCAGAGTTAAGTACGACGCGGGCCTCTTTTGTAACGTTTTGAAGAACCCTTGGCGAGGCGTTGCGTTGGGCAAGTGCGAGTGCTAGAAACGCAACATGGTCGGGAAGATCTTAGAACCGGAAATCAGGAGCCTGATCGAAGCCCGTAACTTCGCGGCGCTCCGCGAAATTTTCCGCGAATTCCCGCCAGCCGATGTTGCCGAGGTAATCCTCGATATGCCGGAAGATGAACAAGTGATCATCTTTCGGGTGTTGCCGCACGATCTGGCAGCGGATGTTTTTGAATACCTCGGGATCGAGGAACAGCAGAAATTGTTGCGCGCGATGGCGCACGAGCAGGTGGTAGCCATTCTGAATGAGATGTCGCCGGACGATCGCACGGCGCTGCTGGAGGAATTGCCGAGTGCCGCGGCGCGCCAGTTGATCCGTCTGCTCACGCCGGAAGAACGCCATGTGGCCACGGCGCTGCTCGGCTATCCCGAAGACAGCGTCGGGCGATTGATGACGCCTGATTTTATCGCGGCGAGGGAGGATTGGACGGTGCAACATGTGCTTGATTATGTCCGCGAGTACGGTCGCGACCGCGAAACGCTAAACTTCATTTATGTTGTCGATGACCGCGGCAAATTGATCGACGACGTGCGGATGCGCGAGTTCCTGCTCCGGCCGCTTACGGCAAAGGTGAGCGACATTCGCGATCGAAACTTTGCGGCGTTGAACGCGACCGATTCGCAGCAGGATGCGCTGAACTTCTTCCGGAAATACGATCGCGCCGCGTTGCCGGTAGTCGATTCAAACGGCGTGCTGGTCGGGATTGTCACGAGCGACGACATGCTCGACGTAGCCGAGGAAGAAGCGACCGAAGACATCCAGAAACTCGGCGGCTTGGAAGCGTTGGACGAGCCGTACACGACCATTCCGTTTCTGCGGATGGTAAAGAAGCGTGCAACCTGGCTGATCATTCTGTTTCTCGGGGAAATGCTGACGGCAACTGCAATGCAGGGCTACAACAGCGAGATCGAGAAGGCGGCCATTCTAGCGATGTTTTTGCCCCTGATCATCTCCAGTGGCGGCAACTCCGGATCGCAAGCGACGACGCTGGTTATTCGCGCGATGGCTCTCGGCGAATTGCGTCTGCGCGATTGGTTTAGCGTCGTACGCAAGGAGTTGCTGTCCGGACTTGCGCTCGGCTTAATTCTTGGAACCATCGGTTTTTTCCGAATCACGCTGTGGCAATACTTGCACATTTTCGATTACGGAAAATATCACTGGCTAGTGGCACTCACTGTCGGATCTGCGCTTATCGGGGTCGTGCTTTGGGGAACTCTGAGTGGCGCGATGCTCCCCTTTTTGCTGCGCCGTTGCGGACTCGATCCGGCGGCCTCATCGGCACCATTCGTCGCGACGCTAGTCGATGTAACGGGATTGGTAATTTATTTCAATGTCGCGCTATTCGTTCTTCGTGGGACCTTGCTGTGATTCGCCAGGTGTGTACCGCTGTCGAAGTATTCTCTGGATCCGAGCGCGCAGTGATCAACAATCAAACGCGACTCTTCGATCCGACGGCTACGGTTTATCCAGATTTTCGATCACTTTCTCCATGCCGCTAACCACGAGCGTGAAACGATCGTAATCAAGTTTGTCGGGCCTGTCGTTGGACGAGTGATAGTAGGGATAACGAAACGGCGCGGTGTCAGTGACCATGATGGCAGGGTAACCATTCTGCCAGAACGACCATTGGTCCGACCAACTCACGCCGGGGATGAACGCGGGAAGCGAGGCGCCTTCGGATGGGATCTTTGCGTGTTTGCGGAACAGCGCGATAACACGACGTAGGAGCGCGCCCGACTTAACGTTGCTAACGAAGCCGATAAAATTGCCGACTTTCGGATAAAGCAGACCGAGACCGGGCGACGGATATGTTTGCGAGTGTGGCGCATCGGAAAAGTAACCGATCGTCTCCAGGCTGATCATTGCGGAGATCTTGTCGCCGCGTTCTTTGCATCTGCGGGCATAAACTTGGCTGCCCATTTCACCCGACAAAAAATAAGGCGGCTCCTCATTCACGAACGCAACGAAGCGCAATGTTTTGTTGGGTGTACGCCGCGTCGGACTCCGTTCAGCTTCGCGAGCAGCGAACCGCTGCGCCAATCCCAGAACCGCTGCGACCCCGCTCCCGTTATCATTTGCCCCAGGCGAACCGAACACTGAGTCATAGTGCGCGCCGATTACGATAATCTCCGGACGATTCCCTGGGATTTCCGCCTCGATATTGTGGCACGGCTGTCCGCCCGTCTCGTAGCTGTCTCGTCGGGTCCGCAGCCCGGCTCGGGAAAAAGAATCTTCGATGAAATCGGCAGCGGCATTGAGCGCTGCGTAATGCCACATGTTGCGCTCGCCGATTTCTCCGGCCAGCTTTTGCACATTCGCGCGGAGCTCTTCGCGCAACACAATTTCATCAGGCGATAGCGGCCCCGCCTTGGAAACATTCTTCCCCGGCATTCTCATTCCAAACCACCAGACTAACACCAGAACGGCAACGACCGCGATGGTGACGCGCAGCGCGCTTAAGAGGATTCGTCTGAACACGTTAGGATAAATTACGAAAGCCGTGTCCTCATTGAAAACGCGTTCGCGCTGCACTTCCGGGTAGCGCACGTGTCTCGTGTGCTGGTTTCGGCGTCGCGCCGAAACAATCTTTCGTAAGGCACATCAGCCGCACGGAAGGAGGAATTACACAAAAAGTCCGCGATGGCGAGGACGCCATCGCCAGCACGCGAGACGCGTGCGCTACCTAGACGTATCGCTCACGCGAGCTTTTTGCGGAAACGCAGAGCGCACAGACTAAAAAGCAGATTCGACATTACAATAAGCACTAAAAGGTTTGGCCAGTATTCGAAAAAATTTGCGCCGCGCAGAATGATCGCGCGCATGAGTGCAATGAAATAGGTCGTGGGAAACAGCGCACCGAGCGCGTAAAAAATCCACGGCATGGTTTCACGCGGGAAAATGAACCCGGAAAAGAAAACGCTCGGCAACAGAAACACCATCGACATTTGCAGCGCCTGCATTTGGTTTTCGGCTCTGGTGCCGACGAGCAAACCCAGGCTTAACAGCGCAAACACATACACCAGCGTCGAAAACATCATGGCGAACACACTGCCCTCGATGGGAACGAAGAACACAAAGCGCATGATCGTGAACAAAACAACCGCCATGGTCATGCCAATGCATAGATACGGAACCAGCTTGCCGAGCATGAGCCCGGCGGGGCTCAATGGGCTTACCAGTAATTGTTCAAGCGTGCCGCGTTCACGTTCGCGCACCAAAGCCATGGCCGCTGCAACTGTTGTCCCAATTTGCAAAACGACGCCAATCACGCCGGGCACAAAAAAATTCGGAGCGCGCATGGCCGGGTTGTAAAGCATCTGCGGACGAACATCGATTGGCATTCCTTTGCGGCCGGTATCGCGCATTAGCGTTTCCATTGATTGCGTCAACGCCACGCCGAGCCCGGTTTGAAGAGCCTGCAATGCGGTGGTGGAATTGGACCCGTCAACAAGCAACTCCACTTGTGCAGAGTGCCCTGCCATTAGTTCGCGGGTAAAGTTCGGCGGGATGTAAAGGGCGGCGTACGCGCTTCCCTTTCGCATTTCACTCTTCAACTGGTCCAGGCTTTGCGCTTCGCCGACTACGCGAAAACTCTGCGTATTAACGAACCGGTCGATCAAAAGACGGCTCTCGACGGTGCGATCTTCGTTGAGAACAAGCATCGCCATGTGCTTCACATCGTTGTCGAGCGCATAGCCGAACGCGACCATCTCGATCAACGGCGGGAAAAAGAAGAAAAAGAGAGTCAGAGGATCGCGCCAGACGACGATGAACTCCTTGAACAAAATCGCGCTAAGCCCTCGAAACGGTTTGTGTTTCATGTTGCTCTTTACAAGGAGCGGCGGCTTTCCAGCCGCCGGGGCGATCTGGAGATCGCCCTTCCTTGGGCCTCCTTCGCTTCGCTCAGGATGACATTCATCATAATTACGCGGCCTTTTGCCGTTCAGCAGCGTACTTGGCGGAAAGCTCGACAAACACGTCTTCCAGCGAAGGACCCATTTCATGAATCTCCGCGTGAGCGACACCAACTTTGCGCAGTTGTTCCTCGATCTGAGCAGGCTTCACTCTGTCGTCGACGAGCAAATGCATGGATTGGCCGAAAATTGTGGCGCTACGCACTCCGGGCATCTCGTGCATGGCATGCAGCGCCGCGGTCACGTGATCGCAAGTCACGTCAAGCCGGCGCGTTCCGGGTGGATTTACGTCCGGCAATTTTTTTAAGTCGTCTGGCTCACCGCACACGATCAATTTCGACAGGTAGATGTAGCCCACATGATCGCAGCGTTCGGCTTCGTCCATGTAATGGGTCGTCACGAACAGCGTCATGCCTTTACCGGCGAACTCGAAAAGTAAATCCCATAGCTCGCGCCGGGCGACCGGATCAATTCCGGCGGTCGGCTCATCCAGGAAGAGCACACTCGGCCTGTGCATGAGCGAACAAGCCATGGCCAGACGTTGACGCCATCCACCGGAGAGCTGGGCGGCGCGCCTGCCGATGTACGGGTCCAGATGCGTCGTGGCAATCATTTCCTCGCGTCTCTGGTTCAATTCGCGACCGCTCAAGCCATAAAGTTTTCCTGCAAAGATGAGGTTCTCATTCACAGTCAGCTCGTCGTAGAGCGAAAATTTCTGCGACATGTAGCCGATCATTTCCTTAATCGGCTCCAAATCCCGCATGACGTCGTGGCCGCCTATTCGCGCCGTGCCCTCGGTCGGCTGCAGAATTCCGCACAGCATTCGGATCACAGTTGTTTTCCCCGAACCATTCGGGCCGAGAAAACCGAAGATCGACCCCTTCCCGACGGTAAACGAGATATGGTCAACCGCCGTGAAAGCGCCGAAGCGCTTCGTCAGCCCTTGCACTTCGATCATCGGTTCAGACATAAAGAAAAATCTGGAGACCACGAAGCCAGGAGGAATTGTTTGCTGAAGCTCCTGGATTCCTGGGTTCCAGATTCATGTAGTCTGGTGGCTCCACACTCATTTCACATTTGGAAAATAAACGTCCGCCGCCATTCCGGCGCGCAAACGATCGTCGTCGCTCGGCAAACGAACCTTCACGCCGAATACTTGTTTGATGCGGTCAGCGACAGTTTGCACATTGCGCGGCGTAAATTCGGCCTGCCGATTGATCTGCTCGACAACGCCATCGAAATCCGTGTGCGGAAACGAATCCACGCGGACGCGGACGTGCTCGCCCAGCTTGATCAAACCCAGCCAAGATTCAGGGACATAAACGCGCACCCAAAGATGTCCGGTCAACAACAATGTGGCCGCCTCGCGATTGGCCGGCAGCACATCGCCCACTTTTACGCTGAGCACCTCGAGAATGGAATCCGCCGGCGCGATGATCTGCATTTCGGCCAGCTGCGAATCTATATCCGCCAGTTGAGCACGCGCCTGTGCGACACGCATCTTCGCCGCCGCCACATTTTTCTCCTGCGTTTTCGACGCGCTGTCGGCGCGCTCCGCGTCGGTGGACGAAACGACTCTGCGCTTCAGCAACTCCTGCTGGCGTCCTGCATCGTCGCGGAGGAACACCAGTTGCGATTCCTGCGCGTCTGCATCGTGAGCAGCCGCGTCGATTTGCGCCGACGCAAGATCGCGACGCGCTCGCAGCTCTGACGCATCCAATTGAACGATCACCTGCCCTTCGTGCAGACGATCTCCTTCCCACGCAAAGATCTTTTCCACGCGTCCGCCGGAGCGCGGGCCCACATGTGCCTCGTCCACTTCAATTGTTCCCGAAACCGCCTTCTCACGATTGCCGCAACCGGCCAGCAGGAGAACCAAAGCCAAAGCTCCGACTGGAAGCATCAACTCCGAATGAATTCGCGAGCCCCGATTATTTCGGGGTTGTCGATTTAGCCTAACGAATGATCCGTTCACGCTTTCCGTCCTTTTGGTGTAAGCGCGCCTTCGAGAACAATCTTAAGGATCCCGGTGTACCCTTCTTTCGGCATCATCCCAAGCTCGTCCATCTTCGGCGGATTCATGATCGATTGAACCGTCGCCAGCAAAATTTCGATGATCAGTTTGGCCGGAACATCCTTGCGCACCATTCCCAGCCTTTGTCCGTCGGCAAAAAATTTGCCCATGTAGCGCTGGATTAACGCGGCCCGTCGGCGCTCGACGAGTTTGAAGATGTCGGGCGCTTTCTGGCGCATATCGCGCACGAACGGCGGCTTGATCTCGTCCAATTCGCGTTGCGTGCCGGCCAACAACTCGCGCAAGGTCGCCGGGAAATCGTCCAAGTGTGCGCGCGTAACTTCCTTCAGCGTCGCTTCGACGCTTGTTAGTTTATCGGCCAACACGGCCTCGAGCAGATCGAACTTCCCAGGAAAATAAGCATAAAGCGTTTTCTTGCTGATCCCCAACTCCAGCGCAAGATCATCCATGGTCACACTGCGGAATCCGTGACTAAAAAAGTGCGCCCGCGCCGCATCCACTATTCGTTGTCGAATAAACGAGTTCTTTCGGCTTTGCGTTCGCGGTTTGTTTGTGCCCTTCATTAGTGTCGTTCGACAGCAGCTGTGGCTTCAGATGTCCGACCCACGCTCAATCCTTTTGTTAGGCCGTTATCGGAGCGAAATTGCGTCACCGGCTGTGTAGCTGGTTAACCCACGAGGGGTGTAAAGTAATGAGTGCGGTCACTGTGGAAACTAATATGGTGTATCTAGTTTCCACAGCAACAGAAATATTCAGGGGGCCGACGCGCGTACCTCCTCTGGAAATTCTATTGCCGATCAAATAACCGTCGGAGTAAACTCGCTGGCAGTGACGCTTGTTGGTTTCGTGTTGGTAATACTCATGAGATTCGACCGATAAATTCAAAGGCGAGCACATCGAAAGGAGCAACTATGCAACCCGTCTTAATAGTAGCGGCCGCGGTCCTTATTGCTTTGAGCAGCCAAGCAGTCGCGCGCCTCGGCAATACCGAGGATCAAGTCAATGCGCTTTTCGGAAAGCCGACTGACCCAGCTAAACCAGATCGCGACGGCATAACCACAAACATGTACAAAAACCCAACAGGTGAATACATTGCCGTCGTACAGTTTCTAAAGGGTCCTAGCGTCGCCGAAGCTTATTCCCGCGTGGATAGGCATAAGCTTTCGGAGAAGGAATTGTCGATCTTCCTGGAGGGGAACTCGGGCGGCAACCAGGTGGGAAAAGAAACCGGGCAAGAAAGCTGCCTGGATACGATCCGACCACAGAGCACATGCCTCGTACGAAACCGTCAGCGGATACCCCACGCTAATGGTCCAAGCTCACTACTGATCGACACAAACCACGTACCGAAGCGATAGCAGGAGTCGGGAAGTAAATTCGCTGGGCGAAATACACGCGTCGTTTTACTAAGAAGTCGTGGACTTGCTCAGTGCGCTCAAGAAACATTTCGGCTACGACCAGTTCCGGCCGTTACAGCGGGAAATCATCGAAGATGCACTCGCCGGACGCGACGTGTTTGTGCTAATGCCGACGGGCGGAGGGAAGTCGCTTTGTTTTCAGTTGCCAGCATTGATGCGCGATGGGCTAACGATCGTGGTGTCGCCGCTCATTGCGTTGATGAAAGATCAAGTTGATGCGTTACAGGCCAGTGGCATCCCCGCAACTTATTTGAACTCAACGCTGGATCGGGAAGAGGCAAAGGCGCGCTGGCGCGGCTTGCATCGCGGCCAATATCGAATGCTGTACGTCGCGCCGGAGCGGTTGATGTTGGACACCTTCCTGGAGCGCGCGCTTAACTGGAACATCGCGCAATTCGCCATCGACGAAGCGCATTGCATCAGCGAATGGGGCCACGATTTCCGGCCGGAATATCGCGAGCTCAAGAAACTGCGGGGACATTTGCCAGATGTGCCGATCATGGCGCTCACCGCCACCGCGACCGAACGCGTGCGCGCCGACGTCATCAAAGAATTAGAATTACGCGACCCGCGCTTTTACGTAGCCAGCTTCAATCGCCCGAATCTAACGTATCGCGTGGTTCCGAAGACGGCGCCTTACGAACAACTGCTGGCCTTCATTCGTAGCCGGCCTAACGACAGCGGCATCGTTTATTGTGCAAGCCGCAAGAGCACCGAATCAGTCGCGCGAAATCTGAACGAGGACGGCGTAAGCGCAAAGCCGTATCACGCGGGGCTAACGAATGTGGAACGCACAAAGCATCAGGATACATTTCTGCGCGACGACCTGCGCGTCATCACTGCCACGATCGCGTTCGGAATGGGCATCAATAAACCGAACGTGCGTTTTGTGGTGCATTACGACCTGCCGAAAAATCTGGAGAGCTACTACCAGGAGACCGGACGTGCCGGACGCGACGGATTGCCCAGCGAATGCGTATTGCTCTTCAGCCCGGGCGATGTTGCCAAGCAACGGCATTTCATTGACGAAAAAACCGAGAAGGAGGCGAGTATCGCCCGTGCACAGCTTCAGCAGATGGTCCATTACGCCGAGACGCGCGAATGCCGGCGCGCCGTATTGCTGGAGTATTTTGGTGAAACGTTTCCGCTGCAATCGTGTGAAAGTTGCGACAGTTGTTTGCAGCCGCGCGAGACATTCGACGGAACAATGCAGGCGCAAAAATTCCTTTCCTGCGTGTATCGCATCCACGCAAGGCATGGATTCGGATTTGGCTTGGGTCACGTTGTGGATGTGCTCCGCGGCGCAGACACGGAGGGAATCAGGCAACGAGGTCACAACGAGCTGTCCACTTACGGCATCGGCGGCGAATTGAAACGCGGCGAATGGCAGGCAGTCGGTCGCGAACTATTGCGGCTGGGGCTGGTCGAATGCGCACCGGGCAAGTTTGCGACGTTGTCGCTTACGCCCGCCGGTCTGGAGGCATTGCGAAAGCGGACACCGGTCGTTTTAACCAAGCAAATCGAAATCGCAGAGAAACGCGCGCGAATCAAGCAAGGCGCGATTGAATGCGACGAAGTATTGTTTGAGCGCTTGCGTGCGTTGCGTCGCCAGCTCGCAGATGAACGCGGCGTACCCGCTTACATCATTTTCTCCGATGTGTCGCTGCGCGAAATGGCGAGAAAATATCCGACGAATTCAAGGGAGTTCCGCCGCATTCCGGGCGTCGGCGAACAGAAACTGAAGGATTTTGGCGAAGTGTTCATGACCGCGATCAAAAGTCATTCAACAGGAAATCAACCCGCAATATCCTCAAAAGATGCCGATTTAACGTTCCCAACCCGGGAGGACTCGCTTAAATGATCGGCAATGAATGGAGGTCTATAGATGTGAAAACTACAGTCCAAAGAAGTTTTGTAATCGTTGCCGCCTTGCTGATGTGCGCAGGAGTCTTACCGGCAGCCGAGCTACATCCAATCGTAGAGGTCCAAAGCGGATATCTTTTCGGCGCGACAAAGGATGGGAAATGGATCAAGGCCGATGAAGCAGCGAAAGCATTGCCAGACCAGACAACGTATGTGGTTTACGGCCAGACCGAATCTCTCGGTGAGACGAAAGGCGGCAAACCGAAGGGTGAAGGGGGTCCGTGCGAAGGGACGTTGTTCGTCGGGTTATCGGATAAACCCGAGAAAGGCGCCATCGCGCTGGCTGCGCCATGGAATGCGTTGCCGCGAAAACTACGTCCGCTGGATACAACCCAGGCAGTTTACATCGATGCAGTAGGTAATTTCTTGAAAACGAAAGGGATTACCGAACCGAAAGTAAAAATTGATAGCATCTTTCGAGTCGATTTGGACGGCGACGGCGAAGATGAGGTCTTGATCAGCGCGACAAATTATTTCCGCGAAGATAACAGCGTGCCGATGAGATCGCCGGCTGGCAGCTATTCGATGGTGCTTTTGCGGCGCGTCGTCGCCGGGAAAGTGGAGACACAATTGGTGGCGGGCGAATTCCATCCGAAGGCTTACCCGGGAAAGGGCTCCGACGACGACGCGAGCTTTGACGCGCCGAACGCGTACACAGTTATAGGCACCTTCGACCTGAACGGTGACGGCAAAATGGAAATCGTCATCGGCTCGAACTATTACGAGGGTGAAGAGATCACAATCTACCGCTGCGATCCCAAAAAGGTTGAGGCTTTACTTTCTGTCGCTTGCGGTGCCTGACACCGCTTGTTTTCCCTCGTGGATTTTCGGCCAGGTGAAATGAAAAGTTCCGCGCGGCTCTTCGCCTTCTACGCGTGCGCAAGTCTCGTCGCCTTGAGCCATACAGCCATCGCCGCTGAGAGTAGCGCCTTCGCCAACAGTGTGGCGGCGCAACGTGATGGAAAGATTGTAGTCGCGGGATATGCCGACGTCGGCGGTGTCGATCGATTTGCTCTCGTGCGCTATAACTCGGACGGCAGCCTGGACACGAGTTTCAATAGCAGCGGCAAAATAACAACAGCAGTAGGCAAAGGTACCTGCAAAGGTGAAGGGCTGGCGTTGCAAGAGGATGGGAAGATTGTTGTTGTGGGACATTCATTTAACGCCGGCGGCCAGTCCTGCTTCACCGTGTTAAGGTACGGCGCGGACGGCAACCTCGACACGAGCTTCGGGGACTCCGGAAAGGTAACAACCACCGTCGCCAAGGATAGCAATGCAGACAGTGTGGCGATGCAGAGCGACGGAAAGATTGTCGTCACAGGCAACGCGTTCATCGACCGCAACAACAATGATTTTGGGGTGGTCCGTTACAACGCAAATGGGACTCTCGATACGACATTTAACGGAACCGGCAAAGCGACTGCCGACTTCGGCGCTCACGACCTTGGCCACAGCGTGGCCGTGCATGGCGATGGAAGAATCGTCGTCGCCGGTTACACCCCTGACGAAAGCAAAAAACAGTGTGCGCTGGCCTGTTTTAAAGTGAATGGGAATCTGGACACGAGTTTCAATGGCACCGGCAAGGTTACGATCAATTTCGGCGGCGACGGAGATGCCGAGGGTCAAGGTGTGGCAGCGCAGAGTGATGGAAAAACGGTTGTTGTGGGCTACGCGACTGTTGGCGGGGTTCAACAGTTCGCGATTGCGCGATATAACACCGATGGAGCTCTTGACACCAGTTTCGGCGGCACTGGTCGCGTACTAACTGCTGTTGGCATTAGCGGCAGTAACGCGACGGGAGTGGCACTGCAGAAGGACGGCAAAATTGTGGTAGCTGGGTATGCCGTCAACAACAGTGGCAGGGTCTATGACTTTGCGTGTCTGCGCTATAACGCTGATGGGAGTTTTGACCAAAGTTTCGGCGATCACGGCAAGGTCACGACCGACGTTGGCGATGGCAAGGCCAGCTCCCTAGCAGTGCAAGATAACAAGATCATAGTCGCTGGGTCTGCGTACGACGGCGATAACAATGAGTTTGCCGTGGTCCGCTACAATGCGAGCGGCAAACTCGACACGAGCTTCAATAGCGCTGGCAGCGTCCTGACCGCTGTCGGGAGCAAGCCGCCTCAAGCGGAGGAAGACACCATGCTACGTGTTTCCATGGCCGTGATTAGCGATCCGGACGGTTACACCAACGTCAGAGATTACGATGGCAAAGTGCTCGCAAAGGTGAAAGCCGGCGAACGCTTTATTGCCGCGAGGCCGTGGAATCAGTCTGGCGATTCTAAATGGTCCGTTTGTCTGAAGTCAGGAATCACGGGCTTCATGGATAAAACCCGGATTCATCGTCTGCCGGACGAGCCACTGATGAAGTTGAATCACGACGCGCGGAAGAAGGAATGGCGAAAATTGCAATCGCTCCGAAATGCCGAAGGGAACGAGACCGCCTCTCAGGCCAAGGGTCGCGGCCTTGACTATTTTAAAGTTCTGGCGGCGGCGAGTAACGGTGATAAGAAGGCGCTCGCGCAATTTTTTTCTCTCGCGGAATTCATGGATGGCGCCGCAGCCGAGGGCTATTTCCCGGACGCGTCGGCAGTTTTTCACCTCGTTGGGGATAAGACTTTTTCGAATTTTGTGCGCGGGTTGCCAGTGGCTGATCAAGTTGGCGTAAGAGGAACGGTGATGGGCGGATTGTCCGAAGAAGAATTCGCCAACGGGGCCGACGTAAATTATCTCCAGCGCTATTTTCCCGAGACAACGAAGCTTCTCTTTCGAGGCGAGATTGTTGATTGGACTTCGCCGGACGGGCGCTACAGCATTCGCAAGATTTTTACCGACCCGCTTGACCTGGCGGAATCAAAGGTCAGTCACGCAGAACTAATCGAGAAAGCGACGGGTCAAACGCTATGCGACCTAACTAACGCCGACATTGGCGTCGGCGGTGCTCGTGAGGGCAGTGTGCTTTGGTCTCCGGATTCGAAGCATTTTGCCTATGTGGCGTCTGACCTAAGCCACGCCGGGGGTCTTTTTCGTAAGGCAGCAGTTCCTCCACAAAAGACACAAACAACCGTTTATCAGAATTCAGACAAATCATTTACCAAAATTGATCTGCCATTCGATCAGCCTCCCGGCAAAGAAAATGATCCAGAGATCAAAGGCGCAGTTATGGGTCACGAATTTGTAACTCCTGTCCGATGGGCGGATGCCAATACGCTTATTCTCGAAAGGCATGATTACTACGAAAGGCTGATGCCACCGTCGGGATCCATTCACGGCCTTGCTCGTCTCTACGAAATTACAGTCTCTTTCAAGGATGATGGGACACCGGATACATCGTGGAAGCTTCGCGAGGACCGGTAATTAGCAATTCTCTTTATCAACAGGCCGCACCGTGCGCCCAGAAAGGACAATACTTTCCCAACACCTACAAACTGCTCTTTGGTCCATGAAAACCTTATCTCTCTTCGCGCTTGTTCTAATTGCCAGTTGTCTGACTCCATCGCTTCAAGCGAAAGACATTATCACGGATAAATCGCCGGACGGAAACTTCGCCTTGCGCATTCAACTTCCCAAGGAGGCCGGGGAAGACCCAAAAGTCGGCATGATTAACCTGCTCACGGAAGAGGCGGTACTGGAATTGGATTGTCCTCCTCGCTGTTATGAGGGTAACGCAAAGCCAAAGCTTCTTTGGTTCAGCGACTCACAGCGGGTGGCCTATTACACTCCCCATCATCACGGCGGCTACACGTCAGTCTATTTTCGTCGCGGCTCATCCTTTGAAGAAGTGCAATTGCCCACTATACCGAACTTGAAGTTTCCGAGACAAGCGCCGCCGGATGAGCAAACGATTACCTCCATTAGTGAATCGATTCGATGGCTCAAATCAGGGGCGCTCGTTCTTCGTCAGGAACAGGAAAAGCTCGTTGCTGGCAGCGCGGCCCAGAAAGTGACCATAGGTTTCGATAAACATGGTCACGGGTCCGTGCTGAAAGTTAAAGCGAAGAAGGTTACAGAGGACGCCCTCGATAAAGATCCCCAAATGCTCGTGCTGCCGAGAGAAACCGCCTATTTTCAAGCCATCGCGAGTAACTCGATCAACGACTTGACTGTGAGAATCTCAGATCGCGACGGCAGGCTTCATCAAGGTGACAACGAAACAACGATCGAGTTTCGCGATGCCAAGGCTCGCCTTGTCGATGTTGGCAAAGTCAATCTTCAGATCGACAGCAACATGCCCGGCACGCAGATTCATCCAGACGTGGTGGTTGAGCGCACAGCTACCCGAGGGCTGTATCGCGCCACAATCCAGGTCGACATGTCCGGTGATTGGAACATGAAAATTTCCTACGACGGTCCGCACGGAAAAGGAGAAACGACTCTTCCAGTGCCGGCGGAATAGTGACAAACCGGTGCGCGTGACAAGCAGTACATCACCTTTATGGAAAGTAAGCTGCTAAAGCCGGAGCAGATTGCGCAGGGACAAAGCGGGCGCGCGAGTTTAAGCCACGCTAGGAGCGGTCACGATCTTCATCAATAGGACTATTTCCCCACAAGTTTGCTATCGTCACCGATGATGTGAATCCACTTCTCCGACGACACCGCAATGCTCTATTGCTGCCGCTCCATCCAGGCTAAAACTAAAGAATCTCCAGCAGCGCGATTAGAGCTGACGGAGAACGTTAGTCTCATACGCTAGTCATGAGTTTCACTTGCGAGCAGCTTAGTTGCTTCCTCGAGATTAGCTCTGGTCGCAACGTTTTCTAATCCGCGGTTCAGCTCGTCCTTGGAAGCTGCGCCGAGACGAATGGAAGTCTGGAAGTCATCGATCGCGCGTTGCAGATCGGCAATTCGCGATTGTCGATCTTTGGAAGCCTTTGCCCGGTGAAGGTATAACATGCCGCGATTATGGTACACGAACGGCGTAAAATGACCTTTCAGGTCAATAGCTTGCGCATACAACTTCAACGCTTCGTCGTATTTTCCGGCTGTTTCTAGCTTGCCGGCTTTCATCGCCAGCTTCATGTCCTCAGTTTCAATCACTTTCGGTGCGTCCTGCTTCGCACTTCCACCGCGAGAGCTGTCTTGAGCGAAACCCGGCGGGCAAAAAAGCAAGAGAAGGGCACAAATGAGCAAATGTGTTTTCTGCATGTCCGCTACTTCTTCTTCAATTTTCGTAATGCTTCCTTTGCTGTCTGTGCGTATTGGCCGTCCGGCTCCATTTTTAAAGCTTCCTCGTAGTATTTTTTTGCGCTTGCGAAGTCTTTCATCTCAACGCTGACCTGTCCGAGAGCAATCAACGCCACAACGGATTTCGGATCGAGCTGGTGCGCTTTTTCGAACGACTCGCGCGCCTTTTGCCATTCACCAAGATCGGCCCAATAACCGGCTGCATCTTTGAAGCCTTGCGGGTCGTTTGGATACTGATCGGTTGCCACTGTCGAAATCTGGAACCAGCGCTTATCATCCTCCGCGTTTTCCTTTTGCTCGTAATACGAACCGTACTCGTGCAGCTTGTCCGGAATGAATTTGTCGGCAGGCTGGCCTAGCGGCTCGCCTTTCAACCACTTGAGCTGCGCCGGGTGCTCGTGGGCATACGCAACCATCTTCCTCAACGTCGACAACTCATTCTCGAAATCGCCGGAGTCCTGGTAAAAGAACGCGAGCCCGCACCAGATATCGAGGTGATCGGGAAATTTCGTCGTCGCTTCCTGCAGAAGCTCGACCGCCCGCTGCATACCCGGTTTATCTACCTCGTGGACAATGGTTCCCACCTTCCCTGTTCTCGGATCCGTCATCGTAATGTCACCTGGGCGGGGCTCCTTCATCTCGATCCTCGTCTGGCGTTGATTAAAATAATAATTCGCGCTGGTGATCCATGCGTCGGGATCGTCAGGCGCCTTCTCCCGCCACTCGGTAAGCAGCGGCTCGATCTGTCCCTCCGCATGCTGATCTAGCAGTTGTCTGTAACGGCGAGCGTATTCCTGGCCGCTCGCCGCCTCGGACTTCGGCTCGACGTAGACCAGGGTTTTCAGAACTTTCTCGAGTTGACCGGAATCTTTTTGGTAGCTCGCTTTATCGCGCGAGGTGAGAACGATGTAAGCGACTCCCTGCGGAAGTTGGACGTAGCCCACCCTTTCCCACTGCGAATAGGTCTTTGTGGCAGGGTATTCGTTGATGAAGTAATCGTGGCCGTCCTTAGTTTTGCCGGACGCAATCTTCTGCTTCGGGATGCCGTGCTTTGCCTTCATGCCTTGGATGGCCCATTCCACGAATGCGTTTACGCCTTCCCATTGAGGGCTGGCTACCTTCGCGTACATCACCGTCTTCGCATTCGACCACGATTCGGCTTTTGGATAAAGAACGCACGGCATGTCCTGTCCTTTGCCTGACTCATTGTCGACGACCCAGCCTTCGGGCGCACTGATGTTAAAGCCAGCTTTCGGGCCGTGAACAATTCCGCCGGAAGTCGTTTCTTCACCTCGCAGCATGCAGATCGAGGAAATAGCGAGCGCAAGAAATCCGCAGATGCACGTTTTTGTTTTCATGTTATTGAATGATGTTACTCATTAGTCTTTTGCTCCTTAACAGGTTGCGTGCTCAACACTCGCGTTTGTCGGTTTGTAGTCGTGCGTTGCCGTCGCGCCAGCATGTGCGACAAACGGAAGGCTGAGCGCGATCGCTGCTCTCATTCGCAATCGAATTCGTCTCATGGGAGTGGAACATAAAAACTGCTGTTAACGGGAGGCGGCGATTGTAAAAAAACGTCAAGAAATTCTCATCGCCTGGCGTTAGCCCGCGATTATTCATTAACATTGTCGAGGCCGGTAAATTTCCAGCCGCTTTTGGTCAATTCAAAAATGAAGCGAATCGGTGCGCTCTCCCAGTCGTTTGGAGTATCCTTGAAAGGGCAGTAGATCCCATACTCCCGGTCGGTTTCTTTGTGTGGTTTGGCGCTTTTGAAGCATTGGCCGGCATTTGCCTCGCCTTTGAAGATTTCGTCATACCGGCGGGAGAAAACCTCCTTGTTCTTTACCGCTTTTATCCCATACGGCATCGAGAGTGGGAATTTCGTAATCTCAGCGACCGCAGCTTTATCGCCGGCAATGACTGCAGATTTGAATTTCTGCCAGAACGTCGAGAACTCGGATTCTGCAAACGCGTTTGGAAACGACAACAGAATCCAAACCCCGGCTAACCAAAGCTGCGCGCGAACGGTGCGGATAAGGACAAATGAATTTGAGTTTGACGTTCTCATGTTTGTTAATCTTAGGATTCTTTTTTGGTTCAGGCTTTTCTGCGCATTTCAAAACCACAGCTGATCGTGCACGCGACCATTCCGACGAAGACAAAACGGTCTCATTGTTCTTTCGCGAGCTCTTTTTTCGACATCTGATGCGCCTTGATGATCTTCCAGTTGCCGACGTCGTCGAACTTTAACGTCAACAGGAAAGCGGCCGGTAAGTCGCTGGAGCGTCCGTGGCAAGGAGCATAAAGGATCGCAGTATTGGCGTCAGTCCATTCGCGCAGCTTCAACTCGTCCCATTCCCGTACGCACTGGCGCGGGTTAAAGCCCTTGGGCAAGTAGTCGGACCGACGGCGCAGTAAGTAGTCCGGCAGCTGGCGCAGTGCTACCCATTTGTCACCACGTAACTGATAAAATGCGACCGTCGTAAATCTCGTATGGTGCGCATGGGGAGGACTATAATTGAAGCCAAAACGTTTCGAATCGGGTGCCCACAGTATCTCTGCATCGCGAGCTTCGGCACCAGTTACACTCAACTCTTGGTCCAGATCTACCGCGCGCTCCGTCGTCCCGGCCTTTAGAATTTCCGGGTAACAGTAACCAGGAGCATATTCACCACAGTTGTATTGCCATTTCTTGTCTGGAGAAAGCGAACCAGTCTTCTGTTCCACCGGTGAAGACTCCTGCGCACCGGAAGGACCGCAGGCAATCACGCACGTGACGATTGCGACAAAGATGAACAATAATCTCATCGTTCCTCTTTGAGCTCCTTTTTCGGGAGCCTGTGCATTTTGACGACTTTCCAATTCCCGGCCTTGTCAAACTTCAGAGTGAAAAGAGCAGCCGCCTCGCCATTTTCCTCCTCCGAATAAGCATGAAGGAGTAGGGTGTTGGTGTCAGTCCCAACTACGCGCATCCAGACTGTCACTCACTGGCGAGGAACCCTCCTTTCGGTAGGCGTTTTTCGGCGAATATTTCCTAGCCAGTTGCGCCAACTGGGTGTGCTTTGATGCTTCGTCCACCGGCGATTGCAACGCGACCCATTTGTTGTCGCGGAGTTGATAAAACGCGACGGTTTCAGCAACGGTCCCCGTGCGATGACCTAAGTTGAAGGCAAAGCGTTTTAAATTCGGCGCCCACACGACTGTTGCCCAATACGCATCGCGCTCGGGCAATTCAATCTTTCGAAAGGTTTCGCCGCTTCGGAAGTAGACAACCCCATCTTCAAGCCTCGGATGCCCCACCACCTTTGTCGTCAAAGCGAACCCATTCGAATCGGGTGCCCAGAGAACATTCCAGAAAACGGGCATCTCCGCATCGTCGATGCGTTGCAACTTTTTCTCCGACTCTTTCTCAATCAAGTCAAGGATTTGGGGCCGGTTTTCGAATGCGTCCTTCTCACCAAAGGATAGGACAAAGGCAAATTTCCCGTCCGGCGATGAGGGGCAATCGCATTGTTCCGTGCGATCAGTGACCTCGTCCGCGATGCCCTCCTCGTCCGTCGACGCATCCGGCGATGCGGAAGGTGTTTGGGCGTTGATGAAAACCAGCATGCTGCCCATGCAGACGATTGTTACCGCTACAAATAATTTCTTCATCTCAGGGTTGAAGTTGACCTGCATGAGGCGCCTCCATACTCCGCAAGTCTGCTCTCTACTTGTTGATCCGTTGCTCAGTGAGTTCTCTCATCGCAATTTCAATCCTCAGTTTCTCAGTAATCTGTTACACGTAGGTTTAACGTTGCGCCTTGGCTTCCGATGACAGTCGCTTCGCTTCTTCAGCATCCAGGTTTCGGGGAACAAGTTTGAACGAGCTGACCAATTCTTTCACCAATGGATCAACATCCTTTTTGGCTGGTGAAACTGAGAGCACAAAAACCCCATCTTTCGCAGCGAGCCCGATCAAATAAGATGACATCTGTGCGCCTTTGTCGTTGTACACTCTTATCTCAGTTACCTTAACGTCCTTTCTTGTCCCTGTTAGATCTTCACGGGTGTTACTTTCAACTCTGCTGGCACGTTGATGCCAGTAATCTATTTCCCATTGAGAGTGAGCGCTCAACAAATCCTCGTCGTTTTGAAACTCCTTTTTATCGACAAAGGAAACCATCATTCCAACACCCTTTTGTAGCAGGATATGATAAGCGTCCTGAAGTCTTGCGCGGTTCCCTGTTACGCGGAATTCGGCGTACTCGTTACCGTGTGCGTACACGGCATTCCACCCGTTGGAAGTTTTCACATAAATTGGATCTTTGGGGGGTTGTGCCTGGACACCTTCAAATAGTAGCAGTATGAGCCCTCCCAGCACTAACGATTGAGCAAGACGTTCACTCATTTTGCTTCTCCGGCACCGGCGTGCTGAGCTCACCGTAGAAAGAGTAATCGGTTTTTTTGCCGGTGATTTTCAATTGCCAATGGGTAAAATTTTCGGCGCCGTCGCAGCTATTACCCCGGCCTTGAAACACGAGCAGGTATTTGGTTCGGGCGGTGATTCCGGCCTTAAAAACGCCCGTCCCGTTAACCTCGCCCTCAAAACGCCATTCTTTATAAAGCACTGGCTCGGGGAATCCGGGTTGTTTTAGCCGTCCATCGTGAATGTCGGCTGCGAATCTCAACATCTTGACTGGCAACGGTAGATCGAGTGTGCCGGATTCCTCCCCGTTACGGAACGTCAGCTTCCACACGTTGCCGACGAGCGAACCACTCAGCGAGTAGGTGTCCGCCGGGTGAGTCAGGCCTTTAGCGGCTACCTCTGCGTCCGCCTCGTCTGTCCACAGGTCTGCCTTTGTGCCAAAACGGATTCGCTTCATCTCACTAAGTTTGAACTCGTCGGGTTTGACGAAATCGATTTGGTATTCACCTGGATGGGCGCAACAAGCACATGCCCAAAGACGACATGGTAGTAAAAGCAAGACTACTATGGCGACGACGATGAAAAACGATCTGGTCATTTTGTCAGTTGTGTTCTTTGACTTGGTTCTTTGAGATTAAATGCGGGAAACAGCGAGATGCTTTATTCATGTCTCATCCGCTTCACCGCTCCTTTCATTCTTTGAGATGCGCTGCCTCATCAAGAATCGCGGTAATTACTGCCTTCAGTGAAGCGTTATCTTTGGTATAAATGATGTCGTCAATGCGCCATCCATTTTTCACCTGAATAAGTTGGAACACGAGTACTTGCTCTTGCTCCGGCTTTTCTTCGTTAAATAATTTGAAGCGTGCTTCAAATCGCCCTGTTTGCGGCGGCGTTGCCTCAGTGATGTGAAGCTTAAAGTCGAGGTGGTCGTCGAAGTCCTGAGATCCAAGGATTGGGTCGAACTCGAGTCCACAAAGGTCGCCCTTGGGACAGTCCCGCTCCACCCGCGCATTCTTTAGGAATAACTTGGTTAGTTCGGGACTGAAATATTTCGACAGCACAGCGCGATTGCGGAGGTTGAGTTCTTTGTGCTCCCACGGCCGGTGAGCCTTGTAAAGCGCTCGAATTACTTCCTCCGGGCCGTCCTCCGCGGCGACCGCAAATGACGCAGCCACTATTAATAACACGACAACAAGTGCCTTACGTTTCGTTGGCATTAGGTCCTGAAAATTAGTGCACTTTAATGAATTGATGTCTTTCATTCCTCGAGATGCACCGAGTTCATAATGCGATCTATCTCCTGCTTTAATTCGGGTGCTGTGTTCAAGTTCGAGGTAAAGGTGACCTCCAACAGCTGGCCTTTGTAGGAAGTGGTTAGGAAACGGGTGTAGACAGGGCTGTGTGAGTAATCCTTGGTTCCTTTTAGCATCGGGACATAGCGCCAATCCGCCCACTTGCGGCCATCGATGGTGACGATGTCTTTCTTTAGCCATTGAAGGTGCGAATCCTTCGGTAACCAGTTGAAGCCTTTGCTATATTCGGCCACGCGCATCTTCAGGTAACCCTCGAGCTTCTCGGGCGTCAGACCATGCGTGCCGCGCAACACTTCTCCCCATGCTCCATCGGGGCCCGAGAATTTAGCCATTGTTTTTGGAGTTTTGGGATCGTCAGCATCGCGCGAAAAATCCGATGGGACGTCTAGCTTCAGCTTGCCCTCCAGGAGGCTGACCGTTGTTCCGGTCCCTTCGCCCTTCGCTGCGTCAGCCTTGCTGCTCGAATCCGCTGCAGATCCTTCCTTTACTAACTTCGGGTCGAGCTTTTGCGCTCGTTTGAAATCTGCAGCAGCCCCGGTCGCGTCGCCCTTCTCCTTCTTCAGGGTCGCGCGATTGTAGTAGGCGCGTGCGTAGTCCGGTTTGAGTTCGATGGCGCGCGTATAGTCAGCAATTGCGCCATCACGATCTTTATTCTCCGCCCTGGCGTTGCCGCGATTGTTGTACGCGGCTGGATTTGTGGAGCCTAGTTCGATTGCCTTGGTGTAATCGGCGATAGCGCCAGCCGTGTCATTCTTCAGTCCTCTGGCTTGAGCGCGGTTATAATATGGCGCGTCATCTTTTGGATTGAGTTCGGCCGCGCGGTTGAAATCAGCGATAGCACCGTCCAAATCGCTGTTTTTCGCTTTCTCAATCCCGCGGTTAACGAGGTCATTGTCGGACGCATCCGACGGCCCAGGAGCAGGCGGTGATTTCGCGGTCTGTTTCTCATCAGAGTCCCAGGTGTAACTGACGCTTCCGTCGGGATCCCGTATGACCCTCGCGCCAACGGCCACGGCTCTTGCGGCAGGCTTCTCACCGATTGGAATTACTTGGACGTAAAACGAAACTGGGTCGCCTTCGGTGCGACCCAGCGCGCCCATCTTTTCCAGATCCTCCGAGGCGTGTGCACCATCCGCGATTTTTTTGAGGAATCCCAGCTTAACCAGCGCGTCATGCGGAAATTCGACAATGCCGTAATGACTGGGTGTCGCGGTATCTTTGAAAAAGCCGCGGTACGTGTCCTCGCCAATTTGTTTGGACTCTAAGATTTTCGGAGTCACCTCAAGCCTAACGACTTTACCCTTCCAATCGAACTTGTGTTGCTCGATGTCGTTAAAGCCATACGCCTTGTCATCGACTGGTGCCCCGAGCGGTGGTGGCGCGATCTTTTCTTTGGCCGGCGAATAATCGAACGAGCAGTACATGACTTCCTTGCGCGCTTGCGAGAACATCGGCATCTCGGTGTGCCCGATGTATTGGGCTTGTCCCTGAGAATCGAGGACGAGCCAATATTGGGGCAGTTCTTTCGGATTGATGTTCTTCTCAGGAACTTTGAGCCGAACGTGCAACAAAGTCTGTCCGTTACGTTGCTCAGACCCCACTTTCTCAAATGGCGGCAACTTCCTGTCGGCCATGATTGGCACGTGCGCCCAATTGTAGATCAATCGATCATCCGCCCTGGTGGCGTGCCACGTCTCGCCATCGGAGCAAATCCAGGCTTTGTTTTTGATCACGATTTCGCGCATGGGCGTGTTTGGATTCACGCCCGGTTCCATCGCCAAATCAAAGTCTTCGCCGGAAAGAAGTCCTTGCAGCTTGATCGGTTTCTTAGCCGTGACCGTGCCGTTCACGGACCACACTCCGGTCTCCATGTTTTTCATCGCGGCATTTACGAGCGGATCCATGTTTTCCTGGCCGGATCCAGCTGGTTTCTTTTGTGGCTTGGCGAAACCGTGAGGCGCATTCGAAAACACGAAGAATGCAGCAATCGCACAGATCCACGTTCCACTAGCTGGTATGATCTTTTTCATATTCGGTTCTAATCCGCTCCGTTGCGGATGGTGATGACGGCCGGAGTTTTTCCGGGCCGATACATGGAAGCGCCGTAGCAGATCGCGGCACTCCCTTTGCGCGCGTAACGGACTTCGGGCTGCCCGTAGCACTCGTGCCCTTTTTCTTTATTCTCGCGCAATTCCTTCTCGTATTCGTCGCGGGTAAAACCTTCTACAACGTCATCGCTGCTCACCCCGTGGAATCGCAGATACGCGTCATAGTTGTCACACGATTCCTTGAGACTCGCGGCCCAACGCTCGATGTAGGAACAGTTAGCCGTCTTTGTGCTGCCAGGAATTGTCACGTATCGATTTTCGGTGAGCGTGAGAAACGCCGGCTCCCCGGGAAGGGGAACCGGGGTTGCATAGTTTGGCGATAATTGGATGAGCTTTCGCTTATTGAAATCGAAAGCCTCGACTGTGTCGCCATTCGTACTGTCGAGATGGCAGCTAAAGAATGTTAGCCGCAGCGGACCCTCGAAAAGAAATTGATTGGCTCGCTCCCGCTCGCCAACGCTCTCGCGCTGCCCGTCTACTTCGCTCGGCTCCCGCCGGCTCGGTTGTTGATCTTTATTTCCCCTGATGTGCAGGGGCTCGAACGATGGGAAGCCGCGCAGCCTGCCGATCTGTGTTTCCTGGCCCGATTTTGAATCGCGGAACCACATCACCCAGTTCAGCACCTCCTCTGGGCCTTCACCCTCTTTCCCTTTGCGCCAGAAGATTTCGCCCGATCCATCCGGCGCCTTTATGATTTCTGGCGGGTGGTCTGTTGCATCAGTCACAGCATCCAGTGCTGTCACGCTCTGGTGTTCCGGCTGCTCCGCGCTCTCGCCTGTCGCGGCAGGCGAAGCGGACTCTTCTTGCGCCGGAGTTGGTGAAGATGACGGGGCCTCCTCTTCTCCGCGACTCGTGAAATAAGGCGAGCTTTTCGCTGTGGAATACCAATCAGGCGCGGCATCGAGCTTCTTCAACTTCGTGCCGCGAGGATCAATGCTCCAAAATTCTCGCGTATCATTTGGTTTTTCGCGGGTGAACACAATTGTTTCCCCATCGGACGCGAAAATTGGATCGCTGTCTTGCCCGGAATTGTCGTTGGTGAGCTGTCGCAACAACTTTCCGTCTTCACGATAGAGATAAAGGTGAGAATGACTTGTGCCTTTGGCTTGTAAGTAACGGGTCGCCACGACAATTTCAGAGTCGCCGCGCGAAATCGGCGACGCTGAAAGTAGCAGCAAACCCACAAGGCCCCACAGCCGGAGCGTTTTCAGAACTGGCAGACTAGGAAATTTTCTAATCCGGTGTCAAGCCGTTGCTCGTTAGCATTACGACATTAGCCATTATCCAATCGAGCGATCGGTGATGCCGCTCTTCTATCTAGTTGCAGTTTGATTGTAATTATTATTGCCCACTAAAGACGCGAAACTCTAAGGGTTTCGGAAAGAGACAGCGATTTCTAGATCGTATGTTTCGGGAGCATCCCCTTCTTCTATCCGTGGCATTCGCGTTATCCGTGGTCAGTCTTTTGCCTTCAGGGATCGGTGGCGACCACGTGTGGAGAACGCTTACTCATTTCGAGTTCGGCGCTCACCCTCTGGATTTTTGAATCCTGGTCTTTGAGACGAGCAACAACAGTCTGCAGATCTTTTTTGAGTTCACTGATCGTCGCTTCCTGCTCTCGGATCTTGTGCTCCTGAGCGTCCATTTTGCGATGCTCTTTGAGAAACTCATTGAGCAACATCGCGTTCACCGCTTCGTAGCGCACGCTGTAAGGCTTTCCTTCCTTGTCGCGCACCACCAGATCGGGATTCACTTTTTCTACCTCTTCTGCAACCAGTCCGAACTGCGATTTTGCTTCGGGATCAAGCTCCTTCTTGTAGCGGAAAGTCACTGGTTTGAGAGCCAGGAGTGCCTCACTGGCTTTGTCCATCGGTTTAATGTCTTCCTTAAAACGCCTTGAGGAAGTGGTCGTGCCTAGCTTATTACCTGAGGTAATGAAAACCGGAGACCCATTGGCAGCCGTCTGCCCGAATATGCTCGCGATGCGGCAAGCGTTGCTCTCACCAGCGACTCCGTTTATCCCCGCGCCAATATAAACATTATTGCTGCCGGTTGTTTGATTAAAACCAGCTCTAAAGCCCACTGCCGTGTTGTTGTTGCCGATAGTGCTGTTCATAAGCGCACCCTGACCCTGGGCCGTGTTGTTGGCACCGGTATTGCTATAAAGCGCCGTAGCCCCAACGGCCGTGTTCGACACAGCGATAAACCCATTGTTACTAAAGAGCGCCTGATAACCGACAGCGGTGTTGAGGACGCCCTCGCTGCTATTACTAAAGAGCGTTTGATAGCCGATAGCGGTGTTGTTACCGGCTGACACGTTGGACGCTAGCGCGCCCGATCCAAACGCACAGTTTCGTTCACCCGAATCATTGAGTAAGAGCGCTCCCGCACCGGTGGCGGTGTTGTCACTGCCGGTGATGTTGCTCTCAAGCGCCTTAAAACCAGTCGCTGTGTTGCTGCTGGCGGTGTTGTTAAGCAGCGCGAACGCTCCATTGGCCGTGTTAAAGCTACCGATGGTGTTGCTTTCGAGTGCAAGCGCTCCATCGGCCGTGTTGCTAACGCCGGTAGTGTTGTCCAAAAGCGCGCCAGCGCCCGTGGCAGTGTTTTCGCTTGCGGTATTGCTAAAAAGCGCGAACGCTCCATTGGCTGTGTTGAAAGAGCCGACTGTGTCGCTCTGGAGTGAAGACATACCTACTGCCGTATTGAATGTCCCGCTGGTAAGATCCAAAAGAGCGTTGGTTCCCTCAGCGGTGTTGTTTCCCGGATAGCCGCCGTCCGGCGGCGGATTCACCGCTTGCGCCATCTGTGGACGGGCAAGGAGACTAAGCGCAAGAAAACCAAGCACCAAGACTGTTGTTGTTTTGATTTTGTTGTTTCGATTTTTCATGATTTGATTGCCTTTCGTTGTTCTTCCCTTTTCTGATTTCTCGTGACGGCGAATTCGTGTTCGATTCTACCGTTTGCGGATCGTCGCTTGCCACCTTCGAAGCGCGGTTATTTATTTCGATTCGGTCGCTCACCTTTTGGATTTTTGAATCCTGCTCTTTCAGAAATATCTTCGACCCGATTCAGACTTGCTCGACGGCGCCGAGTTTGGAGAAATGTTGCCAGAGTAACAAGAACAAAAATCCCTTCGCAAAACACCAGCCTTGGCCACTTCGACATCGCAGCGTTCTTGCCGCAGAAAGAGCCACGGGCGGTAAGTTTTGTTTTTATCGCGGAAATGACCAGTGAGAAATTCGAGCGTGCACTGTCAATCGCCGGTTTGCTAATGTTTACCGCGTGAATTGCCACCGATTGACCCTAACAATCATCCCAATCTTGTTTTCCCTTTCGGGCTACGCGGCAAATCCATTTCTGAATGCTCCCAACGAAAAGCCGATCGCTGCCAAATTTCGTGGAACCGAGTGGAGTGACGATATCGGAGGAGAAGAGATTCCTCTGACTGCCAGGGTGTTGGCAACGCGCATCGCAAAAATGCCGTGGGGCGGAATCTTCAAAATCGAATTCACCGATCTAAAGTCGCGCGCCGAAAAGCCTCGCGAAATTCGGCCGGACTATTTTATCGTGACCGATGACCGGATCGTTCTGATAAACGAAGAAGATAACGACGCCGCCGCTAAGAAGATTTCGATGCTCGACAAACCGCCAGAATTCGAACCGAACGACATTTACGGCATGACCAGCGGCAGCTTCGAACACCAGGAGGGGGAGTGGAAAACAACAATCAAATTGAAAGGAGACCTCTGCATTTATGAGGCGACCCATCCCTCCGGACATTTCAAAAAAATCGTCTGGAAAAAGGACGTGGGATTAGTTGAATACGCCAGCGGGCACGGTGCTCACGCCGACGGGTATCGGCTTAAACGTGAAGTAACAAGTCAAAAGCAATAAGATTCGGGAAGTTTTCTGAAGGGTTAATAAATTTATGCAATTCCTGCTTCAGTTACAGCCGCCGGTTTCATTTTTTATCGTCTCGGCGATCACCAGTTTTCTCGCGCTGGCTGGACTTCACATGGTGCGAAAAAAGTATTCGGCTGAAGTACTAAAGGAGAACCACGAAGTCGCTGCAATTATTTTCAACGCCTTCGGATTGTTCTATGGGGTGTTGGTAGCGTTTGTGGTGTTTGTTACCTGGGGCGGATATGACGAGGCAACCAAAAATCTGCAAATGGAGGCTAGTGAAGCCCTGGATATTTTTCACACTGCCGCAGCCTTCCCTGATTCGCCGAAGAAAATCATTCAACAGGGAGTGAGGGATTACCTTGCCGTGGTTTACAAGGATGAAGTCCCGAAAATGGCAGAGGGAGACCTTCAGCTTTATTCCGGCGGGGCTCACAACAATCTTAGAGTATTGTTCTCTCAAGTGGACGCGAATTCGATTCCCAACCGGGAGCTGTACGGTGAATCGTTACGATGTCTAAACAACTTGGCTCAGTATCGCCGAATGAGAATATTTGCCGGTAATGATACCGTGCCACCGGTCATCTGGTTGGTGTTACTCGTTGGCGGCGTCCTTGCGGTCTCCTACACTTTTTTCTTCGGCATGAAAAACATACGCGCCCAATACCTCATTACCACGACACTGACCGTAACGGTTACGTCAATTTTATTCCTGGTCTTTGTGCTTGATCATCCCTTTACCGGGACAAGCAGGGTGAGCCTTGCACCTTTAAGAGAGGCGATGGCAGCAATGCAGGGCGCCAGCACGGCAGAGTGAAAATCTTCGCTCCTCCCTCATTTTCCCGTCAGCAGATTCCCCGGCTTGAATGTGAATCGCGCAGCTGTCTAGTCACCGAGATAGGAGTTCTATCGTTTCTTGGTTTTGCGTGTGGGCTTTCCCTTGCGCTTCGTCTTTGCCATTTTACGTAGCTCGGTTTCGCTCATTGACTTCGCCATTTGGCTCGATGCGCCCTTAAGCGACGACTTGGAACGCTTGCCTCGTTTTGCCGCAAGCGCAGCGCCGGCTGCCATTTGTTGTTTCTTTGATTTTGCAGGCATACCTAAATAATTCGCGCGCCGGGGCTAAACCGGACTGGCATGTCGCGCGCCGCGCAGCCGCCATAGGAAGTAAGCGGGCACGCCGGTCAATACGATGAGAATTCCAATTCCTGACGTCGCCGGCGCGAGCCATGCCAGATCAATAGTTAACACTGCCGATAGCACGATCGAGATGATCGGCACAATTGGATAACCCCACGTGCGGTATGGCCTCTCAGCGTTCGGTTTTTTGTGTCGTAAGAGAATGACGGCGACGACCATCAGAAGGTAAAAGACCAAGTCCGCAGAAACGATGTATTCAAGCAGTTGATTGTAAACGTTGCCGTAAGTTACCTCGTGTGTCTCGGGATTAGTTATAACTGTGCGCGGCAAAACCAGAAGGGCCGTCCAAATCCCCTGTGCCACTAGTGCCGCCGCGGGAACACGAAATCGGTTTGTCGTTGCAATCTTTCGGAAGAACAAGCCATTACGCGCCATGGCATAGTAAACGCGCGCTCCAGCGAGAATTAGTCCGTTGTTGCAACCGAAAGTTGAAATCATGATCGCTGCGGCCATGCACATCGCTCCTGGCCGACCGAAGACGGTGTCCATCATTGCTACGGCTACGCGGTTGTGTGGCGCGTGCTGGATTTGCGGAAACGGGAGCACCGCCAGATAAGCAACGTTAGCCAGCAAATAAAGTACGACCACAACCGCGCATCCTCCCACAAGCGCGCGTACCAGATTTTTTCCCGGATCGCGCACTTCGCTGCCGATAAATGTCACATTGGTCCACGCGGTCTGGGCGAAGAGCGGACCGACCATCGACCTGCCAAAAAGCAGCGCGAGAGCCAGCGCGCCCGTGACGGCGAAGCCGGGCTGCGCCGCCTGCGGATTCCAGCCATTGGCCCACGAGTCCCACCATGCCGAGCTTAGTGCGGCAGAATTGGCTTTCCAGCCTAACGACAAACCTATCACCACAACTGCAGTCAGCGCGGCGGTTTTGGCAAAAGTAAATGTGTTCTGGACAATTTTGCCGATCTCGAGCCCGCGTGTGTTCGTCCAGGTCAAAAGCGCGATCAATGCTATCGCTACCACTTGCTCCGTGGATAAGCTGATCGCGTAACCGCCTAACGATATTGGGGAGACGAGGTATTTATCAGGTGAAACTGATGTGGCAAAAACGCCAAGAAACTTCGCGAACGCAATGGCTACCGCTGCGATCGTCCCCGTTTGGACCACGAGAAACAACGTCCAGCCATACAAAAATCCGATCGGAGAACCGAACGCTTCGCGCAGAAAAACATAAACACCGCCTGCTCGCGGCATCATCGTCGCCAACTCCGAACAACACAACGCACCTGTAATCGTCAGCAAGCCGGCAAGCGCCCATCCGAGCAACAGCCAACCCGGCGCGCCACTCAATCGCGATGACTCCGCTGACACGATGAAGATCCCAGACCCGATCATCGAGCCGATGACAATCATGGTCGCGTCGATTGGCCCAAGTGCGCGGACGAGACTGGAGGATGACCGTTGATCCGCAGTTTTGCTCCTCATAAATGGCGAAGCACGAATGACGAATGACGAATTAATGACGAAGCACAAATGACGAAGTCTCGCAGAAGGTGGGTGAAATCGTTTCGGATTTCGTCATTCGGATTTCCTTCGTCCTTCGGATTTGGTCATTCTCTCTTTGGCGCGCTGATTTTCACGCCTTCGCGTTCAAGTCGTGTGCGCAGTTCGCGCGCAAATTCAACGGCGCCGGGTGTATCGCCGTGGACACAGATCGTTTCGCCGCGCACCTCGACATCCTGGCCCTCGATTGAACGCACTTTGCCTTCGCGCAACATCCGCAATACACGCTCGGCTGCTTCCTCCGGGTCGTGAAGCAGTGCGTCAGGCCGCGTGCGCGAAACGAGCCAGCCGTCATTTAAGTAATTACGATCGGCGAAAATCTCGCGCGCGATTTGCAAACCATGAGCCTCACCCGCACGGGCAAGCTCGCTCTTGTCCGGCGCGAACAGGATTAATTTCGGATCGATCGATTCGACGGCGCGCGCGATTGCGCCGGCGAGCTTCGCATCGCGTACGGCCATGTTGTACAAGGCGCCGTGCGGCTTGACGTGATTCGGTTGCACACCCAGTGCGGAGGCGATCGCCTGAAAAATTCCAAGTTGATATGCCACCGCGTCGAACACTTCTTCGGCCGGCATCGTCAGCTCCTTGCGTCCGAAATTCTCGCGATCGAAAAAACTCGGATGCGCTCCGACAGCTACTCGCTGTTTCTTCGCCGCGGAAATGGCGGCGTGCATCGTATCGGAATCGCCGGCGTGAAAACCGGTCGCGATATTCGCCGAGCTGATCAGCTCAAACAGCTCGCCGTCGTGGCCTGAGCCTTCGCCGAGGTCGGCGTTCAGATCGACAGACAATTTCATACTCTTTGGAGACTCAAGCCGATGCGGAAACGCTCCACGTCACGCTCGCGTTCCATTAACAGCCGATGCGCATCTCGTAGCGTCACTTCCGAAAAACGAACGCCGTCACCGGCACGGAACTGGGCTGCAATGCCAAGATCGACCGCGATCACGTGAGCTATTTTTGGGTACCCGCCGATGGTTTGGCAATCTCCCAAAAGCAAAATCGGTTTACCGCTTGGTGGAACCTGGATTGTGCCGGGTGCGACCGCTTCGGAAATAAGGTCGGTTTCGTCCTCCCGTTTCAGTTCCGAACCATCAAGGCGGACACCCATACGATCTGAATCTGGTGAAACGCTGAATTCATGATTCGTGAATCGTTGAATCGTTACATCGCCGAAGCGGTTCCAATCTACGCCACGGATGAAACGCAAATTCGGGTGGCGGCTTGCCGGGCTTACCCAATCGTGTGGTGCGGTCCACGAGGAAATTCTTGTAGCCGGGGTCGACTTGTCCGCAGTAGCTTCAGCGAAGGCGAATGACCCCGGTTGACGAGCAAGCAGCACGACGTCGCCATCACGCAAAGCGCGCCCTTCAAATCCGCCGAAATTGGCGCGCAAATCGGTCGAGCGACTACCAAGAACGACGGGCACATCGATTCCGCCCGAAATTGCGAGCCAGCATCGGCAGCCAATTTGAGCGCGACCAATTTTCAATTCGTCACCAGCTTGCAAATGCGCGACATGCCCGGCAGCCAATACCCGTGATCCAATCTGCACGTCGTATTCGCCGCCGCACCATGCAACGATTCGCTCGTCCTCAAACCGCAGCTGCAAACTGCCGAGCGTGATTTCAAGCCCGGCCGCGCCTTCATCATTTCCAACGAGCAGGTTCGCCATGCGCAACGCGAACGGATCGAGCGCGCCGCTGGTCGAAACCCCAAACTGCCGGAAGCCGGTGCGGCCAAGATCTTGCACCGACGTTAAAAATCCTGCACGGCTTAGAACCGTATTCATCGCATTGTCATCCTGAACGGAGTGAAGGATCTCTAGTTGTTTTTTGGCCACGCTCGGTGAAGGTCGCAAACTCCTCCCGTGTAATTGCCCGGAAACGCACGCGATCACCCGGACACAGAAGGGTCGGCGGATCTTTAATCGGATCGAAAAGCTTCAGCGGAGTGCGGCCGATCAAGTTCCATCCGCCCGGAGAACGCAACGGATAAATTCCCGTTTGCGCACCGCCAATCCCAACCGAACCGGGAGGAATTTCTTTGCGTGGTACGTCGCGGCGCGGCGTCGCCAACTTCTTCGGCAACCCTGCTAGAAATGTAAAACCAGGAACGAACCCAATGCAGGCCACGCGATATTCGCGTGTGCTGTGAAGATCGATGATTTCGCGTTCGGAAAGCTTTGTGTGTTCAGCCACGCGATCCAGGTCGAACCCAAACTCCGGGTCATAACAGACAGGAATTTCGATCAAACGCGGAGCACTCACTACGGTCCGGTGCCGATGACGCCGGGAAACAGGAGCAATCGCGTTCCGAATTCTTGTCGCTAGCTCGTCAAACACCCCATTCGCTGCGCCATTCGACCTGATAACGGCAATAGGATCGAAGAAAACGGCCACGCTGGTGTAAGCCGGCGCAAGTTCAATCACGCCCGGAATGTCTGCGCGTTGAAGCAATTGAAATACTCGAAGCACTTCGTCCAGTGTTTCTTCCGCCGCATCCTCAAATTGCTCGCGCACGCGGACGACCAGCGCGGAATCTCCGAGGGGAAAGATTTCCATTGTGCGGAATAATACCGGCAGCCGCGAGAAAAGCGACGCGAGGACGCGTGCGCACTCCAAAAGCTGCGCGAAACAAAAAAGACTTTCCGACTAATTTCGCACGAAGTGCTTTTGGAGTGCGGCGCGTCCTCGCACCGCTTTCGGATTTCGCTCAGGTAATATTAATCTGCGCGCTTCGCTTCAATCTCAATATTGATCGCCACCGTCTGGCTGATGCCGGAGACGGATTCAGCGGCTGGAGCAAACATCAAATTGAAGTCACGCCGGGTGATTGGATCGGTCGTCACAGACCAGCGCGTCCGACCAGTTTCATTAATCGGGGTCAACAGTTTCACGTGAAGCGTGATTGGCTTCGTCACGCCGTGCATTGTTAGGTCGCCGAGAATGTCGCCACTTTGCGAGCCAGTGCGTTTCTCGCTCCGACTCTTAAACGTCATCCGTGGAAATTTCTCGACGTCAAAAAATTCCGCGCTGCGCAGATGATCGTCGCGTTTTTTGATGCGCGTATCGATGCTCCGCACGTCGATCTGCGCAGTAACCGAGGAATTCTCTGGATGTTCGCGGTCGACTTCGATCCTGCCGCTGAAGCTCGTGAACTTGCCCTGAGTCGTGCCGAGGAATTGATGCACACTAAACCCGATCGTGGAGCCCGACGGATCGAACTTGTAGCTCTCCTTCGCCGACACGGTGGTGCCGAACCAGGCGATTACGAACACTGCGATAATATTTTCAATTCTCATCTCGAGATGTTTTTCGCCTCCGTCGCGAGTGTTTTCAAGAGCGGCGTGCGGGAAAGAGGCAGCCGCCCGAACAAATTCCCGAGCGCAAACGCCGGATCGGTTTTCAATCGTGTTTGATCGTGCACGCCGGCGATACGCGCCAGCTCGGTCTCGAAATGCGAGACCGCGCGCGCCGTCGGATCGTTTGCATCGAGATAACCGAAAGCCCGGCGCAACAGTCCGAACAATTCCGGCTCGCGATGATCGCGCTCGGTGCAAATCTCAATCAACTCAACAAAATAGGCGGCAGTCTGCGTACGCAAATAATTGCTGCGAATTCCGACGAACGGATTTTTCAGGACGACTTCCGCGAGCGTATGCAGATCGGTTTTGCGACTTCGCACGATCGAAATTTCAGCCTCAAAAAACAGATCGAGTTTTCCGGCAAACGGACTTTTCGGACGTCGCGCGCCTTTGGCAATGGTTTGAACGCACCCAATTAGCTCCGTGCACCACGATACGATCAGCGTTGTGTCGCTGAATTTTCGTTTCCGAAGAAGAATTGCCTCTGTGCTTTCCACTCAGTGACGAAACGTAGCACATCGAGCCAATTGTAGAGGTTTTGCAATTCGCGATCTTGCCAGCCATGATGAGTGATGCCGCCGAGAACCACAGAAACGGCGCGCGTGCCGGAAGACATCATCGGTCGGCAGCGGCGTATGCCCGTGGGCGGAATCACGTGGCGACACACATTTCGTGCGCTACGCCATCGCAATTATCGGCTGTTCTTCTGGGGCCAGCTCGTCTCGCTCATCGGCACCTGGATGCAACAGACCGCAATGAGCTGGTACGTCTACCAAATCACAAACTCAAAACTTCTGCTCGGTGTAGTGTCGGCGGTCGGATCTGCGCCAATGATGCTTTCATCCATCTGGGGCGGCGCGCTGGCTGACCTGTATCCGAAACGCTCGATCCTCGTTGCGACGCAGGCAGCCCAAATGATTTGTGCGTTTTTGATCGCTGCAGGCGTGTGGTTCGGCTTCGCAACGCCTTCGTTCATCATCATCGTAGCGGCGTTGAACGGAATTTCGATGGGCTTCGACATGCCCGCGCGCCAGGCGTTTACAGTCGAAATGACCAGTCGCGAAGATTTGCTGAACGCAATCTCACTCAACAGCTCGATCGTGAATGGAGCGCGCGTCATCGGCCCGTCGGTCGCTGGCTTGATGATTGGCGCGGTCGGCGTAGCGATGTGCTTTTTCCTGAACGGCCTCAGCTTTATCGCCGTAATTGCGGGTTTGATGATGATGCGTCTGCCGCTTTTCGAGCGGAAAATCGAGATCGTTTCAGCCGGCGAGCACGCGTGGGAGGGAATCTTGTATTCGATAAAACATCCGCGTGTGCGCACAATTTTGCTGCTGTTTTTAGCGGTCGGTGTTTTCGGCTGGTCGTACGCGGTGCTGATGCCTGCGTTTGCACGCGATGTGCTCGGACGCGGCGCAAATGGTTACGGAATTCTGATGTCGGCGAGCGGGGCCGGCGCATTCGTGGGTGCCCTGCTAGTAGCAACGTTTGGACATCTTTTCACGCCGCGCAAAATCGCACTTGGCGGCGTCTGGTTATTTTCCGCAGCGATGCTGGCGCTCTCGTTCACCAAAAGTTTTCCGGTTGCGCTCGTATTTCTCTTCGTCGCCGGATTTGGAATGCTGCTGTTTTTTTCCACTTCCAATACCGCGCTGCAAACCATCGTGCCGGACGAAATGCGGGGACGCGTCATGGGCGTATGGTCTGTGGTGTTCGGCGCCATGATTCCCCTTGGCAGCCTCGAAGCCGGAGCCGTTGCGCATTTCTTAGGCACACCCTTGGCGCTGGCATTCGGCGCAGTCATTTGCGCCGCGTCAGCGCTGCTGACGTTGTTCGTGATTCGCCGACGAGAGGCACAGAATGCGAAATAACTTGTAGGACAGGCGCATCGCCTGCCATCCATTCGGCAAGCGGAGCGCTTGCCCTACAATTTTTCAACGTGTTTCACGTCGACAACCTGACGCGCTACCGGGCTTACCTGTTAATGATATGCAACGCCCGTTTTTCCACATTGAGCGCAGCTTCCCTGACGGCTTCGCTCAGAGTCGGGTGAGAATGAGTGGTGCGGCCGATATCTTCAGAACTTCCGCCGAATTCGATCACTGAAACGGCCTCAGCGATTAACTCTGAAGCGGCATGATGCAAAATGTGCGCGCCGAGAATGCGATCGGTTTTAGCATCCGCGACGAACTTTACCATTCCTTCGACGTCATCGCTGCAAAGCGCGCGGCTGTTGGCGCGGAACGGGAATTTGCCGATGTGCACCTCGATCCCCTGCTCCTTGGCTTGATCTTCTGTGAGACCAACGCCCGCCAGCTCCGGATTGGTGTAGATGATGCCGGCAATGGCTTCGTAGTTCACGTGGCCGGCTTTGCCCGCAATGATCTCCACGCAAGCAATACCTTCATCTTCGGCCTTGTGCGCCAGCATCGGCCCGGCAATCACATCGCCGATGGCATAAACCCCTTCGACATTCGTGCGGAAATGCTTGTCCACTTTGATTCGTTTCTTTTCATCCAACGCGACGCCCACTTTTTCCGCGCCCAAGCCATCCGAGAACGGACGACGGCCGACTGAAACAAGCACCTTGTCCGCGTCGAATTTCAGTTCCTGGCCATCTTTCGTCGCGGTGACAGTCGCCTGGCCATTATTCACACTTACGGCGCTAACTTTTGCTTCGAGGTGGAAAGTCATGCCCTGACCGGTGAGCAAACGCTGAAGCAGGTTTGACAGTTCGAGATCGAACCCGAGTGCGATTCGCGGGAGAAATTCCAGCATCGTCACTTCCGAACCGAGCCGGTTCCAGACGGAACCCAGTTCGAGGCCAATTGCGCCGGCGCCGATAACGACCAGTTTTTTTGGAGGCTCGGTGAACTCCAGCGCTTCGGTGCTGCTGACGATTGTTTTGCCGTCAAATTTCGCGAACGGTAATTCCACCGGCGCACTACCCGTGGCTATGACGATGTTTTTCGTCTCGATCTCTTGCGTCTCGCCGCTGGACGATTTGATCGAAACCTTTCCCGGCGTACTGATTGTGCCAAGGCCTTCGAAAACCGTCACCTTGTTGGTCTTCATCAGCGAGCGCACACCGGTGTTGAATGTCTTTACAACCTTGTTTTTGCGTTCCTGCATCTTTGCGAGATCGGCGCGCGCCCCATCGATCACGATACCGTGCTTCGCCGCCTCTTTTTTGACGAACATGAGATGATCGCTCGAGGTAAGAAGCGCTTTGCTGGGGATGCAGCCCACGTTCAAGCACGTGCCGCCCAATTCTTTGCATTTCTCGACAAGGGCGGTCTTCAACCCAAGCTGGCCGGAGCGAATGGCAGCAACATAACCCCCCGGTCCCGAGCCGATGATAACAACATCAAATTTTTCCATAATTCGTTTCTGTCATTCTGAGCGAAGCGAAGAATCTCAGATCATGCAAAATCAAACATGTTTCGTTTTGCTCAACATGAGATAATGCCTAAGAGTGAGCGTGTCATTCTGAGCGAAGCGAAGAATCTCGGATCATTTCTTCTGTTGCCCACAGCCGCTCATAGAATTGGGGTTGTTGTTCCCACTCGTCACTTAAATCAAGCCACCTCGGATTTGTTCGTTCGATCAGCGCAATTTTCCTGCTGCGGCGCCACCCTTTCAGCTTCTTGTCGCACGTGATCGCACCGTTCACATTGCGAAGATGCTCGAGCCAAACGAGCCGGCTTAAACGGTAGCGCTTGGAGAAACCTTTCACTTCACCAAACCGATGCTGATGCAAACGGCGGACAATGTTATTTGTAACTCCAATGTACAAAGTGCTGCAGCGTTTATTGGTGAGGATATACACCCAATAGTCGTGCTCGCGCATGCGAACAGAAATAATTAGAGATGTTTCGCTTCGCTCAACATGACAAAGCGCTAGATTAAACGTCCAGCGGCAGTTTCGTCGGGTCCTCGATGCACTCCTTCACTTTGATGAGAAAAGTCACGGCTTCTTTGCCATCGATGGCGCGGTGATCGTAGCTGAGTGCGAGAAACATCATCGGGCGGACCTCCACTTTTCCGTCGATTGCCATTGGGCGTGGCATGATTTTGTGCATTCCGAGAATGCCGCTTTGTGGCGGATTCAAGATCGGGGTCGCGAAGAGCGAGCCGTACACTCCGCCGTTTGTGATTGTGAAAGTGCCGCCCTGGAGATCTTCAAGCTTCAATTTTCCGTCACGCGCCCTTCCGGCGTAATCGGCGATGTCGCGCTCCAAATCGGCAAAACTTTTCTTATCCGCATCGCGCACTACCGGCACCACAAGTCCGCGTTCGGTCCCAACGGCTACGCCGATGTCGTAGAAGTTATTTTGAATGAAATCATCACCGTCGATACGGCCGTTGACGACCGGCACAGCTTTGAGCGCTTCCACGGCCGCCTTAACAAAGAACGACATCAGCCCGAGTTTGATACCGTGCTTTTTTGTGAACTCATCTTGCTTGCTGCGGCGCAATTCCTGCACCGCGCTCATGTCGCATTCGTTGAATGTGGTGAGAATCGCCGCGGTGTGCTGCGCCATCACCAACTGCTGCGCGATCTTCCGGCGCAACGGCGACATTTTTTTGCGAATGAAGCGAGCTTCCGCCTTCGCCGAGGCTACGGCGGACAAGTCCGGTGACGGTTCGACTTCGCGAGTTTCAATTCTCTGGTCAGGCTGGGGACACTTCTCGGCTGCTTCGAGCACGTCTGCTTTCGTTAGGCGACGGTCCGGTCCCGTCGCAGCAATTTTTGCGGGGTCCAGTTTTTCTTCTTCCACAATCCTGCGAACCGCAGGCGAAAGAGCTGTAGCCGGAGTCGTTGATTCCGGCCCGCCGCGGTCGCCGCCGATCGCTACAGCAGAAGCCGGTTTCTGCAGCTCAGGTTTTTTCTTCTCGGGCTGTTTGTCTTTTGGTTTCTCTTCTTTCTTTTTTTGGCCCGTCTGTTTCGAATCATCGATAATGGCAACAACTTCACCGATCTTTACCTCCCGGCCTTCGGGCACTTTCGTTTCGAGCATGCCGGATTTTTCAGCCACAATATCCGTGGAGACCTTGTCCGTCTCGAGTGCGAAAAGCGGTTCGCCTTCGTTCACGAACTCGCCAGACTTTTTGTGCCAGGCAGAGACGACTCCGCTGGTCACCGACTCCCCAACCGAGGGAACTTTTACTTCAATGATCATTGCCGGGATTTACTAAGCTAATCGAGCGTCGCGGTCGAGGCGGCTTTCGTCAATAAAGAGCCTGACGAACTCACGAACTGGCGCTGGAATAATGTCGCAGCGCAAAGTTCCAAAACACACGGGAAAGCCAGAACACAATCGTCGACGCAATGATGAGATGCAGCATCAAAGGAAACGGTTGACCCATGGATTTGATCAGCAGGCGCGCGGGGATGTTCGCAATGATCACCACCGGAATCACCCAGCCAAAAACCAGCCGGAAAAGCCACGGAAAAATGACGTCGGGATACCGCGCAATGTTCAGAAAGTTGAAATAACCATACACCAGTCCCTGCGCACGGATGATCCAAAAGCTTACAGCAGCAAGGGCGAGCATGATGGAGTAATGCACGGCGATTCCGAAACCAAGCGCAACAACATAAAGCAAAACGGAAAGCGGGTTCGGCACCACGCTCAGCTTGGACAACGAGACACAGACCACCGCGGCGCCCAGCAGAGCGTTGATAATGCTGTCGAGTCCGAATTGTTTCGTGGAAACCGCGAATTGGCTGTCGATTGGCAACACCAAAAGAGAATCCAGTTTTCCCATGCGCACGAGCTCCGGGATATTTGCGAGGTTCACGAAAAAGAAAGCCTGGAAAAGCTGCGCGATAATCTGGTGTGTGCCGACCAACAGCACTACTTCCCATTTCGTCCAGTCACCGATGTGATCGACATTTCCAAAAATGATGCTGAAAAAAACGATTTGCCCGCAGAACCAAAGAATCTCGACCACCATCCACAACAGAAAGTTCGCCTTGAAACTCAAATCCCGGATGAGCGAGTTGCGCAGCGTGATGGAATAGATTTCGATGTAACGGCGCATCACCTTCTTCTGTTATTGATTTGTAGGATCCCGTCCATAGATAGGCTTGTCACGTTGAGCGAAGCGCTGCAACAAATGCGAAGCATGAGGCCAGGCTTTCAAACATCTCGATTTGTTTTCTGCGACAACCGATCCAAAAATGATCAGAATTTCTTTGCTCCGCTCAGAATGACACTACGAGATGGGTTACAAAAGGAGTCAATCGCAGATTAAATGAAACGTTTTTTGCCCTGGCTCATTGTAATCGGGGTACTGTTGTTGATTGCATTTGTTGTTCGGCACCTGCGACCCAACGGTGCTGCAACTTACCAGACTGCGAACGTCACACGGGGCCCGATTACGCAGGCGGTGACCGCCACGGGCACGCTCAATCCGGTGCTCAACGTGCAGGTGGGCAGCCAGGTCTCCGGGAACATCTCAAAGTTGTTTGCAGATTTCAATTCACAGGTCAAAGCCGGCCAGGTGGTGGCGCAGATCGATCCGGCGCTTTTCCAGGCTGCGGTGACTCAAGCCGAAGGCGACGTCGCCAGCGCACAGGCTGCCCTAGAGCTGGCAAAGCTGAACGCCAAGCGCACTCAGGATCTCTTCGCCAGAAAAACGTCGTCGCAGGCAGACCTCGATCAGGCGCTGGCAAATCTTCATCAAGCCGAGGCCAGTGTGAAAATCAAACAAGGTGCGTTGGACAAAGTGAAGGCCGATCTTGATCACTGCACGATCACTTCCCCGATCGATGGCGTGGTGATCTCGCGCAGCGTCGATGTTGGCCAGACTGTTGCCGCCAGTCTGCAGGCGCCGGTGATTTTTCAAATCGCAAACGATCTCACGAAGATGCAAATCGATTCGAATGTGGCTGAGGCGGATGTCGGCGTCGTACAAGTCGGACAGGAGGTCGATTTTACCGTGGACGCTTTCCCGACCCAGACGTTCCACGGCGAAGTTGTGCAGGTGCGGAACGCGCCGATCACGGTGCAGAATGTCGTCACCTACGACACAGTGATCGGCGTGAGCAATCCGGATTTGAAATTGAAACCGGGAATGACCGCAAATGTTTCAATCATCGCCGCCCGAAAGGACAACGTGCTTCAAATCAAAAACGCCGCGCTGCGGTATCGGCCAACTGAGGCAGGAGCAGCGGAAGTGGGATCACGATCGCCATCGCCGCGTGGTGGACGTGGCTTGGGTGGACGCGAGCGGACGACAAGCGAACGCACGGTTTACGTTTTGTCCGGGAGCCGACCCAAACCGGTGGAAATCAAAACAGGAATCAGTGACGGTGTTGTAACCGAAGTCGTTGAAGGATTGAAGGAGGGCGATCGCGTTGTGACCGCCGAGATAGCAGCCAAATCCCAGCCTGCATCCACGCCGGCGAATCCATTCTCCGGCGGCCAGCGAAGATTTCCATAGTGATTTCTAAAAGAGAACTCTCTTTTTCGCTCGCGCAGTGCTGTAGCCGCTTCGCTATGCGAAGCGCACCTCTCACGGCGTTGCCGGGAGCGCGTCTCGCAGAGACGCGGCTACAACATTTGCCAAGAACATGAATAACGGCGCGCTCGTTAGGCTCGTTGACGTGCACAAGGTTTACCGCACCGGCGAAATGGAAGTGCCGGCCGTGCGCGGCGTGTCGCTGGAGATCAAACAAGGCGAATTCGTCGCGTTAATGGGTGCGAGCGGCTCGGGCAAATCGACGCTCATGAACATCCTCGGTTGTCTCGACCGGCCGAGTTCCGGTCACTACTTCCTGGATAATGCAGACGTTTCGGGACTCGATCGCGATCAGCTCGCAGAAATTCGCAATCGCAAGCTCGGTTTCGTGTTTCAGAGTTTCAATCTACTGAGCCGCACATCTGCGCGCGAGAACGCCGAATTGCCGCTGATTTATAGCGCGCATCACCTGTCACATGCGCAACTCCGCGAAAAAGCGGATCGCGTGCTTGCATCGGTCGGGCTCGCGGGTCGTGAGGATCATTTTCCGAGTCAGCTTTCCGGCGGTCAGCAACAGCGCGTCGCGATCGCGCGCGCGTTGATCAACGAACCCGAGATACTGCTGGCGGATGAACCGACCGGCAATCTCGACAGCCGAACCAGCGTTGAGATCATGGCCATCTTCCAGCAACTCAACGAGCATGGCATCACCATCATCATGGTCACACACGAGCAGGACATCGCCGCTTATGCGAAGCGAAACGTTATTATGCGCGATGGACTGATCCGGGAGGATCAGCTCGTAACCCAGCGTTCGGACGCGAAAATACAGCTGCAAGGCGGGCGCGACGACGCCGAACCGATCTAACGATTCACTTTCGAATGCGCATCGGGCCGACATTTAGCGTTGCCTACCGCGCGCTGCGCCGAAACAAAATGCGTTCGGTGCTTACTGCGCTCGGTATCATCATCGGCGTCGGCGCGGTCATCGCGATGGTCGGGATCGGCAACGGCGCCAAGGCACAGGTCGAATCACAAATCGCCAGCCTCGGCGAAAATGTGATCCTGATTTTTTCCGGCAGCACAACGGCGAGTGGGATCCGCACCGGTTGGGGCGGAGCGGGCACGTTAAAAATTGAAGACGCTGAAGCAATCCGTCGGGAAGTGCCCGGCGTAGTCGGCGTAAGCGAAGAAGTTGTTTCGACGACGCAGGTGGCCGCCGGAAATCAAAATTGGTTCACCCGGATTTACGGAGAATCAGCGGATTACTTCGACATTCGTCAGTGGCCGCTGGCCGATGGCGTGCCGTTTACGGCGCAGGATGTACGCAGCGCGAACAAGGTTTGCGTGATTGGCCGCACGACAGCCACGGAAATTTACGGCAACGAAAATCCGATCGGCCAGATTTTGCGGGTTAAGAACGTGCCGTTCACGATTCTTGGCGTGCTTACGCCGAAAGGGCTTAGCCCTCAGGGCGTAGACCAGGACGACATCGTTGTGATGCCGTACACCAGCGCGATGAAACGCGTAATCGGCGGCACTACGTTGCGCAACATCAACGTGCAGATTGGCGACGACCGACAGATCGAAGCCGCGCAGCAACAAATCATCTCGTTGCTTCGACAAAGGCATAATATTCGCCCCGGCCGCGACGATGATTTCACCGTGCGCACGCAACAGGAAATCGCTGAAGCCGCCACAGCCACTTCGCGGGTGATGACAGTGCTGCTCGGCGCAATCGCAGGCGTGTCACTGCTCGTGGGCGGCATCGGCATCATGAACATCATGCTGGTGAGCGTAACAGAGCGGACACGCGAGATTGGTGTTCGCATGGCTGTCGGTGCGCGCGGGAACGACATTCTCACACAATTCCTGATCGAAGCCGTGACGCTGAGTTCCGTCGGCGGCGTGATCGGAATCATCTGCGGCATCGCTGCGTCGAGGATCCTCTCGATTTACGCGAATTGGCCGACACTGATCTCAATCACTTCAATTGCGATCGCATTCTTATTCAGTGCTGCCGTCGGCGTCTTCTTCGGGTTTTATCCAGCGCGCAAAGCCGCCGCGCTCGACCCTATCGAGGCGCTTCGCTACGAATAACGCGAATGACGAAGGAATGTCCAAACCCGAATGACGAACTCAGCGTGATACAATCGCCGACCCTTTCGGGTTTCGTCATTCGGATCTAATTCATCATTCGTCATTCGGATTTCGTCATTCGTGCGAATTCGGGCTTATTCGTGCCGAGTAGTTAGAAACCTGTTTCACTTCTCACCTTTCTTCGTAGCGGCGGCATCCGGTGTCTCTGCTATCGCATCCACGTCTATTGGCGCTTCGCCATTCACGCGTACCGTTCCCACGATGTGTGCCTGATCGCGGCTTGACTCAGCTCGCTGTCTGTCGTTAGACGTCGCTTTAGCTGGCTGTTGCGCCGGCGGCGCTTCGTAATTGCCCTCGAACACGAGCGTCTTTCTTAAACTGACGTTGTATCCCGTCGCGCGGAAGTACGATTGAGGGGCGGCTGATTCGCTTTCGCCCGCAGCCCGGGAAGCATCCGTTCGCGTCTGCTTCGCAGCCTTGCGCCGGGCAGTGATACGTGAGTCGAGTTCTGCACTTTTCGCTAATTGCTCGATTTTACCTGTGTACGTCGAGCCGTCGGCATCGAGCACGCGAATTTCACTCCCTTGTTGCTGAACTTGAAACGTGTTCAAGACATTCGCAAACTGGCTCACCTGCGCATTGTTCCGAAAAGATTGAAGGGCGGATTGTTGGGAAAATTGCTGCTTGGTTCCGAGGCTGCCGGCTGATGACGGTTGCGCGACCGGTGGAGCGGCTGCTGCCATTGTGTCCGATTTGGCTTTGGAATCCGCGCCGGCTGCGGGCGCAGCCGCGGGTGCCCCTTGGATTTTCGCAGCGGCAATCTCCTTATCGGTGAATCCTTTCGTTACCTGACTTGGGGACTCGGTCGCCCCACGCCCTTCTGCAAGGCGAGTTGATGAGGCTAAAGCTACCGCTTCAGAAGCCGGCGTTGCTGCGGGTTCGATCTTCGTTTGGCGATTGTCGGTCAGATTCACTGTTGCATCGGTGGCGCTCGCCGGCAGAGCTTTCGCGAGAGCATTCTCGGAAGGCACCGCAGGATTTAGTCCTTCGGCTGCTCCAGTAGTGCGGTCACGAAGCGCAAGGTCGGCGGACCCGGCAAGAGGGTGTGTTCGGTTCCACCAAATCGCCGGGACGAGCACTAGCAACGTTGCCAGTGCCGCCGCCACTGTCACCCGCGGCCAGAACATCGTTATCCATGACGGTCGTGGTTCACCTTTCTCGTCTTCCGCCACTACCGCTCGCACGATCTCCTCATGCAGGCGCGCACGCATCGGATTCGGCATTTTGGGGTCGTCACCAAACTGTGCACGACGCGCTTTTGCCAACGCCTCAAGCATTTGTTCAATGGGTTTCTTTGGTTCCGATGGCATGCTTCTATAAATTAGACGGCAAACTATTGTCCGGTGGAAAAATTTCCTTCGCAATAATCAGCAAGCGATCCAGACATTTGCTCAACCGGGAGCTGACCGTTTTCGGATTAAGACGCAGTTCCGCCGCAATCTCATCGTAACTCAACTCGCCGAAGTACCGCAGTTCGATGATTTCGCGACACGGCTCGCCGAGCCGATCGAGACTTTCCCTTACGAGGCGGGAGGTCTCAGCAATCTGCAATAACGCATCGGGACCGGGATTTCCAGATGGCGGATCAATCGGCGGTTCGTCATCGGTTCGGCCCGCATCGATTGAGATGTGCACCGCGTTTCCACCTCGTTTCGCGGCTCGCGTTTTCTCTCGATAATCCATCGCCTTGTTCGCGGCGATCCGCAGCAACCACGTTTGAAATGAGCTTCGACCCTGAAATGAAGGTAGATTTCTGACCACCGACAAAAATGTTTCCTGGCAGATCTCTTCTGTGTCTTCATGGCTGAAGTCACCGGAGAGCTGAAACACAAACCGGGCGACCGTGGCGTAGTATTTATCAAAAAGAGAATCCCATGCCGCCGTCTTTCCCCCTCGACATTCGGCGATAATTTGGGCTTCCGACGCCAACGCCGACGCATCCGCCGCTGGTAACGATGCGGCTGTGCTGGAAAGCTCCTGATCGATCACAACACCTCGCGGACGGAGCATCTTATCGACGTCTGACTGTCGCGCCTGGTCTTCTGATCAAAAATAATGTTTTCGGTACGCCGGGAGCATTTTCTCAGAGTTCCCGACTAATGCTTCATGAACAAAAAATTGCTGCTAGCAATCGGGCTCTTCCTCCTCGGAGGCATTTCTCAATCTCGCGGAGATGGTTTCATTGTCGTCGAACGTCCGATCTACGTTCCACCGAGCCACTTTCCGTTCGCCCCGCTCGAAGTCACCAGTCACCAGGTCAACGTCAAAATTGATGGCCAGGTCGCCATCACGTCAATCGACCAGGAGTTCTACAATCCTAACGACCAAAGGCTCGAAGGTTTTTACATGTTCCCTGTCCCGAAGGGAGCTCATATCGACAAATTCAGCATGGAAATCGGCGGCAAGACTGTCGATGCCGAATTGCTTCCGGCTGATAAGGCGCGTGGTATTTACGAAGACATCGTCCGAAAAATGCGGGATCCGGCCCTACTGGAATACGCCGGCCGCGATCTCTTCAAAGTTCGCGTCTTTCCAATCGAACCGCGCAGCCACAAGCCCATTAAGATTTCCTATACCGAATTGCTTCGCTCCGACGCCGGGACGGTCACGTATCTCTACCCGCTGAGCACTGAGAAATTCTCCGCCCGGCCGATCAAAAATCTGAGCGTGAAAATCGAGCTCAAGAGCGCGGAGCCACTCGCCTCAATTTATTCGCCCAGTCACAAAGTTGAGATTAAGCGCGACGGCTCGAACCGCGCCGTCATCGGGTATGAAAGCAAAGACGAGAAGCCCGACACAGATTTTCAGCTCGTCTACAGCTCGGACACGCGAGATGTCGGTCTCAAGTTAATTACTTACAAACCGGATAGCGACGACGGGTACTTTTTGCTTCTGGCTGCGCCGACGATCAGCAACGAAACGAAACCGGCAGCCAAAGACGTCGTCTTTGTCATGGATACGTCCGGTTCAATGGCCGGCGCCAAACTTCAGCAGGCACAAAAAGCGTTGCGGTTCTGTGTGGAAAACCTCAACGCGGACGATCGTTTCGAGATCGTCAGATTCTCGACGGAAGCTGAACCGCTTTTCCGCGAATTGGTGTTAGCGGACTCCGACCATCGCAAACGTGCGAACGGTTTCATCGACGACTTCAAGCCAATCGGCGGAACCGCCATTGCAGATGCGCTGCAAAGCGCTCTCAAGGTCCGACCAGACAAGAGCGATCGCCCATTTGTGGTGATTTTCCTGACCGACGGTTTGCCCACGGTGGGAACACGCAATCCCGAGGAAATCGTTGCGAACATCAAAAAGGCGAGCGGGGCTCGGATTTTCTCGTTCGGGATCGGCTCGGACGTCAATACGCAGTTGCTCGATCAAATCGCCGAGAACACGCGCGCCTTCAGCCAATACGTGCTCGCGAATGAAGATCTCGAGCTCAAAGTCTCGAACTTCTACACGCGGATTAAAGAACCCGCCCTAACAAATCTGAAGCTGGATCTCGGCGGTGGTGTTCGCACATCGAAAATGTATCCGGCAGATCTGCCGGATCTGTTCAAGGGTGACCAATTAGTCGTAGCGGGTCGATACAGTGGCGCCGGCGATGTCGAAGGAAAGCTGACCGGCAACGTCGGCGGCCGCGAACAGACGTTTACTTACAAGCTGCATTTCGATGATCGCAAAACGACCGACGATTACGTGCCGCGGCTTTGGGCGACACGCCGTGTCGGATTTCTCCTCGATGAAATCCGCATCCACGGTGAAACCGCCGAGCTTCGCGATGAAACAACTGAGCTGGCCCGGAAATACGGAATCGTTACGCCTTACACTGCTTATCTCATCGTAGAGGACGAAGATCGCCGCCGTGTGCCGATGGCTGATCGATCCATGCAGAGCATGAGCGCTGATACGGCGACACGCGCCGAAGTCGCCAAGGCCTGGACCGGATTCAAGGACAAGAAGGAAGGCGAGGACGGCGTTGCCAACGCGCGCAGTCAGAATGCGTTCAAATTCGCGCAGCAGGCACCGGCATCGATCACATCCGGCAACTCCGAATCATTGCGGGGATTTGCTGCCGCGGGTCCTGCTGCGACCCCGGCGGCGGCGCGCCTTGGTCAGTACACGCAACAGTCCAAGTTCGTGAATGGGCGCGCATTTTTCCAAAACGGAAATCAATGGATCGATTCAAACGCGCAAAACAACACGGCTAAACGCCAGCGCGTCCAGTTTAACTCCGAAGAATACTTCAACCTCCTCACAAAACATCCCGAAGCCGGACCGTGGCTGGCGTTAGGTCAAAACGTCGTGCTCACGCTCGACGGCACTGTTTATGAAATCGCTGAATAACAATCGAATGAAAATGAAAACACTAACCACTCGTGGCATCGGCATCCTGCCGATAATCTTGTCTGCTTCTGCAATGCTCAGCTCATGGCAACCTTTGTTCGCCAAGACTGCGCCAACATCTCAACCCAAACCGCGCATCGAGGTCTGTTTTGTGCTCGATACCACCGGTTCGATGGGCGGTTTGATCGAAGGCGCGAAACAAAAAATCTGGTCGATCGCCAATGAGATGATCAGTGCGCAACCAACGCCGGAGTTAAAGCTCGGGCTCATTGGTTATCGAGATCGCGGCGATGAATACGTCGTGAAATCGTTCAGTCTCACCGACGACATCGATGCCATTTACGGACATCTGCGCGAGTTCCAGGCCGGTGGCGGTGGCGATGCACCAGAAAGTGTGAACGAGGCGCTTGCCGAAGCAATTCACAAGATGCCCTGGAGCGGCGACAGCAAAGTCCTGAAGATCATCTTTCTGGTCGGAGACGCGCCGCCACATATGGATTATCCGAACGCCCCGAAGTATCCGGATCTTTGCCGGGAAGCAGCGAAAAAGGATCTCATCATTAATACCATTCAATGTGGCCAGATGGCTGAGACCAAGCCGATCTGGCAGGAGATCGCGAAAATGGCGGAAGGCAGTTATGTAGGCATTTCGCAATCAGGCAACGTCGCCGTGATTTCCACCCCCATGGACAAGGAGTTGAGCCGGCTTAACGAACGGATCGGTGTCACTCTCATTCCGTATGGCGACAGCAAATTGCAGGCGGAAGTTCATGCGAAATATGCAGCGGCGAAGAGTGCTCCGGTTTCCGCGATGGCCGATCGGCTCACCTACAATAGCAAGACCGGCAAAGCTGTGCAGGGCCGCGGTGAGTTGGTCGACGCGCTCAACGACAAAACGCTTAAGCTCGACGAGATCGATCAGAAACAACTTCCGGCCGAACTACAGAAATTGGATCGCAGCGAACTGCAAAAGCGCATCGCCAAAGCCCGTGACGAACGCGCCGACCTGCAAAAGCAGATCGTCGAAGTGTCAAAGAAACGCGAAGCCTATATTCAATCGGAAAACAAACGGCTCGCGGCCGAAGGTAAAGGCGACGCCTTCGATCAAAAAGTTACTGAAACGCTTCACGCCCAAGCCGCTAGGAAGGGAATCGGCTACTGATGCTGGATGAGTCGAGAAACGACGCGTTTCTGTAGCCACGCCGCTGTGCGGCGTCCTTCCAAGCAAATCTCGGACGGGCCTCAGGCCCGTGGCTACAACTTGACGCCTTCCGATTAAGCGTCACCTATCAATAATGGCTGAGCACACTGGTTTCCAAAAACTCGTTACCGAAGCGAAGAAGCACATAACCGAGATTTCACCGCAGGATGCCGCTGCGAAATTAAACAGCGGCGACGCGGTCGTAGTCGATGTCCGCGATAAGGACGAATGGGATGAAGGACACATTCCCGGCGCGACTCACATGAGTCGCGGCACGATCGAGCTCGACATTGAAGAAAAAGTTCCAGACCCGAACGCAATGATCATTTGTCATTGCGGCGGCGGCGGCCGGTCCGCGCTCGCCGCCGAGACCTTGCAAAAAATGGGCTACAAAAACGTCCGTTCCGTGGCCGGAGGTCTCCAAGCCTGGAAAACAGCCGGTCTGCCGACGACGACATAGTTTTCAACATTCGTTGCGAGCGGCACGGCGCTTCCCCGCAGCGTTGCCCGCCTTGCGCCACACACATTTGCATCCGGGCGTTACGTGACGACAAGTTTACACCTTATGTCACCGCGTTTTTGCTTCTTTGCTTGCGCACTGCTCCAGGTTGCGCAAATCACCGCCGTGTTCGCCGCCGATCTCAAGGACAATCCGTTAGCAGCCGAGAGTGTCCTGCCATATCAATACCCCTCCTTCGACAAGATCAAGGACGAGGATTTCGTCCCCGCGATCGAAGCCGGAATGCGCGAACAACTGAAGGAAATCGAGCCGATCGCGAACAATCCCGAGAAACCGACGTTCGACAACACAATCGTCGCGCTTGAGCGCACCGGCCGATTGCTCGATCGCGCCGAGCGCACGTTTTCGAACCTCAACGCCTGCGATACCAATCCGACCAGGCAGAAGATTGACAAAGAAACGGCGCCGAAACTCGCAGCGCACCACGACGAGATTTTTTTGAATCCGAAATTGTTCGCGCGCATCCAGGCGCTTTATGAGCAGCGCGATAAGCTCGGCCTCGATCCGGAATCGGCCTATTTACTCGAACGTTACTACAAGGATTTCGTGCGCGCGGGAGCCAACTTGTCCGATTCGGAGAAGGAGAAGCTGAAAAAGATCAATGCCGAGTTGGCCGGGTTACAGACAAATTTTCAGCAGAATGTTTTGAAGGAGCGAAACGCGTCGTCGGTGGTCGCCGATAAGAAAGAAGAACTCGCCGGCCTCACGGACGATCAGATGAAGGGCGTGATCAATGCGGCGAAAGCAGAACATCAGGAAGGGAAGTTCGTCATCCAGCTTCAGAACACCACCGGCCAGCCGTTACTCGGGTCATTGCAGAATCGACCTTTGCGTGAGCGGATCATGCAGGCGTCGCTATCGCGTAACAGCAAGGGCGGCGAATTCGATACGCGCAATATCGTGCTGCGGACGGCCCAGCTTCGCGCGGAAAAAGCGAAGTTATTGGGTTACGATAATTGGGCGGCCTACCAACTCGAAGACCAAACGGCGCACAATGTGCCTACGGTGAACAAACTGCTGGCGGATCTGGCGCCCCCGGCAGTCGCAAACGCGAAACGTGAAGCGAACGAGCAGCAGAAGATTGTCGACCAGGAGAAAGGCGCCTTCCAGATCGCGGCATGCGATTGGGATTTTTATTCCGAGAAAGTACGCAAGGCGAAATACAACTTCGATGAATCGCAGGTGCGCCCGTATTACGAACTGAATCATGTCGTCGTCGACGGAGTGTTTTTCGCCGCTAACAAGGAATACGGGCTCACGTTTAAAGAGCGGCACGACCTGCCGGTGTATCAGCCAGATGTGCGCGTCTGGGAAGTGTTCGATCGCGATGGAAAACCGCTGGCGATTTTCATCGGCGACTACTACGCACGGCCATCCAAGAATGGGGGCGCGTGGATGACTGCCTATGTCCCGCAAAACGATCTTTTCGGGACGAAGCCCGTAGTCGCGAATCACCTTAACATTCCGAAGCCGCCGCCAGGCGAACCGACACTCCTCACTCAAGATGAAGTGCGGACCGCGTTTCACGAATTCGGGCACGCGCTGCACGGCATGTTTTCGAATGTAAAATACCCGCGTTTCAGCGGAACGAGCGTACCACGTGATTTCGTCGAGTATCCGTCGCAGGTAAACGAGATGTGGGCCACGTGGCCTGAAGTCCTCGCCAATTACGCGAAACATTACAAGACCGGGGAGCCAATACCACAGGCGTTGCTCGAGAAGGTCAAGGCCGCGGAGAAATTCGATCAGGGATTCAAGACCACTGAATATTTGTCAGCCTCGCTACTCGATCAGGCGTGGCATCAATTGAATCCATCTGACGTTCCGAAAGACGCAGTTGCGTTTGAAGCGGAAGCATTGCACAAGGCCGGGGTCGACTTTCCGCCAGTGCCGCCGCGTTATCGCAGCTTCTATTTTTCACACGCATTCGCCGGTGGCTACTCGGCCGGTTATTACTCGTATATCTGGAGCGAAGTGCTCGACGCCGACACAGTCGAGTGGTTCAAGCAACAGGGCGGATTGAAACGCGAGAACGGCGACCGCTTTCGCGCCATGTTACTCTCGCGCGGCGGATCCGCTGACGCCCTCGGACTATTTAAAAATTTCGTCGGACGCGATCCCTATATCGAACCATTGCTCAAACGGCGCGGGCTCGAACGCACGCCGGGACCGGACGACACAAAAACGGAAGCGCCGCCAACGAAGTAGCACGACCGTCTGTAGCCGACGCCGTGTGGGCGACGTGCACGCTTCGCGCAGCAAAGCGACTACAGACTTGTGGCGAATTGCCGGTGGCAATGCTGCGGCAATCTCCTTAGTCTCATCCCCGGTGAGCAAGACTCCCGCTGTGACCGAAACTTCATGGTCGCGACGAACAGGCACAATCGCATCTGTCCTGTTCCTATTCGTTCTATTGCCGGCTCACTCTCAGATTCCAACCCCTTCGGAGACGCCGTTGTCGCGTAACCCCAGAATGTTGGACGCGTACCGCACGCCTGCATCGCGCAACGATACTATCGCAAGCCCAACTCCACGAACACGACCGCCGCGCACGTACAATACAAATACAGCAAGCCCAACTCCACCGACACAACCGCCGCGTAGATACAACACCGCGAGCCCCGCCACACCGACGCCACCGCCCCGCAGATATAACCCCGCAACTCCTGTCACACCGACACAACCGCCGCGCAGATACAACCCCGCAAGTCCCATCACACCGACGCCACCGCCGCGTAGGTACAACACCGCAAGTCCTATTGCGCCGACGCGACCGCCCCGTAGAGAGAATACCACCAGCCCGCTCACACCAACGCCACTACCGCGTACAGACAACGGCGCAAGCCCCCTCATGCCGACACCACCACCACGTAGACACAACACCGCCAGTCCCATCACGGCGACGCCAACGCCGCGTAGGGAGAACACCACTAGCCTCATCACACCGACGCAACCGCCGCGTACGGAAAACACCGCAAGTCCCGTCACACCGACGCAACCATCGCGTACAGACAACGGCGCAAGCCCCGTCATGCCGACGCCACCTCCGCGTAGGTACAACACAGCAAGTCCCATCACAGCGACGTCACCACCGCGCATGGGCAATACCGCCAGCCAGACCGTACCACCGCAACCGCCGCGTAGCGATGTTACAGGAAGGCCGATCCCACCGTGGAGACCGTCGCTTCCAGAAATCACCGCTACCCCTACTACCCGTTATCGCCCACCGATTCCTAATTTCAACGCAAGCCCTCCTATTCGCTTTCGCCCGCCGATTCCGGAGATCACCGCCAGCCCCACAACTCGTTTCCGCCCCTCAATTTCAGATATCACTGTAAGACCAGCCAACCAGCCGACGCTTAAAGTGAATCCGTCACCACCAGTTGAGGTGGGAAAACCGGTACTGTTTGAGGTCGTCTTGTGGCAACCACCACCGCCAGGCTGGAATCTTCAATATCGCTTCGATTTTGGTGACGGTAATCGGACTGATTGGATGTCCGAGCGACAAGCGACACATACGTACTTATCAGCCGGAAACGGAAGTTACCCGGTCCATGTCGAAATTGCCTCGACATACCGCGATCGCGTCATGCCGACCAAACAGATCGACAACAATGTCGATGTTATCCCTCCATTAAATCCCACACCCAGCGCAACGGCGTCAGCTCCGATTACGCCTTCGCCAACTCCCATCACACCCTCGCCAACTTCGTCTTACACTCAATCGCCACAGCCGTTCCGACAGCGATTCCATCCATAACGCCGATTTCGCTCCCACCGTCGCCTTTGCGGCCTTCGAAAATTCTATGGCTCTATATCATCATCGGCATCGCCGTGTCGGGGTTGGCCTATTTTTTATACGCGAAATGGAAACCGAAGGCGGTGATTGCAGGGCCACTCGCGTTTTATGCGCATTCGGATTGGGACGCTCCGCGGACGCCGCCGAAAAATTTGGCCATCAATTACGGGTTATATTTTCATTCCAATTTATCCGCCAGCCAGGACCGGGTCGAAACTGACGGAGCAAGTTCGATTCTCAGAAAGAAGAAACCATGAACAATTCACCTCTCAACCTGCGCACGCTTTTCTCATTTCCCGACCCGGCTGCGACGACCACCGCTTTCCCGCCTTCGAATCAATGGCAAGAGTTTCAAAGTCGCCTGGGTCGCGAGATCAAGACCCTCAAATGGCCCGCCGCGATGCCCGATCTCACTTCGAAAGTTGCCGAATTGTTCAATGTCGAATTGCCCGATCTATTTGTTTCTTCCGGGACAAAGACCAGAGAGCTTCAAGAAACGCTGGAGGAATCCAGGAAATCGCCTGAAGAGATCATCGTCCTAAACCTCGCGGAACATGAGATAACCAACGAGTATCATCCATACATCGAGATACGAATTGCTGGATTGCCGTTGCCGAAAAAAATCGAGTTTAAAGTGCAAATTGTGACGGCGCTAAAAGGAATCAATCTCAAGATCCAAGCCGGGACTATCACAGAAATTCAGGCCGGCAGTTGTGATTTCGAAGGAAAAATTAAATACGAAGACCTGACGATTGCCGAAAAGAAAGTCGGTCCCCTAGAACTGCTAGGCGTGGGCGTGTCTACAATTACAAAGCAAAAGCAGGAACCGGGTCCTCTAAAGTAGCGCGGCGTCCAGGCCGTTGCTCAAAACGGCGCGGGCAACGATCTCAGGGCTTCGCTTCGTACAAATTGTTGAAGGGATTTTCCAGCGGAACTCGCCGCACGCTGCTGAACCCGGCCTTCTCGTAAAGCTCGCGGACCTTCGCTTCGTGAAAACCGAGCGTGCCGAGCCCTGCGCCATTGCTCGCGAGCGACGTGGTCATGCAGTAGAAGACGCTTACCCCGTGAAACATCGCCCCGAGGGGATTCGCGTTTTCCTCGAGCTTGTCCGAACAATTGATATCGAGACAAACATAAACGCCGCCTGGCCGAAGCGCTCGATGAATTGATTGCAACAATTGAAGTGGATCGACCGCATCATGTACAACGTCGAACGTCGTGATCACATCAAACTGCGCCGGCAGTCCTTTCGAGACATCGCGCTCTTCGAAACGCACCCGGTCCGATACGCCCGCTTCGCACGCATTCGCAGTCGCGCGTGCAACAGTCGGACCAAAATTGTCGTAACCCACGTAATGGGATCGCGGAAACGCCTGTGCGAGTTTGACGAGCGCGCGTCCACGTCCGCACCCGACATCAGCAGCGTCGCAACCACGTTCGAGATGCGCTTTCACGTCAGGCATGGCCGGGATCCATTGTTGCACCAGCAAATTCTCAAACCACGTGGACGTGAATCGCTCCAGACCATCCCACATCATCTCGCTGTACTGTGATTGAGAGACTCCACCGCCACCGCGAAACGCACTTACAACCTGGTCGAACACTCCGACTTCGGCAGGCAGCATCTGATATATGCCGCCGACAAAAAATGGGCCATTCTCATGCGCAAGGACTGAAGCGTGCTCGGCCGGCAGACTGAAGCGCTTTGTCGGTCCGTCGTAATCTAGATAACCGGCCGTGGCCATGCCGCCCAGCCATTCCCGCAGATAGCGTTCGTTCAGTGTCGTTCGCGATGCGAGCTCAGTCGATGTCGCCGGCCCCTGCTCCGCCAGATTCTTGAATAATCCCAATCGATCGCCAATTGCTGCGAGCAGCGTGGTCATTGTGCCACTGATCTGCTCGACCACTTTCCCAACGAATTCTTCCTGATGTGCAGGATCAACCGCTGCTGTTTCGCTCATACATGTCTGAATTAGTGAGCATTCGGAAAATTTCAAGGAAGCCGCAACGTAGCGTGGCAGCCCGAATGCGAGGGCTTCCTGTAGCCGTCGCCGTATGGACGACGTGCCCGCTTCGCACAGCGAAGCGGCTACAGGGTCTGTGTCACGAGACTTCTAACCAATTGCCGGTGGAAATGGTGTTTCAATCTGTTACTTTTCTAATCCCGTGAGCGAAGAACCGGATACTGCCGCACAAACGATGGCGCCGAACGCCGACAGAGCCGATCTGCGGCCTGAAAGCATTCAGGACGCAGTGATCCGGCTCGCGGGTAATTCGCAGGATGGAATTCAAACCGCCGGCGCGTTCCTCGCGCGGCTCGCCGGCCGCAGTGAGCACGACGTCATGACCTACATGACCATTCCGGCGACGATCTCGGGTGGTCCGTCTATTTTTCAGGTGCGCATCGGTTCGGGCGAAGTTTTATCGGCCGGAGATGAAGCCGATTTTCTGGTGGCGTTTTACCAGCACAGTTACCAGGACCACGTCGGTTTTCTCCGCGAGGGCGGCGTATTGCTTTACGATTCAGACAACGTCGAGCCGAACCTCGACGATAAACGTTTCGTTTACGTAGGCGTGCCCATCACCGGACTGACCGTTGAAGCGCTCGGCGGCACGGCCAAGGATAAAGGGAAAAACATCTTCGTGCTCGGTCTCATCTCGAAAATTTTCAATCTCGACGGCGACAAGCTGAAACGGCTGATCACCGAGAAATTCGGCGGCAAGGACGAGAGCATCGTCAACACGGCGCTGATGGCATTTCAAGCCGGCTACGCGTATCCCGTCGGCAATGTGCTCACGAAGCACTATCGATTCGAGCACATCCCCAGGGCGAGCGGTCGCGCGCAGCTCACGATGGACGGGAACCAGGCGATCGCCTATGGCCTGATCGCGGGCGGCGTGCGCTTCGGCGCCGGTTACCCAATTACGCCCTGGTCGTCCGTCATGGAAACGCTCCGGCGCGAACTGCCCAAGTATGGCGGCATTTTCGTGCAGGCTGAGGACGAGTTGGCGTCCGTCTCGATTGCGCTCGGTTGTTCTTATGCAGGCTATCTCGCGGTGACCGGCAGCGCCGGCCCGGGCATTTCGCTGAAGGCGGAAGCGATTGGTTGGGCGTCGATGGCCGAGATCCCGCTGGTCATTTGCAACATTCAGCGCGGTGGCCCAAGCACGGGTTTGCCGACCAACGTTGAGCAAAGTGATTTGCATCAGGCGATTTTCGGCAGTCACGGCGACAGCCCGCGAGTCGTACTCGCGGCGGCGACTGTGGAAGATTGTTTCTATATTGCGATCGAAGCGGCACGGATCGCGCGAAAATACAGCACACCGGTTTTCATTTTAAGCGACACATCGCTGGCCACGCGCATCGAGGCATTCGACGAACCCGATCTATCGAAGTTGATGATCGATCCCAAACCGAATCTGACGCCGCGGCAGACACACAAACCGTATCCGATCGATCAAATCACGCAGCACGTCGCGCCCGGCACACGCATTCTTGACGGGAAATACCCGCTGCTCGCCGGACTCGAGCACGATGAAATGGGTCATCCGACCGGAAGCCCGAAGCTGCACATGGCAATGACGGCGAAGCGTCGCAACAAATTGCGCAAGCTCGCTGAAGAAATCCCGGTGCCTAAAGTTTTTGGCGATCAGGAAGGCGACTCGCTCATCGTCGGCTGGGGATCAACTTACGGCCCGATCCACGACGCGGTCGCACTGGCGCGAGACCAAGGCGAAAAAGTCGGCGCACTGCACTTGCGTCATTTACATCCGTTGCCGAATGGGCTCGAGAAAATCTTCGAAAAGTTTAAGCGCATTGTCACCGTCGAGATGAACGACCAGGGCGTTTACGGCTTCGGCCAGCTCGCCACGATTTTACGTGCGCGCTATTGCGAACCCAAAATCACCAGCTTCACGAAGACCGACGGTCTCACGTTCCGGGTGAAAGAAATTTTGGATGCCGTGTTCAAGGGCAAGTCATTCGCCGCACGACACATCCCGCGCCACGGCGCCGAAGTACAGCATCATGGTACTGCGCCCGAAAATGTGAAACACTTAGACGAGGTCGTGCCGCAAGGCGTTGGATAGCGATGTTTGATGTAAGAGGTTTGATGTGAATTGCAGGGCGTCCGCCGCGGCGGACGCCGAAATGATTTTATGAATGAAGCAACAATAGGAAACGGCGACGGCTCCGGTGTAGACGTCGCAGAGCCACCAAGAGAAAAGTTAACGAAAAAAGCGATCACCGCCGATCACCCGACGTGGTGTCCCGGCTGCGGCGATTTCGCAGTGCTCGCCTCGTTTTACAAGGTCCTCGAGAAACGGAATCTCGAGCACGAGAAGATCGTCACCCTCGCCGGGATCGGTTGTTCATCGCGTTTTCCGTATTTCGTCAACGGCCACGGCGCGCATTACATTCACGGCCGCGCCGTTCCACTCGCGTCCGGAATCAGCCTCGCCCGGCCCGATCTGCACGTATTCCTGTTCGGCGGCGACGGCGACGGGTTCTCCATCGGCGGCAACCATCTCGATCACGGCGCGCGCAAGAACATCAACATGACTTATTTCATCATGGACAATTTCGTCTATGGCTTGACGAAGAAACAGACCTCGCCGACCTCGCCGATCGGATTCAAGTCGAAGACGGACCCCACCGGCGCAATCGATCAGCCGGTCAACCCGATGAAGAAATTACTCGCCGGTGGCGCAACATTCATCGCGCGCACGCACGCCGCGCAGGTACCTCACATGATACAACTGATCGAGCGCGCGATGGACCACCAGGGCTTCAGCGTCATCGAATGCTTGAGCGAATGCGTCGAATTTTTTCCGGACGTCTTCGATCCTGCCAACCCGAAGAAGGGCGGCAGCTTCGAACTGATCCAGGAAAGAAAATGGGACAACACACCCGAAGACGAACTCCGCCATGACGTCACTGACGAGGTCGCCGCCTATAAACTCGCATCGCTTCCGTTCCCCGGCGTCTTCGGCGTGTTTTACGAAACCGATCGTCCGACGAAGAATTCACTGGAGAAGAAATGGATTGAGAACACGCGCGAAAAGATTGGCAACCCCAACGATCTCGAAGTTCTCCAGAAGACCTTCGACAAAATGAAGTGATTGGGGAGCACACGCGGCTCGCGTGTTGTGTTCGGCGGCCCGCCGAACCTCTTCTGTAGCGGCGGCTGTTTCAGCCGCAATTCTGTAGCGAAGAATCTCGCATTCTTCAAACAGCCCGCGCCTCTCGCTTCATCTTTCTTAATTCTTCTTCGCTACTTTCTTGATCCAGCTGTGGTTAACTAGTAAGACATGAACATTATGAAATTGCGTTCCTTTATTTTAGCTGCATTTCTCGCACTCCCGCTGTCGTTCTCGTTCGGGCAGGTCGGCATATCGGTCAATGTTGCTCCGCCGGTTCTCCCCGTATACGAGCAACCGCTCTGCCCGGTTGCAGGTTATATCTGGACTCCGGGTTACTGGGGGTACGACAACGATTATTACTGGGTTCCGGGCGTATGGGTTCCACCGCCGAGAGTGGGTCTGCTTTGGACCCCGCCCTACTGGGGCTGGAACAACGGCGCTTACGCATTTAACCAAGGTTACTGGGGACCGCGCGTCGGTTTTTACGGAGGAATTAATTACGGTTATGGCTACACCGGGAACGGATACTGGGGCGGACGATGGAGTGGAAACACCTTTCAGTACAACACCGCTGTGACGCGCGTGAATAAGACTGTCGTCCATAACACCTACGTCAATAACTCGTTCCAGAAAACTGTGAACGCTAACCGTGCGAGCTTTAACGGTCCCAATGGAGTGAAAGCCGAGGCGAATGCCGAACAGAGAGCGGCGGCAGCGAACGCTAAGAAAGTGGGGCCAACTTCACAGCAGCTTTCGCGTCAGCAGGCGGCAAGCAAGGATCAAAACCTCCGGGCATCAGTGAACAAGGGCAATCCGAATAACGAGGCGATCAAGTCATTCGACAAGGGCGAGGGCGCAGGCAAAGGCGCGCAGGGACTCGAGGCCGCAAGGGGAGCAGCAGGTGCAGGAGCTGGAAACAAACCGGGAAACTTATCCGAACGTCAGGGCCAGGGAGCAGCAGCGGGAGCTGGAAAAACTGGAAACGAACCGGGGAACGTAACTGACCGTAACATCAAGGGAGAAGGTGCGGCGGCCGGAGCGGGAAAAGCTGAAAACAACCACGCTAATATGGCTGAACATAATCGGCATGGCGCGGGAGCAGATAACGCTGGAGCAGGAAAAGTCGGAGCAAACGGAAACAAGCTGAAGACCGGAAATCAAGGCGACAGGGCTAACATGGGCGGAAACCAAGCGAAAATGCACACCGCCAAAATGGGAGGAACCGGAGGTCATCCTGGCCAACCGCACACGATGAATCAAATGTCGCGCAATCCACAAATGGGAGCGCGTAACGCTCAAATGGGCGGGAAGCATCCGCAAATGCAAGGAGGCGGTAATCGCCCTCCGCCCAAGGCACAACCGCAAGGCAAGAAAAAGCCAGACAGACCCTGACGCCTCACGGCTGTTAGCAGCACTGCTTCAAACAGCGACGGTCACGCGTAGGAACGTTGCAGGAATCGACGTGCCATCCTGGCTGCTGGAGACGGCCCGCCCTCGGGCCGCGTTGTTCTGACTATTGAACAAGTCTTCCAGCTGTTTTTGTAACTCAGCCGCCCGGCCTTGTTTCTCCGCGGCTTCGAACGCATTCATCGTCGGGCCATAATATTTCCTGAATTCGTCCACGAACTGCGAGGGCGTGCCCGGGAAATTGAATGTGAATGTGTCCCGCGCGAACGAGATGTTGTCTTTCGGAATTCCTGCCGCCGTGAAACGTTCGATCACATTGCTCTCGACGCCCCAGGTGACTGGGCTCACAAAACCTTCCGGAGGAGGAGGCGTGTAGTTCGAGCTGATCTTCAAAATCTGCGCCACCAGTGTCGGGTCATTAGGAATCCAGTTACCCATCACGATGCGACCTCCCGGTCGCGTCACGCGCACCATTTCTTTGGCCACGTCGAACGGCTTGGGCGCAAACATCGCGCCAAAAACACTGACGACGAGATCAAAACTCTTGTCCGGCACCTGATCCAGATTCGACGCGTCACCTTCCTGAAACTTCAGATTCGTTAGGCCGTGCTCTTTGGCGCGCCTGTTTCCAGCCTCGACCAGATTCCGAGCGATATCGATGCCTACCACGTCTGCACCGAGTTTCGCCGCGGGCAACGCTGTGGTGCCATCGCCGCAACCGAGATCCAGCACCTTAAGTCCTTTCGTAATTCCGAGTCGCTGTACGAGCGCCTCGCCGCTTTCGCGCATCGTGTCGGCGATGCGCGTGAAATCGCCTTTTTCCCAAAGTCCTTTGTTCGGATTAGCAGGAGCATTCATAAACGCGACCTTATCGTTAGCCTCGCGTAGTCGCAATACGATCTGGGGAGCGTACGCGGCTCGCGTGCTGGCGATGGCGGCCTCGCCATCGCGAACTTTTTCCACTTCGGCTCACGTCACCTCCTCGCCCGTAGGAACTTGTTCGGGGCGTAGGAACGTCTTCACCAATTCCGCTTCGCCGCAGACAATCATTTCTGGAAATCGTTTGAACCAGCGACCCTCTGGCACTTCTGGATCTGTAGTAAGCCAACGCGCGAGCAGCCCCAGTTGCGAAGTTGAAATTTCCCGTTGTCGAACTCGCCTGATGAGGTGCGCCATCAGCGGCTCAGGAATGCCTTCGCGTCGAATGCGAGGCATCGCTCAGCGGCCGTAAAAGCCCGCAAGAATTTCTTTTTCAAGTCGATCTGCCTCTTCTGGATCTTTGGTCGCGACCATCTGATCTGCTAATGCCACGAGTTCGTCCGGCGATAGCTGACGCACCGTTGTCTGCGAACGCAGCAAGGCGGTCAGCACCTCGGCTTTTTCTTTCGATGGTAGTCGCTCGATTTGCTCAATGATCTGACTCGCAGTCACACCCGGATTCTAACGCGCCGTTCGACGCACGGCAATGAGTCGAATTGCAGACCCTCAATTCTGCTTTTTGCTTACGGCCTTCTTCTTTCACCCTTCTTCCTTTTTACTTGGCCGCTTCCAGCTCGGCATCCTCACCGAACGCCTGTGTGTAGCGGCGGCTGTGTCAGCCGCAAATTGGCCTGCCGCAAAACTGTAGCGGCGGCCTATACCTATTGCTTTTGAACGGCTATGAAAATCAGTTACGATCCGGAAGTGGACGCGCTCAGCATCACGTTTCGCGAGACGACCGTCACAACCAAACACTTGGCAGAAGGCATCGCGGCTGATTACGACAGTGAAGGTCGCCTGAGCGGGTTGGAAATCCTTGACGCGCAGAAACGTTTCGGCGGAACCGACGCGATGCGCCGCGTGGAACTGGAAGGCGTCGGCTCGTGAATCTCGCCTGTCGCGCCAGACCCAGACCCATGTGAGAAGACGGATCCCCCGTCACTTTTTCCCTCTTACTTCTTACTTTCCACTTGGCCGCTTCCAGTTCGGCGCGAAAAGCCGATAGACTGACCTCGGACGGCATGAAGCCGGTGTCGCTGTAGGTGATCGTTACGTATTGATCCTCTTTTGAAAATGAGAGCGTGCCGGCCATGGCGGCCATCGAGGCGACGTCTTCTTTCCAACCCGCGTCGCGAAACTGTTTCCGAAAGAATTCAACAGCCCCTTTGGCTTTCCCCTTGCCGACAGTGAACTTGATCGAGTCCTTGGTCTGTTGCACGTCTTTCGCATCCGCGGGCAGCGTAACGGCGACTTTCGGCACCTTGTTCCTTTCGGCCAACTCGGCGGCTTCCTTCGCTGCTTTCGCTTCGGCTTCGGCGCGAAGCCTGGGAGCCGCCTCTTTTATTCTGCGATCGAGCTCGGCGATTTCGGCCGCGCTTTGAAAACGAACCGAGACGAGAAGTTTGCCGCGAAGCATGCCGGTTGTCGCAAGGGTGAGCATATCCTTCGCGGGATTGCGAAAGATCATGGTCGGCTTTTCATCGACGTCGACCATCTTATCCATCGTGGATTTCCACCCCGCAGCGGCCAGCGTCTTTCGATAGAAATCGACGACGGCGTCCTGGTTCGTCGTCGCAAACGTTAATTCGGGCGGCTCATCTACGTAACGTAAATCCTCGACGTTGGGCGGCGCGGGAATATCAGCCGAGATTAGCTGATTCGAATACTGGATCATGCTTTGCCCACCTTGCGCGGGTGCGGACGAGACAGTCGCCGTAGCGAGGATCGCGTTCTGTTTGAAGAAGTCGGAATCGCCGGCCTTGCCATAGGGCGTCCAGCCTTGCGCGACGAACAGATTGCGACAGGCGTCGGCGGTCGCGGGCAAGGCTGCATCGGTGGAATACATCGCAGTCGGCTCGCCTACATAAACGGGCTTTGCGTTCGGAGGAACCGGAAGCTTGCCCGGTTTTACGTTGCCGAGATTTTGCAACCTCACCGACACGCCGGTCGCTTCAAAGGGAATGACCGACAGCGAGACGACGAACCCGTCACGCGAGAACATCGCGCTGGCCGATTCGTCGCTGATGGTGCTGTTCGGCAACTCTTTCCAGCCTTGCGCGCCGAACGCCTTCCGTTGGAATTCCAAGGCTTTCTTCGGATCGCCGGGCGCAACGTAAGAAAGGTTGGCAACGTGACGCGACTCGGCGGACCTCGCACCGTCCATGAGCGAGAACGTTGAAAGATCGAGGACCCGGGCCGCTTGTTCCACTGTGGCCGGCGTTTTGATCGCGTCGGCCGAGGTCGTGTTTTCCGCCGCCCCGTTTTTCGCTCCACATCCCAAGAGACAACCAAGCGCGCATACCGTGAAGACCTTTCCCATTATGGTCCGAGAGAAGATATAAACTCTTGGATTGGGGAGCGGTCGCCGCGGCGACCTGGTCAACGCGAACTTTGCAAAAAAAGAGTCAGTTTCAGACTTCATACCCCGCGATCATATTGAAACGATAGGGCCGCTTGCGAGAGCCATCTTCGCGACGAGCGGGGACACGCATCCCGGACCGCGACGGCAGGCGAGCCTGACTAGACCAAGGGATCGGAACATTGTGTGGTTCGGTATCGCGCGGCCGGTGAAGCGGTCGATCCGCACATGACAACGGGCGGCGGCACCGATCCGAGCTCGAGTACGGCATTGTGGAACGCGCGGATGTTGAATTTGACTCTGAGAGTTTTCTTCGCCTTTTCGCGCGCACGCCTCTGCGGCTAACGCAGCGGCCACTACACCGCTTCGCGACACCCATGCATCTATCCCGATTGCAAGCAGTCCACACCGCAAACATCTTTCAAGAATGACTCCAGGGTTTGGGGCGGGGTTGGTTATTCCCGATCTGTGGCAACAGGAAGCAGTGCGCGCGTTGCAACAGGGAAAAGACGTGGTGGTGCAGGCGCCGACAGGATCGGGCAAGACTTACATCTTCGAGTTGCTTTATCCGAACCTGAAAACTCAGGCTGTGTTCACCGTCCCGACCCGCGCACTCGCTAACGATAAATTATCGGAATGGCGCGCGCGCGGCTGGGAGGTCGGCATATCCACGGGTGACATCGCGCTAAATCTCGACGCGAAGGTTGTCGTCGCGACGCTCGAAACACAACGCGGGCGGTTTCTCCGCGGGGAAGGCCCGGGTCTACTGGTCATGGATGAATTTCAAATGCTGGGCGATCCGATGCGAGGCGTGCATTACGAGCTCGCGGTCGCCCTCGCACCGAAAGCAACACAGTTGCTCTTTTTGAGCGGGAGCGTGGCCAATCCGCGCGACGTGGTCGCCTGGCTGCAACGCATCGGTCGTGACGCTGTCCTCATCGAACATAAGACGCGACCGGTGCCGCTGGAGGAAACTGATCTCGGCAATTTGCCGGATTCCCAATTTGTTCAGTCGCGCAGTCCGAGCCGGACCGGCGGACCTTTCTGGCCGCGCATGATTGGCCGCGCCATGCGCGCGGACCTGGCTCCGGTGTTGGTGTTCGCGCCGCGTCGCGCCGCTGCCGAACAGATCGCGCAAACCATCGCGTCGGCCCTACCGGTGCGTGATCCGCTGCGATTGACGCCAGCGCAGGAACAAACCGCGGGAAAGAGCCTGACGAAACTCTTGCGGAATCGTGTGGCGTATCATCACAGCGGACTCAGTTACGCCGCGCGCGCCGGCGTGGTGGAATCGCTCGCCAAAGCGGGACAACTCAACGTCGTCGTCGCGACGATGGGACTTGCTGCCGGGATCAATTTTTCAATGCGCTCGGTGATCGTGACCGATCGACGTTATTTCGCCGGAAATTTCGAGCGCCAGGTGGAAGCGGACGAGCTTCTCCAGATGTTTGGTCGCGCCGGCCGCCGCGGTCTCGATGAAGTCGGTCACGCGCTTTACACGAACGATCTGCCGCGGTTGAGCGATACAAAAGCGCGCCAACTGAGACGCGCAGCCCAGGTTGATTGGCCCAGTTTGATAAGCGTGATGCATGCGGCTAAACAGCGCGGCGAACAACCGTTCGCCGCGGCGGTGGAACTGACCCGCTCATTGTTCAGCGTGCAACGCGTGCCGCTCGGCGTCGAACACTCACTCGATAGCGGCCCGCGGCCTTGTGGATTTTGGGTGACCGATGAGCGCGCGCGGTTCGTCCGGCGCGGAATGATCGAGATGCTAAATTCGCGCGAAGAATGGGAAGCGAAACCGGCGGTAGAAAGTGTGATGCTCGGCCGCGCTTTTGTGCGCGAAAACGATCGGTGGCGACGGGCGCTGACCCTGCCGCGTATGCTCGGTGGAGTCGGCACCGGAAGTCTCTGCCGGCTGCGCGAGCAAAATCATTATGGGCGCGAGTTGCCTGTCGCGACTGTGCTCGCTTCGGGACAGGCGGCATTGGTGAAATGGCTGAAGAAAGCGATCGGCACACGCGTCGTCGCGCCAAATGATTTCGACATCGAGGTTCGTCCGCGCATTCCAGATCTGGTGAAGCCGGGCACGATCGTCGACTGGACCATGCGCGGAAATCTGATCTCGGTCCGGCTCGATTACGCCGATGTGCCGGTGCAAGCGTTTATCGATTCGGTCGGCAACGCGTTGATCGATCCGCCGGAGCGCGAGAACCTGCCGGACGTTTGTCGAACGTGCGATCAGTTGGAGCACGATAAAACCGTCGCGATCGTGAACTCGCCAACGTACGCGTGGCGACACCTTGGATTGGTTGAAGCGGACGGCACACCTACGAAGCGGGGAATGATCTTCTCATTTTTCCACGGCGGCGAAGGTCTGGCGGTGGCGGTCGCGATCGAAGACGAAACCTATCCGATCGAAGAATTAGTTTTCGACCTGGCCAATATTCGGGCCGGTCCGCGCTTCGCCGGCGAGGACGCGCCGTTGGGCGGGCGGCTCGGCATTTTGTGTCAGCGAGTCTACGGCCGCGCCGATTATCCAGGTTACCTCACCATGGGCGTGCCGGTGCAATACGGCGCCGGTGCATCGGAAGTGGTGCGCGCGCTGGTGGCTGATCCGCGCTCCAAGCACAAGCTCACCAACGAACTGTTGCGTCACGGCGATATCGAACGCGCGCTGGTGGAATGGCGCAGCATACTTCGCCACGTCGTGCTTGCGCCCGCCTATCCGTTGTCGCGATGGATGGAACTGAAAGCGGCGGCCGAAGAGCTGGTCGATAAAACGGCTTGGCCGACATCTGCTGTCGATCTTGCGACATTGGTTCCGTTGCAACAGCGAGCTGGATGAAGTGGCCCGCCTTCATCCCGCAGTCGGGCGACTACGGCGGCGCCACGGCAAGGCAAGCATCATCTTTGGCAAATCCAAATTTTGATGAACTCTAAGGCTACAAAATGCCGTCATCTCCCCATGCATCATAAGCGGTTTATGATCGATTCATTCTTTCTACGAGAGTTTTTATTAGTTCGCGATCGCGCGGCGAAGCCTTGCCCGCCTTCAGCGCAGCGCGTTTGGCGTGCAGATCGCAAGTCGGCTAAAAAAAGAACACCGCGGCGACCGCCTGGATGATGCCGTCGACTTCCATGATTCAAAGCAATTCGATGAATTGTTCTTTCGTTAGACCAGCTTCACGGATTAACGCGCGCAACGTTCCCTTGGCCAATTCGCGATGATTTGGAACTGTGAGCCGGCGCCCAGAGGGATGGCGAAGAATGATATGGCTTCCAGTTTGATGATCTAAAGAATAGCCAATTTTACCGAATGCTTTGACCGCATCGGGGCCAGAACAAACAGGCAAACGGCTCACACGCTAACTTCGACGACGGCTTCCGTGATTGGAGCTGGAATAGGTTCGTTATGTTTTTTCAAACTCTCGACATAGCCCTGAATAGCGTCACGAATATTCGCCATCGCTTCGTCGCGCGTTTTCCCTTGGGAAATACAGCCAGGCAAAGCCGGGCATTCGGCAATAAAAACGCCGTCTTCATCAGATTCAATCGTGACACGAAATTTCACACCGCAAGTGTAGCAATTGGCGGAGCAGCTGGCAATGCGACCGCTGATATCGTCGATTTTCATCGGTTTACTCCCCCAAAACACCCGAGACCCAGTCCCTCCATATCCGGGTAAGGCCCTTTGCCATGTTCAGTGATGAAGCGGTCGACCCGCGCCGGGACAAGCGAAATCTAGGAAGACGGGACGCTCTGGAGCAACTCGAGTTCCTGCCATCGCGCGTAGAGATGCGCGACTTTGTCGCGTGCCGTTTTTAATTGCGTCTCCAACTCGAAAATCTCGGAGCGCGGTTTCGCATAAAAATCTGGTGCGGCAAACTTGGCCTCCAACTTCGACACCTCGTTTTCTGCAGAGAGAATATTCGCCTCCATCGAAGCCCATTCACGCTCTTCTTTCCACTTGAGCTTCCGTGGTTTGTCTTTGCTTTTTGTTTGCTCGCCGGCGGTTTCAGCCGGCGTGGGATATGAATCGCCAACCGGGCCGGGTGCGCCTCGTTTTTCCAAATAGTAGTCGTAGTTCCCGACGTGATAGACCACGCGGCCCTCGCCTTCGAAAGCGAGAATCGACGTGCAAACGCGATTCAAGAAATAGCGATCATGACTCACCACAATGACGCAGCCGCCAAAGGCGACGAGCGCTTCCTCAAGCAAGCGCAACGTTCCGAGATCGAGATCGTTCGTCGGTTCGTCGAGCATCAGAACGTTGCCGCCGCGCTTCAAGATTTTAGCGAGCAGCACCCGGCTCCGTTCGCCGCCGCTTAGCTGCGAAATCTTCGTGTTGATGCGGTCTTCGCTGAAAAGAAATCGCCGCAGATAAGCGCGCAGCGTGATGCTCTCCTCGCCGAGGGTGACGTGTTCTCCGCCGCTCCCGACTTCTTCCCAAACCGTTTTCGCGTCGTCGAGGAGGAGCCGATTTTGATCGACGTAATTGATCTGGGTCCGCGCGCCGATTTCCACTGCACCGCTCGCGGAGGGCAATTCCTGCAGAATGACTTTGAGGAGCGAAGATTTGCCGAGTCCGTTGCGACCGACAACACCCAGGCGCTCGCGGGGTGTGAGATTGAGATTCACGTGCTCCAAGAGTCTGCGGCCGCCCAACTCCACACTCACGTCGCGCAATTCGATGATGCGATTCGCGAGCTTCGGCGGCGTGGGGATAATCAATTCGACGTCAAGCTCTGCCTCCGGCGCTTCCTGCGCGGCCATCTCGAAATAACGTTCCACGCGGTCCACCGATTTCGTCCGGCGTGCGCGTGGCGCTTTTCTCACCCATTGCAATTCGCGTTTCAAAAACTTCTGACGTTGATGTTCCTGCGCCTCCTCGACCGCTTGTCGCTGCGCGCGCGCGAGCAGGTAATCCGTGTAGTTGCCGTCGTAGCTGATGAACTGGCCGCGCGACAGCTCGACGATCCGCGTCGCAACCCGATCAAGAAAATAACGATCGTGCGTGACGAACAAACAGGTGCCGGCATAACGCGCGAGAAAATCCTCCAGCCATTCGATCGAGCCGGTGTCGAGGTGATTGGTCGGTTCGTCGAGGATCAGAAAATCAGGACGCGCGAGAAGCGCCCGGCACAGCGCGACGCGGCGTTTTTCTCCGCCGGAGAGCGTGCCCACGACGCGATCGGATTCCGGCGCGTGCAGATTCGTAATGAGCGACTTGATTCGATGTTCCAGATTCCAACCGTCGGCCTCGCCAATTTGCTCGAGGAGCGAAGCGCTTAGGGGGCTGTCGGCCGGGACGCGTTCGTATTCGGCGATGAGGTCGAGAATCCGCTGCGCGCCGCTGAGAATGTTCGCGTGGACTGTCGCCGCATCGTCCAAGCCGGAAAGTTGTGGCATGTAGCCGGTGACGAGATCACGCCGGCGTGTGAATTCACCTGAATCAGCTTGCGCCACACCCGCCGCGATCTGGAGAAAGGTCGATTTGCCCGAGCCGTTGCGGCCGACAAGCCCAATGTGTTCGCCCTCCCTAAAGGCAATCGTCGCGCCGTCGAGGACGACCTGAGTGCCGTACTTGACGGAAAGATTGTTCGCGCTCGCGATGACTGCGGTTGCCGTCTCTGCCATGGGAAGGTCGAACGTCGAACGCCCAACGCCGAACGTCCAATCGAAGCGCGCGATCGGCGCTGATTAATTCACCGCTTCTCCTACGATTTCGTATTTCTGTTTTAAATGGTCGATGTACGAGCTGTACGTCTCGGCAAGCGGTGCGCTTTCGATGAAGAGAATATTCTCGGCATTAAATTGCGCGCTCCGCGAAAAATTATAGGAGCCGGTGATCACAGTGTCGTCGATGACAAGAACCTTGTTGTGCATGTAATCGTGGCGCCCAGTCGGTGAGTAGGGCGTTGAGTTTTTTCCAACCAGGCCGGCGCGCGCGATGATGTCTTTAAGCGCGCCGATCTTCCAACGATTTTGCGGCACTTCCTGCCATTGCACGTAAACCTGCGCCATCTGTGTGCGATCGTAAATTCCGTCGACAGCGATCCGGCCTTCGCGCAATAAATTGCCAAGCTCGGAGATGAGAGTGCCGGAGTTGATCAGCAAGCTGCAGATCCGAACGCGGCGCTGTGCTGCTCGCACACGCCTGGCGATCTCCGAATCGATTTCCAAACCACAGCCCGGAGAAAACATGACACGCACCTTAGCCGGTTGACCAGCAAAGCTCACCGGCACGGGCAGTGTGTGGATCTCGCCCGTGTTCTCGAAGTTTTGTTTCTCCCAGAGCTGTTCGAAATCTTCAGCGTAATAATTGGCTAAAGCCTGCGAATCGATTTCGACAACGTTGTTTTCCATTAACATGAAGGCGTCATCCGTCATGTTGGCCGAACCGGTCCAGACGGTTTGGCCATCGCGCACAATGAATTTGCTGTGCATCAGTTTCATTCCGCCGATGCGGCGCCACGGATAACCCAGCGATTGCACGAATGCGCCGGTTCCTGATGGGGCCGGATCCTGGCCAGCGGCGACATTTGGCGGAAACGGTTTATCGGCATCGTAGCAAAAACGGATTTCTACGCCTGCTTCCGCGCGCTCCCGTAAAGCGGAACTCAGTGACGCTTTTAGCGGATCGCTAAATCGCATGTCGTAAACCGCAAAATCGAGAGTCTGCTTTGCCGCACGTATGAACGTGGTCAGCCGCGCCATCACCTCTTCCGCGGGTTGTTCGCCTTCAGCAAGAAAGAACACCGAAACATTATCCACGCCGACACCGGCCATCGGCTGACCTACGCGACAACGCAAGACGACTTTCTAATCACCACATCGCCTAACACGACTTCACTGCTTAAGTTCGTCAGACAAACTCTCGCCTCTCCCGTCGCAAGGGAGAGGGCTGGGGGTGAGGGTTCTGTAACGCAAATATCACTTCGAAACTCTCGCGTTTCGTCCGTCAGGGAGTTTAGTAATTCTTTCTGTGAAAGAGGAAGCGATCGATACACATTCCAAGGCGCTCAAGATCAATCTTGATCCGCGGTGGTACGGCACATTTGCCGAGATCGGCGCCGGACAGGAAGTCGTGCGCTGGTTTTTCCGAGTCGGTGGCGCTGCGGGCACGGTTGCGAAGAGCATGTCGGCTTACGACATGAAAGTGAGCGACGCAATTTACGGGCACGCCGACCGCTACGTCTCACGGGGGCGGCTTCAGGCAATGCTCGACCGCGAATTTGATCTCGACGTGGAGCGGCTCGCCGCGGAACGCGGTGAGAGCACTTCGTTCTTCGCTTTCGCCGATACAGTGGTGGCGCGAGGCTACCGCGGCGGCCATGAATTCCACGGCTGGATGGGGATGAAGTTTCAGAGCCGCGCCAACGATCAGCCCAGCCAGATCGTGATGCACGTGCGCATGCTGGACGAGGAAGCATCGGCGCAACAAGAGGCGCTCGGCATTGTGGGCGTAAACCTTTGCTATGGCGCATTCTTCCTAAGCCATGTGCCGGAGGAACTCGTCGAGTCGCTGCTCGATAACCTCACCACTCGTCGCATCGAGATCGACATGCTCGAGTTCAGCGGCATCGAATTTCGCAACGTGGACAATCGCATCATGGCACTCAAGCTCGTCCAGTTGGGATTAAGCGGCGCGGCGATGTTCGGCCCAAACCGCGAAGTCTTGCAGCCGTCCGACGTGCTGCATAACAAAGCCGTTCTCGTCGAGCGGGGCAGTTTTCGGCCCGTCACCCACGTCAACATCGACATGTTGGAATGCGCCCTGGCGAAGTTCAAAGAAGATCCCGCGGTCGCTGACAAGCCCATCCTGACACTCATGGAATTGACCATGCGAAATCTGCTGGCGGGAGGCACCGAGGTTGACCGGCGCGATTTCCTCGCGCGCGCCGACGTCCTCGCCGCGTGCGGGATGACCGTGCTTATCTCCGATTACTTCCAATACTACCGGCTCGCAGCTTACCTCTCCTGGCGGACGCGCGAACGCATCGGCATTGTCCTGGGTGTGACGAGTATTTATGAGTTGTTCGACGAAAAATATTACGCCGACTTGCCCGGCGGTATTCTTGAGAACTTCGGTCGCCTTCTTAAAAACCATTTAAAGATTTACGTTTATCCTCTGCAACGAAGTCCCACCGACGAACTGGAGACAACCCGGACGGTGAACCTCAAATCCGATCTGCAACTGCTCTACGATTATCTTTGTCGTCGCGGCAGTCTGGTGCAGCTCGATAATTATAATCCGAAATACCTGACAATCTTTTCCCGGGACGTGCTCAAGCGCATCGCCAGCGGCGACGAAAGCTGGAACGAAACCGTGCCGCCGGAAGTTGCCGACATCATCCGCAGCCGCGGTTTCTTCGGCTACAAGAAACGTTAAGCCAGCGCACTGTTGTAGCGACGGTCGCCGCGGCGACCGCAATTCCGTAGCGGCGGTCTGCGACCGCCGAAATCCTTTCGCGATCGAGACCGCATTGTTACAAGTCGTTGCATGCCAGAAGTCCTTCGCGTCCGCGGTTATCGCTTTTTCTTCTTCAGTCGCGAAGGTCACGAGCCACGCCACATCCACGTTGAGCAAGCAGAGCGGTACGCAAAATTCTGGCTCGATCCGATCGAGTTAGTCGAAGCGCGCGGCTTCCGCGGCGCTGAACTACGCGAGCTTTATTCCATAATTGAAGAACGCCGCGACAAGTTTATCGTTGCGTGGGATGAGCACTTTGGCCAGTAAACCGGTTGCAGACGCTCTCGATGTTAAGTGCACCGACGACGAATTGATTGTCACGCTCGTCGACGGCCGCCGTGTGTCTGCGCCGCTTGCTTGGTTCCCTCGACTTCTCCGCGCCACGCCCGAACAGCGTGCGAACTGGCGACTGATCGGTCGCGGCATCGGAATTCATTGGGACGAGATCGACGAAGACATTTCGGTTCGGTCGCTTCTTGCCTCCTGAACCCCAATGAAGATCACCCGCCAGATCGTCGCACTAAAATCAGCGACTACCTTCACGGCAAACTCAGTCAAGCAGAGCTGGTGGATTGGTCCGAGCGCGCGATAATGGACGCCGACTTCGACGAAGCCGAGACTGATCTCCTCACAGATATTGTTGGCCAACTTGGTCTCGTGGACGTCGCCGCCGTAACGCAGCCCGAAGCGAGGCCGGGCTTTCAATTCGGCTTGCGCTGGCAAGACTGCGAAGAATTCCTCCGCCGACTCGGTTACCGCGCCAAAGTGATCGTGTCGAGCGAATGAAATGCCACCTTCCCAGTTCAACGCTTCAACCTTTCAACGAATTAAGTGGCGAAGCCTAAGCGCATCGCCGCCGGGGACGAAAGCTGGGACCAGATGCTGCCGACATCATCCCAGAAAGCTTTCGGGGTTTCTTCGGCTACAAGAAACGTTAACGCTGTAGCGGCAGGCGTGTCGCCTGCGATTTCGACCACTCATGTTGTATTTTGCATACGGCTCAAATATGCACGCGGTGCAGATGAAGGAGCGCTGCCCATCGGCAAAGTTTGTTTGTCGGGGAAAACTCCCGCCCATCGGCTTGCCTTTACGCTTAGGTCTTACAGTCGGCGATGTGGCGTTGCAGACGTCTTGCGCGATGAAACGAAAGAGGTCTGGGGTGTCGTTTACGAGCTTTTGGAAAATGAATTGGAAAATCTGGACAAAGACGAAGACTTCAATCCCGGACGACCCGACGACCAAAACGAGTACACTCGCGAAAATCATTACGTTTGGCGCGAGGGCGATGCGAAACGACTGCTTCTCGTTGCACTATATCGCGGCCATCCGCAGCCCAATCCGCCCTTCCCCGATTTCGATTACAAAAACCTATCGTCGCAGGCGCCAAACACTGGCAGCTACCCACCGACTACATTCTAGAGCTCGAGTCCATCCAAACAGCATGAAAGGCAATGCTTGCTACTTGAGCCTTCACCAGTCAACCTGCGCACTTCCTACTTCCTACTTCTTAATTGAAACTCGCTCGCCTCCCGGCTTACTCGCTCCTACCCTCGTCACTTTGCCTTCTATGTCGCGCGTCCCACGCACTCCATTCATCTTTTTACTTCTAACCTTTCTGGCGTGCGCGGCCGCGGCGGAAACATCGCCGACCACCGAATCTCCCAAGGCGGCGCCTTCAGTCACGGATCCCTCAGTTCAAGCCGCGATCGTGGCAGCGGTCGAAAAAGACCGCAAACGCTTTGGCGGCAACACGCCGGTTCCAGCCACTCTGATCGGCGTCTGGGATGCGAAGGGCGGCAGCTTCACCCGTGCGTTCGGCGACGCCGATCTTGAAAAGAAAGTGCCTCTCACTCCTGCTGATCACTTCCGTATCGGCAGCAATACGAAAACGTTCGTTATTAGCGTCCTTCTCCAGTTGGTAGCCGAAAAGAAGCTGAGTCTCGACGACCCACTCAGCCGTTTCTCGCTGGGCGTTACCATACCGAATGCCGAAGGCATCACGGTGCGCGAGCTCTGCAACATGCGCAGTGGCTTGTTCGAAGCGTTCGATACCCCGGAGTTCGCGAAGTTGAATATGAAGGTGCCGAAGGATTTTAATCCGAAGACGCTCGTTGCATGGGCGATGAAGCAGAAACCATATTTCCCGCCCGGAAAAGGCTATCGCTATTGCAACACCAACTACCTGCTTATCGGGATGATCATCGAAAACATCACGAAAGACAGCGTTGGAAACCAGATCCGCAAACGGCTGTTGGAACCATTCGGATTAACACAGACCTTCTATCCGGAAACAGAAGCTATGCCGAGCCCGTGGGTGCACGGCTACCACCTCGACAAGCAAGGTAACTGGGAAGACATCAGTAACACGATTCCAGTCGCGTTCATGGGATCGGCCGGCGCGATGATTTCGGATATGAACGACATCAGGCGTTGGATCGAGCTGTACGCGACCGGCAAGACGTGCGGAGCGGGGACCTATAACGACCTCATCAACTGCATCCCATTCCTGGGTAACACTTCCTTTGGTCTGGGAATTACCTGCAGCGAAGGTTGGTACGGCTACACCGGCGCGCTTCCCGGGTACAACACTGCGGATTACTACTCGCCGGAGACAGGTCTGACGATCCTTGCGTGGATAAACTACCAGGCCAAGGAACCGGTTGAAGGCGTTGCGAGCGTCATGGTCCGCGACATCGCTAGAATCCTCACGCCCGACCACATTCCATTTGTGTATAAAGCGAGTTCGGAGCCCTCCAAGCCCTGATGAAGGCGCTCGCTGCTGCGGTATTTCTTGTTTCTGCAACGGCGTTCTCGAGTACGAACAAGAGCAGTAAGGCAGACCCAACCGCGACCAGCGCGACCGCCGCGGTCGGCCTCTCGTCGGCAACCAAAGACACGGCGAAACAGTACCTGGAAAAATTCATCGCCGACAACCATATCCCTGGCGTTCTTATCCAGGTGACCACTCCTGCTGGGTCGTGGTCCGAAGCGTTGGGCAAAGCCAATAGGTCGCCGTCCACGCGCATGTCAATGGATCTACAGCACCGAATCGGAAGCGTCACAAAAACCTTTACGACCACGCTCATCCTGCAGTTGGCACAAGAAGGAAAGCTCAGCCTCGACGACCCCGTATCCAAGTTCGTGGCCGGCGTGCCTAACGGCGACAAGATCACGTTGCGCATGCTCGGTAACATGACCTCAGGCCTGCGCGAGTACCTCGCCAATACCGAGTTCCGTAACACGTTCTTCAAAGACCCCAGCCGCACCTGGAAGCCCAAGGAACTGCTCGACGCTTCCTACAAACAAGGGTCCCAGTTCGCACCCGGGACCAACTCGGACTACTCAAACGCCAACACCGTTCTACTCGGCCTGGTCGTTGAGAAGGTCGAAGCCCGACCCTTCGCCGAGGTTCTCAAGGAGAAGATCCTCGTACCACAAGGCCTCAATCACACGTTCTTTCCCGCCAATGAGAAGTTCCCGGGGCCGCACATCGAGGGGTACACGTCATTGTACCCCGGTAAGGAAAGTGTCGACTCGACCTCGTGGAGCCCGAGCCAGGCGTATGCGGCCGGCGCGATGATCTCGACCGTCCCCGATCTCACGAAATGGGCCAGGCTCGTCGGCACAGGCGCATTGATCAGTCCCGAGTTGCAAGCCGAACGTCTTAAGTGGGACCGCTTGGGCGACAACGACGACAACTGGCACTACACGTTCGGCCTCGAGGAGAACAGCGGGTGGATCGGCCACAACGGCCAGATCCCCGGCTATTTCACCTTCGAGGTTTACAACCCAGAGCTTGACGCCACCATCGTGATCGCTATGAACAGTGACAAGAAAGTCAAAGGCGAACAGGGAATCAACGTCTTGCTCCGCGACATCAGCAAAATCCTTTTCCCTGACAACCCGGTCAACGTGCCCGTCATCAAATAGACGAGCAGGGCGCGCCGCTCAGGTTAGGTTTTATGCGCCGCAGCTTAATCGGCGATAGATAGCGAAGCTCTGAAGCTTTCCCGCGTGCGTCAGCCCACGCGCTCCGCTCTTAATTCTTAATTGAAACTCGCTCCCCTCCCAGTTACTCGCTCCTACCTCGCAACCAACTGCCAGTTCGGCTCGGACCCTTCTATGTCGCGCGTCCCACGCGCTCCATTCTTAAATCTTACGTTCTCGTTGCGCCTCCGCTCCTGCCTCAGTGTTGCGGATCATTCTGTTTCGGCTAACCTTCACCCCATGAGTTCGGTGATCAAAATCGATCCTGAAATCATGAGCGGAGCGCCATGCTTTGCCGGAACGCGTGTGCCGATTCAGCATTTGATCGACTACCTGGAAGGCGACGACTCGATCGAGGATTTCCTTGAAGGTTTTCCGACGGTCTCGCGCGAACAAGTCGTCGCATTTTTGGAAGAAGCCAAAAATCGCATGGTCGCGTCCGTAGCCGAGTGAAGATTGAAACTCGCTCGTTTCCCAACTCACTCGCCGCTGCCCTCGCGACTTTACCTTCTATGTCGCTGATCCCTCAGCTCCATTTTGCTCGACGAATGCGTTGACCGAAGACTTGAGCGAGATCTTGTCGGACACTTAGTCTCGACCGTTCCGCGGAAAGGTTGGGCCGGAATCAAGAATGGCGAGTTGCTCGCGCTCGCTCAGAATGAATTCGAAGCGTTTATCACCGTCGACCGCAAGCTCGCCGCCCAACAAGACCTCGCGAAGTTTAAAATTCCAGTGCTGCTTATTCGCGCGCGGACGAACCGATTGGAAGACATTCGGCCGCTGGTTCCTGAACTTCTAAAAACACTCGCTGGCGTTAGGGCAGGAGTGTTGACGACTATCGGCGAGTAATGATTCCGAACGCTAGTTCGCTTTCAATAATCAACTTCCCGCTCGCGATTGGAGCCGAGGGGACCCAAGCGACATAGATGGGCAAACCGAACGGTCGAAATGAGCTTTTGGGAGAAGCGACATTGAAGGTGAAGCTGCGAGGGTAGCAGTGAGCGACCTTGGGGAAGGAGCGAGTGTCAAATGAGCGGGAGCGCACGAGTCAACGCTTTCGGAGTAAACTCTCAACTTTTCTCCCGAGCTTCGTACTTCGCGTCTTCCTTTTTCCTTCCTACTTCTTACTTTCTCGTGCGCTAGTGCGCCCCCCCTGTCCAGGGTCCGACACCGAGCGCAGTCAGCACGATCTCCACGGCTAACGAGCAAAGGATGAGTCCCATTACACGGACGAGCACGGACGCGCCTTGTTTTCCGATGACCCTCAGAATCGCATCCGAAAAAAGCAGTAGAAGATAAGTTAGGAAGAGCACCACCAGAAGGACAACGCCAGTTTCGATCCGCTCCGGCACGGTATAAACATCGTTATCGGTCAGTACGATCGCCGCCATGATCGCGCCCCCGCCCGCGATAGAAGGCACAGCCAGCGGGAACACTGCCAGATCGCGTCCCTCCTCTGGCGATGTTCCCGGTTTCTCGTCCATTTGTCCGAAAAGCATCTGCACGCCGAACAAGAACAGAATGACGCCGCCGGCTACTTTGAGCGAGTGCATGTGAATGCCGATCGCGTCGAGAATGACCTGGCCTGCAGTCATGGCGACCACGAGGATGATCGTCGCGTAAATGCAAGCGCGCAGCGCCGTCAGATGTCGCTCTGTCCGGGTGAGCGAAGCGGTCAGCCCGGCGAAAAGCGCAAGGGTCGCGATCGGGTTGATCGTCGTGAAGAGCGTAGCAAAATCCTTGCTGATCTTGATCAAAAGCGGAGACATATGTCGGAGCGTGTGTTTTATCCTGATACGAATGACTGATCAAGCGCGAGACAAAGCTGGGGAGCGCGTGCGCCTCGCGCGCTGGCGATTGCGCCCACGCGATCGGCAACTTTTGAATGTCCGTTTTAGCGATTCAATTCGCCGCCGGACGAATCCGCCGTGGCGGACGATTCAACAAATCAACGCTTTAACCTTTGAACGGTTCAAGTTGTTTGTTAGGTGTGAGATTGAGCGTAAGAACGCACCAAGTTCCGGATCATGCGCTGATAGCTGGTATTTCGTTTACGGGCTTCGCGCTTGAAGAATTCCAGAGCTGAATTGTCGAGCTCGAGCGTGACCTTGGTTTTGTCCGGCAACTTGTCGAGCAATGCGTCGAGGTCGGGCAGCTCGCCCCGGCGAACGATGCGCAGTTCGCCTTGAATCTCGCCTTTGTCGTCAGTGTACTTAACTTTCGATCGGGTTTTCTTTTTCATAGAGTCTCCTGCCTTTCCTCCAATAACCGGCTCCGATGATTCGAACGGTTTCGCCGCGATAGGTGAAACGAACCATCAAAATCCCGCGCGCCGTGCGACCGATGCAAAACAACCGCGTTTCCTCAGCACTATGTCCTTCATCAGCCGAGATCAAATGCTTCGGGTCGTAGAACGCGGCTGTCGCTTCGCTGAAATCGACGCCGTGCTTCGTAACGTTCGCTTTTTCTTTCTCGGTATCCCATTGAAATCTCACTACCCGTTACATATTGGCCCCGTATGGGATGACGTCAATATAGAACTGCAATATAACCTTGTGGGTATCTGGCTATCTACTGGGGAGCGCGCGCCTCGCGTGTCGGCGATCGCGAACTTTTGAATGTCCGCTTTAACGACCCGCTCGCGAAGACCGTTCGGAGTTCTCCGCTTCAATTCGCCACTGGACGAATTCGCCGTGGCGGACGCTTTAACGATTCAACGTTTCACGCGGCGAGAGCCTCATCGATCGTCGTCCAAATGGTCGCAAAATCCTTGCTGATTTTAATTAACAGAGGCGACACGCGAATGGAGCAGTGGGATCGGCGACATAGAAGGTAAAGTCGCGAGGGTAGCGACGAGCGAGTGCGGGCAACGAGCGAGTTTCAATTGGAGCTGAGGGATCAGCGACATAGAAGGTAAAGCTGCGAGGGTAGCAGCGAGAGAGCGGGGACGCGAGTGAGTTTCAAAATGTGCGCTGTCGTTTTAAACAAACCGCAGATCAAAAGCGAGACAAAGCTACCGTCGGCCGTTCGCGGATGGAACGCGTGAAATGATTTCTTTCCGTTTCCACGGTTCAATGATTCACGTTAGCGCAAACACATTGTTGAAAACATTGTCGCGTCGATGACTCGTTGACCACATCCGTCCTTCATAATTTTTCCTTCTTACTTTTTACTTTCGTACGCGGATCGAGCGCGAGGCAAACGCAACAAGAGCACGAAAGGGATTGGATACTGATTCTCCAGAAGTAATTGACGTTGTATTGCTAAGTCAGACATCATGGTTGTGTGGCAGTTGCAGACGAGAAGCTTAAGAACATTTGCGAACAGCTAAAGAAGGGCGCCGCGCCGCCACGCGAAACGGTTCGCTCTTTCTTGCTTTGGTTTGGCTGCGCACGCAGAGGCTATCGCGTTGTTCGATGGGTCCGCCACAGGCTCGAACAGTACGGGCTCGCCACCGAGCCAGATTTTGAGTACGCGTACATCGACGGCTACATCTCCTTTGTCACCGCGCCCGCGAAATCGAGCGAAGCAAAAAATCCAGGAGCAGTTACTGGAACCGCGGTTGCTGACCCTACATATCGAATCGGGCGCCTAGAGTCCGCAAATTCTCCCCCTGTTTCAGTTAAGCCCGACAGCACGCTACAACAGGTCGTTACATTGATGCTGACCAACGACTTTTCACAACTTCCAGTGATGACAACAACACGCGATGTAAAGGGGGTTGTGAGTTGGAAAACCATAGGCAGTCGGCTATCGCTCAAGAAGGATTGCGCGACCGCCAGAGATTGCATGGAGCCTGCCCACGTTGTTTCGATCGATGAATCGCTTTTCTCAGCGATTCAAATTATTGCCGTTCACGACTACGTATTAGTGGAAGCGTCTGATGAGCAGATCTCCGGAATCATTACTGCGAGCGACTTCAATGAGCAGTTTCGAAAACTTGCCGAGCCGTTTCTTTTGGTCGGCGAAATCGAAAACGGAATTCGGCGCATGCTACATGGTAAATTTACGGTGACCGAACTAAAAGCGGCGAGCGGACCTGACGGCGGCTGTGACAAAGTCGAAGGCGTTGCTGATCTTAATTTCGGCGATTACATCAGATTGATCCAGGAAGACAAACACTGGAAGAAACTGAAGCTGGAAATTGACCGAGTCGAATTCGTAAAACGCCTTGATAAGATCCGCGAGATTCGAAACGATGTGATGCACTTCGATCCAGATGGACTAGAAGCAGAAGATCTAACGACGTTGACAGAATTTGCACAGTTTTTGAAAAGGCTGCGCGACGTTGGCGCGATGTAAGTTCCAAAATATCGCGTATTCATCGGTCCGAGCCGCAGCCGCGATTTCTTCGGGTACAGAAAAGTTAAAGCAGCGCGGATAGCGCTATTCGCAGACGTCGAATGACACGATTTTGTTTTCTCGGCGTCAGCTGACATTCCCAAATGCGGATGACCTTCCACCCTCTTTTGCGTAAGGTGCGCGTAACAACGCGATCACGCGCGACATTCCGCTCGAATTTCGGAAGCCAAAACTCTGGACGCGACTTCGGCGTGTAGCAAAACTTGCAGCCGGGATGGCGGTGCCAGAAACAGCCATCGACAAACACAGCCACACGTGCACCAGCAAATACGAAATCCGGCTTGCCGAAAACTGTCTTATTGCGACGCCAGCCGGTGATTGCTGCTTCGCGGAAAAGCCTAGCAAGTCGCAGCTCGGTATCGCGATTTCCTCGCGCACGGATGCGCGACATGATGGCGGAACGCTTCTCCGCCGTAAACACGTCCGACATCTCGCACTACGCAGGCTCGCGCAGGCGAGCCCGCAGCTTTGATTGCACCACGAACGCGAGCCGCTCCGGCGGCACTGCGTCGAGCAGGTAGGCACCGCCATAGAGGTTGATTTCCTTCGCCCATTGCTGAACCGCTTGGCCGCGGTTTGGCGCGCTGCCAAATTCATTCTCGTGCTGTTTGATCGCCTCTAGGACGGCGCGCAGCAGTGGTCGGCACCGGCCAAGCGACCGTTCGAGAAATGCAGTCTGGATGTCTTGAAGCGAAAGCAAAACCTCAGTTAGCTCGAAAGGATTCGCACGTGTGTTGTCGTAAGTGAGATAGCCGAACCACCAGAGGCGTGACAGCGCGTTCTGAACAAATGTTGCCAGTCCGCTGCCGCGAAAAAACCAGCGGCGCAGGACCAGTTCCGCCGGCTTGGTCGCGCTGTCGAGTCCACCGCCCCATCGCTTGTGGACGTAGTTTGAAAAGTAACGATGCGTGAGCAGCACCCAAAGTCGCTCATCGGCGGCCTGCACGGGTGTGAGCTGCGAAAGCCATTGAAAGACACGCTGCGTTGCGAGCGTATCCTGTTTGTCCTCGGCCAGATCGTCCAGCCTCGGTGGCGGAGCGGTTTCAATCTTTGAAACGTGGCAGTCGCTCGCAGCAATCAAGGCTGCGGTATTTCCTGAGCGGTAGACTTCGAGATTTTTGGCGACGTTCTCCGCGAGCCGGTCGGTCGCTTCGCGAGCAAGAAATTCGAGGCTCATTTGAATAACTCGCCCAAGTCTTCGAGACTCCGCCGCAGCGGCTCGCGCAAAAGCAACTGCGCCCCCTGCAAACAGACGCTGGTCTCCGCGTCGGGATCAACGAGATCAACATCCATTCGTTCAAGCCGGCTTAAGACAAGCCTGCTCCACCGGTGATCGGCCTTGAAATCGTCGAGTTCGCTCACCTCTGTACGCAGAAAATAAAACGCGTCCATCAATGCCGGCAGGAGCACGGTCGTCGCGATTAACCCGCGAATCGCGATGTCAGCTCGAAGCTGCACGTAACGGTCGAACTCAGCGGATGGCAGCTTGATGATGATGCGGTGTCCTTCATTCGGGATTGTCTGCATCACGCGCAGCGCTTCGTCGCGGCGTATGTCGATGATCGAGGATAGCTTCAGAATCGGGTCGTATTCGAGAAAAGCGTCGAAGCTCTTGCTCACTGCCACGGCCAGCGGCTCGCCGATGCTGATGTTGAATGCGCCGTTCCGGTAATCCGCGTGTTGGTTTGGATGCCGGTAGTCTTTTAGATCCTTCGCCGCCACCACTAGAAGCGAGACCTCGACCGCGCCGAAAAGCGCATCGCCTGCGATCTCCATCTCAAAGCGCGGCGTGTTGCTCAAAAGCGCGGCACGAAAATAGGTGCGCTTACATTCGACGTGCGCGAGATAGCGCGCCTTTCCAGTCTGGACGCTGTGCGCGAGCGTCGCGTCTTCGTCGCTAGCCTCGATTTCGAGGAGCCAGCGCTTGTGCTCCGGCAACGGGTCGAGTCGGAAATCGAAGTGATTCGGCATCACGTCATCGCTCAGTGGTGAGAGCACCGGATGCGGCCAAGATCTTGGGCGATTAAAATTCATGCGAGCGTCGCCCTGACCGCGTATTTACCTGGCTGCCTGAGCCGCAATCGAAAGCGAACGGTTTCGCCAGCCGTAAGCTTCACGTCTTTGATCTTGTTCTGCTCCACCTCAGCCTTACCCGCGTCGACGATCTCGGCGGATTCGAGCGGCAGATTGTCGGACGAGCCGTCATCGCCCAATCCTTCGATCCAAACGTTGCCTTCGTAATCGTTATCGGCGCGAAGCACCAATTCGACAACGTCGTCAGCGTCGGATGGACAAAACGCGCGTGTTGTGAGCTTCGGCTTAGGTGTAAGGTTTTTGTCACCTTCGGTTTCGCCGCGGCGACCTTTTCGACCGCCTGTGTTCTTTTGATCTCCCTTGGTTGGGTCTTCCACGTCATCGTCGTCACCACCACCGCCTTTCTTCCCGCGCTCCTTCGTCTTACGCATTATTCGCGTCTTGATTTTCACCTGCTGCGGGGGTGGCGAATCTCTGGGAGTTCCGCCGAGGTCAGGCTCGAACTCGGTCGAGTCTGTTATCGGATTTTCGGGCACGTCTTCTAGCAAATCAGGCGGCACTTCGGATTCATTGAATTGATCTTCTTCGGCGTGCGGCGTTTGCTGGCTTATAACCTCGCGAATCCATTTCTTGATTTCGCTCAGTGCCTGCGCTGCCTGGGGTTCCCCAGCGCGCGCCGGATCCCACTTGTCATGACGCGGCGGTTCAAGGGACCGAAGTAGACGATTGCCCTCGTGTCCTTCGCATATGAACAACCCGGCAAACGGCAGAAAACCAACGTGAGGACGATACATGTCGATCACCATTCCGGTCCGCCGCACCATTCGGACTTTCTTTGGCAGGTCACGTCCGACGGTGAGTAAGTGAAGCCGACATTCGCTCGCGTATGGAAGCTTGCGCGCGAACTGCTTCGCGTGCTGATCTACCAACGCTCGGTAGAACGGCAATTCGTCGGCGACTTGATCATCGAGTCTATGCGTGCGCATCCCTTTGCCGAGAGTCGCATCGTCGATAGTTTCACCGCCGACTTCAAAAGTGATTTTCTTATCGGCAATCGCGGGCCAGAAGTTCGCCAGCGCGGAACGAATGAACGGCTCAGACCAATCGTCTTCCGAATGCCGAGATCCGAGAATCCAAACGTCCAACCCCGGCTCTGTTCGACGGAAGCATTCTGGGATCGCGTCAAGATTTCGCAGAGCGCGGCTGAGCTTTTGCCCAGCATCGATGTCGCCGATGAAGCCAGTGCCCTGCGTCAATTCGCCGTTACCATCCTTGTGCGTTACTAGCCGGCAGACGCCCTGAAACGCGGTGTGCCCGTCGCGCGTCCGTGTCGAATACAAGACCGTGCGGAACTGCGAGCCCGCCAGCGGCGCATCCTTTCCAATGCCGAACGCGCCGCCACTCTCATCGCCCTCCTGATTTGACACGCCCCGGGACTTGACCAAACCAAACCAGCGTCCGGTATTGTCATCATCGGAGCCATCTACTCCTGTCGTTCCGAAATCAGAAATCCGTATTGCATCGATGTGCTGGCTACCCGCCGCTGCGAGGGCCTTGGTGAAAAACTGGCGTGCTTTCAAGTGCGCGTGCCAGTATCGCGCGCAGGCGTGCAAAGTATCTTCGAGTGAAGCGAGGAACGGCAGGTCTGTTCGCGCAAGAGAGACCCGCTCGATGCGGACGATGACGTTCGGCTGTGCTGGGTCGATCGCCGCGTCCAACGAGTTCTGCGCGCACTCGCGCACCACGTTCCGTTCGAAGTCGCCCTCGAACGTTTCAATACCGGCGTCATTCAAGCCGCTGACTGTTCCACCGCTGAGTGGAGGAAAGTGAAGTTTCATGAAGCAGTCGCTGATGGATTCCTTGAGACCGAAGCGCTCCGCGCCGCGAATTTTTCGCGCTGGCACATCCCAGCCCGCTGCGCGGTCGAGCAGTAGAACTCATCCTGACTGAGCTCACGCGAATTGTAGCGGCACCATGCTTCGCGGCCCAGCAACTCCAGCGCAACGGGCCAGCCGCTGCGCGCAAAGCGATGTGTCGCAAAATCCTCCAGACCCGGCAAAGCAAATTGGTCCTTCGACCACAGGACAGTCGGATCGCCATGATCGAGGGCGTTGTCCGGGTGCAGACCGGGGAACAAATAGAACAACGCGAACCAGCCGCGGAGAAAAACGGTCTTTTCGCACGCCCGAAGCTGGCGACGATCAAGTTGGGCGATCGCCTGAAGTCGCGCCGAAGCCTCGGCTTTCGACGCCGGGACGACCTCGCCAATAGCTGGCGCATCGACGGGATTAAGCGGCTTTGCTCCGCGCCCTTGGGCAGGCTTCGCTTCGAGAAATGAACGAATTTCCAAAGCAACCGCTTCGCCCACGAGCGGAGGCACCGCGTTGCCGATAATGCGGAACTGATGCGTGCGCGCGACAGGGAATTGAAACCAATCCGGAAAGCTTTGGATCCGCGCCGCTTCTCGGGGCGTGAGCGAACGGTTCTGCGTCGGATGGATAAACATGAGCCCGTCCTTACTAAGGTGCGCGACGATGGTGCTGCACGGCCTGCGTCGACTTTGCCGCGTGTAGCGATCCTTGAAGCTGCTCTTGTCGTAAGGAAACTCGAACTCCACACCTGCTCGCATTGCAGTTGCGGAATTCTCACCTTCCCGTAGCAGAAAAAAATCGCCGAGGTCGCGCACGCTATGTGGCCGTGCGCGATGTGCTGTCAGCTTCAATGCGCGTGCAACCTCGCACACGCGGTAGAGATAGTTGCGCGCCGGCTTCCTCCAATACGCCAGATGTTTCTCGCGCCGCACCAAGTCGTAGTCCGTGGACTCAATCCCTCCCCCTGCTTCGAGACGTGGCAAATCACAGATGGCGGAACCGAGCGTTGTACCTACAAGGGCGCGCGGAGCAGGCGTAAGTTGCGTCGGAAAAAATCCAGGGAGATCGCCGCGAACCCCAATAATAAGTTGACGCCTGCGCTTCTGTGGCACACCGAGGGCAAACGCATCTGCTATCTGCGCGACGACGCGGTAGCCGAGGAGGCGAGCCTCGTGTTGGACGCGGGTAAAGTACTCGCCCCCTGCCGCAGACTGGATTCCTAGGACGTTTTCCATAACGAAGACGCGGGGTTTGAATTGTCCGACGTACTTTAGAAACTCGCGATATAGCTGACGGCGATCATCCTTGATGAAGCGAAGTGCGCCGTGGTTGGCGCCATCGCGTTGTCGTGCGGTAGAAAAACCCTGACATGGCGGTCCACCCGCAACTACATCGACATCAGCCGCGCCGAGAATTTTTGCTAGGTCGGCGGGCGCGAACTTCGTCAAGTCTCGTTGCAAAACTTGATGCACCTCCGGGAAGTTCATGCGGAACGTCGCGGTTGCCTCGGCATCGAAGTCGATCGCCGCTAGGCACTGAAAACCCGCGCGTTCCAATCCGAGTGAAAAGCCACCACAGCCGCAGAAGAGATCGATGAATGTAAGCGGTTTGCCCGCCGTCTTCTTCACTCGCGCACTCCTTCCACGAGCTCCGAAACGGTAATCCCGAGCGCCTTGGCGAGGCGGCAGATGCTAAGCAGACTCGGGTTCCTAACACCGCGTTCGATTCCGCTTATGTAGGTCGGATCAAGATTCGCTTTCTCGCCGGTTCGTTCCTGTGTGAGCCCGCGGGCTTCGCGTTTTTTCCGGACATTCAGGCCAAACGCGCGCAGCGCGCGCGGCAGATGTGCTCGCATCCCGGATATTCACCGGAGGATGGACGATCAGTCTATGGACGATGAGTCAAGATGAGCTGCGACCTATTGCCCATGGCGTATGGTACCTAGTCGCGCGGCGGCAAAAATTGCAGCGGCACTGCCAGTTCCTAGCACGCACTCCTGCAAGCGGCGCAGTGTCCGTGCGCTCTATCTAAAAAACACGAACCTTGTGAGGCATACATCGTAAGCGACTTACGATGCGTGCATTTTTGATTCGTCTTCAAAAGTCATTGGGTGATGCGAGATCGTTGTAGCTGATGATGTCGTCGACTCCATGCCACCGTAGTTCGCCTATCAGAAGTGCTCCGCTCTTACCAGTCGTCAGAAAATCAATGAGTTCATCAATCAGCGCAGGATTCCCCTGCCGGATCGACCAGCATGAGGGGTTGAAGAGCTCGTTAACGGCCGCTGGGCTCGTGTGGCGGCAGGAGAACCATGCGGACAAATTGCGCGAGGGCCGCGCGGAGTTGAACGAAGATGAGGGCGAAGAAAGGCCAGAAGCGATTCCAGACCGAAAAGTTGATCGCCTGGAGCGCCACCGCCACTGTGCTAATGGATCCTATTCCGTAGAAGAGGAACTTGTTCACCGTCTGCACGTCAGCGCGGGTAGATAATTGCCGGCGAGGATTGCGCATGTAAACGAAGACGAGCACTTGCGCCGAGAAGCTAACGCCGCTGCACCAGCGCCAGATGCTGGCCGGTGGCGAATCGAACGTTAGAAGGAGCATGCCAAAGAGCGACTCGGCCAGCGGCAAGGCCGAGTTGGTGAGCAGGAGTTGCAGACGGAGCTTGTCGAGCGGAGACCATCGATGGACAGAGTCGGGGCGAAAGACGACGACGATACCGGCAAATCCCGCGAGCGTGACCGCGACCTGCGCGGCGATGCCGAGAGCTTCGCTCGGTTGCATAGCCTCGATTAAGGGCGAACACGGACAGGAAATCAAAGCGCAAATCCATGCGCTGCTAAACCAGCAATTGTTCGATCGCTCTCCTAAACACCCGAGATCTATTCATTTCAACGCTCGCCAATCATGCATCATAAGCGGCTTACGATACGAACAGATGCGACGAAAGAAGCCGGCAATTCTTAAAAGCGGAAAAGTTTGTTTTCGCGAGGACGCAAAAACCAGCACGCGAGGCGCATGCGCTCCCCAGACCCGAGACCCGCTTACTCCATCCGGGTAAGGGCCTTTGCCATTTTCGGTGATGAAGCCGTCGACCGCGCGGTGACAACTCCGAAAGCATTCGCGAACAGGCGGGCAGCGGCACTGAGCCGAGCTCAAGCACGGCATCGTGGAAAGCGCCGAGCCGCGCAGCTCCAACGCGCGTTCACGCGCTGCATCCAAAACTACCGTGGTCGCCAGTGATACATCATAAGCCGCTTATGATAGATCAGATCCCAACGAACAATTCATGCATCGTAAGCGGCTTATGATACATCATATTCACGAGCTCGACGGTCCCGCGTGGCCTTCGCGGCTGACACAGCCGCCACTACACCGCTTCGCGGAACCCATGCATCGTAAGCGGCTTACGATGGAGGACTCTCAAGTTCGTTTTGGCAAGACGCGGGTCCTCCTCACATTCGTGGACGGCCTTCAGGTGTACGACGCGGTGCCGCCACGGCCCTGAGAGCGCGCAACATTTTCCGATGATCTGGGGCCGGCCTGGCCAAGAATGTGGCTCAAACGCGCTCCGTCCACCTCCGGACCAGCGGCGAGGCAAGATTGAGAAAATAGGCGTACATCGCGCTCTCTGGACTGTAGAAACCGATTGCCATCGAGAGAATAGCCGAAGCGATCAGCACGCCGTATTCGGGACGGCCGCTTGGGACCAGCCGGCGCTGGATGTCGCGCTCGATCACGAGCGTGATGCCGATTGCCGTCAAGGCCAGGAGGATCATGTTGGCTCCATAGACCCATATCGCCGGCGCGAGGTTGTAGCGGCCAGCAACAATCATCGAGAAGGGCAGAAGGGTGACGAAGAACAGGTGGAAAAGCAACGACCATGCGTAAGCGCCGCTCGCCGATTCCGGTTCCTCCTTGGTGCGCGCGCGCCCGAGCCAAAAACTTGCGAGCACCAGGAAGGTGACCACGTAGGCGATCAACGTGCCGCCCAAGTCGAGAAGAGCGGAAATCAGCTCCGCAGCGGATGAGGGATGAAAGTCTTGCGGCAGATCGAGATTGACGACAAGCAGCGTCATCGCGAAAGCGAAAACGCCGTCGGTCAGGGCATCGAGCCGGCCTTTCGAAATAAACTCCTTGGTTTCAGCCATCATCATCCTCCGGTGTTCCAGAGCAAATTGAGGAGATACGTTCCTGGCGAGGAAATCCAGAGCAAAGCGATGCCCTTTTCGCGGGCGCGCACGAGCGGGAGCTCATTGTGCCTAACACTCCGAAAGCATTCGCGAGCGGGCAGCCGCCACTACACCGCTTCGCGAAAGCCATGCATCGTAAGCCGCTTACGATGGATCAGGTTTCGTTGCCTGAGCTTTAACAGTTTGCGGTCGCGAGGAGGCCACGGCCTTCCTCGATCCTCGATCCCCGATCTCCGTGCCCGGCCTCTCTACCAAGCCTGTCCCCGTCCAGCCGTAAAGTTCGTCCTAACGAACGCCATGCCCGCATTTGACGATCTTAGCCGGCCACGGTACGACAACCTATGGCCCATAAGTGTACTTCCCCTGAATGTGAGTTTTCTCTTCCGGATAGCTATCCTCTGGATAAATGCCCATGGCATGTGGTGCCTGGTCGCGGGCCAGTAAAAATTGCAGCGGCACTGGCCGTTGCCGCCGCTGGTTTAGGCGGTGGTTTTGCCTATAAAAAGTTCAAGACCTATTTGCGCGAGAAGCAGCTGCGTAAAGAACGCAAGGAACGGCGCCAACGCGATGCGGGCGCTTCCGAACAGCGCCGTGCTGTTCGTAACGGAGCTGCTCCAAAGTCTCGGAAACGGCCACGCAAACGAAAGACAGCCGCAACGACGAAATCCAAGCCAGCGGCCTAAGATCGTCAATCACAGCCGCGTCGCTCGACGTTCAGCGCGCCGACGAACGCGACTCAACCCGCGGCGCCGCTGATGCATCGTAAGCGGCTTATGATGCGCCGTTCGAGAGCGAGACGAAATCAAATCCCGCAGCGTAAGATCGAGCTGCCTTCGCACACCGGTTCGGCATGGCAGCAATCGGCAAAAATCGTCCACAGATTGCGCAGAGTTGAAACTCGCTCGCTTCCCAGTTCGCTCGTCGCTACCCTCGCGACTTTACCTTGATCACTCGCACCGCCCGGTGCTTGCGCCAGCTACCTAGCTACGTTGCCGTCTACCCGCGCGATTGAAACTCGTTTGCTTCCCAGCTTTGACTCATGTGCTCCCGCTCATTTCGGCCTCTCGGCTTTCCCCATCTATGTCGCTCGCGCCCCGCGGCTCCATTCTCGCCGCGACCCATCGCGGCTTTGCCCTTCTATGTCGCTTCCCCAAACGCTCCATTCCCTAAATCGCGACGTGTTCTATGTCGCTGATCCCATCAGCTCCATTGAAACTCGCTCGCTGCCCGGCTTTGACTCATGTGCTCCCGCCCATATCGACCTCTCGGTTTGCCCATCTATGTCGCTCGCGCCCACGCGGCTCCATTCTCGCTCCTACCCTCGTCGCTTTACCTTCTATGTCGCTGATCCCATCAGCTCCATTCGCTTCGAGTGTTTTTCTCCACCTTTTTTCGCGCCGGCACGCACGAGCGGGAGCTCATTGCGGCTGACACAGCCGCCTCTACAACTATCCGTCTGAATTCATGCATCATAAGCGGCTTATGATATATCACATTCACAACTCGACGATCCCGCGTGGCAGGCCTTCGCGGCTGACACACCCGCCACTACACCGCTTCGCGAAAGCCATGCATCGTAAGCCGCTTACGATGGATCAGAATCTGTTACCTGTTACCTGAGCTTTAACAGTTTGCGGTCGCGAGGAGGCCACGGCTTTCCCGCTTTCACCGCCGCGCGTTTGGCCTCGCGGATCGCGACCATTTGTTTTGCATGCGAGCGCGTCAGCTCGCG